>Ga0206840_1171_pt1 | contig 10022 bp, 11 predicted proteins | sample Alteio_BWOrgCont_24_FD_152633 | JGI IMG/M metagenome (GOLD analysis project Ga0206840, IMG submission 152633) | Enriched cells from forest soil in Barre Woods Harvard Forest LTER site, Petersham, Massachusetts, United States -... | ecosystem: Environmental > Terrestrial > Soil > Temperate forest >... | reverse complement strand
GGCGATGCGTCCGCGCGGGCTGTTGCGCTCGACCTTCGTCTCCATGTAGGTCGGACACGTCGGCAGGCACATGCCGCAGTGAATGCATTGCTGCATCACGGAGTAATCGAGGTCCTTCAGGTAGCTCACCGTTCCTGAAAGGTAGAAGGAAAAATTCGCGCTGAGGAGAGCAATTACAGATCAACGAAGACAATACCGTCCGCATCGACCCGCGTGGCGTAGGTCTTGACGCGACCTTTCGCGTCGTAGAGGCCCTTGCCGGTGGCGAGGTCGAATTCCCAGCCATGCCACGGACAGCGCAGGACACGGCCCGGCAACGCGGGCCGGAATTCACCGACGGCAGCGGGTTCGTAGGTGGTGTGAAGCGTACCCTGGCAGAGCGGCGCGCCCTGATGCGGACAATAATTGCGGATGGCGTGGAAGACGCCCTCGACCAGGAAAACGCCGATGGTGATGCTGCCATGCTCGATGATTTTGCAGGCGCCTTCCGCGATCTCGGAACGATGCCCGACGCGGATTGATTCACGTCCTGCAACCTTGGGCGACGCGCCCTCAGCGGCGACAGCAAAGGCGATCTCAACCGATTTTTTCGGCGCGGTCATGGCGTCTTAAGCGCTGCGAGACGCTTGCGGTAAAGATCGGCAGCGTTGCCCCACAGGATGCGTTCCCGGGTCGCGTCGGGAATCTTGCTGCCGAAGGCGCGCACAGGATCGTCGAAATCCCAATGCGGAAAATCGCTCGAGAAGCAGAGCGTCTTCTCCGCGCGGATCATCTCGAGCAGCGCCACGAAGTGGTTCGGATTTTCCGGCTCCTCGATGGGCTGGGTCGTCAGCCGGATGTGTTCGAAGACGTAGGCGGAAGGTTCCTGCTTGAGCCATGGCGTGGTGCTGCGCAGCGCCTTGAAGTCCTTGTCCATGCGCCAGAGCAGATGCGGCAGCCACCCGATGCCTCCCTCGGCGAGCAGCACGCGCAGGCCGGGAAACTTCTCGAACGTTCCCTCTAACACCAGACTGGCGGCGTGGGCCATGAAGGTCTGCGAAAGCGAAACGTGCCACTCGAAATAAGTGGAGGGACGCCCCACCGCCGTCGAGGAACCGTAGCTTCCTTCCGAGCCCGGATGCAGCGCAAAGACGAGGTCCATTTCCTCGCATGCCTCGTAAATGGGATGATAAAAACGATGCCCGTAAAGAAACGAGGCCTCGCCCGGCACGATGACCTGGACCATCCGGGGATGCGCGCCCGCGCGGCGAATCTCGGCTGCCGCGGCCGGGGGATCGTTCGCATTGACACAGACCGACCCGAGATAGCGCGGGTCGCGGTCGAGATAGGTGGCAACGAGCCATTCGTTGGCGGCGCGGCACATCGCGTTGCCGAGATCAATCGAGTGATTCAGGCTCAGGTACATCGACGGCTGCGGCTGGAGCACGGCGTAGGTGATGCTGTAGCGATCAAGATGCTCACGCTCGATGTCCTCGGGGCGCTCATGCGCGGCATCACGGCGATTGACTCCAAACGGATTGACGTAGCCGGGCCCCGGACGCGAGACCATGTGTTGTTCCAAAGCCGTGCGGTAGGAATCAGGAAGAAAACGCTCGATGGGATTGTCCGGCATCGGATTGCAATGGACGTCGCAGTCTATGATGCGGCGGGGTTTGGGAACGGGATCGGACATGGACTTCAGGTATCGCCCAAGAATGTCGCCGCGACAATCCGATTATCTTGAAGGCACATTCCTTTGCGAAGTTGACAGCACAAAAGCGGCTGCTTGGTTCAAGGTCATGAGTGAACTCACCGTCGGCGCGAAGGCACCCGCCTTTTCCGCACCGGATCAATCGGGCAAGACCGTCTCCCTCGCCGATTTCAAGGGCAAGACGGTGGTCCTTTATTTCTACCCGAAGGACGACACGCCGGGCTGCACCGTGGAGGCCTGCTCCTTCCGCGACGAACATGCCGCTTTCAAGAAAAAGGGGGCGGTGATCCTCGGCGTCAGCCCCGATCCGGCCAAGTCCCACGTCAAATTCATCGAAAAATTCAGCCTCCCTTTCCCCCTCTTGTCCGATGCCGACCACAAGATCGCCCTGGCCTACAACGTCTGGGTCGAGAAAAGCATGTATGGCCGAAAATACATGGGCATGGAGCGGAGCACCTTTGTCATCGGTCCCAACGGAAAGCTGAAGGACATTTACCGGAAAGTGAAACCAGCCGAGCATACCACCGAGGTGCTGACTGGATTGTGAGCTAGGCCCGAACTGCCCACGGGTTGAATGTTTCCGCCTGGGTAAAGTCGGAGGTGTTGCGCGTTACCACGGTCAATTTCCAGTGAAAAGCTGTGGCTTCGATCATGCTATCGAGAACCGGAACGACCCGGCCCCTCCTTCGGGCCGCGGCGGTCATGACGGCCCATCGACGGGCCACGGGAAGGTCAAATCCCAAGACCCGTTCTTCCAGCACGGAAAAAAACTCGTGGAAAGCCTGCTGCAAGCCTTGTTTTTTCCTGCCGGGAGAAAGTAGCTCAATGCCCTTTTCGATTTCCCCCACCGTGATGGCGCTTAAAAAGCAGCCTGCCTCGTTTTGCGCCACCCAGGATAGAATCGCCTTATCCGGCGACTTTTTCATCACCTCGGAAACGACGTTGGTATCCAGCAGGTAATTCACAGCGCAAGGTCGCGGAGGGGCTCGTCCTCACGGTTCAATTCCAGCCCTTGGAGAGCCCTGAGTGCTTGAAAAAGATTTTTGCGGCGGCCCCGGCGGATTGGACGAAGCACGATTTCTCCCTCACGAGAAGAGAGCACGATAAAATCATCTCCCACGCGCAGGTTCAATTCCTGGCGGAGATCGCTGGGAATAACGACTTGCCCCCGGGCGGAAAGAGTGGTGGTCACAAAAGTAAGATAATCTTACTCGACAGAACGTCAAGTCAGACACGAATGCGCCGGACAGCACCTGAATCAAAACACTTCGCCCGACCAAAGAAGATAACAACGCTAAAGTTATTCCTTGGCAAACCGCCTTCGCCTTCGCAAACATGGGGGGTCATGGCATCGGACCTCTTCGCAAACGCGTCGCTCTTTACCCCGGCCGAACCCGAGAACCAACTCAAGCTCGACATCAACCAGACGGTCATCGCGGGCCTGGTGCTGCGTTTGATGTACATGAACAGCCGGATGGTTGCGCACGAGATCGCCGCGGAAGTCTGTCTGCCGTTCTACAATATCGTCGAGCCGATCCTGAATGAATTGAAGGAGAGCCGGCTGATCGAGATCACGCGCGGCGACATGGCGGCGGTCTCCTATGCAGTATTTTGAGCAGACCACCTACGTCGGCCCCGCCCCCATTTCGGTCGAGAGCTACGTCCAGATCATCAAGGAGCAGAGCCTGCGGCAGATCACGGTCCATGCCGACCGCCTGCGCGACGCCTTCCGCGGGCTTGTCTTCGAGGAAAAAATCCTCGACCAGGTCGGCCCGGCGGTCAATTCGGGCCGCTCGATCTTCCTCTATGGCCCTCCCGGCAACGGCAAGACCTCCATTTGCGAACGCATCGTCAAATCGTTCGGCGGCTCGATCTTCATCCCGTTTGCGGTGGAGGTCAAAGGCTCGATCATCAAGGTTTTCGACGAGTACAATCACAAGGAAATCGCGCCCGGCGCCGACATGCGTTTGCAGGGCAAGTACGACAAGCGGTTCCGCCTGATCGAACGCCCCGTCATCATCGTCGGCGGCGAATTGAACATGGATTCGCTCGATCTCATCTGGAACGAAGAGTCGCGCTTTTACGAGGCGCCCATCCAGATGAAGGCCAATGGCGGCGCGCTCATGATCGATGACTTTGGCCGCCAGCGCATCGACCCGAAGACGCTGCTCAACCGCTGGATCGTCCCGCTCGAAAAGCAGATCGACTTCCTCACGCTCCACACGGGAACGAAAATCGAAATTCCGTTCGATCAGTTGATTGTCTTCTCGACCAACCTCAATCCGCGCGACCTGGTGGACGACGCGTTCCTGCGCCGAATTCGCTACAAGATTCCGATCAACGATCCGACGCACGAGAATTACCGCGCCATCTGGCGCATCGTCAGCGAAAACAAGGGCGTGCCCTACGCGGACGAAATCGTCGATTACTTCGTGGAGAAACACATGCGCACCTTTGGCCGCCCGCTCCGTGGCTGCCAGCCGCGCGATATTCTCGACAACATCCTCGACGTCTGCCGCTACCGCCAGATCGAGCCGACCGTCACGGCGGAAATGCTGGACGACGCGGCCGAAGCCTACTTCGTCAAATTCGACGACAAGAACTACTCGAGCATCAAGTAGTCATTTGTCGGTTCCTCCAGCGTAAACTTCGTGCTCCACGGAGACCTTTCCCTCCTGCGTCACCAACAGCGTCACGCTGAAGGGATCGCTAAGAACGATGCCGTGCCCTGGTTTGGCGGTGATATAAATCTCCCAACAGTAGGGATGTGGAGAATTTGCGTATCCGTCGTATTCGATTTTTTGGGCAAAATAAATTTTCGAATTATTGGGATACTTTTTCTTAAAGAAGGTCATCGCCAGGTCAATGGCCTTTTTTGGATCAAGCGGTTCGATCGGCTTGGCTGTTTCAACATAATGGACGGACTCATTTGCGTCCTGCGCTCCCGACGCTGAGATCGCGGACGAAAAGCATAGCAGCACGACGCCAGCTAACAATTGCCCGGGTCTAATAGGTAAAGCGGTCATGCCCTTATCTTTGCCCGTAGTGGTATTGGTACAAAGTGAATTATTGAAGTAGTGTCTTGATAACTGCGTCCAAGCAATAACGACAATTTGGTTTTACCCTCGAATATAAATATGAAAGCACTCTCTAAATCTCTCGCCGTTACGGCGCTTTTGGCCTTCTCCTTCGCCCCGCTGCTTCGCGCGCAGGACGCTCCTCCACCGCCACCCGATTATCAGGGTGGACCGGGGCCTGGCCCGCAAGACCAAGGTGGCCCGGGACCCGGACCTCAGGACCAGGGCGGCGACGACCAAGCCTCCTTCCAGACTTTCTACGATCAGCTCGGCGACCAGGGCACGTGGGTGCAGACCGATGATTACGGTTATGTCTTTCAGCCCAATGTGAACGATCCCGATTGGGCCCCCTATACCGACGGCCACTGGGTCTATACCGATGACGGCTGGACCTGGGTCTCGGACGAGCCTTGGGGCTGGGCCACTTACCACTACGGACGCTGGGCCAATATGGATGGCATGGGCTGGGTCTGGGTGCCGGGCTATCGCTGGGCGCCGGCGTGGGTCAGTTGGCGTTACGGTGGCGGCTATGCCGGTTGGGCGCCGTTGCCTCCCGAGAGTTTTGTCGGCGCCGAATATGGCGGCCCCGGCATCGGCATCGGGTTCCACTTCGGCAGCGACGTCGATATCAACTTCCACATTGGGCCGGGCTTCTACAATTTCGTGCGCGTCGAGGACATCGGCGAACCGAATTACCGCGGCCACTTCATCAATCGTGAAAATAATTTCTCGATCATCAACCACACCCGGAACATCACCAACTTCAACGTGAACCGGAATGGCCATGGTGGTTTCCGTGGCGTGACCGCCTTCGGGCCGCCGATCGCCGACGTGAACGCCCATGCGCGGACCCACGTCCAGACCGTGACCCTGACTGCGGCCAACCAGCCCGGAAGAGGCACGCTCCAGGGCAATTCGTTGTCGGTCTTTGCGCCGCACGTGAATCCCGGCACCTCCCACCAGGGCAAGCCGGCCCGGGTTTCTCCGACCACCATCTCTCACCCCACCTTTAATCGCGGCGATTCCGTCACGCGACCCCTTGCGGTCACGGCCACGATAAGGCCCCAGGCGCCGACGCCCCAGGCCATCCAGGAGGCCCAGCAGGCGCAGGCGCAAGCTCCGGCCAACGCCGGGATCGTCACGGCCAAGACTCCCTTCAAGACGACGCTGCACAAGCCGCTGACCTCCCTGCCGCCGGTGAGCCAGCAGACGCGTCCGGCGACCACTGCCGTCACACCTGCGATCCACACAGGCCAAAATAACGCCGCCCCGCTCACTGGCGAACCGGTCAAGCCGCACGTCTCGCAGCCCAATGCAACGGCTCCGGCGCAAACGTTCCATCAGCCTGCGGCCAATTCCGGCACGCAACATAATGCCGCGCCCTTCACGGGCGAATCAGCCACGCCCTCCACCACCCAGCAGCAGTTCCATCAACAACAGGCAGGGCAACAGCCGCAGGTCGAACCGCAGCCACAAGTCCACGTCCAAAAACCGGCTCCGGTTCAAAATACTGCGCCGGTGACTCATACGGAGAGTTTCCATCAATCAAGCCAGAACAATGGTGGCGGCAATCCGCCTGCGACGCATACGGAGACTTTTCATACGCAACAGCAGCCCCAGCAACAAGCTCCCCGTCCGCAGGTCCAGCAACAGCCCCGCCCGCAACCCCAGGCGCCGGCTCCCCAGCCGCAACATCAGGGCGGAAATAGTGCGGGACACGCAGGCACCACCAACAACGCTCCAGGCCACTAAGGCCTTCCTCCCGTTAGGACAAAAACCCCGGCGCGGCCCGACCGCCCGGGGTTTTGCGTCTTTCGTGAAAAAACGCTTGTCCGTTTCCGCCGGACGGATGACCATTTAGCATGGCCGAACCCTCCTCCGACCGCATTGACGTCACTTATGTCGCCGACCTGGCGCGCCTCCGCCTTTCCCCCGAGGAAATCGTGGTGTTCCAGAAACAGCTCGGCGATGTGCTCGGCTACGTCAGCCAGCTCGCCGAAGTCGATGTCTCCCACGTCTCGCTCCTTGGCGACGCCGACCTGAAGAATCGCCTCCGTCTCGACGAGGTGCGGCCCAGCCTGCCGGTCACCGAGGCGCTCAGCAACGCCCCAAAGCAGGACAACAATCTCTTCGTCGTACCCAAAATGGTTGAATAAATGGACACCACCAGCCTTACCATTCCCGAACTTCGGCAAAAACTTTCCAGCGGCGCAATCCGCCCGCGCGAAGTCGTTGACCAACTCGCCACCCGCGTCGCCGATGTCGATCCGAAATTAAGAGCCTATCTCCAGCTCGATGTCGAAAAAGCGCGCACCGCAGCGGACGCAGCGGACATCACGAAGCCGCTCGGCGGCGTGCCCATCGCCATTAAAGACGTGATCAATGTGCAGGGCGATCCGTGCACCTGCGCCTCGAAGATTCTCGATGGCTACATCGCGCCTTACGACGCCACGGTCATCACCAAGCTGCGCGAAGCGGGCGCGGTCCTCTTTGGCCGCACCAACATGGACGAGTTCGCCATGGGTTCTTCCACAGAGAATTCGTCGTGGGGCTCGACCCGCAATCCGTGGGACCTCGACCGCATTCCCGGCGGCAGCAGCGGCGGCTCGGCGGCGGCGGTCGGCGGACACGAGGCCTTCGCGGCGCTCGGCACCGACACCGGCGGCTCGATCCGCCAGCCTGCGGCGCTCTGCAGTTGCGTCGGACTCAAGCCGACCTATGGCCGCGTCTCGCGCTACGGCCTCACCGCTTTCGCCTCGAGCCTCGACCAGATCGGCACCTTCACCAAGACCGTGGAGGAAGCGGCGCTCCTCTTGGAAATCATCGCGGGCCACGATCCGCGCGACAACACCAGCATCGACCGGCCCGTGCCCAAGTACACGCAGTCACTGCACCAGGGTGTGAAGGGCCTGCGCCTCGGCGTGCCGAAGGAATATTTCATCAAGGGCATCGATCCCGAAGTCGAGAAGGCCGTGCGCGACGCCATCGACGAATACAAGAAGCAGGGCGCGGAGATCGTCGAAGTTTCGCTGCCGCACACGCAATACGCCGTCGCGGTCTATTACATCATCGCCACGGCCGAGTGCTCGGCGAACCTCGCCCGCTTCGACGGCGTCCGCTACGGCAAGCGCGCGCAGAACCCGAAGGACATTCTCGACATGTATGGCCGCACGCGGGCCGAGGGCTTCGGCGCGGAAGTGAAGCGGCGCATCATCCTCGGCACCTACGTGCTCAGCTCCGGCTACTATGACGCCTATTACAACCGCGCGCAAAAAGTGCGGCAACTGATCGGCGGGGATTTCCGGCTCGCCTTCGAAAAATGCGACGCGCTGCTGACGCCGACCTCGCCCACCGCCGCCTTCAAGATCGGCGAGCGCACCGCCGATCCGCTCCAGATGTATCTCGCCGACATCTTCACTATCGCGGTGAACCTCGCCGGCATCTGCGGCGTCTCGATCCCATGCGGCTTCACCACGAACAAGCTGCCCATCGGCCTCCAGATCATCGGCCCGAAGTGGGGCGAGGAAACGATGCTCCGCGTCGCCCACGCCTACGAGCAGGCCACGCCCTGGCACAAGGAGAAGCCGCCTTTATAAAAATCCGTCATCCTGAGCAAGCCGAGCTTGTCTCGGCGCTGTCGAAGGACCTCTAACTATTTTTCCCATGAGCACCACCCCCCTCACCGCTGCCGATTACGAAGTCGTGATCGGACTTGAAGTCCACTGCCAGCTCAAGACGAACACGAAGATGTTCTGCGGCTGCAAAAACGAATTCGGCGGCGCATCCAACTCGCATGTCTGCCCCGTCTGCCTCGGCCTGCCCGGCGTGCTGCCCGTGCCGAACGAGGAGGCGATCGTCAAGACGCTCCTCACCGGCGAGATGCTCGGTTGCCAGATCGCGACGCGGTGCAAATTCGACCGGAAGAATTATTTCTATCCCGACATGCCGAAGAACTACCAGATCTCGCAGTACGACGAGCCGCTTTGCCTCGGCGGCGCGGTCACGCTCGACCTGCTCGCCTATCCGAAGGACGCGCAGAAGGACCCGGCCACCGTCATCGACAAGCCGATCCGGCTCACCCGCATTCACCTCGAGGAAGATGTCGCCAAGTCGTTCCACTTTGACGATGGCACCAGTGGCATCGACTTCAACCGCGCCGGCACGCCGCTGATGGAAATCGTCAGCGAGGCCGACATGGCCAGCGCTGAGGAAGCCTTCGCCTATCTCTCCGCACTCAAGCAAATCTTCGTCTATGGAGGCGTGAGCGATGCCGACATGGAAAAGGGCCAGATGCGTTGCGACGTCAACATCTCCATCCGCCCGCGTGGCCAGAAAGAGTATGGCACCAAGTGCGAGTTGAAAAATCTCAACAGCATCAGCGGCGTGCGCCGCGCCATCAAGTATGAGATCGCGCGCCAGATCGATGTCCTTGGCTCCGGCGGCACCATCCGCCAGGAGACGCGCCGCTGGGACGACGACAAGGGCGAGACGACGCTGATGCGCGTGAAGGAAAAGGCGCACGATTACCGTTACTTCCCCGAGCCCGACATCCAGGCGGTGCGGACCGATCACGGCCTCTACGACCGCGCCAAGGAGCGGATGCCCGAGCTCCCCTCCGCGAAAAAAGTGCGCCTGACCGAGAAATTCGGCGTCAGCGCTTACCAGGCGGGCGTCCTCGCCGCCGATGCCGCGCTGGCCGATTACTTCGAGAAGGCCGCCGCGCCCAAGCCAGCCAACGGCGCCGCCGTCGCCAACTTCTTGCTCAACGATTTCCTCGCCACCGCCACGGGGGAGAACCCCATTCCCAGCCTCGCACCCCACTTTTTCGGCGAACTGGCCGAGCTCTCCGCCTCGGGCCAGATCAACAGCAAGCAGGCCAAGGAAGTCTTCGCGCAGATGTTCGTCACGGGCCGCTCGCCCGCCGTGCTGGTGGCGGAACTCGGCCTCGCGCAGGTCAGCGACGTCGGCGCGCTGGAAGCCTTCTGCGACCAGGCCATCGCCGCCAACCCGAAGAGCGTGGCCGACTTCAAGGCCGGCAAGCAGAACGCGGTCAACGCCCTCAAGGGCCAGGTGATGAAGCTGAGCAAAGGCACCGCAAACCCGCAACTAGTGGGAGATATTTTAGTAAGGAAATTGAGTGCGTGAGCCAAGCAACGAAACCCTCCTATCGAAGCCTATGGAAAGGCACGATTCTGGGCTTCGCGCTTTCCTGTCTCTTGCTTGGGTTCTTTTGCTTTCACTTCCTCATTCAATAT
>Ga0206840_1169_pt1 | contig 10041 bp, 10 predicted proteins | sample Alteio_BWOrgCont_24_FD_152633 | JGI IMG/M metagenome (GOLD analysis project Ga0206840, IMG submission 152633) | Enriched cells from forest soil in Barre Woods Harvard Forest LTER site, Petersham, Massachusetts, United States -... | ecosystem: Environmental > Terrestrial > Soil > Temperate forest >... | reverse complement strand
AACGGCCGCAGCTTCGACGAGCTGATTACGCTCAATCCCGCGGTGGTGAACTACACCGGACAGCGCTCGGGCTCGATTGGAACGTCGAATTCTTCTCCGGGAAATATGTTTGCCGTTGCCGGGCACCGCCCGCAGGACAATCTTTTTCTGTTGAATGGAATTGAATACACGGGAGCATCGGAGATCAACGTGACGCCGGGAGGCGTAAGCGGACAACTGCTCGGCGTGGACGCCGTTCGCGAATTCAACGTTGTTTCCGATACGTATGGCGCGGAATACGGCAAGCGCACCGGCGCGCAGGTGAGCATTGTCACCGCATCAGGCACAAATCAGCTGCACGGCAGCGCATTTGAGTTTCTCCGCAACAGCGCTTTCGACGCGCGCAACTACTTCGACCAGAGCGATATTCCTATCTTCCAGCGCAACCAGTTCGGCGGATCGTTGGGCGGCCCGATCGTCAAGAACAAGCTGCTGTTGTTTGGCAACTATGAAGGCTTCCGGCAGAACCTCGGATTGTCGAATGTGACGCTCGTTCCTGATAATGCCGCGCGTGCGCAGGCCGTTACCAGCGTACAGCCACTGCTCGCGCTGTGGCCGGTGGAGAATGGGCCGGAGCTGGGCGGCGGAATTGCCGAAGCCTTCAACCATCCTCTGCAGCGCATTCGCGAAGACTTTGGGACGACACGGCTGGACGACAACATCTCAACAAAAGATTCGGCGTTCGTCGTTTACACCATCGATGACAGCTCAGCGAACACTCCAACCATCAATCCGCTTAGCACGGTCGACACCGGCCTGCGCGAGCAGGTGCTGAGCGTGCAGGAACAGCATATTTTTTCCTCGAACGTTTTGAATACCTTCCGCTTCGGCTTCTCGCGCGGCGGCTACTTCTTTACCGGAGAAACGCCATTGGATCTTCCCGGCTGGGTTGCGGGCAAGCCTATCGGCGCTCTCGTGATCGGCGGAGGCACCGCGCTCAATGGCGCATCGCAGATCAGTCTTGCTGGCACAAATGCCGGCAGCAATCTTACTGCGGCGCGCAATCTCTTTACCTTTGACGACCATGTCTATATCTCTCATGGGAGAAATCAGTTCGAGGCGGGAGTCTGGCTGCAGCGAATTCAATCGAATAGCAATCTTGCGCAGTATCAATATGGACAGGCGTCTTTTGGCAGCCTGAGCGCATTTTTGCAGGGTACCGTTTCTACATTTACCGTTGTTCCTTCGCCCACTGAGCTTGGCTGGCGATCATTCGAGGGCGCGGGCTTTGCGCAGGACACGCTGCGGCTGCGGCCCAATCTTGAATTGCGCCTCGGTTTCCGTTTCGAGTCGACAAACGGCTGGAACGAGGCGCAGGATCGTGCGTCTAATTATATTTTTGATGCCAATGGCGCGCTTGAGACACAGCCGCACATCGGCTCTTCGGCTTTCACTGATAATCGCGCGAAATTCCTGCCCGAGCCGCGCATCGGCGTCGCATGGACTCCCTCGCCGCATGGCGGCACCGTGGTACATGCAGGCTTCGGTGTCTATCGCGCGCTGCTCGACAGCCTGGATTACCGGCTCGATCAAAATGCACCATTCAACACCACGCAGAGCATCAAGAATATCGCTATTTCCAATTTGAACTTCATTCCCGGCGCACCGGCACCAGCGGGCAGCCTGGTTTCGCCGAGCGGTATTCAGCCGGATGCAAATACGCCGACGCTGCTTTCCTGGTCGCTGAACATTGAGCAGAAGATCGCGCCCAGCACTTCGCTCACGGTCGGATATATCGGTTCGCACGGCTATCATCAGATTCTTTCCGAAGACGTCAATGAGCCGATCCCGACCATCTGCCCTGCGTCACCGTGCCCGGCAGGTTTGGCTGCGGGAACTGTTTACTATCCCAAAGGCGCGCCGTATGCGAATCCCAACTTAGCCAACAGCACTACATGGATTTCCGAAGGTGTGAGCTCCTACAACGGATTGATCGTGGATGTGAATCGGAGCTTCAACAGCGGACTTCAGTTTCGCGGTGTCTACACCTTCTCGAAGAACCTGGACAATGGGACGGCATGGAACAGCAGCGTGGGCGCGAACGCTCCCGGGTTTGTGATGTATCCCGCCGAGCCGCAGCTCGACTATGGACCGGCAAATACTGACGTGCGCCATCTTGCCGTGCTTAACGGGACGTATGAGCTGCCTTTTGGCAACGGCAAGCCCTGGCTCAGCGGCCTGTCTTCCTGGGGCGAGCGGGCGGTGAGCGGCTGGAGCACCAGCGCTATCCTCAACCTGCAGTCGGGGCTGCCGTTCACGCCGCAGCTCGGCTTCAATCCGTCGAATAATGGAGACAGCCGAAATCCTGTGCGGCCCTCTGTAAATCCTAATTTCAACGGGAAGGTGGTTGCAGGAGGTCCGACGCAGTATTTCAATCCGGAAGCGTTTGTTGTGCCGGTCGCCGGCACTTATGGCAATATAGGGCGCAATACGCTGAACGGGCCTGGGCTGTCAGAGCTCGATCTCTCGTTGCGCAAGAATACGGCAATCTCCGAGCGGCTCAATCTGCAATTTCGTAGCGAGTTCTTCAATATCCTGAACCGTACCAACTTCGGAACGCCGAATACGGTGGTGTATTCATCGGCGTCCACGACGCCATCGCCGACAGCAGGCGTCATCACCACAACCGCGACCACTTCACGGCAAATCCAGTTTGGTTTGAAGCTGTTGTTCTAGGAGATTTTCATCGGATATCGTGCGCGGCGATGGAGACAGTGAAACCGTTCCATCGCTTTCCATAATGCTAACCATAGCGTCGCGCGTTTGACCCGCCCCCCAACGATTGTTAATATCAGATTGCGGGGTGGAGCAGCCTGGTAGCTCGTTGGGCTCATAACCCAAAGGTCGTAGGTTCAAATCCTACCCCCGCAACCAAATCTCTCAGCAACTTACGAGATTCGGACTCTTCTAACAAACTCCCATAAACTCCCAATAAGAAAAAACGCTGAATTAGGCGCTCGCTGCAACAGGCTTGAGCACCATTTCGACGACTTTCCCGTTCGCTTCTCTTTTGGATGACGACATAGCCTGTCCATAGATGTTCATCGTCGTCTGGATGGAGGCATGACGCATCAGTTCCTGTTGCACCTTCATAGGCGCTCCGGTCTCGTCCAGCCACGAACGATACGTGTGGCGGAACGTGTGCCAGCCGATAGTCGCGAACCTTCCGGCCGCAACCCGGCGCTCGTCGTGAATGGCGAGCCGTTGACCGTTGGGGGTGCGCCGATCCTGCCGGCACCAAACACTAACAGCGGAACCGCATTTCGGACACGCTACGAGACAGCACCCGGCAGGCCGGAGTTGCCGTTTCTGAATCGACGTGGGAAAGTACGGCTGCTCAGTGATGGGGTTGGCAAAGACCCAGCCTTCCTTCGTCGGCACGGCCTCTTTGCTCCACTCCTGCACGATTTCGCTCAGTGACGAGTGCAAAGGAACATAGTCCTGGGAGTATTCGGTTTTGACCTCATCGACCCGCCCGTCCACGAAGCTGCGCTGGACGAGAAGCTGATTCTTCTCAAAATCGAAATCGTCCCACTGAAGCGCCGCGATCTCGCTTACGCGAAGACCGAGGCATTGGGCGATATAGACCATCGTGCGATACGGTTCTTTCAGTAGCGCAGCGACGGCCGCAAACTGCTCCACAGTCAAAATGATGGGACGCTGGCGGCGCTTGCTGCCACCCTTGATGCGTACCAACGCAATGGGGTTTCTCTGGTCGGTGAACAGCTCCCAGCGTGTGGCGCACTCATACATCAGGTGCATCACGCTGCGGATATGGGTCTTGGACTTCGGGGCCATAGGGAGCTCCTTCAACCAATCCTCGACCGCCATCGGACGGATGTGGTCGAGCAGGTAATCACCCCAGCGCGGCTTGAGATAGTTCTTGATATTGGACCGATACGATCTTGAAGTGGAGTGCCGTTCTGGCAATTCTTCCTGAATGTAGCGGTCGCATATCGCGCCGAACGTCACCACGGCCATGCGCTGCTGTGGGGTTTCAGAGTTGAGTTTGAGGAGAAGAGCTTGGACCGCCTTTTGCGCGAGAGCTTTGTTCTTGTACTTGTCCACAGTACCCACGGTTGCGGTCTTCCTGATCCGTGAGCCCTTCTCCGTGGACTCGTAAAAACGAAACTCCCAAGCGTCTGATCCCTTCGCCCGCTTCTTGCGTGTGAGACTTCCAAATTGGTAACGTGCACGTTCCATCAAGGTTCCTTTCCCTGATTTCCCGGCACAAATGGCTACCTAAATCGTAGTCCAACATCTCGCGCCGAACCAGTACAAGACGACCTGTGCCGTCCCGGAATTCAGCTTGCGATGCTGTGTCTAGCAATCCAATCCTGCACGGCGGACGGGACGAACCGCCACAGTTTTCCAACCTTTACTGCTGCGATCTCACCCCTAAGGACCATCCGTTGCAGGGTTCTCGGATGGACCCCCAAGAACTGTGCGGCTTGATTGCTGTTGAGCAAAGGCGAGGCTCCCGGGCCGAATCCCGGCACGGCGCTTTTTTCAGAAACGGGGGGCTTTCTCAACTCGGTCATCTCAGTCATCGCGTCTCCTGCTCAGATAAGTCAGGCGCGAGGATTTTTCGCGCCTTGGTTTACGAGATGGGTACAGCCGTGGAGACAAGCATTGATCGGTGCACGGGCAGGCGTCCAATTCCTTTTCGTATATCTGTTATTACTTGCAGGAATAATGACACTCGCAGTTCATCTGAAGAAGCAAAGTGGCGAACACGTCTCTCAATGCCCCCTGCTCCAGCGGAACTCGTCGCTTCTCGCCATTTGATCCATTTCTTCATTGGTCGTCCGTGGAAGAAGGGTGTTTGATCCAAAGAACAGATAAATCTCGACCAGCCCAAGATTGATGAGCCAGCACAGCCACGCAGCGGCTTTGTAGGATAGGCCGGGCGGAAGCCGCATCACTGCCGAGGCAGGAAGCAGGAGGCGAAGTGTGATTGCCGCCGCCGTGAGGGCGTAACTTCTCAACATCCAGCGGCGGTGCCCCGTATATCGACGTTGAATGACTAGCTTTAGGGCCATTCCGGTCGCACTCAGCCAAGCAATCGCAAGGGTGAGAAACCCGAATCCGGCGACCGGGCCAAAGCTAGCTTGACGAGCCAATATGATTGCAGACGAGCCCGCTATGGCTACTGAAACGACATATATCCATCCCAATTTCCGATGTAGAGGTGGCCAACGTAACCGAAGCCCTTCCACTATTTCAAATGGGCCAATCGCTAAGGCTACTCCTGCGAACGCGGCATGAACAGTGAGCGCGAGTCTGTGCAGTTTAAGGTTTGGCAATGGTGGGGCAAAGGGGACGTGAGGTAGCAAATATCTCATGGCAAGAAAAGCGTTTGCGCTGGCCAGAGTCGTCAGTGCCAACCAAGGAATAATTCTAAGAATACGTTTCACATCTTTTTCCCTTACCTGCAAGCGATACGAACGTGCAACGGAGAGCTCGGATGCTTCATTCCTGTGCCGCACCGAATGGCAGTGCTGCTAATTCCATCGTCTAAATCGCTTTGGCGAAAATGAAATCGCTGCACATCTGCACGCCCACCGTGAACGTACGCTTACCCACAATCTCAAAACCTTCGCGTTTGTAGAACCTAATCGCACGCTCATTGCTGTCGTTCGTTCCGAGCAACACCCGCTTGCTCCCTGCCGATCGCGCATCTTCTATCGCCGCCGTCAGCAAAGCCTGGCTCACACGCACACCGGGCTGGCCCATAACTTCTGTCTCCGGTTTGCGGAATTTCGATAGCAGATAGATTCGCTTCAGTTCGCTATCTTCAGGCTCTACATCGAACTCTGGCATCTCCGGCGCCACCAGCATGGAGTACCCCACCGGAACGTCCTGGCCTGTCACCGCCAGCGTAATCCGCGTCGAGGGCTGCGCCAGGTACTCCTCATATCTTTCCTTGCTATGCGCCGTCCGTGTGAACTCGATCATGTCGGCCACCGGCAGCATCCACGTATACGCCTCCAAGAACGTCGCTGCTCCTACTAGGGCAAGGGCAGCAGCATCTGCGCTACTCGCCGAGCGCAACGTCACTGGCTCACGCGCGGGTTCGCTCGGTGCTTGGTACGAAGCACCTTCCGCAGGTTTCGTGAGATCTATCGTCATAAGTCTCCTTATCGTCCAACTGTTCCTTGTTAAAGGCAGAGCAGCATTTGGCCTGAAGCCTCGGCTTGCTTGGCATTGGGAATTGCCCGCTTCAAGAACGCCCTTCCGAACTCGTTAATTAGCCGGGAGGACTGGTCCGCTCGAAGGACCAAGTGAGTCGACACCGAAAAGGCTTTTGAGCTAAGCGGACGAACGACGATCTCGTGACGCGCCAACTGTTCGGCTGTACCCTGTGGCATCAGGGCAATGCCAAAATTTTCACTTATGAGCTGGACCACTTCATGCGGAGACAAGTAGTGATGAAGTTCAACCGGAGCAATTCCAGAGCGATTTGCGGTTTCAAGAACACGGTCATAAAGAGTGGGATTGACTCTTTTTTGGAACATCATCCACCCGACACTGTCAAAGCTCTCAAGCGCTACCGTGCGTTCCTGTGCCGCCGGGTTGTCAGCCGCCATCACGGCATGTAGAGGTGCGGCTGTCAGCGAAACCTGAGTTAACAGAGGGTTTTCTATCGGGTCATCAACGATGGCCAAGTCGAGTTCCGCCGACAAGACACTATGCGTTAGTTCGTGCGGAAACATGCTTTCCATCCGAAGGCGCAGGTTGGGATAAAGAGGAAGATGCACGCTCAACAAGGCTGAAATCAGCAAGGGGTCCACATAAGGGCCGTGGCCGATGGTCACAACAGGTTGGATGTCATCTTGCATCGACCGGGCAGAACGCACTGCTCTTTCGAGGATTGCCAGTGAATCTTTGCAGCCCCGCACGAAGACCTGTCCTGATTCCGTCAACTCGACCCTCTTTTGATCTCTTACGAAGACTGCGAAGCCTAGGCGGTCTTCCAGTTCTTTGATCTGTTTGCTCAGGGCAGGCTGAGTGATCTTGAGCCGTTCGGCAGCCCTCGTGAAGTTCAGTTCGTCGGCGAGAGTCACGGCTGCGAATTGCAGTCGAATTTCCGGTAGAGGCAAGTGGCACATCCCGTTTCAAGGAACCGACTCAGATCCTCGTATATCGCCGAACTGCGATTGCAAACTGAATGACGATTGATATAACAGGACGAATCCCAAGCGTGTTCGTGCTTCCATCAATCTCGTGAAAATGTGTCGGCAGATGTCGAAATTGCTCTCCACCATGGAACTTCTACTCTCTTTGCAGGTAGACCTTCAGCAGTCGCACGCAGCGCTGCATCCGTAGCAACGAACCACATCGTTTCAAGCTTGTCGTCCCGAAGTAACCCGGTATAGCTGACAACCATGCTGCCCTCTGTGGATTCGCCAGCACCGGAAATGCCGATACAAGGTCCGTCAAACGTTCCGTGCATTGCGATGGTCTGTCCGAAGAAGCCGCTATCTTCGAGAGCGGTTTTGAAGGAACCTTTCACCACTCCGTCTTCCGCTGTTTCGATTTGCAAAATGGACCCGTACTGATTTTTCCAACGCCCTACCCAGTTCATATTCACCCTCAAATAGCCTTCACAGATCCCTCGCTCCGGTTGCTTGTTTGTGACGCTTACGGCGCAGTATGCATTACCGAGACCCAAGCCTCTCCCGCCAATGCGAGGACGTGGCTCGACTTCGCATCCAGTGTCTTTCCTGCGTTTGGTCCAGAGCCGGTTGCGGTGTATTCGTTGGCAATCAGGATGAGTCCGTTCGCTTCTCGCGCGTGCACCACTCTAATGCTGATCTTGGTCCAACCCTGCGCAAAGATGGCACCCAGGAGTGCCGCAATTTCTGATTGCCCTATGGCGGTGACATAGCCAACCAAAACGCTATCCGGAGCGTACATCTTCAGTGTCGCTTCAACGCCTTCAGTGTTCCATGCGTCTTCCCATGCCCTGATGTACGCGAGTGCAATTTCATTGTGGTCGATCTTCATGTTGCTCCTCTGACGTGCGCTTACGTCATTTCAGTTTTTGAATCCGCTCTGCGTGCCTTGCCTGTAGTTGCTTGCTCCTATGAAGGAAATCAACAATCGTCTTCAATTCCGACTCGGAGTACGCATTCAGGAACTTTTCGCCGTCCGTGCGGATTGGACCCCATAACTCGGCGACTTTCTCGCGAGCAACCGCTGTTGCAGCTATTAGGACACCTCTACGGTCGTCTGGGTCTCTGAGCCTTTCGGCGAGCCCCCGACTTTCCAAGATGTCGATGACGGAAGTGATCGCCCCTCGGGTGAGATTAAGGGAGGAAGCGATATTTTTCGCTGCTATGGGGCCTGAACCTAACAGCATTCCCAGACAACGAAGGTTGGTGAGGTTGATGTCCAGGAAGGCGGCCGCCGCCATGTCCACCGCGACGGTCGCATCCTGGAAGGCGGGGACAGCCTCAACGATTTGCTTGATGACAGTCTTCTTCATATCTGGTTTGACTATAATATCATTTAACGATTGAATCAAATGGGGAGATCGTTATGACGAGGATTGGAATGGTAAGCATCATCGGCGCTGGGTTGAGCGGTTTGTGTCTCGCGCAAGGGCTCAATAAGAGAGGACTGCCGTTTCGCGTCTTCGAGGCGGAGCAGACTCCCGAGACTCGGAATCAGGGATATCGCATCAGTTTGGATGAAAACGGCATTCGCGCATTGGAGGAGTGTCTTCCGACCCACTTGTTCGACCTGTTTCAGGCGACATCTGGAATCCCGGGGGGTAGCTTTCAAATGTTGCGTGGTGATCTCAATCCAATTTTCCGGTTCCGCTTCGATCTGAAAGAGGGGGATGATCCGCGCTATGCACCAAGGCAAGTGGACAGGGGGATTCTTCGTCGACTTTTAATGCTGGGAATCGAAGATCACGTGACATTCAATCGGTCACTATCGCAAGTTCATCTCACCGACTCCGAAGCCAAGCTCTTCTTCGCCGATGGGACTTTCAATTCGTCGGAACTTGTTGTCGGGGCAGATGGCGCACGTTCCAAGCTGAAAGACGCGCTCGGATACCCCTCTGCTAAACATCTCGGAGCTAACGCTATCTACGGCAGAACTCCGCTCCGTGATGGTCTGTTGGACCCGATTCTTGCCAACGGAGGGTCTATCGCAATTGGACCTCCTGGGAGGGCTTTCTTCTCCACTTCGATGAAGTTCGCAAATCCGCCTGCGCCGACCTTCGAGAGCTTTGGATTCGATGGGTCTCCTGTCGAGGTGGCGCCATACGTCATGTGGGCTGTTATCTTTCCGGCCAATGAAAATGAAGCGATACTCAGGAATCCCGAGAGCCTCCACGCGATGGCGCGGGAGGAGGCTAAAGCGTTTCATCCCGCGATAAGGCGCGTTATTGATGCGGCGTGCGTAGGTCATACCCTCCTCGTGCCGCTTCGCGCATCGTTGCCCTTCCATCGCAACGCGGTCCCCAATGCAACGCTGATGGGCGATGCGGTACATCTTATGCCCCCCTTTCGCGCCCAAGGTGGGAACACGGCATTGTTGGATGCTGCCGATCTGACTCGTTCACTGGCTCGCGCGTTCGAAGGCGGCAGTTCGATCGCATCTGAACTTCGGGAATACGAAGCGCTGGTCGCAGACCGCGGACGCGACCAGATCAACGCGTCTACGAAGATGATGAAGATCATGGCCGCGACGAACCCTGTACTACGATTCGCACTGCTGAAATTCATCCCATGGTTCCGAACAGCTATTTTGCGGAAGAGCTGAGATGGACGCGAATAAAGCAATGCCGCAATCAGCACGGACACGAAACTTGTCCCTACTAAAACAGCCTGATTTTCGACAATTGTGGCTGGCACAGATCGTCTCCATCCTTGGTGATTCCGTCGCCCTGTTCGCGATCACAACAGTCGCTGCGTTCGATCTGCGCGTGAGCCCGCAAGCAGTCACAGGGCTCCAGTTCTTTTATCTACTTCCGTTATGCACTCT
>Ga0206840_1168_pt1 | contig 10059 bp, 9 predicted proteins | sample Alteio_BWOrgCont_24_FD_152633 | JGI IMG/M metagenome (GOLD analysis project Ga0206840, IMG submission 152633) | Enriched cells from forest soil in Barre Woods Harvard Forest LTER site, Petersham, Massachusetts, United States -... | ecosystem: Environmental > Terrestrial > Soil > Temperate forest > O... | reverse complement strand
GGATATCCCCACATGAAAACGGGCACCTGCAATTTACAGGCACAGATGCCGCCGGGCGGAAACAATACCGTTATCATGCCGGGTGGAATAAAATACGTAATCAATCCAAGTATCATCGTATGCAAACATTCGCGGCGCACTTGCCTGCCATACGCAAACAGGTTGATAAGGACCTGGCGCGTCCTAACCTTGACCACGATAAGGTTGTGGCTTTGGTAGTACGGTTAATGGAACTAACCAGCATCAGGGTAGGGAATGAATCCTATAAAAAATTGTACGGTTCGTTCGGGTTAACAACCTTGCAGGACAGGCACGTAAAAATAGAGGGCAATAGCTTACGGTTTGAGTTTAAAGGAAAGAAAGGCGTTTTTCATAAAATAGCGCTGCAAAGTAAAAAACTGGCGAGGTTAGTAAAACAATGCAGGGACATCCCGGGGAAAGATCTTTTTCAATATTATAACGAAGCGGGGCAACATTGCGCCATTGGGTCGGGCGATGTAAACCATTACCTGCATGAAATTACCGGTGAAGATTTTACTGCTAAAGATTTCAGGACATGGTCGGGGAGTGTGAGCGCCTTATATGCTTTTAAGGATGTGGGTGAGTTTGAAACCGTAAGTGAATGTAAAAAGAAGATCGTATTGGTACTGGACGAAGTAGCTGTAAATTTAGGAAATACCCGCACGGTTTGTAAAAAATATTATGTCCATCCAACGGTTATTAAAAGTTACGAGGAAGGTACGATCTTTCATTATATCAAGCAATTGGACGAGGATAAGGATGTCAATTCATCCGAATTAAATAGGGCGGAGAAGGCTTTATTAGACATATTGGCTAATGAGAAATTGGCGGAAGCGAGTTAGTTCTGCTTGTTTTATTTCTTCGCTAAAGTGTAAGTCCCGGAAAAATCAACAGGTGCCATTAAATCTTGCTGGGCCGACATTTCGGCAAAACTATTTACTTTAACTAACGTAGTTTTTGGTACATAACCCGGCGGCCTAACGGGTTTTAATGCATTAAATGTACCATTCAGCTTGATGTTATAAATAAAGCTGGTTTGATTATCTATAATTTGCTTTAAGTATTTTAACGGAATAGCTAACTCATAAGTATAGGCCTTCTTATTATCAAAAAGACCAATCGCCTTTATGCCTTGTTCGTTGTAAACAGAAATTATGGTATCGGTAATTGTTTTTATACCGGCAATTTGAATAAGATTTGAATTATCGGTTAAATCTTTATTAATGCCCGGCAATTCAACATCTATATTGACATTTTCATTTCTTACTTTAGCCATTATAGCTGACGTGTTTTTGTAATACATCCTTGGAAAGGTAATGGCCAGGGGTATATCTGTTGTTTTTTTATCCGTACTTTTTGCCGAAAATGTAACACCACCGCTTAATACTTTTTCAATATCGTGCGCATCTGTCGCCTGGAGAATAAAGTAAATATTATTGTCATCGTTAGCTATGGTGTAAAAAATATGCAAAAGTTTGTTATATGCCTGGAAATGAGTCAATTCTGTTGGCTTGCCATCAATTTTAATGTTATCGGGAGCGCGCAGGCCCGTTAATTGTACAGCGGGGAGTTTTTGCGCATTAGCAGCAATAATTGAAAATAAAAGAATTGTTAACGCGGTGATGAAAGGCTTGTTCATAATAGTTTAGATTTCGGATTATCAAAATTAAGTTATTAGTTTGATAATAATATTATGATTTATGTAAATGAACGCTGTTAATTAAAGCCAGGCGTTTTTTCATTTTCCTGTAGTTTTCTTAATAAGGGTAGGATGTACGACGACTTTACAATAGTAGCCGATTTTGCAGAATAATAAGGTTGTTTAAGAATGTCGGCATTAGTAGATATATTGGCTTCATTACGCAACACACCGATTATTTTATTATCTAATTTTGATATAACCGGCGCACCGTTATTGCCCTGGTGAACAATATCATCTATAGTAAATACCGGGAGCTTTTTGTTAACCGACTTTACCTGCCCTAAGCTGATGGCCTTTACGATCTCTCTTCCGCCGTTTCCTTTTATTGCCGAGTAACTTGGCATAATTATCCAATCTGACTTATGGTTCTCGATCATGGTATCAATCAGTTCTATCGGTACAGGTTTATAACCGTTGCTTAACAGGTAGGATAAAACTCCCGTATTTTCTTTTTTCTGAAATGATATGATGGCCATATCGTCTTCATTCGAAGAAAACACTACCGGCATTTTGTTCATGTCGGCATTAAATAAATGAGTGAGGTTTAAGCCGCGTTTATCCTCGCGTGGTTTAGCTTTGATAAATACAGAGTCGTTAGCAGATTGTGCGTTTTCATCATTCAGGGCGGCGATTATGACATGCCTGGCTGTTACCATGTAAACTTTATCGCCATCGGCAATTAAAAAACCGGTACCGGTTAATGTATCTCTAACCGGCATTTGCCTTTCGCTGCGCTGGTATACGCTTTCGAGATACACAATAGAGTTCATCCAGGCAACTAATGTACTGTCTATGCCTTTTGTGAACTTTTTTGTGCTGTCAACCGCGGCCCCTGTAACCTGCGCATAGGAGTTTGTTGCAAAGAAAAATATAAAGCAGCTTGCTATAAGTTTAAAATACTTCATGCCGTTGATTTTTACTAACGCAAAATCTGCAAAATAATTGGCGGATAAGAATTATTTTTTTGCCATTATGTAGGTGCCCGAAAAGTCGGTAGGCTCATTTAGATCATGCATTGCAGCTATGGCTGCAGGGTCGGGCGTGCCATAGCCTCCAACCACTACCACTTTCATTACATTAGTTGCGCCGGCGGCTGGAGCAGGCATTTTTAACGCGTTTAGCCGGCCATTTAATTTGATATTATAAGCGATAATATTATTATCGTTTATTGCCTGTAGTACATATTTAAGCGGTATGGCCAACTCGTAAGTATATGTTTTTTTCGTGTCTAAAAGCGATACAGCTTTTATGCCCTGTTCATTATAAACCGATATTACCGAATCTGTAACTTCCTTTATGCCTGCCACTTGTATGAATTTGGCATTTTCTGTAAATTGTTTATTTAGACCCGGTAATTCGGCATCCATATCAGTTTGTTCGTTTTTTATTTTAGCATTAATTGGCACGAAATCTTTGGCATACATTCTTGGGAAGCCGATAGCCAACGGCACGGCTGTACTATTTTTATCGGTACTTTTTACGGTTAATGTTATACCCCCCGCTATAATTTTCTGCACATCCGGAATTTCTGTGGCCTGTACAATTAAGTAAAGATTATTGGCATCATTAGCTATGGTATAATAAATATGCGTGGTTTTATTATACGCCTGGAACTGTTTCCATTCCGTAGGTTTGCCATCTATTTTTACATCGGCAGGGGCATATAAGCCTGTGTTTTGAACGGCGGGTAATTTTTGCGCATTAGCTACAATGCCAAGAGCGCTTAATGCAGCGACTGCTATAGCTTTTTTAATGATCAGAATGTTTGTTTTTTTCATGATGATTAAGGGTTATGGGGTTTATTTAGTGTAAGATAAGCAGAACCGGTTATAAAAAAAGCATTGTATTGGTAATGTTACCTATAAGGATAGTTGTAATTGGAATGTTGCATTGGGAGAAGAGTTTGCAGTTTTGAGTCGGCAGTTAGCAGTAAGTTGATAATTCACTTAACCAATAATTCATTAATTGCCTTTTGATAATGTATATTCTCCCCAAAAATCGGTAGGCGCGGCTGGCTGGCTTAATGTGTTAACTTTTGCAACTAAGGCATCTAATGACGCTGCGGCCTGTGGGTTTGCGGTACGGTCGAGTGTGTTACCAACCAGTACACCTGTACCGAAAGCCGCGGCACCGGGGCCGTTAACGGTGATGTGATAAGCAAATTTTTGGAGGCGGGTTAATTCAAGGCGTTTCAGATCAACAGCGAGTTCATAAGTATAAACCATTTTATTATCAAATAATTCGGCGGTTTTAATACCATCCTGATTGTATACAGAAATCAGGGTGTCGAGGCCCTTTATGCCGGTAACGGCAATTAATTTTGAATTGTCTGCAAGGCGTTTATTATTAATATTCATAACGGAATCGGCCTGCGCCGGCGTTAATGTTTGACCTGCGTTTACGCCGCGTTTGCTTTTCATCCGCATATAAGGTTTGTTGTCTTTATCGAAAATTGGATAGGTAATGGCTATGCCATCCTTATCGGTTTTCTTTGCCGATTTTTGGATGGTAAAGGTAATGCCGCCTCCTATAATGTTGTTAATGATAAGTGGGTCGGTTACCTGTATGGTTAAGTACAGGCGATCGTCGTCATTTGCTACGGTATAAAAAACATCGGTAGCATGGTTGTACGCCTGGAATTGGTTATTCCATTCGGTGGCTTTACCGTCTATTTTAACGTTGGCGGGCAGGCGCAGGCTTTCCTGCTGCGTGTTAGGCAGTTTTTGAGCATCGGCCATAAGGCCGGTGCAGCAAAAAACACTAACTAAAATTGAATTAAAAAAGAAGGCTGATATTTTCATGGTTGGGTTATGATAAATAGTTAAAATTTGCACCCCGGCGATTACTCACCCCGGCGAGCTTCGCTTGCCGACCCTTTCTTCCGCTGCGGCGGCAAAAAGGGTTCAGGAAGTTTTTATATTTTATTTTTTCGCTAATGTATATTCGCCTTTGCAATAGGTGGGCGAGGTCATAAATGATGCGCCATGACTTACCGGGGCCTCCTGCGGATCGGACATGGAAGTTCCGCCAATAACTATTCTCCCTTTGGTATCCACGCCATTTACCTGGATAACGTAGCTGAAAGTACCTGCATCGTCTATCACCTGCCGTAAATATTTAAGTGGTACCGCCAATTCGTAAACATAGGTTTTTTTATTGTCGACCAATTGTACAGCTTTAATACCGAGGTCGTTATAAACAGATACAGATGAATCCGGAATTGCATTAACACCTGTAAAAGGTATTACTTTTATGTGATCGGATATCTGTTTGTTAAATGCAAGTACTGCTGAATCGGTTAAGGTTTTGGGTTCCCTTAATGTTTGGCCTGACATTGCATTATATGGATATGGAGCTAATGGATAAGTAATACTTACCGGGGTAACCGAACTTTTTTTGCCGGCATTTTTTAAGGTTAGCGTTATGCCGCCATATATTATTTTTTGAATAACAACGCCCTCTTTCGCATGTGCTATGAAGTAGAGATTTTCGGTATCGTTGGAAATGGTGTAAAAAATCTCGTTCGCACCATTAAATGCCTGGAACTGGTAATCCCATTCGTTGGCTTTGCCATCTATTTTGATTGATGCCGGAGCATAAACGCTTTGCTGCTGCACGTTTGGTAATTTCTGGGCACCGGCTGTAAGACCGGCACCGAGAAAAACACTACTAACTAAAACTGACTTAAAAAAGAAGGTTGATTTTTGCATGGTAGATTATTTATATAGGGGTATTTGTTTATATGATATTGTTGTCATCTCGAACGACAGTGAGAGATCTATACATCAGCATTATCCGCTTAGCATGTTTATAGATTTTTCCCTACGGTCGAAATGACATTGATTTATTTATTCGTTTTATAAACATTCACTTATTCACTCAATCAGTAATTCTATAATTACTTTTTCGCTAAGGTGTATTCTCCCCAAAAATCGGTAGGAGGCATTGCCGGCTGTGCGCCTTTGTTTACCGACATGGAAACAATATTACCCGAGGCATCTTTTTTAATATCAATACCGGATTGTATAACTTCATCGAGCATGATGTTGTAGGCAAATTTGGTTCCGTTATTTATTGCGAGACCCAGGTGTTTTAAACTGATGGCTAACTCGCAGGTATAGATCAGTTCATTATCAAATGCTGCCGCCACTTTAAAGCCATCTTCGTTATAAACCGAGATAAGGGTATCCACATCTTTTACGCCGGTAACTTTAATTAGCTTTACCTTTTCGTTCATGCTTTTATTAACTGCATACATATTTGAGTCGGCTTTTTTAACAGAAGCATCGACGCCTTTTTCTAATTTTGGACGGTTGCGGAAATTTACGGTTAGCCGGTTGGCCTTATCAAAAATGGGATAAGTAACAGCTATGCCTGTTTTATCGCCCTTTTTGCCTGATTGATTAATAGTAAGGGTAAAACCACCACCCAAAATATGCCTTATTATCTGTGGATCATTGGCCTGTAGGGTTAGGTAAAGATTGTCGTCATCGTTCGACATAATGTAGAATAGGTCAGTATTGCGGTTGTAGCCCTGGAATTTATTGTCCCATTCGGTGGTTTTGCCGTCAATTTTTATGTTGGCGGGCGCTCGCAGGCTGGCGGTTTGTACGCCGGGTAATTTTTGTTTGCTTGCCCCAACAGGTATTTCTTCCTGTGAAATGCGTCTTCCGCCGGTTACCGTAACCTCGTTACCTCCGAAAGAGGTAGTTTGGGCTTTCGCTGTGATAGCTGCAACGCTCAGCAACGCAAATAAGGTGTAATGTTTGTAGTTGGTCGCGATGTTTCTCATTTTTAGTTTATAAATAATAATTATTTTTTGGCTAAAGTATATTCTCCCCAAAAATCGGTGGAAGAAAACAGGCCCCCGCCATTCAGTGCGGCCTGCATTTTGGCCATCATATCGGCTACTTCGGGGCTTTGTGGCATGTTTGGAGCATTTGTTACGGTAGTACCATCTGAGTTTTGCATCCTGATGGTCATTTGCGGTTTACCCAGGCCATTAAGTGTGATATGATAAGCAAATTTAGCGGCGTCATCAGCAGAAATACCTAAAGTTTTTAAATCAACCGACAATTCATAAGTATAAGCGCTTTTATTGTTAATTGCCTGGCCTGTTTTGATGCCATCGGTATTGTAAACTGATATTAAACTGTCAAGACCCGGTATGCCGGTTACGCCGATGTATTTAGATTTATCGGCCAATTGTTTATTGCGTGCGGCTATAACAGAATCTGTAAGGACATCCTCGGATGATTCGGTTTTGGTAACGCCGTTTTCTATTGATATCTTACGACTTATACCAAGCATTGGGCGGTTATCTTTGGTGAAAATAGGGTAGGTGATGGCTATGCCATCTTTGTCTGTTTTTTTGCCTGATTTTTGGATGGTTAAAGTAATCCCGCCGCCAATTATTTTACTGATCACATCGGGTACCGTTGTTTGCACAACTAAATACAAATGGGTGTCATCATTAGCCATAGTGTAGAAAAGATCAGTGGCATGATTGTTTGCCTGGAAGGTATTGTCCCACTCGGTTGTTTTGCCGTCTATTTTTACGTTGGCCGGGGCGCGAAAGCCGGTTGAAGGTTGTACAGATGGAAGTTTTTGCGCACTTGCACAAAAGCCAAATGCTAATAAAAGAATGGAAAGGACTGATGTGAATTTTCCTAATGTTTTCATGTTTTAAATTGAATTTATTTAAGGGGTATTAAATAGTTTAATTATTTTTTGGCTAAGGTGTATTCGCCCCAGAAGTCGGTGGTTTCTCCGCCACTACTTGCGCTTAATTGTGTCATCATTTGCTGAATCCGCGCTTGCATGGCGGGGTCTGCAGCGGCGCCTGGTGAGCCTTGTATGTTGATTTTTATATTATCGCCCATTTTTGCGGCGTTTACTTTAATGTGATAAGCGAATTTGGTGGCATCATTAACAGACAGCCCCAGTTTTTTAAGATCGATGCTTAACTCATAAGTATAATCCATTTTGTTATTGAAGCGTTCGGCTGCCCTTATTCCATCTTCGTTATAAACAGAAATAAGTGTATCCAGGCCGGGTATGCCAATAACACCAATGTTTTTTGATTTATCATCCAAACGTTTGTTGTAAACGGTCATTATAGAATCGCCTTCTGTTTTTGCGTTTGCGTTAGGAGTGACATCACCATTTTTTATAGCAGTGGTGGCAGCTTGCATATTGGTCGTTAAGTCGCCGCCACCACCACCGGGGCCTCCAAAAGTGACTACCCTCATTCCACCGGCGGAGCCGCCTCCGCCGCGTACATAAGGGCGGTCTTTAGCGTCAAAAATAGGGTAGGTGATGCTTACTGCATCCTTATCGTTCTTCTTGCCTGATTTTTGAATAGAGAATGTCACCCCGCCGCCGATAATCTTGTTAACTATTTGTTTATCAGTAGCCTGAATAACCAGGTATAGCTTATTGTCATCGTTTGCTATAGTGTAAAAAACATCGGTAGCGTGGTTATATGCCTGGAAGGAATTATCCCACTCGGTTGTTTTGCCGTCAACCTTAATATTGGCAGGCGCACGCAGGCCGGTAGTCGGCTGTACATTTGGCAGCTTTTGGGCGTTAGCGACACCGCAAGCGGCTAATAAGATGATCGATATAATTGATCTAAGATCTATTGTTAATGTTTTCATAATTTAAAAATTGAACTTAAATGGAGTATTAAACAGTTAATAATTTATTTTTTGGCCAATGTGTATTCGCCCCAAAAATCGGTGGTTGAAGATATGGCCGGCAGATGTTCTTTTGATGGTATCGCGCCTCCGGCACCATCAGGAACAGAAACATGAAATGAACCGTTAGCGTCTCTGGTAACTACCATTCCAAAGTCGTTAATGCTTATACCGTGAAAGAGGATATGATAGGCAATTTTGTCGGCACCTTTTACCGACAGATTAAGATACCTTAGCGGTATAGCCAATTCATAAGTATAGGCCATTAAAATATTAAATGCTTCGCGGGCCTTAATACCCTCATCATTATAAACCGAAAGCAAAGTATCTATTCCGGCTATGCCTTTAATTTTAATAAACTTTGAATTGAAGTCTAAATGTTTATTGCTGACATTCATAAACGAATCGGCTTTTGCTACCGACGCTTCAGAACCTGCCACTATTTTGGGTGTGCTTTTAAAATTGATGAAAGGCTTCTTGTTTCCTTCGAAATAGGGATATAAGATGGATATGGCATCCTTGTCGTCCTTTTTACCGGTTGTATTGATGTTAAATGTTATCCCTACGGTAGTGAGTTTGGTCAATTCGTCCGGGTCATCGGTATGGATGATCAGGTAAAGGTTATTATCATCATTAGACATAGTATAAGAACAGCTTGTAGCATGGTTATATGCCTGGAAAGTATTATCCCACTCGGTACTCTTGCCATCAATCTTTATGTTGGCAGGCGCGCGCAGACTTACGGTTTGCACATTGGGTAATTTTTGCGCATTTATGCTTAAACTCATTCCCAATAACAGGGCAGGGGCAACCCATTTAAAGCAAGCTATCTTTAACTTTTCCATTAGTGTTATAGGATTTAGGGGTATTAAATACTAAAAATTATTTTGCTTTGGTTGTGGTTATAAATACTACGCCGTTTTTGGCTTTATCGCCATATTTTTTTATCATATCGTCGCCGGTTTTCATAGCAATACTTTTAATATTGATAGCCGAAACTTTAAGATCCTTGTCAGTTGCTTCAACTCCATCCACAATTACCAATTTACCGGAAAGGTCATTTATACTGGTTTCCGAATCCTTTTTTGGTGTGCCCGGCATTCCTCTCCTGGTATTATATCCCATCACGGTTATTTCTTTGATGCTGCCCGAAGTTGTATCCCGAATGACCCTGCCGTCTTTCGAAACAGTAAGGCCGTGCATTCTTTTTAAAAGTGAATCAGCATTTTTATTACCTGTTGTGACGGTATAAGTATTATAGATCCTGGGGGATCTATCACCTGCACCTTTTTTTGTGGTTATTACAATAACACCGTTTGCGCCTTTAACACCGTAAGTTTTAGTAGCGGCTTCGCCGCCTAATACATCATAGCTTTCGATAGTTTTAGGGTCAATTGATGTTATATCCGAAAGCGGCACTCCGTCAACAATAATCAACGCCGGGTTATTTCCGGTAACGGCATGTGAACCACGCAACTGAACTGAAGTCCATGGTGAAACGACTGCGCCTGTTGATGTGATTTGTAAGCCTGCAACTTTGCCCGCCAAACCGCTTAATAGGGAATCTTTACCAAAACGGTAATTAATGCTATAATACGTTTTACCATTTATCCTGATAGTATCAGCTTTTAAAAAAGC
>Ga0206840_1166_pt1 | contig 10349 bp, 10 predicted proteins | sample Alteio_BWOrgCont_24_FD_152633 | JGI IMG/M metagenome (GOLD analysis project Ga0206840, IMG submission 152633) | Enriched cells from forest soil in Barre Woods Harvard Forest LTER site, Petersham, Massachusetts, United States -... | ecosystem: Environmental > Terrestrial > Soil > Temperate forest >... | reverse complement strand
AAGGCCTTCAACGCGGCTACGGGGTCCTGATAAGCCGAACGGGCAGCCATAGACACCAAATGCGCATCGCACCGATTGGCCGCGTCAATCCAAAAGACCGTCTTGGCCGGAAACGCGAGGGTGATTGTGTGCAGCGCCCAAGGCACGATGTCACGGGGTCCAAGGACAAGATAGAGGCCGGGACGCGGCGGCAGCGGAACTACGGATAGGAGGGAGGGGCTCACGCCCCTTTGTACCATACACATGTATGACCTTTCAAGGACCTTCTCGGAAGGGTTATAATGGCTCTATGTGCGGACGATTTGCTCAGAAAATGACCATCGACCAGTTGATCAAGCGATATGGGTTCGACATTCCGGTCGCGATGGAGCTGCGGCCGAGATATAACCTCGCTCCGACCCAGCCGGCTGCGATCATTACCCAGAATGAAGACGGGAAGAACCGACTGGAATTCATGGATTTCGGCTTTATCATTCCCTGGTCAAAATCGAACGACTTACACAGCTATTTTAATCTCCAATCGGAAACCCTGCTGAGCCGCGACCAGATGAAGAAAGTTTTGGAGAATTACCGTTGCATCATTCCGGCAAGCGCCTTTGTGGAGCCTCGCAAAGTTGAAAAGAAAATCGGTAAAAAGGAATCCAGTACCCCCTTCGGGTTTTTCCCGGCTGACGATGACTGGTTCTCATTAGGTGGCGTTTATAGCGTTGTCGAAATGCCTAACGGAAAAGAGGTCCGCACTTTCGCAATTATCACGACCGAAGCCGATGATCTCATAGAAAAGATCAATCACCCAAGGATGCCGGTGATTATTCCGAGGAAACATGAGGCCACATGGCTCAATCACAAGTCCAAGTTATCCGATTACGTGATCGACATGGCGCCCTACCCCTCGAAGGAACTCCGAGGCTTCCAACTCCAGTCCGCGATTAATAGCTGGAAAAACGATTCGCCGATCGTTCTTGAGCCAGTGGCGGCGTTGGTCTAAAATAATCAAGCAACACCTTATGAATCGTCAGGTTTTAAATACGGGTTTTTATGATGCTTTTGTCGTATAGGATGATAAATGATCATGAGCTGTAACCCTTCAGCGTATAACTTGGCAGGACACGAAGGAGGGTTTGCTCATATGCGGGATGGCCAAGAGTCTCAACCGGACCATGACCAGTTTTTGGTCACCGGCCTCCGGGAAAACGATAATGTAGTTATCAGAAGCTTTATGGACCGCTACTTAGGTCCTTTGATAGGCTTTGTGATGAAAATGGGAATACCGCGCGATGACGCAGAAGAGATTGGGTCTGCCGCCATGGTACGGGTGGCGCTCACCATCGGTAGATTCGACCCAGCAAGAGCTAAATTTTCAACGTGGATATTTGGAATAACGAAGAATAGGGCATTGGATTATTTGCGGAGACGGAAGCGTCAACACACCCCCTCTGAGCAGCTCGATGAATCTCTGATACTTGCGTCGGGTGACTATGATCCGGACAACTTGCCCGAGAGTCCTGCTGCCAGTTGTCCCCTCAAGATTTTATTTTTACAAGCATTCAATAATTTAAGTGAAGAGGATGGCACTGTACTGAAACTTGCAGCCCAGGAATGGACTTACGCCGCAATTGGCCAAGTCTTAAAAAAATCCGAAGATGCCGTTAAGATACAGGCGTTCCGAGCTCGGAAGCGGCTACGAGAGGAAATTAAGAAACTTGGAGAGGAAGGATCTATTGATATTAGTGAAGCCGAATGGGAGGGACTTAAGCATTGGAAGGGCCAGAAGGAGGTTGAGCTATGAATTCTCACAGCGAAAAAGAAATGGATGATTTATTGCGGGATTTCATTACTTCGGGCGAAATCGACGGAACAGTTGCTCCGGAAATAGAGGCTTATTTTTTATCAAACTGCACGATCGCTGTGCCAGCAAACGTCAGGGTCAAGGTGGAGCACGCTTTTATGGCCGCTCGTTTTAAGGCAATTATCCGCGAGAAGCACGGGCTGATTACCAAGAAGCAGGCGGATACGATGACATTAGGTGGCTATTTGTCCTTCGTCAGGTCAACGCTTAAGATTGCAGCTAACATTGCGGCAGAAGCGTGCCATACTTCTGAACAGGCACTTTTGAGTGTTGAAAATGTAACGCTGGACATATTTAAGGCACCTCTTGAGTTACTTATAGGAATTTTGGACGGGTTCTCTTTGCCGTTAGACCGCGCAGTTCTGCTCCTTAGAAACACATTAGCCATTGCGAAGGAGAAGGAAGGGGATGTAGCGGTTTTTCCGCGAGCGGATAAGAAAACTGAAAGCATAGTTGGGGCGTTCGAGGCGGGTCTACTAGCGATTGCGAAGGCGAGCGGCAAGACTACTACCACAAACATCGAACCAGCGCTTTTGTCGAAGATCAGTGAAGGCTTGGCTAAGTTAGGGCGTTCTGACTTGCTTAGTTAATGTGGAAAGATTGTTCATTACAGCGATAGTCATAGCCTGCTGACTAACCCCAAAGACGGTTGCTAGCTTCTCAATATCAGCACCTTTTGAATATACCGCCTTAAGCATCTTCACCGGCATTAGGAGGGCACTCGCGAAGACATTCGCTTCCTTTTCGCGTGGATCACCACCCGCATAATGTTGCATGCTTTCAGGTGGTGCATCGATACTAGATACCTCATCAAGGTCTTCGGTGGCGTGACAAAGGAGAATGTGGCCCAGCTCATGAGCGAGCGAAAATCTTTTGCGATGGGGATGGTGGCGTGCATTCACCAAGGCGTATTTTTTCCCGTCTTTTGCGATAAACAGGGCACTGACATTGTCCGGAAACGTGTCCACCTCTAAGTAGACGTAGCCTTTTCTCTCCACGATCATTTTGAGATCGACAGGCGGTTCGCGGACGCCAGATTCCTTCAAGACTTTCTCAGCCATCGCTCTGACGTAAGATGTTCGGATCGCCGTCATCTTGTAACCTCCTCACGTATTACTTGGTGAAAGCAAAATTATAGCCCATTGAGCGATATTGAACTAATAGGAGGCCGACGATGAACAACCAAGTAGAAAAGGATGCGATGCCAGTGGATCACAAATTAAAAGAACGTGTAAGCCTATTTGTTGATGACAAGGAATTCCATGTGGAGCGGGAGGCGTTTTCGGGAGCTGAGATCATGGCGCTTGCGGGGATAAAACTGGAGGAGGGCCTCGTATTAATTCTGGAGGACGGGAGCCAATGCCCGGTGAAGGCAGAGGAGCTAGTTGAACTCACACCGGGTCGTAGGTTCAAGAAGGCTCCCCGGTTTCGGAGGGGATAATGAGAGCCCGACGCGAGAGAGAATTTGAATTGCTCAGGCAAAAATATGGCGCGGTAGAACAGGGTACGGATTTGGATTGGCTGATCATTAAGGCATTCACGCTACCTCCAGGATGGGCTCGAGCTCGAACTGAGCTACTCGTAATCGTCCCTCCGGGATATCCTATGACGGCTCCAGATAACTTTTATGTAGAAACCGGACTCAGATTAGCCGCAGGGAGTCCTCCACAGAACTATTCGGAACCGGTCATGTGTCAAGGACGACATTGGGGACTTTTTTCATTTCACGTTGAGAGCGGATGGGTTCCTTCGGCAGACCTGCTCGCCGGCCACAATTTATTAACGTTCATGATAAACGTTGAGAGTCGCTTCGCGGAGTTAAGCTGATGTCCAAGTTGATCATCCCAGCACAACTTCACGCGCGGCTTTATTCTCACCTTTTGCGAGATGAATTGGAGCATCTAGCATTTATTCTCTGCTCCGTTTCAGTCTGCACTGATGGCCCAATATTCCTTGGACGAGACATACTCTGTATAGATGATACGGACTTGGACGGAGAACTCGAGCATGGGTTAGGTCTCAAGGTTGCGCGCCTGCTCGAAGCGATAAACATAGCAATCAAAGCAAAGCTAGTATTAGTGGAAGCGCATAGCCACCCTTTCTCTGCCCATCCGAGATTTTCTGATTATGACATGGAGGGCTTTTGCGATACGGTACCGTATATGCTTGACAGCATGCCTGGCTCGCCTTATGGCGCCACAGTGTGGGGCAGGGACGGAATAATGGGAATTGGATGGACGGACTGGCCACAGAAGGCCGTCTCAATTAGAATTTCAGTTGTCGGGCAAAATGAGATCGGCTGGCCTTCGATTGCACCTGATTTCGAGGGAGAGAGTGGTCGATTTGACCGGCAAATTAGAATGCTCGGGCCTGCGTCAACTGCAAAGATCCGTAAATTGAACTTCGCAATTGCGGGGCTTAGCGGATTGGGGTCTCATTTCGCCCAACAACTCACTCACCTGGGCGCTGATTCGTTTGTATTTGTTGATCCTAAACTCGTTGAAGAGCACAATTTGAATCGGATCGTTGGAGCAAGAGCCAGTGATGTCGGCAGGCCCAAGGTCGATGTGATATCTGATCAAATCAGAGCGATCTCGCCTCGAGCGCGCGTATTGTCGATCCCAACAGATTTAAGGGATAAAGCTGCGCTAGATGCCCTAAAGGGTGTGGATCTCATATTTTCTTGTGTGGATAATGATGGCGCCAGGTTGATCTTGAATGAGCTTAGCCGCGCATATCAGATTCCAATGGTCGACTGCGGTGTGGAGGCACGCGTTGAAGACGGCGTCTTACGGGAGGTAGGAGGGCGTATAAATCTGGTGGTTCCTGGCGGTCCATGCCTTCATTGCATGGGGCAAATCGATATTCAAGAGGCTCGGGCGATTCTCGCTTCCGATGGAGAGAGGTACCATGCGCAGCGGCTGGGTTACATTAATGGCAACAAGAATCCGTCACCGGCGGTCATTTCTGTTAATGGCGCAGTTGCTTCTATCGCCATCATGGAATTCTTAATTTTGTTGTCGGGTGCTCGCCCGTTTGTTCAGTTTCTGGTTTATGACATTCTAGGTGGTGGACGTGGCCGTAATTCGCAGTGGCTGACGCCTCAGCGACAAGAACGTTCGAGCGGATGTTTTGAATGCACATTAGACGGAATCGGTGATGCTGTCGATCTGGCAAGATATAGCCCATCGAAGTTATCGTTAACCAACTTTGAATGGTCAAATCCTATTGAGCCTGGTCGCGTTTGTTAAGGGCATGGCGAGCGCAGAGAAGCTGGACGGTGGCAGCCATCGCCGATTCCCCCCCCTTGGGCAAAGGGAGATCATGATCGTAATGGAGTTTGTCCCTGGCACCGCATTTGACACACTGGCCGTTGTCGCGCTTCCAAACTGTCTGCTTCAGATTGCTCGGGATAACTCGGGAAGTATCGAGATGCCTTGTCGAGCCATAGTCGACCTTGGCTACAGTCGTTTCGATTAATTCAAAATCGTACGAAAAGATCTGCGTGCTGCCACGCCGTTCCAGCCAAGCGTTTGACAGTTTAAAAAGGCCATTGTAAACCCACACTTTGTCCTTGATCTTTTCGTAAATCTTCAGAAGTTCTGGTTCTGTTTTTTCAATTGTGGCCTTAATCGCGGCGTCATAAAAAAGCCCTTTATGTGTTTTTCGCCCCAATAGATCGGCGATAGGTTGTTTCAATTTTCTACTACCCGGTGCCGGTGCCAGATCCAAACTACGGGGGGCCTCATAAATAACTACATGCCCATTTTCTTCAACTCGATCGGCATAAGGCGAGCCTGTCCAAATAGTCATGAGGTAAATGCTCAAGCGATTCCGCTCCCTAAAATTCATCCATCGCTGGAGATTGTCTCCCTCCAAGCGGCACAAATCCAAATACGAAATAATATCACCGGGGTTCATATGACTTAATCAGAGGTATTAAACCGTTTCAGATCGCGAAAAGAAAGTCGGCTACTGGACGATTCCACCTGAAAAAACTATGCTCCATGCGTAGCCAATGGCCAAAATATCGTTTCTGCGACCATCTGACCCGCCGCTTGGTAAAAACCGCCTACTGCAGGAGTTGAAAAGCTGTTTCAACGATGCCCGATATCACACAGCCCGCTTTATGGTTGCGTTCGCAAAGAGTGGACCTCTCCTACGTCTTCAGGCCGATATTGAAAGGTGGCGCGGCCAACGTAAAACGATTGAAGCAATCTTTGGTATCGATAATATTATCACGTCTCGGCAGGCTCTTGAATTCGCCCTTCGGCACTTCAATAAGACCTATATCTCCTACGCGCCTGGCTCCACTATTTTCCACCCTAAGTTCTATCTATTTTCTGGCGATCAGCATGCCATGTGCTTTTATGGATCACATAATCTTACCGTAGGAGGAACCGAGACTAATTTTGAAGGCGGCGTTAAGATTGATTTTGACATGCAAAGAGACCAAAACGAATATGGCGAGGTCCTGGCTTGTTGGGATTCCATGCTGCCTCTCGCTTGTCCTATTACCCTGCCACTTGATGCAAAGTTAATGAACGAGCTCCTTCGACAAGGACTAATTCCAGATGAAGCGGCTATGCCGCCAAAAGTGGTGATTGTCCGACCATTGGGTGGAGCTCAGCCATCACCACCTGGTATGCCTGGCCCTTTCGCCCCATTCCGACCAATGCCACCTAGTGCTATCCCTGCGGGACTAATTTCTGTGTCGAGGCGGGCCAAGCGAACAGCCATCGCTGCTCGCGCAACGCGATCTACGATCTCGCCACCCGTAGCTGTCAGTGGATTGGTTATCCAAATAGTGCCACACCATAATGGCGAAGTGTTCTTAAGTAAGCAGGCGGTCAACCAAAACCCTGTGTTTTTTGGCTTTCCATTTACCGGGAAGACCAAGCCCAAGAAGTCGACCAACGCTGCGTATCCTCAGCGGGTTCCAGACCCAGTCGTAAATATTTCAGTCTATGACAAAAATGATAAACAAACGTTGAGGAAGTTGGGGTATGGCTTGAATACCGTTTATTACGACACAAAAGCTGAAATTAGGGTCACGTTTAGCCCTGATATCTTGCAACACGTTCCTCAGCACTCCATTATGGTGATGTCGAAGGACCCAAATGGGCAAGTCGATTACAACGTTGAGATTTTCTCCCCTGGAAGCACATCATTTAAACGATACGAAGCGGTCTGTAATCAGGTGTTGCCCTCGGGCGGATCAAGCACCCCAAGAAAGATGGGCTGGATTTAGCGTTTCTTAACGAACCACAGGATGTCGTTCTCTGTAACGCTGTTTTTAATGTGAAGGCGGTTTTCTGTTGTCACGGTTATCGGGATTACATCTTTCACTTCCCAACCCACAGATAAGGCGAATTCCTGCAACACTTTGCCGCTTTTAATAGCAATTGGTTCATCTCCAGCAACAGTCGTAGTGTCACCAATCACGAAGAACGCTGATCCACCAACCCTGAGCAATTGATCAAGGTTCCTGAATACCATTGCCATATCATTAAAATATCGATAAAGAAGCGAAGCCATATTTTGTCGTCTAAATCCAACTATGGAAGATTTGTTTAGCGCATGGATCCTTCGGATGATTCTTTGCGCCGTGGCAGACTTATTGTGACTAAAGTCACCATTGGAAATGCGTTGCTCAATTTCCGTCCGTTGCCGCTTATTGATTTCACGACTACCGATCAGTGATTCCTCTATTTGGGAACGTTCTGAGGATTTTGCGCCGAAGAGCAACAAAATACTCAGACGATCGGTATCGATATACGGCAATGCCGTGGCATACGGAGGGCTTGTCACGATCAAATCAATGCCGTCCTTATGAATACCGTGCTGTTCAAATGTTCCCATGTCACGGCAGTCCCCTTTATAAGCGTTGGCACCTAAGAACGGGTACGGGGCGCGAGATGATCTTTCAGCAAAATGCCTTAGCCGCGCACGCTGTTCGTGGAGCCGTTTCTGGAAAAGCTCCTTCACAGGGGCATCAGCTAGCGGCTGATCCCTTCGACGTATTCGAAGATCACGCGGGTCCTGATGTGAAATCTGCCGAACAATGCTACTGACAAGTACTTCCAAGAACTCCCGCACTTTGGCGTGCGGGACCAGTGCGATTTCCTTCAAAAGCCATGACAACTTCGCTAAGACTGGCTTGGGAAACCAGGCTTCGAGCTCTACTCTAATTGTGCTCGGAAATAGATCGATTTGTGTGAAATCAGCACGCATCGAATCGATCCGGTCCAAAAATGACGTAAGCAGCCGATCGCGAAGATACGGATCAACTTCTAAGATTTCTGTTTTAATGCGCGCGATTTTGACGGCAAGAGGATTCAAATCAAGTCCAACAGCGGAATAGCCGTTTAGATAGCCTTCCAGTAGCGAGGTTCCACTGCCGCAGAAAGGGTCCAGCAAATGTTGCCCAGGTTGGAGCGCAGCCAAATTCAAAAAGCTTTTGACCAATTGCGGATAAAACTTCCCCTTATATTCATGGAGCCCGTGCGTAGCGTATTTAGGGTCTTTGCGTCGCGACAACACCTTTAGTGCATCGCCGTTTTCTAGAACTGATTGCCATGTGGCTTCGTCGCTCATCTGAGGGGAAGTGACCCGATGAGTGAATGTAAGCCTCCGAATTTGATCCACATATTTGGAATTGAGCGAAGCAGTGGATGAATCCGGAGCAAGCCTCGATGCTTTCTTGCCCAATATGGCGTCGATCTCCTTCGCTCGTAAAACTTCCTCATATTTCCACAACCCGTAAGGTGGAGTATTGAATGTCACCTGTAGTACTCTATTTGGCTTTCGCAATATGACAATTTTCTCGGTCCTGGCTCGGCGGGCAGGGCTGATAAATGATCGGCGTGTTGTGTGCAAAGAGCGCATAATAATACCGGCGCATTCAAAGCCAACTCCTGTAGCCGTCTTTGCCACTTCCTCGGCCGTAAGGTAATTCTTTTTATCGAAAATCGCATCCCCAAGTACCAGGACTGCGAATCTGCCCGGTCGAAGGCAGTACCACATATTGTCCAGGCATAACCGCATTTCATCGATATATGAGTTGAATCCAGACGTTTCTTTCTGATGCCTTAGATGAGAACCAATTTCGCTTTTCCCAAGAGGACGTGGGTCATAACCAAGCCAAAAAAGCCTAAAGCGATGATAGAGATGGTAATCGTTCGCATTCGGGTAAGGCGGTGAGCAAACAATCAAGTCGACTGAATTCTCTGTCAGGGGCGTATCAGGTGTATTCGCCGTTCGTTGTCGAAACGGCTGCCGCAAATCTAGGGTTCGAAAAGTTGGTTCCCGAAATTGAAGCAACGGCCCTAGTTTGCGAACTTTGGCTGTAGCGGACATAAGATCAGTCGAAAAGAATTTGATGACGGACCCAGGTGCCATGCTACGCACTTTTCTGACGTATCTTGTCTCTCCGTCTTGATACGAAGCCCGCAAAATAATCTTTGAAAAGGAGGCTCTCGAAAGAACTTTGGCCTTTATGGATGTTAACGAATCGATTCTCCACCGCAAGTATGCAAGCTCATCGATAGCATTCAGGTGGAACCATTCGTTGATATTGGGTATTGGTGGAACAAACTTGGAAAAGACTTGCCGATTTCGTTCAAGAGCATCCCGCACATTCGCGGCATCGCTGGCCAATACTGACAGTTGGTCGGCGAAATGGTTTAGAAAGTCCTCGTCTTCTTTTGTTAACGTCAAGGTCTTCGCATTTCCGATCACCTCCCCGAGGGGATTTATGTCGGTGCTGACGACCCGTCGTCCCAATAAAGTGCCTTCTAACGCCGTTGTTCCACTCCCGCCAAAGGGATCCCACACGATTTCACCTCGCAACGATAGTCTTGTTATTATGTTTCGAGGAATCTGTGGAATGAACTTTGCTGGATAAGGATGAATATCATGCGAGAGATAGCCTGTTTGATCCCTGGTGAAAGACCAGTCAACAGATTGAAGCGTTTGAATTACAGTTTGAACGTCAGCAAGATCTTCGAGGTTGCGTAGTCTATCGTTCGAGGCGGCCTTGTGAATACCGTAAGTGTTGACTGCTTCCTCAAGTTTAGCGTCAAACCAATCCGTCAAGGTAATGCCGGCATCCTTGAGGACGATGCCGAGCACAGACTTCTTGGAGGGTGTGGTTTCGATTGTTAGTCGCATCACATTACTTAGAGTACCAAACTAGCAATTTTATTCAATCTGGGCAATAGTACCATTTCCCCAGATACCACTCAACTTCAAATGAATATGCTCTTACAGGTTGGCGCAGACAGACGGATTCGGGATGTTATTGGGTGTCCCACTGACGACAGGATCGTTATGTCGATCTGACCTCTTGACGCTCTTTCGTCATGGGGTCCCCTCAGTGACTCTGGTCGGTATTGGTTTTAGAAGCATTTCTGGTTGAACAATTTTCACTTCTACAAGTACCCCAGGCAGAGGGAAATGCAGCCAGGTTAAGACAGTTTCCAAATTAAGCGCTTTCGAT
>Ga0206840_1165_pt1 | contig 10382 bp, 9 predicted proteins | sample Alteio_BWOrgCont_24_FD_152633 | JGI IMG/M metagenome (GOLD analysis project Ga0206840, IMG submission 152633) | Enriched cells from forest soil in Barre Woods Harvard Forest LTER site, Petersham, Massachusetts, United States -... | ecosystem: Environmental > Terrestrial > Soil > Temperate forest > O... | reverse complement strand
AAGGGGGGCGATGTATAAAGCCTTGCCGCCCTTTTGCAGGATGGATTTAAGCATGCAAAGCTCGGCGATCAGCGTCTTGCCTGCGGCGGTGGGCACGGCCATGACCACGTTTTTCCCGTCCAGGACACCTTTGAGGATGGCCTCAGCCTGAGGGGGGTGCAGGGTCTTTATGCCCGAGGCGGTCAATATATCGATGACATTCTCCGGGAAAGAATGCTTGGTTAAAAGTTCTTTTAAGTCCATGCCAGATTTGTAGCACAAAGGCCGACCCTTGTCAAATAACCCCCAGATAAAAGTGACAGGAAATTGGGGACTGTCCCCGATTTACTGTAGAACAGGAGCAGTACCGGTAAAAAATACGGTCTCAACGCAGTTATTTGATTGACGCACCCTTAAGGCGAATCTATAATTAAATACTTATCTTGAGTAATTAAATATGCGTGTAGTTATCCAAAGGGTCAAAGAGGCGCAAGTGCAGGTGGCAGGATCAACGGTCGGTCAAATTCCCAAAGGTCTGCTGGTTTTTTTAGGCATTGCCCGCGACGATTCCAAGCCCTCCGCAGATTACCTTGTCAAAAAAATCACGGAATTACGCATTTTTGAAGATGCCGGCGGGAAAATGAATCTTTCTACTCAAGAAGTGGGCGCCCAATTTCTGGTTGTTTCTCAATTCACCCTCTACGGCGATTGTGACAGCGGCCGCAGGCCTTCTTTCGAGCGGGCCGCTGACCCTGCCATGGCGCAAGAATTGTATGATTATTTTGTAACGCGTCTAAAGGCCGTTCCGGCCGTGGTTGAGACCGGGCGATTCGGGGCCATGATGGATGTTTCCCTGGTCAATGATGGCCCGGTGACCTTTATTCTCGATAGTAAATAAATGCATGCCCACTGATATCATCGACACGCACGCGCACATCGATCAGATTGAAGGTCTGGCCGGCGCCATGGCCCGCGCCACCCAAGCCGGTGTCAGCGATATTATGGCCATGAGCGTTGATCTGGATTCCATGCAGAAGCTCCTGGAGCTGACCGGCCTCTACCAGCAACCGCGTATCCATCCGGCCTTAGGCCTGCATCCGGGCATGGTCAAGCCCGAGACCCAGCAGGCTGCTTTTGATTTTATGCGTGCGCATATCAAAAAGGCCATTGCCGTCGGAGAAACCGGCCTGGATTATTGGTATAAATGGGTTCGCAAAGACGAGATTGAGCGTCAAAAGCAAAAAGATTCCTTTGCCTTTCATCTGGCTTTGGCCCGTGAATTTGACCTGCCCATTGTCATCCACAGCCGGGGGGCGTGGCGGGATTGTTTGAGCATGACCTTGGAATCCGGCGTCAAGCGCGCGTTGTTCCATTGGTACAGCGGTCCGGTGGACATTTTGGACCAGGTCCTGGCCGCAGGTTTTTATGTTTCAACGAGCCCCAGTGTCGCTTATAGCCCTGAATCCCGCCGGGCCATGGCCCATGCGCCTTTGGAGAGGGTCCTTGTTGAAACGGATTCGCCGGTAAAATATAAAGAGGGAGAAAATTTCTTTATGGCTGAACCGAAGGATGTCATAATGGCTTGGAAGGCATTGGCGCAATTAAAAAACATGGATGAACAAGAAACCTTGGCGGTGGTCAATGCCAACGCCAGGGCGTTCTTTAGGATATGAGATGAAAAATAAAACAAGCTGGTTATTGGGGGCTCTTTTAGTGTCGGTGCTGGGGGCATGGATATGGTTTCAGCGTCCGGGGTTGGCGGTGGAGGAGGTCTTGCCGTCGAACCCGTTGGTGTTCGGCCGCCTGGACCATATGGAAGAACATATCCATGAGGCCGTCCATTCGGATTTTGGGAAAAACGTAGCGGCCATTGATTTGCCGGATGTGCTTAACCGCAATAATTTTTCGCCTAAGGACGTCCGTGATTTGGAGCTTTGGCAGAAAGACTTGAGGCAATTGTGGCGCAATCCGCTGGCCAAAAGGTTCCTGGGCAAGGAGGCGGCGGTGGCGGTTTACCGGCAGGATGGTTTCTACCGCGTATTTGTGGCCCTTCGCCTGACGCCATCGACGAGGATTGCCGAACTCCTCGGGCAGCTTTCCCATCATTGGGGCGATAATGTCAATGTCCGCAGGCAGAAATATCGCGGCCGTGTGATCAACCATGTTTTCTTTAAAAAGGAAGGCATGGGTATTGCCTATGTGCGCATCAGGGACTTGATCGTCGTGGCCCCCCAGTCATTGGGCCACCTGGAGGACGTGGTGGATGTCTACCAACAGAGGCAGGAATCTTTAAAGGCCGACCCCTCGTTTGATTTTGTCCGTCAAAATGCCTACCCGTCGGGCGATGGGCTGGTTTTTGTCAACCTCAGCCTTTTTTCAGGGTTCACATCATTGAGTTCCCAGACCGCGGCGTTCCCTGTGTGGGGATTGTCCTATATGCCCGGCCCGGTGAGCAAATATAAAGTCATGATAGGCTTGAATAAAAAATACATGCCTTCCGGGATGCGCAAGGTTTTGGACTGCCCGGCCTCGACCGATGAATCCTTGTCCCTGGTGCCGGCCAATGCCATTGCGTATCATTGGGGTGGTTGTTACGATTTTGGGCAACTGTGGCAGTCCTTGAAGGAGGGGTTGGAGGTCAGCCCGGGTGTGGCTGCTGCTGTCCGTGAAGTCAAGGGCCGCCTGGAGAGGCGTCTGCACATCAATATCCGCCGGGATGTGCTGCCGCTGTTGGGCCATGAGATGGGCGGGTATCTGACAGATGTGGATATGCAAGGCGCGTATCCGTTTCCCCGCATGTTGATTTTTGTCAAGGTGAGTGACCGCGCGGCTGCGGAGCGCCTGCTGGACCGACTGGCGGTCAATCCTATCGCGGATATCCATGGCGAGGAATATCAACATATTAAAATCCATTACATTACGGCCTTGCACCTGTGGACGACGATCAACCTGGACACCAGGGGCAATGTCGACCCCGGCTACTGCTTTGTGGGCGATTACCTGCTGGTGGCAACCTCCCGCCAGTTGCTTAAAGGCTCCATCGATGCGTATAGTGATTCATTGCGTTCCCTGATTTCCGACGATGTGGTAGCGCAGTTCAGCCTGGCGGATGGGAAGAAGTTCCATTCCGTGACCCTGATGAAGACCGCGGAGCTCTCGCGCCGCGCCCAGGATTTTCTGGGATGGGCCGATAAATATCTTTCCGACCGGATTTCCATGGCCGCGGCCTATAAGCAGGACGGTGACAATAAACAGCAGCAGCTCGATGAGGCCATTGCCGACAAAAACGCCGAATTGCTCCTGGCCCAGAAGAAATTAGTGCAGCTTAAGAACACCTCATTGCCGGTCGCTGATATTGATGATCCGACGCTGGTCAGCGGCGCCATCGCGGATTTAAGCCGTGAAGAGCAGACCATCCGTGATGATATTGCCAATTATACGGAGCAGAAGCAAGACCTGTCACGCATTCTGGACAATTATGCCTTGGGTGCCCAATCGGCCAAACTGACCATGTATAACATGGACAATTTGGTGACTCCGGTCTTAAAGGGCCTGGAATCCATTGATGCCCAGGCGGTCACGGTGCGCTTTAGTGATAAAATCCTGGAAACGGAATTTTTGGTTAAATGATATGTACACCATCATCCATAAACAGATGATCGCCCAGGACATCAAGAAAATTGATATAGCAGCTCCGGCCATTGCTGCCCGGGCGTTGCCCGGCCAGTTTGTCATGGTGACGCCGGTGGCGGGAGAGCACAATATCCCCATGACCATTATAGATACCGACGAGCGGCGCAACATGGTTTCTTTGCTGGTCCATGAAGTGGGGTCTGCCACCCGCCGCCTCGGAGGTCTTTCCATCGGGGAGGACATCTACCAGATGGTGGGGCCTTTGGGGTCCCCGAGCCAAATGGACAAGTATGGCCTGGTCATTGCGGTGGCGACGGGGGTGGGGGCCGCGCAAATCCTGCCGATCTGCCGGGGTCTCAAGAAAAAAGGCAACAAGGTCATCGGCATTATCGGCGCCAAGTCCAAAAAAGTGTTGATGCTGGAGTCCCAGATGAGGGTGGTTTGCGACGAGATTTTCATCACCACCAATGATGGGAGTTATGAGCGACGGGGCCTGGCCACCGGCCTTTTAAAGGAGCTTTTGAACAAGTACACTGTCCATCGGGTATATGCCATTGGTTCGCTGGAGATGATGCAGGCCGCCGCCCAAATGACCAAGGAAAAGAATATCCCTTTAAGGGTGACGTTGAATCCCTATATGGTCAATGGCCTTGGCACCTGCGGTTCATGCCGGGTAAACATAGGCGGCCAGACGCGCCTGGCCTGTGTGGAGGGCCCTGAATTCGACGGGCACATGGTGGATTATGAGGATTTAGCACAACGCATGAATGCATTGGAGCCCGTTCAATGGGAAAACCATCTCCCTCCATTGTCCCTAAAGAGGCCAGGATTCACAGGCTTGGTGAAGTCTCTTTGGGGTTCAGCAAAAAAATAGCCCAGGATGAAGCCCGACGCTGCCCGCAGTGTGCGGTGGCCACGTGTTTGCCCGCCTGCCCTTTGGGCATTGACATCCCGGGGTTTATCCGTCTATTGCGTGAAGGTGATGCGGCGGCGGCGCTGGAGCGTATCAAGAAACAAAATCCTTTTCCCGCCATTTGCGGGCGCATATGCCCGGCACCCTGCGAGAGGTCTTGTGTTTTTTACGCGGAGGGCAGTCCCATTGCCATCCGCGAGCTGGAACGCTTCGCCTCTGATTTCGGCGCGGTGAAGCCGGAAAAGCAGGCCGTTCCCGTGGGTGCCAAAAAAATCGCCGTCATAGGTTCAGGTCCGGCGGGCATGAGTGCCGCCTACTATCTGGCCAAATCAAATTTCGGTGTCACTATTTTTGAAGCGGGGCATGAGCCCGGCGGGCTTTTGCGGTACGGGGTGCCGGAATTCCGTCTGCCCCAAAAGGTGCTGGATGATCAATTCGCCCAATTAAAATTATTAGGGGTGGAGGTTGAGACGGACGCGGTGTTTGGCCGCAATCTCATGATGGATGAGATTTTTATGCGCGGGTTTGCGGCCATTTTACTGGCAACCGGGGCCGGTCTGCCGCGCTTCAATGACCTTCCCGGCAGCAGCTTGGGTGGCGTTTATTACGACATGGAGTTTTTAAGCCGGCTCCAGATAACGGGCAAGGAAGATGCCTGCCATCAGGGGCGCCAGCAGATGCTTTCATCCGCTAAAACCGTGGTGATAGGCCGTGGCCCGTCGGCTTTTGATGCCGCGCGTCTGGCCGTGCGTTTGGGCAGCAAGACCCAGGTTGTTTTTGAAGGTTTTGAAGAGCAGGCGGATGTTGCTGCTGAAATCTTGCAGCAATCCAGGGAAGAAGATGTTGAGATGCATTCGATGAGGGCCCTTGAAATCATGGGCAATGAAGCTGGTTTTGTCACCGGCGTTAAATGCCACCCGTTGGACATCGTCGAAGATGAGGGTGGTTTAAGGCTGCAACCTTCGAGTGAGGGGCCCATGGTGTTGGAGGCGAATACGGTTGTCATTGCCAACGGCCATAGGCCGGGAGGGTTTTTAAAACAATATTTGCCGCAGCTCAAATGGAACGCGGATGGCTCATTATGGACAGACATCCAGACCGGCATGAGCAGCATGGAGAAGGTCTTTGGTTGCGGGGACGTGGCAAGCGGGAAAGGGGCCGTGGTCGATGCCATCGCCGGTGGAAGGTCCGCCGCCCAAAACATTATTCAATATTTGAGTCTATGAAAACAGTCGACGACATTCTGGCCCAAAAATCCAACAAGCAGCCGATCACCATGCTGACGGCCTATGATTACCCCATGGCTTCTTTTGTGGATGAGGCGGGCATTGATATTATCTTGGTGGGTGATTCCCTGGCCAATGTGGTCTTGGGCCTGGAGTCAACCACTGAGGTGGGCATGAAGGAAATGCTGCACCATACCAAGGCCGTTGTCCGGGCAGTGAAGAACGCCCTTGTCGTCGGTGACATGCCTTTTGATTCCTATCAATTAAACCCGCGGGCGGCCGTGGACAATGCCCGGCAATTTATGGATGAGGGTTGTGGGGCTGTCAAGCTGGAATGGTTTGACGAATGCCCGGCGGTGGCTGCGGCCATCGTGAAGGCAGGCATCCCGGCCATGGGCCATGTGGGCCTGACCCCGCAGACCGCCCACAAATTAGGCGGCATGAAGGTGCAGGGCAAGGACGCGGCCTCGGCCCAAGCCATTATTGAAAATGCCGGGCTTTTGCAGGAGGCAGGATGTTTTAGCGTGGTGTTAGAATGCATCCCGCAGGAGGTGGCCCAAATCATTACCAGGCAGTTAACAATTCCAACGATTGGCATTGGTGCCGGGCCGCATTGCGACGGCCAGGTTTTAGTGATTCATGACCTGTTAGGTCTGTTCAGCCGCTATCAGCCTAAATTTACCAAAAAATATGCGGATTTGGGCCCGCAGATCATCGAAGCGGTCAAGCAGTATAAGAAAGAAGTGACCTCAGGCCAATTCCCCGACGACGCCCATTCTTTTCATCTTGATAAGGGAACCCCCACATAACCGGGTTATGCGGAATCCTCATCTAAAGGGGACAGTCCCCAAAATGGGGACAGGGCATCAATCTATGGTCTTGGTCATCGGCTCTTCAGGCGATGATAGATAAAAATGAATCTTATTTTGCTTTTTGACTCTGATTTTATTGCTTCCAATCGCGTCCGCTTAACCGGCCGCCGGTTCTCCCATATTCAAGAGGTCCTCAAGGCTAAAGAAGGGCAGCAGTTGACCGTTGGTAAAATCAACGGTCTCATGGGGCAGGGAACGCTGGTCAGTCAGACTAAGAGCGCTGTTGAGCTTGAAGTCAAATTAGACCAAAAACCGCCCCAAGCTTTGCCTCTGACCTTGGTTTTAGCCCTGCCGCGTCCGCCCATGCTCAAGAGAATTTTATTTTCCGCGGCCATGCTGGGGGTGAAAAAAATAATCATCCTTAATTTTAACCGGGTCGAGAAAAGTTTATGGAACTCCTCGTCGCTAAAGAAGGAAGCCATTGAGGAGCAGTTAATATTGGGTCTGGAACAGGCCAAGGACACGCTCATCCCGGAGGTGCTGCTTAAAAAGGGATTCAAACCTTTTGTGCAAGACGAGCTTCCCGGCCTCATCAACGGCAAATCAGCCCTCGTCGCCCATCCTGATCAAAATAGGGGACAGCCCCCTATTTTTAAACAAAATAGGGGACAGCCCCCTATTTTGCTGGTCATCGGCCCCGAGGGCGGCATCATCGATTACGAAATTGAAGCCTTAAAGGCCGCCGGCTGCCAAACCCTCGATCTAGGCCCCCGTATTTTAAGGACCGAATACGTCCTGCCCTATGTGATAGGGAAACTATACTAAATAAGTGTTTATAATTGTCAACATACTTGATTTTGTCTCGCTTTATGGTATGCTTCTATTAAAGGAGGGTGCTTATGGGGCAGATCACTATTTATATGGATGAGGAAACGATCAAGAAAATAGAACGTGCGGCCACCAAAGAACATGACTCGATTTCCAAGTGGATCAAGAAACGCTTGGTCAAATTCCTAAAAAATGAATGGCCCGAGGGATATTTTGATCTCTTTGGATCAATTAAGGACGATGCCTTTAAGCGCCCGTCTCAACCAGACTGGGGCCGCGATCGCAAAAGGCCGTCATTATGAATTATTTTTTAGACACAGACATTTGTATTTATTGCCTCAAGAATGATTTTCCGGCCATTAAGAAATCTTTACAAAATTCCACGCCGGACCATATCAAAATCCCGTCTATGGTGCGGGCTGAGCTTTTACTTGGCGCTTTGAAATCAACAGATCCCAAGCAAGCTCTTCGTTTGACGGAACATTTCCTGGAGCCCTACGAAATCGTGCCCTTCGCTGAGCAGGAGGCTGTCACTTATGCCAAAACCCGTTGTGATCTCGAAAAGAAGGGTGTAAGCATAGGCCCCAATGATTTAATCATTGCCGCTGTTGTTTTGACCCACCAAGGCACTCTCGTTACCCATAACACCAAGGAATTCAATCGTATCCCCGGCCTTTTATTGGAAGATTGGACTTAAAAAGGAGAGAATTAAGTTGAATTAAAGTAGATTTTTTTCTTTTCCCCGCCCCAGAAAGCGTTTTCTTGTCATCTGCCTTTAGCCCTTGAAAATCATGGTTTTATATTAAATACTTTAGAGTAATAGAAGTGTTTAAATAAAACTATGAGAAACCCCATTAAACTCATATATTGGAAACGTTGGACCAGCTTACTGGTGATCGTTTGTTTTATTTTCACCGGCATAAATTTTCCTTTAGCTCAAGCCCAAGAGTATCATTTGCCTGCTCCAGGCGTTATGGTCGGCTTAAGCCCTGAATTCGATCCACCTATCCTTAAAGGCATCAAGGTCCATCCTGATAATCCATTCCGTTTTGATTTTATTCTAGATGTAGGGGACGGTTCTAAACCGTCCCCTAATGGGCGGGTTATGAACCCGCCCCTACAACAAGAATCAATTACATTAATCAAATATTTTCTTGCTTCTTTAACCATCCCAGAAAAAGACCTCTGGGTCAACCTAAGTCCTTATGAGAAAAACCGCATCATTCCCCAAAGCTTCGGCCTGACCGAGATGGGCCGCGACCTGTTGGCCGAAGACTACATGCTCAAACAAATCACCGCAAGCCTGATTTACCCTGAAGGAGAGACCGGCAAGAAATTTTGGAAACGCATTTACGAAGAAGCGGCCAAGAAATTTGGTACGACGAATATTCCCGTGAACACGTTTAATAAGGTTTGGATAGTGCCTGAAAAAGCCGTGGTCTATGAAAATGCCAAGGCTGGTACAGCCTACGTGGTTGAGGCCAAGTTAAAGGTAATGCTGGAAGAAGATTATCTTTCGCAGGCCAAGCACGAAGAGATCGGGGACAGTCCCCGAATTCAGAAATTGGGGACAGTCCCCGATTTCGGCTCCCAAATCGTCCGCCAAATCGTCATCCCCGAATTGACCCGTGAAGTCAACGAAGACAAAAACTTCGCCAAGCTGCGCCAAGTCTATAACTCACTCATCCTCGCCACGTGGTATAAGAAGAAAATCAAAGACAGCATTCTGGAACAGGTCTATGCGAATAAAAGCAAAGTAGCAGGAGTACAATACGACAAATCTGTCATTCCCGCCCCCGACAAAGACATTTGGGGGCAGGCTCCAGCGGGAATCCAGTCAAAGAACGACGTTGAACTCATCTACCAGCGCTACCTCCACGCCTTTAAAAAAGGCGTATTTAACTACATCAAAGAAGATGTGGACCCTGCCACCCAAGAAACCATTTCCAGAAAATATTTCTCCGGCGGGGTCAACATGGCCATGATGGGGTCGGGGAATGGAAAAACCGATTTGGAAGGGACGGCAATACAGGAGACAAGCAACCCTGAGGCTTTGTCTGCTCAAAATGACCTAAATAACAGAACATTGATTGAGATAAGTGAAAATACCGTCTCGGCAAATATTGCCATGAGCAATCAAGAAGATCCAGCTTTTGACCAGGTGCGCCGAGACGTTCTTACGGTTGCTCAAAGAATGGCTGAGCAAGCAGGTTTGGATAAAACGGAGTATAAATTGCCTGAGGTCAAGCCTGCCGGTCCCGATATGGAAACCTCAAGGTATTTTCCACCGGACAATTCTATTTCCATTCATTTAATACATCGAGGGAATGGGGTCATTTATGGAGAAGAAGTGATGCATTGGTTAAGAAGGAATTTTGAGATCAAATATGATCTCCCTTCGACCAAAGATATTTTGTCCGATCAAACTACAAATGAATTCTTTGGAAGATTGGGGGAAGATTATTTGCGTCAAATGGCAGCGTCATCTGAATTGGCTATTTTATTTAAGGACCAACCTAGGCGGGTTCAGATCATTGACGCTGAAACTATAGGTAAAAGATTAAATACTATCAGAAAAATGCAAAAGACCGCACAGCAGATCAAGAAGGTCAGTCAAGAAGTGTCCGTTCGGATAGAAGCGATGAAAAACGTTTTGAAAGAATTACAAAGGTTGGCCCAGAAACAGAAGAGTGGAGAAATTTCTAATGAGGATTTCTTAAATAAGCTAAAGGATCTTCAAGGGCATCTTCCCAATTATGGGTATAAACGCATCATGCCAATCTTAGAGAAACTTCATAAAAGTGGGGAAGAAATCCTATCAGAAGCAAATCAGCATCCCGAGATGGTCCCAAAGCTGATGGAGGTATTTGATGGTGAAATCAGATTCGCCCTAACCAGTGTAGACCAGGAAATTTTTGAAGCGGACGCGAGAATAAAAGAGTTAAAATCAAAATTAGTTTTGTTCAACATAAAAGTATTGGCCGATTTATG
>Ga0206840_1164_pt1 | contig 10460 bp, 9 predicted proteins | sample Alteio_BWOrgCont_24_FD_152633 | JGI IMG/M metagenome (GOLD analysis project Ga0206840, IMG submission 152633) | Enriched cells from forest soil in Barre Woods Harvard Forest LTER site, Petersham, Massachusetts, United States -... | ecosystem: Environmental > Terrestrial > Soil > Temperate forest > O... | reverse complement strand
TATGATCTTCGCTTCTGTTGAAATGATGGCCGAAGCGTTCAGGCTGGCCGGGGACCACGGGTTGGATCGCGCAACTGTGGCTAACTTCTTTGGCTCGACACTCTTCAACGCGCCCGTATATCAAAACTACGGGAGATTGATCGCCCAAAAGCAGTATGACCCCGTAAGCTTTAAAGCCCGTTTAGGCTATAAAGACCTAAGTTTGGCACATGGGCTGGCAGATCAAACTAAAACGCCGATGCCTGTTGCCGATGTCACCCGCAACAGGTTATCTGAGGCCGTTAAGAATGGCTGGGGCGATCGGGACTGCGTGGAAGCCTTTGACCGCGGTGTGGCTGAAGATAATATTTAATGACCTCACCCAATGGCTAAGATCTTATAAACACGCTTAAACAACAAATGACAATTCAAATCATAAGATTTAAATTGTCATTTGTATACCCCCCCCTCACGTGGAGAAGGGTTGAGATGAAGCTAATTATCTCAGGTCTTTCTTGCCGAAATCAACAATTATCGGTGTAGCGATACATATAGACGAGTACGTACCGAAACATACACCCACTAATAAAGCGAACGAGAAGCCGCGTATTACGTCGCCACCGAATATGAACAGTACGATCAATACGAACAATACAGTTAATGCGGTAATAATAGTACGGCTTAAGGTCTTATTAATAGCGTGGTTGATTACTTCTTTCGGATCATCCGTACTTGCGTGGTGCAGGTTCAGGAACTCGCGTATACGGTCAAATACAACCACCGTATCGTTAATGGAGTAACCAATAACCGTCAGAATAGCCGCGATAAATGACTGGTCGATATCAAGGAATGGTATCCATTGCCTGAACAGCGAGAAGAACGAAAGCACCATTAAAGCATCATGAAGTGTTGCAACCATCGCACCTAAGCTGAACTGCCATTTGCGGAATCGTATCAGTATGTACCCTGAAATAACAATAATAGCTATCAATACGGTCCAGAATGCCGATTGCTTTAACCCTTCGGCTATGGTTGCTTTAACTTTTTGGCGGCGAACAATGTTACTGCGCGCTATAGAGGTTGACGGTTTCTTTCCAAGGGCACTGATAAGCGTGTTTTCTACTTTCAGATCGGCTGTTGTGCTATTATCATCAATCAGGTAAGTAGTGGTAATAGCTATGCTGTTTGTACCAAAGGTTTTTACTTCGCTTGCCCCCAAAACAGGGTCGATAACATTATGAACATCCTGGGTTGTTACGTTGCTTTGGTTAAATTGGACAATATAAGTACGGCCACCCACAAAGTCGACACCATAATTAAAGCCTTGTGTAGCCATAGATATGATACCCGCAACGATAAATGTGGCTGAAAAGATGTAAAATTTAAACCTGTTCTTTACAAATGCGTAATTGGCATTTTTAAAGGTATGCGAACTCCATGGGTTCGAGAATTTAATTTCCTTTCCTTTAGAAACCAGCCATTCGAAGATGATCCTTGAAATCAGCAGCGAACAGAATAACGAAGTTGCAATACCGATCATTAATACAACAGCAAAACCTTTGATAGGGCCGCTGCCGAATACGAACAGGATCAAACCCGTGATGAATGTACTGATATTGGAGTCTAATATGGATGAAAGCGCATGTTTGAAACCATCTGCTATAGCCAGCTTGAGAGACTTACCTAAGGCTAATTCTTCCCGTACGCGCTCGTAAATAAGTACGTTGGCATCCACCGATATACCCAGTGTTAAAACGATACCAGCTACGCCCGGCATAGTTAATACCGCGTTGAGGCTTATGAGTACGCCCATCAGGAAAAATACGTTGATGAGTACTGCTATAACTGCTATAGTACCTGCACGGTTATAATAGGCTATCATGAAGATAAGCACCACTATAAAGCCCATTACCGATGATAATAAACCGGCGTTACGAGCCTGTGCACCTAACGTGGGGCCAACTGTGTCTGAAGATACGATAACAGCAGGGGCAGGCAAACGGCCGGCTTTTAACACGTTGGATAAGTCCTTTGTATCTTCCTGTGTGAAATTCCCCGATATTCTTGACTCGCCGCCTGATATCTCATTTTCAACACCTGGTGCCGAATAAACGTTATTGTCCAGCACAATGGCAATAGAGGCATGTGTTGGAGCAGCCTCGGCTGTAATTTTCTTCCACTGTTCAGCGCCCTGCGAACTCATCGACATGGTAACTTCCCAATCGCCTTTCACAGGGTCGACATCGCTACGTGCATCGGTTACAACATCTCCCGTAAGCACAGGACCGTTTTCAACGCCATTCAGTTTTATTGCGTAAAGCTCAAATATTTTTTGATTGTCTTTGCTTTTAGTTTCATCAACACTCACTGGTTTTACGCCCCAAAGAAATTTCATATTCTGTGGTATTCGGGCTTTTACATCAGGACTTGCCAGGATAGCATTTAGCTTTGCAGTATCTTTCATCAATACCGAACCAATAATCGCACCCGGGTAATATTGGAGTTGCCCGTTGTTGCCCTGCCCTACCCTCGGCCTCAGGATGCTGAATAATGGATTCAGATTCGCCGCTTTAGCACCTGCTAATGAAGCAGTGTCTTTACCGGCACTATTATCCAATTTCTTCAGTAACGAATTTAGTTGACCTTTAGTAGTAGTATCTTTTTTAACTGCGGCCGCTGATGTTTTTGCTTTAGCTGTATCGGCAGCAGCTTTGGCTTTGGATGCCAAATAAGTATTGATCCCATTTAATATGGCAAAGGTTTGCTCGTCGTTTTCAAAAGTTTTGTAGAATTCCAGTTTAGCTGTACCTACTAATAGTTTACGTACACGTTCAGGCTCAGTTATACCAGGCAATTCTATTAATATACGGTTTTGCGCTTTTAACAGCTGAATATTTGGTTGCGTTACACCAAACTGGTCAATACGTGTATTTATAACGGTATAGGTTTGCTGTACGGCTACGGTAGCCTGGTCCTTCAGGTAGGCTTCAACCTTGGCGTTGTCATCATTAAATTTCAGGTGCTCCTGGTTATCCCTGTTAGCAAAAATGGTTGCCAGTTTGCCATTTGGATTTAGTTTTTCGTATTCATTTACAAACAAAGTGATATAATCGCTCTGGCTTGTGCGGCTGTCAAAATCGGCTTTATCCAATGCCTGGTTAAAAACCACATCGGTGCTATTATTAGCCAATGTTTTTACAAGGTCGCGAAGCGAAACCTGTAACGTTACGCTCATACCACCCTGCAAATCCAGGCCCAGCGCCAGCTCGTGATTTTCGCAATATTGGTAGGTATGTCCGAATACCGGGTAAACCGGTTGTGTTGAAACAGAATCTAAATACGCTCTGTATTTCTTAGCATTTCCTTTGGCGTATGTCTTTGCATCATCCTGCACTTTGCGCACCACCCACGTAAATGAAAGCTGGTATAAGCATACTATCGCCAACAGAATGGCGAAAAATTTAATAACCCCTTTACCTTGCATTGTTAATTATAATATGTAATAAATCAGTTTATAAGCTTTTTAAACAAGACGGCAAATCTAATAAAATTTTATAAGCATAAAATTTTATATTGAAACAAATTGACGGATAAAGTGTAAACCTGCCTGCCGGCATGCAGAGCTCCCCAAAAAGAAGGCTAAAAGCTTAATTTTCAATAGTATTTAGGATTTATGCCCGCTCAAGGGTAATAAATGAATAGGGGAGCTTGTTTTTCTCATCCGGCTGGTGATCCTCATGCGCAGTTTCAACCCATTCGCTAAAGTTTATTTCAGGAAAAAATGTATCTGCATCAAACACTTTGTGAACTATAGTAAGGTATATCCTGTCGGTTTTGGCCATGGCCTGCCTGTAAATTTCGGCTCCGCCGCCAATAAATGCTTCACCTTCACCTTTGCAGAGCGCAATCGCTTCATCAATCGATTTTACCACTTCGCATCCTTCAATTTTAATATCCTGGCGGGTAACTACAATATTCCTGCGGTTAGGTAACGGTTTGCCAACCGAATCGAAGGTTTTGCGTCCCATAATAATGGTATGGCCTGATGTGACATTCTTAAAATGCCTCAGATCGGCAGGCAAATGCCACAGCAACCGGTTGTTTTTGCCGATGGCGTTGTTTTCGCCTATGGCAACTATTATACTTACGATCATACAGCAACAGTTCCTTTTATATGCGGCCACGGATCGTAGTTCTCTAATGTAAAATCCTCAAACTTAAATTTGAAAATATCTTTTACTTCCGGGTTGATCTTCATTATTGGGAGTGGCCGTGGCTCACGGCTTAATTGCAGGTGTGCCTGTTCTATATGGTTATTATAAAGGTGTGTATCGCCAAAAGTATGAATAAAGTCGCCATATTGAAGATCGCATACCTGGGCCATCATCATTGTCAACAGGGCGTATGATGCTATATTAAAAGGTACGCCTAAGAAAATATCCGCGCTGCGCTGGTATAACTGGCAGGATAGTTTACCATTAGCCACGTAAAACTGGAACAAACTGTGACAGGGCGGCAGGGCCATGCGTTCCACATCGGCTACGTTCCATGCTGATACTATCATGCGGCGCGAATCAGGATTATTTTTAATTTGATTTACAACCTGCGCAATCTGGTCGATATGCCCGCCATCAGGTTTTGGCCAGCAGCGCCACTGGTAACCGTATACCGGCCCCAGGTTTCCCTGCTCATCGGCCCATTCGTCCCATATACGCACGCCATTCTCTTTCAGGTAGGCAATATTGGTATCGCCCTGTAAAAACCATATCAGCTCGTGTATGATAGATTTGAGGTGCAGCTTTTTAGTGGTAACCAGCGGAAAACCGTCCTGCAGGTTAAAACGCATCTGGTAGCCAAAAACGCTCAGGGTTCCGGTGCCGGTACGGTCGTGCTTTTGGGCGCCGGTATCCAGCACATGCTGCATCAAATCGAGGTATTGTTTCATTATCGTTAGTTGTAGTAGTTGTAGCAGTTAAATCTGTTGTATTGGTTAACTTAACTACTTCAACTAATACAACAAGTATAACTAATACAACCCGATTCCAAACACAAAGAAAAATAATCTATTTTTGGTATCCTACGGTTGTGCAAAAATACATCCGTTGTTAATCAATCTGATGATCGTATTTCCAAACGCCAAAATAAATATCGGCATTAATATAACGTCGCGCCGCACCGATGGGTATCATAATATTGAAACTATTTTTTATCCCATAAGAATATTTGACGCGCTTGAAGCATTGCCAGGTGATAAAATAAATTTCAATTCTTCGGGCATTGATATCCCCGGCAGGATGGATGATAACCTTTGCATTAAAGGCTATGAGCTTATCTGTAAAGACTACAAATTGCCGCCTTTAAATATTCACCTGCATAAAAATATACCTATAGGAGCGGGCTTGGGCGGTGGCTCTGCTGACGCCGGGTTTTTTATCAGATTACTAAATGAGCAGTTCAATTTAAAGCTGACTATTGACCAAATGATGGATTATGCGCGTGTTTTGGGCGCCGATTGCGCGTTCTTTATCGAAAATAAACCTTTGTTTGCATTTGAAAAAGGCGACCAGTTTGAAACGATCAAACTCGACCTTTCGAAATATTGCCTGGTTTTAGTGATGCCGCCGGTGCATGTATCCACATCCGAAGCCTACCGGGGTGTTAAGCCGACGGAAGTAAAACATTCGCTATACGACCTGGTATCGGAACCTATACAGGAGTGGAAGCATTTTATCAAAAATGATTTTGAGGTGTCTGTTTTTAAAAACCACGCTATCATAAGAGGAGTGAAGGCAGCTTTATATGAAGCAGGAGCCATTTATGCCAGTATGAGCGGGAGCGGGGCCTCTGTTTTTGGGATATTTAATGAAAGACCTGATCTGTCGGGTTTGGAAGAAACGAACAAGGTGTTTTATAATATATAGCCTCAACTAGTCGGGGCTGCCAAACCATTTTAATTTGCCTGTACCGGAACTGATGGCCCCCCACTCATCAAAATCAAATTCGATCAGGGCGACGCTACAGGTAGAGAATTGAGGCATTTGGTTGGTGAGATAATATGTTATATCTTCTATAGTGGGATTGTGGCCAATGAGTCCTATGAAATTATACTTATCCTCAAATCCACTTATAACGTTCATCATGGTGAGCCGGCTGGCTTCATATATCCTTTCATCCTCCCTGGGTTTTGGTAATGAAAGAAACTCAGAAAAAATATCCGCAGTAGCCGCAGTGCGCAGGGCGGGACTTGTGACTAATATTTGCGGCTTTATGCCTTCACGAAGCAATTTTTCACACATAAACTCGGCATCTTTTATACCCGAAGGTTTTAAGGGGCGTTCGAAATCGCTGTATGAAGTATCGTGAACAGCTTTGGCATGGCGGACTAACAGGAGCTTCTTCATAATTACTCAATAAATATCGGCTTTATTTGTTTGCAAAATCTGTTACAATACCATCGGGAATATCTTTCATACACTTAAAATGACCCAGCGGGCACTTTTCCAATCCAAATTTTGAACATGGCCGGCATGAAAGTTCTATTCCAATCACCTCGGCATCTTTAACCATATAGGGCTGTACACCTAAAAGCTCGGGCACTGTGCCGCCCCAAATAGAGCCGATTGGTTTGTCAAATGCCTCGGCAATGTGGGTGAGGCCGGTGTCAAAACCCAACACTTTTTGCGCTTTGGAAGCCAGGAATACAGATTCATCCAATGAGGTGATCCCGCAGGCATTGTAAACATTACTTCCAATGGCGTTGGCGATCTCGTTGCCGTTGGCTTTCACATCTTCGCCGCCTAAAAGAACGATAGGTCTACCAATTTGACTGCATATGCTAATGATCTTCTCATTGGGCATACGCTTAGTAAAATGGGTGGCCCCGATAACAAAAGCGATGTAATTATTTTGGTGCGATGGTGGCAGCAGTTTAGTTATATCATGCTGCGCTTTGATGTAATAATCAATGGGTTTGCCATCATTTTTTATACCGAGGAACGCAACTGCTTTCATATAGCGCTCCACCAAATGTATCGGCTCAACCAGTTTTAATTTGAATTTCAAACTCAGCCATTTGCGGATAGGTTGCTTTTTGTATGACGAAGATTTAACACCGGTTCTTAGCTTGATCAGGAACGTACGCAGGTTATTGTGCAGGTCGATGATATAATCGTAATGCTCTGCTTTGATATCGTTGATGGTTTCGGCTAATGTTGCCTTTAGCAAAAGCAGTTTATCGACATAAGGATTATTATCGTAAATGTATTTGAAAGCAGGTTTGGTTAAAAAATGGACCTCAACTCCGGGTATTTGGGTTTTAAGGCAACGCACCACCGGGGTAGTGTAAATGATATCGCCCATGGAGCTAAAGCGGATAACCAAAATCTTCATGGCCTTCAGGTTATCTGTTTCCGTATTTTTTGAATGATAGACGTAGATGAGTAACCCTCAACAAAGTCGATGGTTTTCACTTCGCCGCCATTTGCCAGTACTTCTTTGGCGCCCACAATGTTTTCGATGGCATAATCCGCGCCTTTAACCAAAATATCAGGCAATAGGGTGCTGATCAGGTTCAATGGCGTATCTTCCTCAAATAAAACGATGGCATCCACAAAAAACAAAGCGGCCAACAGGGCAGCACGGCTATCCTGGTCATTCACCGGGCGGTCATCGCCTTTTATTCTTTTTACTGAGTTATCCGAATTCAGGCCGATGATCAATTTATCTCCCAGTTCGGACGCCTTTGCCATGTAAATAATATGCCCGATATGCAGCAGATCAAAAACACCATTGGTAAAAACCACTTTTTTATCCTCGCTTTGCCAGGCCGATACTTTGCCTTTGAGCGTAGGAAGGTCACTTATTTTATCCAGCAGTGTTTTTTCGATATCGGTTCTCATCGTATTTTAGAATGAATTGTCAACCGCTTTACATAGAATATGCCCGATAAGGATATGCATTTCCTGTATGCGCGCGGTAACATCCGAAGGTACAATGATATTCAGATCGCATAGGCCGTTCATTTTGCCGCCATCCCTGCCTGATAAGCCCAGCGTTTTGCAACCTATTTCTTTAGCAGATTGTAAAGCATTTAATATCCCCTGGCTGTTGCCGCTGGTCGAAATACCGATAAACAGATCGCCCGGCTGGGCCAAAGCTTCTACCTGCCGCGAAAAAACGTGTGCATACCCGTAATCATTGGCTATCGAAGTAAGGGCAGAGGTATCGGTAGTCAACGCTATTCCCGGTAAGGCTTTACGCTCCTTTACAAAACGCCCGCTTAATTCTGCGGCGATATGCTGGGCATCAGCCGCACTTCCGCCGTTACCGGCTAACAAAACCTTATTGCCCTTTTTTAATGTATAAACCATCAATTCGCAAGCGGTTTCTATATCGCCGGTAAGCAAATCGATAACCTTCTGGATCAGGATTTGATGGTCTTTTAGTTCTTCAATAACCATATTTATAATGTTGAATTATTGATTTAGAGTTTCGAATTTAGCTTTTAGAATTTATCTCTATATCTTCTATTATCTCGTCAATTGTAGTGGTTGCGCTGCCTACGCGCCGTATCACGATAGCGGCTGCATGGTTAGCCAGTTCGCAGGCATCCTCAATGCCCAAGCCTGCTGCGATGAAGTAGGCCATCGTTGCCAAAACCGTATCGCCGGCGCCCGTCACATCAAAAACCGCAGTAGCTTTTACAGGCAGCAATTTATAGGTGATAGCATCCAGTATCACCATACCTTCTTCCGATAAGGTCACCACCAAATATTCGGCTTCGGTTTGTTTCAATATAGTTTTAGCCGCTTTTTGTAAATCGTCAAGGTTTTTGATCTTCTCCGTTTTAGCTGCTTCTGCCAGTTCTTTGCGGTTGGGTTTGATGAGGTACGAACCTTTATATTTTTCGTAATTAAGCCCTTTCGGGTCGATAATTACTTTTTTGCCTTTGCTGTTGGCGAGTTTAATGAGGCGTTGCGTAAGCTCCTCCGAAAACAAGCCTTTTCCATAATCGGAGAATAGGATGATATCGGCGTCTTCGATGTATTTAACCAATTTCCCGGCCAGCTCATCGGCAAGGCCGCTATGCAATGCATCAGTAATTTCGCGATCAACGCGAACTAACTGGTGGCTCCCCGCAACCACCCTTGTTTTAACCGTTGTAGGCCTTTGTTTATCTTCAATAATAGCATCGGTGGCAATGCCCTCATGCGTCATGATCTCTTTTAGCCTCGCGCCAAACGCATCATCACCGATCACACCGCTTAACGTTACTTTAGCGCCTAATGCAACCAGGTTTTGTGCCACATTTGCCGCACCGCCAAGAGTTGTGGACTCATTTTTGACGTTGACTATCGGCACGGGTGCCTCAGGAGAAAGCCGCGTAGCATCGCCCCATATATAATGATCGATCATCAAATCGCCGATAACCAATATGGCTGGTTGCTTTTGTGATTGTTGTATGTGGCGTACTTTGTCTGTTAACATCATTTTTGATTTCGAATTTCGGATGTTCGATTTCGGATTTATATGGTTTATATTTTGACTTTTTTATAGTCGAATACTTTTTTAATTTCCTCCAGAGAGAACGCGTTAAGGCACATTTCCTTGTTCAAACCGCCTTTCCGCGCTGCTAATATACCATAATGCATGTCCAAAAAGCCTTCGGTGCGGTGTGCATCCGGGTTAACCGAAAGCATTACGCCTTTTTCGAGTGCATATTGGTGCCAGCGCCAGTCTAAATCCAACCTTAACGGGTTTGCATTTATCTCGATAACTACCTGGTTTGCCGCACAGGCATCGATCACTTTTTTAAAGTCGAGTTCATAGCCTTTGCGGCTTAAAAGTAAACGTCCTGTCGGATGCCCCAGTATGGTGGTATAAGGATTTTCGACCGCTTTTATGACCCGTGCTGTGGCTTTTTCCTTGTCCATTTTTAGGTTGGAATGTACCGAGGCCACGATAAAATCAAACCGTTGCAAAATTTCTTCGGGGTAATCCAATGAGCCATCATTCAAAATGTCCGACTCGATACCCTTAAAAATATGGAAGCCGGTGATCTTTTTATTCAGGTGGTCAATTTCTTCGTGCTGCTGCAAAACGGATTCAATGCTCAAACCTTTGGCATAAAATGCGCTACGGCTATGATCGCACATGCCTAAATACGCCAGTTTTAGCTCGTCGCGGCAATACAGCGCCATTTCTTCCAGCGTATTTACACCGTCGCTCCAGGTGCTGTGGTTATGCAGCGTACCTTTAAGGTCGGCGTAGGTAATCAATACCGGGAGATTGTTTTGAGCCGCTTTTTCGATAAAAGTATCGCCTTCGCGCAGTTCGGGCGGCATCCAGGTAAGACCGGCTTTTTTGTAGATCAGTTCCTCGTTTTCTACTTCGCCAATATCTGCTGCTCTCGAAAGTACAGTTTGAACATGCTCATCGTTCCCAGTCTGCACAAAAAGTTCGTGATAAAATGAGTTTGTTCC
>Ga0206840_1163_pt1 | contig 10590 bp, 11 predicted proteins | sample Alteio_BWOrgCont_24_FD_152633 | JGI IMG/M metagenome (GOLD analysis project Ga0206840, IMG submission 152633) | Enriched cells from forest soil in Barre Woods Harvard Forest LTER site, Petersham, Massachusetts, United States -... | ecosystem: Environmental > Terrestrial > Soil > Temperate forest >... | reverse complement strand
GTTATCATCAATCCCGGATATGGATGGGGTGATAATGCTGATTTTCAGTCGGACAATTTTAAAATATTGGGTCTGCCTGATAATGGCACTTTTGCTGAATATGTAAAGGTCCCCGCACAAAACCTGCATCCCAAACCTGGACATTTAACCTGGGAACAGGCAGCGGCATTACCATTGGGTGGGTTAACTACTTACCGCGCCTTATTCATCAAAGGCAAAGCTAAAACGGGCAATAAGGTTTTAATAACAGGTACCTTTGCCTTGCAATTTGCCCTGGCCGCCGGATGCGAGGTTTATGTAACATCAGGCAATGACGAAAAAATTGAAGCAGCCAAAAAATTAGGCGCATCGGGCGGCGTTAACTATAAAGCAGCCGATTGGGCCGAACAATTAGGAAAACTGGCCGGTGGGTTCGATGTGATTATCGACAGCGCATTAGGCGCAGGCTTTGCCAAACTTCCTGATATTTGTAATCCAGGCGGACGTATCGTTATATTCGGAGGCACGGCTGGTAATATTCCTGAGCTAAACGGGCGAAAAATTTTCTGGCGGCAATTGCAAATTATTGGCACCATGATGGGTACCCCCGAAGATTTTAAAGCCATGCTGGATTTTGTGAACCAACACAAAATTGTCCCCGTGGTTGATGAGGTATTGTTATTGGCTGAAGGGGATAAAGCGGTAAAGAAAATGGAGCAATCATCGCAGTTTGGCAAAATTGTTTTGCAGGCTTAAACAATGCTGCAGTTAAAGGTTGAAGCGATAAAATGGGAAACAGCTGATACGGCTACTTTCTTTTTCGCCGACACGTCCGGCAAAAAAGTTCATTATATAGCCGGGCAATTTATTACTTTAGTTTTTACGCATCATGACGAAGAGATCCGCAGGTCGTACTCGTTAAGTTCATCGCCCGATGAGGGGTTGTTGTCCATCACAGTAAAACGCATCACCAACGGCGAAATATCTCGCTTTATGCTCAGCAAAGTAAAGGCAGGCGATATAATTAACGCGGTTGAACCTGCGGGAAGATTTATCATCCCTGATTTTGCAGAACAAAAAGATATAGTTCTTTTTGCCGGCGGCACTGGGATTACGCCTATTTTCTCTCAACTCAAATATATCCTTAATCGCGACGGCGAAAGCAAGTTTACCTTAATTTACAGTAATCAAAACGCAACTATTTTATTTAAAACCGAATTAGATCAGCTTGCTGCAAAACATCCTGGCAGGTTTAAAATAATTTACCTGTTAAGCAGCGACGGTAACCGCCTCAATAATATTATGTTGGAACAGTTGGTGCGGAAAAATACCAGCTTTGATATTACCAAAGCCGAATTTTATCTCTGTGGCCCATTCGCTTATATGCGGATGATAAGGCTTACGCTTTTGTATATGGGTTTGGAACCAGAGCAAATACGCAAGGAAAATTTTGTGGTTGAAACGATAACGGTTGCCAGTTCGCCCATTAATTATCCGCCGCGTAATATACGTATCCAATTTAAAAACGAGTTATATGATATTACGGTGCCTGAAAATCAGACCATACTGCAAGCCGCATTGCAAAACAATATTCACCTGCCTTATAGTTGCCGCGCGGGAATATGCTCGGCCTGTATGACGCATTGTAAAAGCGGCAAAGTGCAGATGCCGGTTAATGATGTGCTGACTGATTCCGACTTATCGAGAGGTTGGATATTAACTTGCACCGGGCACCCGGTGAGCGATGATGTGGTGATTAATTTTGGAATGTTTTAAAGGCTTTCTCTATTTCCGATCATTCGGCGATTACTCACCCCGCCGACGCTTCGCTGGGCGACCCTCTCTTCACCTGCGGCGGAAAGAGGGTTGGAGAATATTTACGACATTGTTTAAACGGTAGTATCTTTTTTCGTTTTTTTACTTTTCAACTCAATATAGTTGACAATCATGCGGCTACAGGTGAGCATGAAATAGCCAATAAATACTTGCAGAAATTCGAAAACGATATATTTTGCTTGCGGACTATCTGTAAAACGTCTGTAATCACTTATCTGTTGAGAATATGCTAAAATATCCTTACAGAAAGGAGGGATATTGCTGATGAGTAAAATTCCCCCGATGATAATTATACAAATTTTTAAAACCGTTGAACGGTGTATATTGAATTCAAATCGTTCATCCTCAAAGCCCTGATCAAGCTTCAACTTGTCTATTATCAAATCTGTTTTAAAAATGCAATAGCGAAATAATTGTACGTAAAGCAGAACCAATCCTATCAAATATAAACATTCAGTAAACATACCAGTGTTATCTGCAAGTATATTTGGGCGGCCAATAAAAAAATAAATCGTCGTTAAAAATTGCGGTATTGCTATTAATGATTGTAAAAGGATATAAATGCCTAATATTTTTAACAATATAGTCCAAAATGATCTTATCGACATGATCGTGATGAATTAGGTTATTTAAAATGTTTTTACCGTGTTCACCACGTGCGCCAAATGATGCTTGCCGTGCCATGCATACAACGCTAAATTTCGTTTTAATGAAATAGTAGCCCCTGTTTCGGGATGTATAAACGTGCGCGACCATTGTTCATCGTTAAAACTTTCGAATAAAGCGGTTAAGTGCTGGTGTATGCCATCCAGTATTTTTAGGGATGATTCAACCGGCAGGCGATAATCCGGCAGTAGCGCCCAGTCGGCTTGCGCGTAGGCTTTGATAGTTGGTGTTTCTTCAGTAAGCGCCCATTTAAAACGGATCAGCGAGTTCATGTGGCTGTCGGCAACGTGATGCACTACCTGCCGTATGGTCCAGCCACCGGGGCGATAAGGCGTATCCAATTGCGTGTCATTCAGCTTTATGATGGCGTGGCGTAGCTTACCGGGGAAAGTTTTAATGTCGTGTATCCAGCCGCGTATCTCGTCGCTGTTGTATGACATGGGCACCGCGAACTTGCCAATGGGGTATTTTAATTCTTCGTCCGTCATTATATTATGATAATTAAGCGTGCAGTTTTTATATCGTTTGCACTAATTTAGCGTTTTATACTATTAATTTCGGCGAATGATAAAAAAATTACTGGTACTGCTGCTATTTTACACTTCATATACACATGCCGAAACTATAAAAACCGATGTATTGGTTATTGGCGACAGCCCAAGCGCGGCCACAGCCGCCATACAGAGCGCCCGCAGTAAACTAAAAACCATATTGATAATGCCCGGTGCCTGGCTGGCAAATGGTATGCCTGCAGGTAATACTTATGTAATAACAACCAACCGAAACATTCCGACCGGAATATGGGGCGAATTTGAAGAAAAGGTAAAAGGATTTTACAAAAACACAACAGGCTACGAGGCTCCTGCCAACGTGACACTAAAGTTTGAAGCATCGACCGGCGCGGATATTTTACGGAAAATAGCCGACACGGTAAAGGACCTCACCATAAAACTAAACACGCCTTTTACCACCATAAAAAAAGACGGAACCGGGTGGGATGTAACTATAGCCGAAAATGGGATAATCACTATTATAAACGCCAGGGTGGTTGTTGATGCCACGGAAAGGGGAGACGCGGTAGTAAAGGCAGGAGCAACGATGCTGCCGGTAATTAATCATACCAATAGCGGTGAACTTTACCGTACATCCATCGCCACAAGCGACCTGTTGACTGATGGCTTTATCCCCATGCGGGATGTAATAGTAAAAGATGCGGAGAATTTACTGGTTACTGAAAAGTTATTACCCAGGAATGGCAACATTCAATACCTGCCGCTGCAAATGGCATTGGGGCAGGGCGTAGGCACAGTTGCCGCTTATATCGCATTTTTCAAAACCACCAACAAGAGTTTAAAAGTAAGGATCGCGCAGCAAGAGTTACTGGATTTTAAAGGTTACCTGTTGCCTTTTGCGGACGTTAAGCGTGATGAACGTTCTATCCGCGCTGTGCAACAAATTGGCGCAACGGGCTTGCTTAAAGGGATTAAAAAAGGCAATGAGCTCCTTTTTATGCCCGACGCGTTGGTTACCACCGAAGAAATAAAATCCGTTTTAACAGAGATATATACCCGCGCTTTTTTATGGTTCAATAAAGAAAAACCGGGAGAGAAGTTTACCGAAGGCAACCTGCTATCGCTGATAAGTGAAATGACTTTAAGCGACCCGCAAACGCTGCAAGTAACTGTTAAAAATGACTGGAAGGGAAAATATGGCTTTGCATCGGATTTTGATTTGAACCGCCCGGTTACGCGGCTGGAGTTTGCAGTATTGGTAAACCGGTATTTAAATCCTTTTGCGCGGACGGTTGATTTGCAGGGGGAGATTGTAAATTAAAGCCCTAAAGCCCCCTCTAAATCTCCCCCGGTAGGGGAGACTTTTAATTTTGTTGATTACTTTAATACCTACTGCAAACTTAAAACTGCAAACTAACTCAAGCGTCTACGCTATCCTGCACTACTATTTTTTCGCATAATGGTCCGGCATAATTTTCTACAAACAGGTCATGTACCGGGTCCATCTGGTAGGCATCATGCGCGGCCTGGTTTTCAAATATGATTAATAATGATGCATCATACGAACGGTCGACAACGCCGCGATGTGTATCTGCCGGAACGCCAATATGTATTTGCTTGATATGGCTGATAGCAGCTAATGAATTTAAACCTTCAATTAGTTTTTGATGATCGGTCTTATTTTTAAGCCAGAAATGAACGTGGTGGGTGAATATGTTTTTGAGAAGCATGATGATATATTTTATTGGCGTAAGTTGTCAAATCTAACTTATCTTATCAAGCGCATGTCCATTTTTAATTGTTGAACAGAATTAATAATTACCAATTCGTGGAAACCAGGGTATGACGGATTGATCGAAAAATTAAACTCAGTAGGATTTATTGCCGAGCGGACCTTAAAGGCCAGGAAATTATTTTCAATTACCCATTGGTCTCCCATGCTTTTATTTTCGGGGTTATCTTGTACTTGCCATTGTTCCGGATATTCATTGTCAGGTAGTTCATAAATTAGACCATCGTCTTTAATTTCAATAGCTGTAATGTACAGATCGGGTGGCGATATCGATTCATCAAAATGTACCAGGTTTTCTAAATAGGCCAGCGAACTGTTCATACTGGTGTACAGCATATACGTCCCTTTATTGTTCCACCGGCCGCCGTATTTAAGCGCACCCATTCCTGAAATATCCTGTGCCCTGATGACCGACCTTGCTATGCGGTAAACTATCATCTGCTATCAGGAATATACGCCGTACTCGATCCGTCCTAAAATATCATCTACCATACCTAACCCGGTTGAAATATAAAATAAGTCGAGAGGCCTTATGTTATTCAACGCCCTATTTGGCGTATTTAACCAACTTTTTACCTTTTCTTCATCTTCAAATACATCAAAGGCATGTTTGGCAACTTTGGCTATCTCAATTACGTGCGATGAGATATGCCTGTCCAGTTTATCAGTATTTTTCTTGCGTTCGAGTGTTTTAACCGAGAGGCCAAGAATATTTTCGGAAAAAGTTTTCTTTGAGATCCCCAAATGGCTGCTAAGCGCATCCACCGAGGCTTTTGTGATGCCATCATTACTTAATGAAATAATATCAAAGCCCGACCGTAAGGGATGGGTAACAATATCTTTTCCGCCTAATAAATAAACAAGATTTAATTCTTTATGCCGGATAGATTTTTTCTCTACTGTATTCATTTTACGACAATTTTACCAAATGTAAGGATATAATGTCGTAATGTGAAATATTTTAAAAATGATGTTTAACTGCAAGCTGTTTACTAAAAATTGCCAGCTATTGCCACATTCTGCAACTCAAATGTCAAAACTTAGTGGTAAATGATAGGAACGGCTAAATAAATTGCAAATTTGTACCCACTGATCTTAGCCTTTGCAGAACTATGGGTGAAAAAACGATACTGGTTTGGTTTAGAAATGACTTGCGCATACATGATAACGAGATACTGTTAGAAGCAACGCGCAAGGCAGATAAAGTACTGCCGGTATATTGTTTTGATCCTTATTACTTCAAAAGCACAGCATCGGGCAATCCTAAAACAGGCAATTTCAGGGCGAAATTCTTAATAGAATCGGTAGGCGATCTGAGAAAGAATTTGCAAAGCCTGGGGTCCGAATTAATTATCCGTATTGGCAATCCTGCAGAACTATTGCCCCTATTAGCCGAACAATATAGCGTTAACGAAGTTTATCATCACCGCGAAGTGGCTTACGAAGAAACGAATATATCCGAAGAAGTTGAAACGGCATTATGGAAGATAAAACTCAACTTAAAACATTTTATTGGTCATACTTTATATCATAAGGAGGACCTGCCTTTCCCGATAAAAGATATACCCGACAGTTTTTCGACGTTTAAAAAGAAGGTTGAGCGTGATAGTAATGTTCGCCTATGCGCGGCAACGCCCGAAATTATACATACACCGCTTATAACCGACGCGGGCGAACTCCCAACTTTGGAACAATTGGGTTTGGAAGAACCCATTAATGATACCCGGGCAACTATTCAATTTAAAGGCGGAGAAACCGCAGGATTAGCGAGGCTGAACAACTATTTTTCTACCATAAGCCAGTTGAATATTATAAAGGGGCGTAATAGTTCTGTTGAGCATTCCAAACTTTCGCCGTGGCTGGCGCTGGGTTGTATATCGCCACGCCAGGTTTATTGGGAAGTGATGAAAAACGCCCATAACATCCCCAATGCGGATATGCTGGTTTTGGAACTGTTATGGCGCGATTACTTCAGGTTTATGTTTAAAAAACACGGGCAGAAGTTTTATAAAGCCGAAGTCGGTGCGGCGGAAACCAAAGCGCAGCAGGAACTTTTTGAGAACTGGAAAAACGGCACCACGGGCGTTCCGTTTATTGATGCCAGTATGCACAAGTTAAATGCTACGGGTTATATTAACAACTTTAGCCGCCAGATGGTGGCCGGTTATTTGGTGCGCTACCTGGAACTGAACTGGATAAAAGGCGCCGCCTATTTTGAAGAAAAGCTGATAGATTACTCGCCCGCAAGTAACTGGGGCAACTGGGCCTATATAGCCGGTATGGCCAGCGATGCACGCGATAGCCGTTATTTTAACATAACCAAACAAGCCGCCGAGCTGGAAACCAAGGGTGTTTTTGTGGAGACGTGGCTGCCGGTGGCGGAAGCGGCTCATTAATTGGTAGTAGGATTAGTTAACCATCTACAAATTTGATTCGCCGTTTGTCTATAATGGCATTTTAAATATCTTGGATATTAGCCACACTAAAAAACCAATAATGATTGTCGCGAGGTTCATTAGCGCCAAAAACTCTCTTTGAATTGGTTGCAAGTATATATAAGCAATTACAATAAGAATTATTCCCACTACTACTGTCAGTATATTAATTAATGTGTAGGTTTTAGTTTTAAACGTTTTATAGGTCAAAGCGATAATATAGGGCGGCATTAAGAACCCGACTAAGGCAACAATATTTAGTATACTCATACGTGGTGGTGTAAACTGTCAATTATATGGTTAAGTTTCCGTAGGGTTTCTCGATAGAGGACTCTGCGCCACGGTCATTTCTGGTTATAAATTGTTATGCCGATAACATTTCCATAAACCTCGCCATAATTCGTAATTTCAACGTCAATTGGTATTTCTAATCCCATATCGAATTTCCCTAAGGTTTTTTGACTACTGTTAGTTTTGGCATTATTAATAAATAAGGGATTCATCACGACCTCACCGAAATAATATTCTGTATTTGTTATATATTTATCACTATCAGTATAAAAGTCAATCATCATATAAGACTCATTGTCTGTTATTCTTATATTTTTAAATTTTTCGCCTTTGTTTAGTGAATAATCTCTCAACTCTAAACATTGGTTTGACCAATATCCATGAATAGTTCCTTCTAAATTGATGTTGGTAATGCTGTTAGTTGTTGTGATTGTCCATAAAAGTGTATTGTTCTTTAGTAGTGATAAGAAATAAGGTAATTCTTTCATATTTTTAAGTGTCCGCAAAAATAAGTTAATCCATAAAATAAAAGGCCACCGTCAACCTTTTTGTAACTGACGATGAGCTACTGAAAAACAGCCATTTTTATGTTAACCCTCTAAAATTGTAAATAGTTGATTGTCAAGCATTTAATGTAAATAAATATTGAAAAGTGTTAAGTTGTGTTAACCCTAATGGCGCTGTTTATTATTTCTTTTTCGTACCAACAGCCCCACCCACCTTCAACACCACGCACCCATGCGCAGGCACTTCAATGGTGTAACTATCTTTTATTATCCCAAGGTTTTTATGCAGCCAAAGGTCACGCACGGTTGATGTCGCAGCAGCGCCAACATCAGCCCACTTAACGGTTATCTTTTGCGGGTCATCACCGATGTTAACCAGGCCTACGGCTTTGGTGCCATCAAACAAAGGTCTTGCCCAAACTTCCCGTGTATCATCTTTTACCACACGCGCGGCGGGTTTGCCTAAGGGGTCCTGGTTAATATCGATCATTTCATCGTTGGATAAGATGTCTACCGTAAATTTATCCATCCTTGTCATATCGCAGCCAATTAATAGGGGAGAAGACAAGAGGCTCCACATCGAAATATGCAATAGCTGCTCGTTAGGCTTTAAGCGGGTTGGATGTGTTTTGCCAAAACCAACAATCCCAACCATCAGCATATCCGGGTCGTTCCAATGGCCGGGGCCGCCATATACTTCATGCCCGGCCTGGCTCTCGATAATTGATTTGAGGCTACCCCAGTTATCAGTAATATCACCGGTAGTACGCCAGCAGTTGCCGCCGATGGATGGGTCGGCGCCCCATTTCCAAACCTCGCCCATACCATATTGGCAAAGCGAATAAACAATGTCGCGGTTTACTTTGCCCAGGGCAGCGCCCATAACCTGGTAAGGCTTCATATAAGCCGCAAGCGAATGGTCATTTTTTGCAATATCGCCATAGCTGCACCAGTCATATTTTAAATAATCTACACCCCAATCGGCATAGCTTGCCGCATCCTGGTCCTCGTGTTGATAACTGGCGGTAAACCCGGCACAGGTTTTAGGGCCGGGCGATGAATATATCCCAAAACGCAAACCCTTATCATGTATATATTGCGAGAGCGCAGGCATATCCGGAAATTTTTTATTGGTGAGTATCTTCCCGCTTGCATCGCGGTCGGCCTCCCAGGTATCATCAATATTAACGTACATGTAGCCGTGCGCTGCCAGGCCGCTGCTTACCAGTTCATCGGCTGCGGCTTTTACCTTATCCCCGTCAACAGCGCCGGCCCAAACATTCCACGAGTTCCAGCCCATTGGCGGGGTTAAAGCCAGCACGTGCTCGCCGCCAACGATTGTAAAGTTGCGTTTTGCCGATCCTTTTGAACTACGCACGGTAAGCGTCACCTCTGTTTTACCGGCGGCTTCCAACGAACCCGAAATTACCCCGGTTTTTTGTATTTAAGCTTAACCCTTTAGGCAGATTTTTAGCACCAAAGGTAAACGGACCCTTACCGGTGGCCGGTATCCTGAATAAAAATGGGTGGCCCGGCGTTGCGCCAATAATCCTCGCGCCATGAATTTGAGGTAGTGGACTTTCGGCTTGCGCGATATACCTTGGCACTGCTGTTGGTTTTACTACAGTCGCCGGTTTTACCTTAGCATCGGGGACTAATGTTAGCTGCGCATCCGCCCAGTCGGCATGGTCATTGTTTTCACCGTCGCCTCCGTCACCCACCTGCAAGGTCAATTGTTTGATATCGGTAACATCTACCGAGATGAGTTGCGCCGCATCACCTTTACGCATTACAGGCGTTTTTGCTATTTCTTTACCGTCTGCGATAATCACAAATATAACCGAGCCTGCCCTGTTTGCTTCGTCATCCAAACCTACGCTTGATGAAAAGTGAGTGGCCGCGCCGTGGAGATCGATAATAATATTGCTAATGGAGTGGCTGCCCACACCATGCTGGTAAACCGTACCTGCTATTGTAATAGGTTTGCCATCAACAGACTTTCGCGGTGTCGCTACGCCCCAGCCCTGCTCTACCTGGCTTAAATCCATCGAGTCGACCCATTGGGTGTTTGGGTTGCTTGCCTGTTGTGCGCTAACAGGTAGTACAAAAAAATTAACCGCGCATAGTAATAAAATGGCTGATATAGGCTTCTTCATAATGGGTCAGTTGGTTATAAATGGTAAACTAAGGTAAGCAGTTTTAATTAACCAACTGTAATAATTCATTTTAAAAAAATGTACTTTCACCGTTAAGATTTAGTAATGCAAAAAATACACCACACTGTCCGGCAGGCAATTTTACAAGTAATTGATCTCTTTTACCCTCTTTTTAAACGGGTGTTCTCCTTGCAAACATTCAGGTACGCGGCTTGTGGTGGCGTAAATACCTTTTTAGATATTTTCCTGTTTTTTGTTAGTTATAACTTCGTTTTAAAAAAGAACGATTTGGTTCTCCCGTTTGTAACTATAAGCCCGCATATAGGGGCGTTTATACTGGGGTCATGCATTTCATTACCTATCGGGTTTTACCTAAACAGGTATGTTGTTTTCCCGCAATCCGGTTTAAAGGGGCAT
>Ga0206840_1162_pt1 | contig 10695 bp, 13 predicted proteins | sample Alteio_BWOrgCont_24_FD_152633 | JGI IMG/M metagenome (GOLD analysis project Ga0206840, IMG submission 152633) | Enriched cells from forest soil in Barre Woods Harvard Forest LTER site, Petersham, Massachusetts, United States -... | ecosystem: Environmental > Terrestrial > Soil > Temperate forest >... | reverse complement strand
CGCGTATTGAAGGCGAAATTGAATTTAAGGATGTTTGGTTTGCCTATAACGAGGAGAACTGGGTGCTGAAAGACATCAACTTCCACGTAAAACCCGGCGAAACATTGGCATTGGTAGGCGCGACCGGCGCAGGTAAATCGTCCACCATCAATATCCTGAACCGTTTTTACGAAATAGGCAAAGGCAGCGTGACGGTCGACGGCGAAGACATCCGCGATTATGACGTGGATTACCTGCGGTCGCAAATTGCGACGGTGATACAGGATGTATTTTTATTTACCGATACCATTGCCAACAACATCAGCCTGAATAACGAACTGATAACCCGCGAGCAGATCATTGCCGCTGCCAAAGATGTAGGCGCGCATGAATTTATTGAACGCCTGCCCGGTGGATACGATTATAACGTGATGGAACGCGGCGCAACATTATCGGCCGGGCAATCGCAACTCATATCATTTATCCGCGCGCTGGTTTATGACCCCGCGATACTGGTTTTAGACGAAGCCACTTCATCCGTTGATACCGAAACGGAAGTGTTGATACAAAACGCCATTAATAAACTGATGGAAGGACGAACAGCGATTGTCATCGCCCACCGCTTATCTACCATCCAAAAAGCGGATAAGATAATTGTATTGGACCATGGCGAAATAATGGAAACCGGCACCCACCAGGAGCTACTGCGGATAGAAAACGGCTATTATCGTAAATTGTATGATCTGCAATTTAATTCCGCAGGAATATCGAGGTAAGTCTTTAGTCTTGATTTCTAAGTCTTTAGTCAGATTATTCTTCATTTATGGTTCTGACTTGAGACTTAGAACTCAAGACTTCCGACTTAGAACTTCTTCCCCGGTCCAACGGGCTGTTCCTCGTTTTCGTGCTTATTAGCAATATCGCCGCCATGCGGTTCATTGGCATTATATTCCTTATCCGCTTTGTGCACAACGCTTTTATGCCCGTTATCGTGCGGCCTGTGGGTCGGTGTATCCGCAGGCGATGGTTTGTTTGTTGAGTTTGCTGCCTTTGTCATGTAGGAATAACAGATCGCATTTAGTTTAGTTTGTCTGAACCATGATTTTTAGGATTTCCATGATGCCGTGCCGCCAAATAGTCAAAATCAAGTTAATCTTTCAATCCTAAAAATCATGGTTCAGACAAATTAATCCACGTTAAAAATTGTTAAACCGCACCTCTTTATCAACCAAAATCATATTTATAACAGATAAACTTTTACCTTTAGGCTTGGTTTCTTAATTTCGCAAAAAACTAACCGCAATTATGGAAGAATTTGAAGCAAGCGAGTCGGCAAAAAAAACGAAGACCATTTACATATCCACTGTATTTGGTATAGCGATGGTTTTGCTGATGCTGGGCCTGCTTGGATTGATATTAGTACACGTAGATAACCTGAAACGCTACATTAAAGAAAACATGGTGGTAAACGTGTACTTTGATGCCGATGCGCGCGATGCCGATGTGCTACAGTTGCAAAAGCAATTGGAGGCCGATCCTAAGGTTAAACAAGTTCAATATGTAAGCAAAGAACTGGCGGCACGGAATGTTCAGAAAGACCTGGGGCAAGATTTTACGAAATTTCTCGGCGTAAACCCGCTTTCGCAATCGCTGGACGTTTATATGAAAGCCGAATTTGCCGACAATGCCAACTTAAACGCGTTTAAAGCACAGTTAAGTAAAAATCCATTGGTAAAGGATATCAAATACCAGGAATCATTGGTAGAACAGATCAACAAAAATATCACCTCCATCAGCCTGGTAATTTTGGCGTTTGCCGGGATATTTGTTATTGTCTCGGTGGCACTAATCAACAATACTATCCGGCTGGCTATTTATTCGCAACGCTTTTTAATTAAATCGATGCAGTTGGTAGGCGCCACAAAAGGGTTTATCCGCAAACCATTTTTACTATACGGCATTTGGCACGGCCTTTTAGGAGGATTAATTGCGGTTATTATTTTGTTGGGTACATTATATCTTGCTGTACAACAAATACCCGACCTGGTTATCCTGCAAAACTATGCCGAGTTTGGCGTAGTGTTTTTATGTGTAATAGGGCTGGGAATATTTATATCCGGGTTTAGCACCTATTTGGCAGTTAATAAATTTTTACGTTTAAAAATATACGATCTATACAGGTAAAAGAAATTTCTGATTTCGGATGTTCGCTTTCGGATTTGTAAATTATATCTCAAAATAAAACATTCGCTAATTCACTCAACCACTCATTCAAACATTAAAAAAAGATGGCACAAGTAAAACCACCGGTACGTAAAGCAACAGCAGCGCCGCAACCAAAATCTACCGAAAAAATAACCGTAAACCTGGTATTTGATAAAAGCAATTATCGCTGGTTCATCATTGCCATAGCCGTAGTGGCTTTTGGTTTTATATTGATGGCAGGTACAACCGATATTTACAGCAACACCAAAATTGTGCTGGCCCCGATTGTTGTTTTGGCGGGCTTCGCCATTGGTTTTTACGCAATATTAAAAAAGCCGGAAGCTAAGTAGTTGATGGTTCATAGTTGATAGATCATAGTCAATTAACGTCTGCAACCTTTTAAACTTCTACAACTCTTACAACAACTACAACCCACCACATGAACATTATACACGTTATTGTCCTTGCTATAATTGAGGGATTGACAGAATTTTTGCCGGTATCGTCAACCGGGCACATGGTTATTGCCAGTTCGCTGATGGGTATCAGCAAAGATGATTTTGTAAAATTGTTCGAAATTGTTATCCAGTTGGGCGCTATCCTTGCCGTGGTGGTGCTTTATTTTAAACGCTTTGTCCGCTCAATCGATTTTTATGTAAAGCTGGTTATCGGCGTATTGCCTGCCGTGGTTTTTGGGTTGCTGCTGAAAAAGAAAATAGATATTTTGTTGGAAAGCCCATTGGTTGTAGCCATAGCATTTGTGGTTGGTGGTGTTATCCTGCTTTTTGTTGATGATTGGTTCAATAAGCCTACTGTTAATGATGAAAAAGAGATAAACCATGTAACCGCGCTAAAAATTGGTTTCTTTCAATGCCTGGCCATGATACCGGGTGTTTCACGTTCGGCTGCTTCTATTGTAGGCGGTATGTCGCAAAAGCTGAGCCGCAAGGCCGCTGCCGAATTTTCTTTTTTCCTTGCTGTACCCACCATGTTTGGCGCTACGTTAAAAGACCTGTACGATTTTTACAAGCACGGCAAATTCGCCGGCGCGGATATGGGTCATGAGATACAATATTTATTATTGGGCAGCGTAATCGCCTTTATTGTAGCCATGCTTGCCATTAAAAGCTTCATCACCTTTTTAGAGCAAAAAGGCTTTAAGCTTTTTGGTTATTACCGCATTGTTGCCGGGATAGTTATTATTATATTGTACTACACGGGTAATGCGTTGCATACTGTATAAAGGCAGCCTTTCTAATTCAACAACTTATCTATCGTCTTAACAGTTAAAGGGTCATTTGGCCTAAAGCCGTTTCCATTAGTTATAACTTCACCGTTTTTGTTGATCATAACATAATGCGGGAACGAAAGAAATTTCAGCCCTGAAATAATACTTTGGGTTTGTACGCCATCGCAATAATATTGATTGCCGGTAAGCTGAAGATTCGCAACTGCCAGGTTCCAATCATCTTTAGAGGAATCAAGACAAACAAAGGCGAACGTTATATTTTTCCCTTTATAATGTTCTTCCAGTTGTTTTGAATAAGGCATTGCAGCAATGCAGGGCCTGCACCAACTGGCCCAGAAGTCTACATAAATTACCCTGCCTTTATTTTTAGCCATTAGCGTATCTATTATTGTTTTTTTCTGATTATAAACCGAGTTATGCATTGTCGCGTTAGCATCAGCTTGTGGGTTTGCCAACTCCTTTTTAACATCCGCATATAAATTTAGCAGCGGTTGCTTTATAAACGGCGCTTGTATGTTCGAGTCGAGCAGGCCACGGTTTTTATCAAAAGCATCCGGGTCGTGTTTCATAAGTGTGGAACGCAACGCCCCTGCCGTTAACAATTGCTTTATTAACGGGCTGTTATTACCTTTATTTATCTGCGCTACTTTATCCTTTATTTGCTGGTTTGAAACAGCTATTCCATTTTCATCCTTTGCGGGCGGCGGCATTAAAAAGTTCAACAAATTATAGCTGTTGGCATTGAGCATTTTGGTAGTATAAATATCATTAAGGTCATCGCCAAAGTTGATATAATCTTTTAATTCGGGCGTTTGGCGTTTTTCGAGGTTGATATGTTCATTTACAAGCGCAGGTGCCACAGGCTGCTTAACAACCATCCTGTATGCGCTAAAAAAGGTGCCCATTGCTATATAATAACGCAGGTTAATATAGTTTTTGGTCCATGCTTTTACTTCGTCATTGGGCTGCTCTTTATCAATAAACTCGTTCTTGTTTTTTATCAATTGCTGTTTCATGGTTTCGGCGTAACCTTTAAAAATTTCGGGATACGGCAGTGGCAATCTTACGGCCGGGGTACTTACCATTGTGTAATAGCCCGTATTGTATAAAAAAAGGTCGGTATTGGTTTTTGCAGCGTCTCCCGAAAATTTCACATCGCCAATAGCAGCGTAATCCAGTTCAACATGAATGCTATCGCCGGGATGGGCAATAATTGCTTCAACTATCGGGCTTGGCCTGAAATCCTGCGTAAGCTTTACATCTTCGGTAATATACTGGTCAAAATAAATTTTAAACGAGCCATTATTGTCAATAATCCCGGTGTGTTTTGTTAATCCGCCGCCAAAATCAACCACCTCTAAAACCATTTTATTTTCACCCGGATACACCTGCAAATTTTTAATATGCCCGGTTATAACCGTTCTTTTTGGTTTTGACGGGCCATTGTGGTTGCACGATGTGATAAATGCAACTATAAAAAAGATAGCACAGAGCAGATGTTTATTTTTCATGGTTTGTTTTTTAGGTTCATTATTTATATCTACAGCAAACACTAATAAAGTGTCAATCATGAGGTGCGTGGGTGTCATCCTGAGGCACTCGAAGGATGTGCGCAAAGGCCTTTGCCCGTGTACTCTTCGAGGGCCTCAGAGTGACAACGCTCTATGTTTCATCTTCTAAGGTTATATCCAAAATATCGCCCGGTTTGCAGTTAAGCTCGCGGCAAAGCGCCTCTAATGTGTCAAAGCGGACACCTTTCACCTTGCCGGTTTTTAGCAGCGATAAATTGGTCATAGAAATATCTATCCGCTCGGCCAGTTCCTTGAGGGATATCTTGTTTTTGGCCATTTCCACATCAAGGTTTACAATTATTGCCATTACACAAACGCCTCGTTTTCCTTTTTTAATTCAAAGCCGTAGCGCAGTATCTCGGCAGTAACATAAACTATGGCGGCAATGGCCAGGTATCCATATTCCAAATGCCAGGATAAGTAAAATTTATTGGTATAGCTTTTCAATACAAAATAATCCACGAGCGTATGAATAAGGTTGAGTGGAAAATACAACGCGATGTATAAAGCCGCGATCTTTAAACGCGCAATATTTGGATATTGAAAAGCCTCGTTATGATAAAATGTACTAAACACTTTACGCAGGTTGAAAAGAATTGCGATAAATAAAAGGCGGTAAAGTATAAAACTTACAATTCCGGAGATTGGCCCCAATAAACCTGGCGTAGATATGATGAACGAACCTTCGTGCGCTTGCATAGTAATACTATCGCCATTTACGATATAGGTGGGATAATAGCGTTCTAAAGTAGTGCCCAACCGCACCGGGATAGCATAAATATGGTAATTGCTCCCGGAGCAAGCCGCCTTTGTTAATAGAAATAAAGTTATTGCCGAAAGTAAAAAGTTGAGATACCAGGCTATATCAAGGCCGAATTTAATGAGGACAAGCAGCCATTTGTTTTTTAGTTCCATTTGATTGGGAATAGTTATAATACAAATAGAATTAAAAATTTATGTAAAACAAATATTATTTTATGTTTTACATAAAATAATAAAATTTGTAATGCGTATTAATACATGTTACATTTGCGTAATGATCGTAAGTATAAGTCATAAAAACCTTCGGCTATATTTTGAAGATGGAAACGGTGCAAAGTTGCCGCATGAACAATTAGCTAAGATCGGGCGTATACTTACGGCACTTGATGCCGTATCAACCGAAGATGATATCAAGGCACTTGGTTCGGGCATTCACAAATTAACTGGCGGCCTGAAAGATTTTTGGTCGATAAAAATAAGTGCCAATTATCGCATCATATTTAGATTTGACGCAGGCGACATTTTTGATGTTGACTATTTAGATTATCATTAAAATAAAAAATTATGTTGAAAAGAGGATTACCACCGGCACACCCCGGCGAAATATTAAAGGAGATGTTTATCACTGAACGAAACTTAACAATTACAGAAGTTGCGAAAGGATTAAACATGGCCAGGGCAAATTTATCATCAGTAATTAATGGCCATTTGGGTATCAGCCCGGAACTTGCGGTAAAACTGTCCGAAGCCTTTGGTAATACTGCTCAATTTTGGGTTAACCTGCAAAACAATTACGAATTATGGCACGCCGAGAAAAAAATTAACCGTGCAACCATTCGTCATTTTGACCAGGTGGCATAAGGTAAATTACCCCCGCAAAACCCTACCTTTGCCGCTTATTAAAACAGCGTGAACAAACACAAGTTATTTAATTTTGCCGAAGGCGAACTGTTGCTGGTTAACAAACCTTATCAATGGACCAGCTTTGATGTAGTAGGCAAACTGCGCAATTCATTCAAACCGTTAAAGCTAAAAGTTGGCCATGCGGGTACGCTTGATCCGCTGGCTACCGGCTTGCTTATTATCTGTACCGGCAAAATGACCAAGCAGATAAATACCTTCCAGGCCGAAGAAAAGGAATATACGGGTACGATGATGTTGGGCGCAACTACGCCATCGTACGATATGGAAACCGAGCCCGACCAACAGTTTGATATCAGCGATATAACCGCTGAACAAATAAAAGCCGCCTGCCGGCAATTTACCGGCGACATACAGCAATACCCGCCCGCCCATTCGGCTATAAAAATTGACGGCGAACGGTTATACGAAAAAGCACGCCGTGGCGAAGAAGTGGAACTGCGTTTGCGCAATGTAACTATATCCGAATTTGAAATAACACGAATTGAATTACCAGAGGTAGATTTCAGGGTGGTTTGCAGCAAGGGCACTTATATACGGTCGTTGGTACATGATTTTGGCAAGGCGCTAAACAATGGCGCGTACCTGTCAAAACTAACCCGCACCCGCAGCGGTAATTATAAAATTGAAGACGCGTGGGAAGTGATGGAATTAGTCGATGTTATTCGTGAGCAAAAGAATAAATCCGAAATCGAACATCCGAAATCCGAAATTAAATAACCAATACACTTATCTTTACGTATTCTACTTTAAATGAAAATATATCATCACATAGATGAATTTAGCCCGGTAAAAAGCGCGGTTGTTACCATCGGCACCTTTGACGGAGTGCACCTGGGCCATCGCAAAATTATATCGCGCATACGCGAACTGGCCGATGCTTCGGGCGGAGAAACCGTGTTACTAACCTTTTTTCCGCATCCACGGATGATACTACATCCTGAAGATGAGAGCATTAAACTGATCAACACCATTAATGAAAAAGCCGAACTACTGGAACAATTAGGCATTGACCATTTGATAATCACCCCGTTCTCGCGCGATTTTTCCAATCAATCGGCAGAAGATTATATCCGCGATGTGCTGGTAAATAAGATCGGCACAAAAAAAATAGTGATAGGTTATGATCACCGTTTCGGTAAAGACAGGCAGGGAGGATTAGCTGACTTACAACGACTTGGCCCCGTTTATGGCTTCGAGGTGTTAGAGATACCCGAGCAGGATATTAACGAAGTAGCGGTAAGCTCGAGCAGGATAAGGCAAGCTTTATTAAGTGGCGATATAGATTTGGCTAATGAGTTTTTAGGCTACCCGTTTTTTATAACCGGCAAAGTTACTCGCGGCGACCAGATAGGGCGCAAAATAGGTTTCCCAACAGCCAATATCCTGATAGCAGAAACATATAAGCTCATTCCATCCGATGGTATATTTGCAGCAAAGGTTAAAATTGCTGATAATGAATATATTGGCATGGCCTACATAGGCAGCCGCCCAACTATCAGCGGCATAACGCGCAATATTGAGGTGAATATTTTTGACTTTGATAAAGAAGTTTATGGCGAACAGATACGCATGGAGTTTCACCATTTTATACGGCACGATGTTAAATTTGCTTCTCTGGATGAACTGACCGAACAGTTGGCGAAGGATAAGCAGGATACGCTGAAGTTAATGGTTCATGGATCATAGTTCATGGTGTGTTTTGTTGTAGATAAATTATTACCTTGTGTTGGATTTCAAAATGATAGGGCTATGAACCATCAACCATGATCTATGAACCAAAAACTACACATAGATAAGCAGGAAAGTGAGTTTTTAAACGATGCAATAAAGCATTGGGAAAAACACGGGCAATTGAATACAGAACAGGCTGAAACTCTACGCAACTCGTACGAAGTAAAAGGGTTCGACTGGATGCGATTAGCCAAATATTCATTCTGGATAGCTTTGATATGCGGTGGCGCTTCGTTTGCTTTTTTGATCGTTAATGATGCGGTGGTTAACTGGCTAAAAAGCCTGTATTATACGCCCGATGTAATGATCAGCATAGGATCGGGGATTATTGCGGCTTTCCTTTTCTATTTGGGCCGGCGCAGGGAAAGGCTGATGCCCGAAAAAGTATTCAGTAACGAGGCCATTATTTTTACGGGCGTATTATTTACAGCAAGTTGCATTGCTTATTTGGGTAAAACATTTGATAATCACTCGGGTAATTTCCCCTTACTGTTCCTGCTATCCGTTTTTGTATATGGTTTTTTAGCCTGGCGGATGGATTCGCGGCTGATATGGTTGTTCGCATTGGTTTCATTAGGTAGCTGGTTCGGTACCGAAACAGGATACCAAACCCATTGGGCCGATTACTTTTTAGGAATGAATTACCCGCTGCGGTTTGTATGGTTTGGCGCGATACTGGTTGCAGCCAGTTTTATTTTGAGGAAGCGCAAATGGTTTGCCTTATTTGACGATCAAACTTATGTAGTAGGTTTACTGTACCTGTTTATGTCGCTATGGTTATTAAGCATATTTGGTAACCTGGCAAATATCGATACCTGGATGCATTTTAACCAGTTCAAACTGTTTTATTGGGGTATCATCTCGTCGGTTGTGGCAGCGGCATTTGTATTATATGGCTTAAAAACCAATGACGCCATTGCCCGCGAGTTTGGCATAACTTTTCTCATCATTTACCTCTACACCCAGTACTTCGAATACTTTTGGGACAACACCAATAAAACGCTGTTCTTTGGTATCCTCGCCCTTTCTTTCTGGCTCATTGGCCGCAAAGCAGAGAAGATTTGGAACTTGAAAAGCAGGCAACATGATCACCAGGAAAAGGAAGAACAGTTAAATACACCCGTTTCTCTTTAGCTGGCGGCTCCATCGCCAAATAAACCCTTTTCACTACATGATAGGCTGCAAATGCGAAAAACAAAATCGCGATAGCGGTATTGATCAAACGTGTACTCAACGCAAACTTGCTTTGAATATATTGTGCAAAATGTGCATACACAAACAAACATAAAAACGCGCCCGCTGCAGAACCCAGGCTAAATATAATAAGCGCCAACGGCCCGATCAATATCCATTGATGTGTAATTAAATAAGTACCGGTTATTATCCAGAAGGGTATCTGCACCGGGTTTAAAATCCCTAAAAGCAAGCCGTATTTAATGCTCGCCGTATCCGAATATTTTGGTTGTGGCGGCCTGTTGCGGTGCATCCAGGTTATGATTCCCATTGTGGTAAATAAAATTACCATCACCCATTCTATCAATATATCCAGTTTCACCTGCCCGATACCATCATCGGCTCCAGCCATTCTATGCAGGCAACGGTTGGTTTGTTGTCTATGAATTTTAATTTATGGCGGATGATGTTAACCCGCTCCTGTAATTCTTCAACCAACTCATTCCCTTTTTCGGCTATGCCTAAAGCATTGGCGACGGTGATAACATCCTTAAAAATATCGTCCAAACTATTGGGTTGCAGCGAAACAATATGAGCCTGCTTATCTAAATAATTTTCCAGCGCTTCTTCCACATCTTTTAACGATACCGCGCAAACTTCACATTGCGCCTGCGTGATCACAACATCCGGAGCCAGGTGTTTGACCTGTTCGCGTTTTACCGTATAAACGGATAAGGCATCGGCGAGGATCTCTTTTACCTTAACATCAATTGCCGCGCTGCTCATACCGTCGGGGAAGTTGGCTTCCGAGCATACGGGTAAAAGCTTTACCGATTCCGGGTAATCACATTCATGCGACCGGCCCACCAGGCTATCTTCCATGCCTAAAGCGCAAACAATTTCGGTAGCAGACGGAAGCAGGGAGATTATTTTCATTTTGATATGCAGATGTGCAAATGTGCAGATAATTTTGATGTTCAGGTGATGGTCTCTATAATTTGACATTCTCTTCATTTGCACATCTGCATATTCGCACATCTGCACATTAATTTAACATCTGCACCTTATATTTACCCCCATGTTCATCCTCACCTTCTTTAT
>Ga0206840_1161_pt1 | contig 10767 bp, 10 predicted proteins | sample Alteio_BWOrgCont_24_FD_152633 | JGI IMG/M metagenome (GOLD analysis project Ga0206840, IMG submission 152633) | Enriched cells from forest soil in Barre Woods Harvard Forest LTER site, Petersham, Massachusetts, United States -... | ecosystem: Environmental > Terrestrial > Soil > Temperate forest >... | reverse complement strand
ATACTCGGCGCTCGGTCAATCATCAGTTTCAGATAGACGCTGTGGTTCGGAAGGTTGACGATGTCCTGCCTTCTAAAGGTTGGCTCAAATTCCCGTGCCAAAAGTTGCGCGTCCTCTGGTCCTAACCGGAAGCATATAACGGTCCCTACGTTCCCAAGGACGGCGTGTCTGACCTCCGGTTCCAACTGATAAAGGTTCTGATGGGCAAGGACTAGGCCGACATGGTACTTGCGTATTTCCGAGACCATGTTGGCGACGGATAGGGTGGTGAAGGTCTGAAATTCGTCTATGAATACATGGAAGTCTCGTCGTCTTGATTCCTCAATGTCCGAGCGGCTGAGTGCCGCAAGGCCGAGGGTGGTCACGAGAATGGCTCCAAGAAGGTTGGCGCTGTCCTCCCCAAGGCTTCCTTTTGAGAGGTTAACGATGAGGATTTTCCCTTCGTCCATGATTTGCCGGAAGTGTAGGTCAACGGGAGGATTTACGAACATCCTATATAGGCGTGGGTCGGCAAGCAAAGCCCCGACCTTATTTTGAATCGGTGCTATAGCTTCGGCAGCAAATCGTGGGTTGTATCCCTTGAATTCATTCGTCCAAAATTCCTTTACCTGTTCATTGGTCACCTTAGCCAGGACTACCCTACGGAAGTCCTTCTGCGTGAATATCCGCAATATATCCGGCAGAGTCGCTTCACCGTATTCAATGAGAGCATAAAGGGCGTTCCTCAAGATGTGCTCCATCTTTACGCCCCATGCATCACCCCAAAGTTTCTTGAAGGCTTCCATGAGACCAGATGCGGCCAAAGGAATCCTTTCCTTTTGGACTCTACGAAGAGGGTTGTACCCAAAAGGTTGTGAGATGTCTGAAGCATTTAAGTAAACGAGGTCATGCAGTCTCAATTTGGGCACTTGGGATACTAGCCGCTCAGCTAGGTCACCGTGCGGGTCTATAACCGCGACACCCCGACCGAACAGAATGTCTTGAAGGACTTGTGTTTCTAGGAAAGTGGTTTTGCCAGTACCCGTCTTACCTATCGCATACATATGGAATAATCGGTCGGCCTGTTTGATACCAAAATCTCGAAAAGGTGGCCGCTTGTTTGTCCTTCCGAAGTAAGAAACCATTGGGTTCGAATGCATCGAACCATCATATTCAATAGGTAAAATTTGAAACGTAGTCAGGAATTCTTCTAAACAGAATAATTGACCACGTGCAGGTCGATTGAATTCCCTAGAAAATGAACCGGTATGGATATTCCGAGTAGAAAATGTCAAAAGAAAATTTGCTCGCATCGCAAGCATACATATACAGTCTTCTTGAAACCTTCTGACCTATTACCCGAGCAAAAGCAAAGAGCAATAAACAGAGCATATAGGGTCGTGTTTGATGAAATGAAAAAACAGGGAATCCATTTTCCTTTCCCCTACGGAAATCCTTATTGACATGTATGTGCATTTAGGGATACCATGAAATGATGGAATTTCTAACACGTACTGAGGTCGCGGAATACTTCAGGGTCAATCCTAGGACAGTTGACCGATGGATAAAGGGCAGGAAACTTAAAGGACATAAGCTCGGAAAACAAAAAGCCTCGCCAATGCGAATACCCAGAAATGAGTTGAAAAGGTTTTTAGTTAAGAACTCAATCAAGAAATAATTATGAATCCGATTGAACAAACTGGAATAAAGAATATTGCCGTTTACGCTCGTGTATCTACGGCCAATCAGGAAGAAGAAGGAACAATTGAGACTCAGCTAGTTGAGGTTAGGGAATTCGCAAGAAAAGCCGCCTTAAACATCATTCGAGAATATTGTGATGATGGATGGAGCGGTGATACTCTTGTCAGGCCTGCGCTTGACTCGCTCCGGCAAGATGCTCGGTCAAAAATGTGGGATACCATATTGATTTATGACCCTGACCGCCTTGCTAGACGGTATTCCTATCAGGAACTCGTAATGGATGAGCTTAAAGAGGCTGGCATCGATATTAAGTTCGTTACGGTCACCTCTCCGAGTAACCCAGAAGAAAAGATTCTTCATGGAGTAAGGGGGCTATTTGCTGAATACGAGCGCGCCAAAATAAAGGAACGATTTCGGCTCGGCAAACAGCGAAAAATAAAGGAGGGCCACATTATGGTGAGCCAGCCTCTCTACGGATATTCCTATACCCCAAAGAAGGACAAAGTTCACGGCTTTTATGAGATAAATCCTGAAGAAGCGCGGGTTGTAAAGATGATGTTCGATTGGATTGCAAATAAGGGGATGACAATTCGTGGCGTCATAAAAAAACTTCAAGAAAAGGGGATTAAGCCGAGAAAAAGTAAGCGTGGCGTATGGAGCGCTAGTACGCTAACAACCATTCTTAGGAATGAGGCATTTATTGGAAAGGCGCATTGGCGAAGCTCTATCGCGGTTATACCAAAAAACCCATTGAAGAAAGAACGGTATCGCAAAACACAAAAGAGCAGTAGGATTGCTCGTCCTAGAGACGAATGGATGAGTGTAGACGTGCCAAGAATTATCGATGATGACACCTTTAATGATGTTCGGACAAAATTGTCTCTAAATAAGAACACCCAAATCGGTGCAAGACACCCATACCTTTTGACTGGTAGGATTTTTTGTGTTTGTTTGAAAAGACGAGTTGGTTCGGGACCACAACGAGGAAGATACAAGTACTATGTATGCTGCGAAAAAGTTGCGAGTTTCCCTTTACTTAAAAAATGCAATGAAAAAGGATTGAACGCTATACATGCTGATAATCTTGTATGGGAAAGGCTTTCAGGTATTTTGGGGTCTTCCGACCTATTGAAGGCTCAAATCACCCACGAGTCAAAAGAATCTGAGATGAACAGAAAATATTTCAAAGACGACGCTACGGTTATTGGAGAGGAAATCCGGAAATTAAACGAACAAATTGACCGATACAATAGAGCCTATGGGGAAGGCGTTTTTTCAATTGAACAGCTGAGAGAATATGTTGACCCAATTAGAAATCGGCTAGTTTCTCTTGAAAGTGATTTAAGGGCAGCAAATAATCATCTTCTTGATGTGGGCGAAACAAATTTCCCAAGCGATGAGGCAATCGACCTTTTTGCATCCAACTTCAAAAAGATTTCAAAAAACTTGAACTTTGAGCAAAAACGAGAGATAGTGTTAAATGCCGTCGAGAAAATTGTCGGAAATCAAAGTCGATTAGAAATAGCATGCAATCTTATCCTAAATCAACATGTCGGGTACCGTACTAACCATAGGAATGGTTGGGACAACACCCAGAAAGTTGAAAACCTCGGAAAGCGAATCCCATTCCACTTCACGATAGAGCTTCCTCCTCCGGATTACCGCAACCGTCCCGGTAGCCTTAACCGCTTTAGACGAGACGTTCCAAATAAATTGACGGCTTTTCCTAAGTAATCGCTCTTGCCCAATATATGGGGCTTATGCCCATAAATTCGTTTGGCGATTATCTACTACTTGACAAAGGGGAATAAACGGGGAATATAGGGGGGCGGTAGCGTTAGCTTGCACTATTGCCATCAGCGTCCACGGAAATACGTTCAGAGAAAAAATCCCCTTTTTCTCTGATAAATTCATGAATAAACCTGAATTCGGTGACTCTATCTTCAGGGATGAATTCATCAAAATATCTCACCGCCCCAGTTATATAAACAACCCTCTTGCCTTCCATAATATTATCAATTTCGGTCTGGGTGTATTTAGCAGCGGGGAGTTCTATAATAAAATCGACCTCTCCATCTGGCCCAAGAGATTTGGCCGGATTTCTAACCGTATATGCGAGAGCGTGCCTTTCGATATCACCACGGTCACTAATAACTGCACTAGACCTAATGTCAAACTGAATTTTATGTGCTGGGGTTTTCCCATAATTTTTAACGATAACTCTATACCTAAAACCGTCCACAATATCGTACACATTCCTTATATCATATGGAAGTGCACCAGGTTTCGGAATTTTTACGACTTCTTTAATGTGGATATAGGCTCTAAGCTCCTTCTGTCTAGAAATTCTAGTGGCAGTATCGGATTTGGTGGCTCTAGTTTCAGCTCTGTTAAACAGAGTAACTTGGAGAAATCCTACCACTCCCAAAACACCAGTCAAACCAGCCAATACACGAGTCCAAATAACCAAATCATGAGTGAATTCAACGAGGCGCGCTTCGCTCTCCGTATGCGCATCAGCTTCATTTTTTGCTTCGGTGGAATCTTCCTTATGGGATGGGAAGGGCACCACCTTCACAATAACCGTATCGCCTTTATCGGCCTGATATTTCTTTGGATTGGCTTGACCGTTTTGGTATTGGATACTTTTCCCAATACTTGGGGTTTGTGGTTCTGACCATGAGGAGCCAACCAATAACACCAATGCAGTCAATACTTTTAGCACGTTGCTACCGCAGCCCCAAAGAAGTTGTCATTCCTTCTGTTGTTGTACTGGAACTCGAATTCCGCCACGGAGAGAGGAAGATATTTGGCGCTAAAATCCCACAGTGTCAAGTAGAGCATAATCGCCATTCGTTTCTAAGGAAATATCGGAAACGTGTTAATCTGGTTGGCTTATTAGGTCGTAATTACCTTTGTCACTATTCTTGTGGAAATGATACATGACAGCAGTATGTGGCCTATCTATCTCTCCAAAAATCCAGTTCTCTCCAAGCCCTCCAAGCACAATAATTGACTCACCATTCTGGTCCCAAGCGTAACAACGATTAACCCCAGGATGTCCCTCCATGTTGTCATTAAGTTCGTATTCCTGAACCAATATCCTACCGTATGGACGCGAACCTAAAAGTAATTTTGCGCCACTAGGTCTGAATTGTATTTCCTTTTCCCGAATGAAGGTGCTCTCACATCCGTATAAGCGTTGGATTTCTTGTTGAAACTCTGTCATTTTCTGGTCCTTCCCCAGTAGATAAAATTACGATACTACCCTTTAACGAGTTATAGGTAGATGGCCAAACTCTTTGTTTACCAACTGGTTCTGATGTTGAACATAATTCCTACTGATTTGGACTCCGCTATAAGCACCTAGGATATAACCACCTAAGGCAAATAAGGCCCTCCCATTTTCATCCAAGCCTAATTTTTGCCCGAGATTATTGCCGCCATCGGCAAATGCACGAGCTAAAACTGCACATAGGATAACCAGGGCTTGTTCGGTATTCAACTGAGGTACGGGTTGGGTTGATTGATGTTGCATGAACATGAATTTAAGCTCAGGCATTCAAAAAAGTCGTTTAAAATCGAAACGCTTGCGAAAAATCTAAGTGGAGAAAGCCGGAATTTCCGAAAATTCTCAATGAGAGAATTTCTGACAACTACCTGTACGGCTTTGGTTCAGATATCCTCGTAGTGATATGGCTGACGCCAAAAACGAGAAAATCAAAACGCCTGCCGTGTCTTTACAACTTGCCGATGGCAGGCTTGTCGAAATTGTGTATTCGAGAGAAACGAACAGAACGAAGTTTGCCATTTTTGATGAAGAGAAATTTGATTACTGCGATGAGATAACCCTTGAGAGCGGAGAAATACTTTATCCCGTTTCAGCGTCGAATAATCTGATAAAGCACAAAGCCGTTTTGCTTCCTGAAAAGCCGGAAGAATACGGCTCGACCGCAGAACTCGTTAAAGCAATTCAAGAATATCTGTATCGCTATATCGACCTATCAGACCAGTTCCGAGCCATTTCGAGCTACTACGTCCTTTTGACCTGGCTATACGATGCGTTTAACGAATTGCCATATCTCCGTTTCAGAGGGGACTTCGGATGCGGCAAAACACGTGCGCTCAAAATCATAGGAGCCATTTCGTACAAACCCTTCTTTGCAAGCGGGGCTTCCACCGTATCGCCAATCTTCCATGTTCTCGACACCTTCCGCGGTACCCTTATATTCGATGAGGCTGACTTCCGGTTCAGCGATGAAAAGGCCGAGTTAACCAAAATCTTTAATCAGGGACATTCGAAGGGTTTTCCAATCCTTCGGACTGCCATAACCATCAAGAAGGAATTCGACCCAAGGGCCTTTAATGTGTTCTCTCCCAAGATTGTGGCTATGAGGCGCTCATTCGAGGACCAAGCCCTTGAAAGCCGCTTCCTGACCGAAGAAATGGGCCAAAGGAGCCTCCGGAAGGACATTCCCATCAATCTGCCCGACATACAGGAGGATGAGGCCCTTTCCCTCAGAAACCGGCTTTTGATGTACCGATTCCAAAACCTCGGGAAAGCCAAAATCGATGAATCCTTGGTAGACCATTCATTGTCGCCCCGACTCAATCAAATACTTGTACCGCTACTTTCAATCATCGCCGACGAGCAGCTCATGTATGAGTTGAAAGAGTCGGTCAGGTCGTTTGAAACCGAACTGTATACCGAGCGTTCATTTACATCGGAGGGGAACATACTAGAAGTCATCGCGGAATTGTTCGAGGACAATACCTTGCCGAACATCCCAATCTCGGCCATTACCAAATCTGTCGTCTCTAAATTCGGCGAGGACTACGACCACCCCATCTCCAATCGCTTCATAGGTGGCATCATTCGGAAGCGGCTTCGCCTCTTCACCATGAAGAGCAATGGCGTTTACGTTCTTCCCGCAACCGAGAAGTCAAAGGTCGTTCAGTTGTGCGTTCGCTTTGGCCTCACCAAAACCGCACCAGTTCAGGCAGAAGAAAATTTATTGAGTAAACGGTTGTGATGTCGCTTTAAGCCACGCTCCATTCGGGAGTTCCATCGTTAGTTCAGTCAGGGGTATCCGCTCCAAAAACGGGCATTCCCTTTTTCCCGATTCTGCACTCGGCCAGCCCCTCATACCTTCGGGTCTTAAACAAAATTGGTTCCTCCAAGCCCGCCTGCGGCGGTCTCGGCCCCTCACAATTTTGTTTGCCTCCTTTGAATCGTGAAAATGCCAGTCGCCGAAGCTCCTGTCACCGGGGAGTCCCGTTTTCTGTCGCCCGCTAACGCGGCCCTGACTGAACTAACGAAGGAATCCCTCACACAAAGGAGCGTATATGAACAGCGACATCACCGAACCCCAAACCTCTTCGGAATCAATTTCGGCCCCACCGAATCTTCAAAGGAATCCGAGGGGAAAAACAGAAGGCATTAGACCCGATGTGTATTCCCTCATCACAGAGCGGATTATCGCCATGTTAGAAGAGGAAATAATCCCATGGAAGAAGCCATGGAAAGGAGGGCAAACGGGTATCCCGAAGAACTTCGTCACTGGTAGAAGGTATAGCGGAATAAACGCCTTCCTGTTGGCAATGACACAGTATGAAACCTCATTCTTCTTGACCTTCAAACAAGCTCGGGATTTAGGCGGCTCTGTCAGGAAAGGCGAGAAGGGATTTCCCATCATCTACTGCAACAAAACTAACGTGAAGATGGAAGACAAGGAGACGGGAGAGACGAAGACGGAGAGAATAGTCTTCTTAAAATATTACACGGTCTTCAACATAGCGCAGACAGAAGGCATCAAACTTCCGATAACTGAGGGTGATACGGCCAAAGATTTCCATCCTCTAGAAGATTGTGAAGTTCTCCGGCTTGGGTATCGAGGTTCTCCGGAAATCATCCACCGGGAACAGCGTGCCTTTTATTCTCCTACCCTCGACCTAATCAACATGCCAAGGCCAGAAACCTTTAATTCCGAAGAAGGTTATTACGCCACCTTATTCCACGAAATGACCCATAGTACCGGGCACCCAAGCCGCCTCAGGCGTGAAGGCATTTACGAGGCTCATAGCTTTGGGGATGCGGTGTATAGCAAGGAGGAGCTAATCGCTGAAATGGGTTCAGCGTTCCTATGCGCCCATACGAATATCGCGCCCGCAACCCTGCAAAACAGCGCTTCATATATCGCGGGATGGCTCTCTAAGCTGCGAAGCGACAAGAAAATCCTAATCCATGCGGCTGCCGCCGCTCAACGGGCCGCCGACTTCATAATCGGCGAGACAGATGAGGAAATTTCGGATGCATCCGGACTTGGGGACGTAGGGACGTAAAATGGAATCCTCAAAGATTCCTTTCATTGAGATTCAAAGTGAGAATTCAAAAGGGTATCGGCTATCCGATACCCTTTTTCTTCGTCCCCATGTCCTTGTGACCGAGCACATGCGATACCAGGCGGAACCATGAAAGCGGAGAACGGTAATCGAAGTGAGGCCATGCCGCGAAATAATACGGAGCGATGCGGCCGTCGAAATGGGCATCCACCGCATGCACCAAAAAAGCTAGCAGCGCGAACGTCAGGACAACGGGCGCGTTATAGGTCGGAATCCAACGAATCTTCATCGTTCCGTTGCTCTTTTGTGGTCGTTTAATACGGAAGGGATGGAATTGGAGGGGGTTCCCACTCCCCTGCTTGTTATGGGTGAATAGAGCAGTTTGATTTCCACCTCGTCCTCGAACACTTCTATACGGTCTATCAGGGTTTCCGCAATTTTACGCTTTTCTGACGAGCCTAACTCATTCCATCGGCTGAACAGGTCTTTGGCCTCTGAAAATACCTCCTGTTGGGAAAGGAGCGAGATTTTGAGGACATCCCGTTCGGCCTCGACTTGGGGAACCTCGTCCTCAAGTTGGTTTTGCCGCTCGGCGTACTGTTGGTACTTCTTGGCGAAGCCCTTCTTGTCGATGGCTTCGCTTTGATACAGGTCGTGGAGCTTCTCGATTTCAGCGGCGACCTTTTTCTGTTCCTTGAGCAGATTCGCAACCAACAATTCCTTTTCCTGAAGTGAAGCCTGTCCCTTTTCGAAATGTGACGTCAGCTCCTTGGGTGAAAAGACGAAGGTCTTAAGCTCCTGCTCGAAGATTCCCTCAAGGTCCGAAATCGGAATCGTGTTCTTGCATTTATGACAGGTGTACTTGGGCCTATCGGTCGGCACATACATCTTGTTCCCGCAACGACAGTACACCATTCCGGCGAAAAGATGGACGACCTGTTTAGTCATCCGGTGTCCTCGCTTTTTCATGGTGCCGAGAAAGTCGTTGCACTCGTTCCAAAGCTCCTCCGAAACGATTGCCTCAACCGTATGCTCAAACCAATCGCTTTTCGGCTTGAATTGAGAACCGCCATTTTTCAATGACCTCGTGTAATTCGAGATTCGGAGACCCTTGGCGGTCGTGTCTTGAATTGAACGGGTCACCGCCGTGTCGGACCAAAGCGCTCCGCTACGGGTCCGGTATCCCCGTTCATTCAAGAGCTTGGCCACTACCCTCTTTCGCTTGTGCTCCCGGAACAACTCATATATGAGCTTTCGAACCGGGGCTTCATCAGGGTGTGGGACAAACTTCTGGTTAACCCACCTATACCCATATGGCGTCGCACCGCCAACAGGCTTTCCTAGCTTCGCCCTGATTGGAATGGATGCAGAAATTCTCGCAGAAATTTCTTCACGTTCCCATTGACCCATCGCAGCAATCATGGTGTAAAAGAGACGGCCCGCCGGAGTCGAGGTGTCAATTGATTCTCCGAGAGAAATCAAGTCGGCATTATTTTGTCGGAAGATGTCAGCGAATTCGAGCAGCTCGACAGTATTTCTGGCAAGGCGGGCGAGCTTCGAGAAGATTAATCCGGTGATATGTCCCCTGCCAATATCATCCAGCATCTTCTTGGTTTCGGGACGTTCTCTAACGGTCTTACCCGAAACGGCATCGAGGCGATACTCCTCGACAACATTCCAACCCTTTGCCTCTGCATACGCTCGTGCCCGGCGCACATGAATTTCTGGACTCTCATCGCGAACTTGGTTCTCTGTGCTGACTCTTATCCAGATGCCGACGCGTTTTTGTTCATCGCTTATCGCCACTGCCGACTTCTTCGAGCTTGTTGACGCCATATTGGAACGATAGACATTAGGATTCACGGTTTCCATATTAACCCTCCTTGGCACAAGGAACGCCGTGAATTCGGCGCTCCATAATGCCAAGGAAAGCGATATGGCCTTCCTTGGCTGAACTTCAAAGCGGCGAGAAAGCGTTATGGCGGTAGAAGACGAGGGCAAGCGCTACGGCGTTGAATAGGCATTGCCTCGAATCCCCTTCAGTCCACGGCTTCCTGGGTTTAGGCAAACGGCTCGTAAAGAACGGAATTTGAGTAATAATTGCACGGGCTATCTCTTGCTTCGTCTTCGCGCCTACGTGAGCGAAGCATTCGAGGATTTGCTTCTTGCTGACCTTGTGAAGGTCAACGTATTCTGCGGCAGCAAGATGAGCTATCATCATGTATAGCTTATTGATTCGACGATTTCGTCTTTGCCCTTCCGTGGTTTCTTCAACGACCAATACTTCGGGACGGCAACGGTCGATGAGCTTCTTAATCTCCTCGATGGTCCTTGCACTTCGTTCTTGTTCCTTGAGGCATTTGACTCCCCATTCGAGCGGACTTTCAGGTCCCTCGAAATAAACGAAGGTGAAACCACGGCTGAAAGGATATACCGCAAGTACGAGGTTTCGAGCTTGAGCGTCAATCATACTCCTTTGGGAGGCTTCGGAATGCCTTCTACTCGGTCCAAAGCGAGCTTACAAAGCTCGCACTTGCGTAAATCTTCGGGGCTGGTACTCTTCTCCCTCGCTAGGTGGAATTGACAGATGTTCCACATGACCCTGTCTTCAACCACAGTAAAGACATGAGGAAACATCTCGGAGGGAGGAATCCCGAAGACCACCTGCGCGGCTAGGGCGACCTCGAGTTTGGGGTTGCTCTTGCCGTGCTCGATTGAGGACATATGCGAGGGACTTTTAATCCC
>Ga0206840_1160_pt1 | contig 10853 bp, 10 predicted proteins | sample Alteio_BWOrgCont_24_FD_152633 | JGI IMG/M metagenome (GOLD analysis project Ga0206840, IMG submission 152633) | Enriched cells from forest soil in Barre Woods Harvard Forest LTER site, Petersham, Massachusetts, United States -... | ecosystem: Environmental > Terrestrial > Soil > Temperate forest >... | reverse complement strand
CATAGCCCGGGCGCTGAAATCGATTGAGGAGGAATACGGGAACACAACGCAATGGGAAGCGATCAAAAAGAAAATATCAGGAAAAGTAGTGCTGCTGCCGTCCGGTGACCAGGATGATACTTATGCCAAATACATTAAACCCAACTGGCCCGATATTGAATACAGGCAGTTCAGCGAGGGGCCTAATTATGGTTTTGCCGCGCAGTTACACGCCAAACCGGCGGATTCCATTTACTTTACAGCTTCGTGGACGAAGGAAAATGTATCGGACCGCGGGCCTTTAGGCGCCTTGTACCGGGTGTGGGGCGATGGAAAACAAATGGTAAAAGGAGACAAGATGGATTTCTTCGGGCTGGCAGGTTACACTGGTGAACAACTAAGGAAAATGGGTTACATCGTATGGATGCCTATTCAGCCAAAAGGCTCGTGGATAGGTGAGGGCGATGATTTTACCTATATGAATATGCTGGGCAACGGGCTGCGCGCTTACGAAGCCGGATCTTTCGGGGGATGGGGCGGCCGCGTAGTTACCGAACGGCAGGCGAGATCATTTACGCTATCCGCAACCGACACCTCGCAAAAAGCGATGTCCGCCGCGATCAGTTCCATGAATGAAAGAAGTGCAAGTACTTACCCTGATTTCTTCCCGGCAGCCCAGCAGGATTTTGCAGCCCGTTTAAAATGGTCAGTTACACCAAAATATTCGGACGCAAACCATGCACCTATTGCGCAGATCGAAGGGCCTTTAAACTTTTTAGCCTCGCCGGGTGAGACAATCAAGCTAAACGGAAAAGTTTCAGATCCGGATGGAAATAAAATCATCGTTAAATGGTGGCAGTTCCAGGTGGGCACATATCCGGGTAAGATAAATATTTTGAACCCGGATTCCGCGCAAACCAAAGTACTTATTCCGAAGGATGCGGTTGCAGGGCAAACGATTCATGTTATCCTTGAGGTAACGGATAATGGGTTGCCGGCATTGACGGCCTATCAGAGGGTGGTTATTACGATAAAATGATAGTCATGACACAACGACGCTTAACAACCTATTTCGATCGGACTTTTGTATGAAAACATTTATAAAAATATTTTTGATCGTATTGGCGCTTTACGTTATTGTTTGCGTGCTTCTTTTCTTCAACCAGGAAAAGTTGATATTTTATCCAACCAAACTTGATACAAATTTTCGATTTGCTTTTGCGGGGAAATTTGAAGAAATAAATATTAAAACGCCTGACAACAAATTATTAAATGGGGTACTATTTAAAGCAGATAGTACAAAAGGGTTGATTTTTTATTTGCATGGTAACGCTGGTGCTTTAGATACCTGGGGTGAGGTTGCCAAAACTTACACTGCTATGCATTATGACGTTTTCATGCTCGATTATAGAGGATATGGAAAAAGCGAGGGGCAAATTAACAGTCAACATCAATTTTTGGAAGATGTACAATTGGCATATGACCATATGAAAAAGATATACCCGGAAAATAAAATTATTGTCTTGGGATACTCAATTGGTACTGGATCTGCAGCCAATATTGCGGCTAAAAACCACCCGCGCTTGCTGATTTTACAGGCCCCATATTACAGTCTTACAGATATGATGAAGCATGATTATCCCCTTATTCCCAGGTTTATTCTGAAATACCAGTTCGAAACCAATAAGTATATCCAAAATTGCAAAATGCCTATTGTAATTTTTCACGGAGATTATGATATGGTTATTTATTACCAGTCATCTTTAAAGTTGCGTGAGCTATTAAAACCGACTGATACACTAATCACATTACATGGCCAGGATCACAATGGTATCACGGACAATCCTGATTACAAGAAAGCCATATATAAAATCTTAAATCGCGATCCGAAATTAGCTCCGGTGACTAATTGAAAGATAAAAACGCCCAAGCTGTACAATATCCTGCAAACAAAAAGAGCCTTCCTCATCGAAAAGCTCTTTTTGTATTTTTTCACCGCAAACTGCCCACGGGCAACGGCCAACTGCTTAAAACGGCAGATCGTCCTCATCCGGTGCCGATGCCAGGTCAACCGGTGGTGTGGCATATTCAGGCACGGTATTATTATTTGCGCCTGCCAGCACATTGATTTTCCATAACTGCATGGAGTTAAAATAACTCTTTTTACCTGCTTTATCGGTCCACGGGCGGCCACGAAGATTGAAGAAAACTTCCACATCATCGCCTACGCGGATGTTATCCAGGAGGTTGCAGCGGTCCTGTATTGCCTCAAATTTCAAGTACTCGGGATACTGCGGGTTCTCAATATATTCTACTATAAGTTCTCTCTTTTTTAACGAATCGGTTACCTGAACGGTTGGTGCAACCTCGTGTACTTTACCCTTAATTTCCATAGCTTATCAAAAATTTAAAATGTAAAGTTAATAGTTATGCTATAAAACCGGGGTATTTAATTCATAAATTCGCCAACAATTTATGGAAGTTTTCCACACAGAAAGCAAGGTGATCATCACCTGCAACAAAAGGCTGGCCCCCTACCTGCAAAAGGAAGTTGAAGAACTTGGCTTTAAACCCGTTCGCGTTTTTCAAACCGGTATCGAGCTGTTGGCTACGGTTAATGATTGTATAGCATTAAACCTCAACTTGCGCTGCGCCAGCCAGGTTATATACCTGATAAAGAGCTTTAAAGCCGCCAATCCGCAGGAACTTTACGAGGGTTTAGTTGAAATTGAATGGGAAAGCCTGATCGATTTTACAGGCTATTTTTCCGTAACCTCCAATGTTAATAACGAGCATATTACTACCCCGCTTTTCGCGAATGTAAAGGTTAAGGACGCCATTGTCGACAGGATAAAAGACAAAAAAGGCATACGTCCCAACTCCGGCGCCGAGCAAAATAAAACGGTAATTCACCTGTATTGGCAGGAAGACAGCGCCGAAATATTTTTGGATACTTCCGGCGAAACGCTGGCCAAACACAGCTACCGTAAAATTCCGGGTAAAGCGCCTATGTTAGAAGCATTGGCCGCCGGCACCATTATGGCGACTAACTGGGACAAAAACAGCCCGTTTATTAACCCTATGTGCGGGTCGGGTACGCTGGCTATTGAAGCTGCCCTATTGGCGATGGATAAGAGTCCGGGGTTTTTCAGGATGAACTACGGCTTCATGCACATCATGGGCTATGAGGAAGAAGTGTTTTTCGTGGAACGCCGCAAGTTAAAGGATAAAGCAAAAAAGGGGCTTGACTTTAAAATTATCGCTACCGATATTTCAGAAGATGCGATAGATATTTCCAAAAGGAACGCCAACACCGCCGGTGTAGAACATTTGATCGACTTTAGTGTTTGTGATTTTGCGGATACACCTGTGCCGGAAGAAAAAGGGGTGATTATGTTTAACCCCGAATATGGCGAACGGCTGGGTGTCCACAACAAATTGGAAGCAACCTACAAGCGCATGGGCGATTTTATGAAACAGCATTGCAAGGGCTACCGGGGCTACATATTTACCGGCAACCCCGACCTGGCAAAAAAAATAGGTTTGGCTGCCGCCCGCCGGGTTGAATTTTATAACGGAAAACTGGATTGCCGCTTACTGGAGTACGAATTGTACGATGGCAGTAAAAGGGAGCCGAAAGAAGCATAAATAGAAATGAGAAAGATATTTTTAGCTATAACGCTGTTCATCTCGGTGCACTGCTTTGCGCAGGAACAACTGGCTTTCCCTTTCCAGGGAGGCAGCAAAGTAATGGCCCAGTTTTTTAAAGACAGCCTGAAGGTTTCTGAAACCATTATGCGGGCTAAGGCCACCGGCATGGTTATTTTCAAATTCTCGGCTGATGAAAAGGGCAATATCAAAAACCTGGTTATTTATTATGCCGATGATGCCATACTGGCCCCGCCCGCAATTGAAGCGCTGAAAAAGTCAAGCAAAAAATGGATCATCCCCGATAAGGAGAAACTGCACGATTTTATCCTTCCTTTTATGATCAGGTTCGATTCGCCCAATAGTGCCAATAAGGATACCCGGGAGCAGCAGCTTAATTTTTACGCCAAACGCACGCCCATCCTCTCGCACGACCAGATCCCATTGAATTTAGCCACCCTGCTGCCGGCTATCGTGGTTAATTATAATGCAGAGCAATAAAAGTTCCTTTAAGGAAATCCATATACCGGTGTTCCACGTAAGTGTTTAATAGTTATGACTATTAAAATACCTCTGTTATGAAGGATATGTTGAATTTGCGTGTAAAAAAGGTAGCGACTAACATCAGGAAAATCAGGGAATACCGCAATTATACCCAGGAATACCTGGCAGCCAAATTAAAGATCTCACAGAATGCGTACAGCAAGATCGAGTTAGGCTATACCAAAATTACTGTCGACAGGCTTTTCCGCATTGCTGATATATTGGAAGTTGACCCGATAGATATCCTCATTAAGGAAAATGAAGGGGCACTCCAGTTAGTTAGCAGCAATACTATTTAATCCTATATTTTTGCAGCTCAATTGCAAAACATGGAACATGCTGCTATTATTGATTCAACCATTTCTTTCGTACGAAAAACTTTAGAAAATGCCGAAGGCGGGCACGATTGGTGGCACATTCACCGTGTGTGGACCAACGCCAAACACATCGCGCAAACAGAAGAGTGCGATTTGCTGGTTGTTGAACTGGCCGCTTTATTGCATGATATTGCCGATAGCAAATTTCATAATGGTGATGAAGAGATCGGCCCAAAAACCGCAGGTAAGTTTTTGCAAAGCATCCATATTGATCCCACAGTTATTGAGCATGTACAGCAAATTATTAGGCATATTTCTTTCAAATCAGGTTTTGACAAAGCAGCATTCCGTTCAAAAGAATTGGATATCGTACAGGACGCCGACCGCCTGGATGCCATGGGTGCGATCGGTATAGCCCGGACATTCAGCTACGGTGGGTTTAAGGGGCGCGAAATTTATAATCCTGAGATTCCTCCTAATCTTAATATGACAAAGGAAGAATATAAAACTTCAGCCGCGCCCAGCATTAACCATTTTTATGAAAAACTATTACTGCTGAAAGATAAAATGAACACCGCTACAGGTAAAAAACTTGCTGAACAAAGGCACAACTTTATGATACTTTACCTGGAGCAATTTTATGATGAGGTAAAGTAAATAAAACTATAAATTTGCCCGCGCAATTAATTTAGAGTTAACATTGATAGTTCATTTTAACTATAATTTTGAGAGATGGAAGTTGCAGAAAAAATAAACGCGAAAACGGAGCAAAAACTGGTCGCTAAAAATATCAATCCAACTGCCATGCGCATATTGGTGCTTGATCTGCTTTTGAAACAAAACCATGCAACCAGTTTGAGTGAAATTGAAAAGAGCCTTGGCCCGTCAGACCGCACCACCATATACCGTACGCTAAAAACCTTTGAACACAACGGCCTCATCCATATGATAGATGATGGGACGGGTTCGCCGAAGTACGCGGTTTGCCTGGAAGAATGTGACGGCCACGAACATCATGACCTGCATGTACACTTTTACTGCGCATCCTGTAAAGAAACTTTTTGTCTGCCCAATTCAAAAATTCCGGATGTGATGCTGCCCGATGGTTTTATATCTACGGAAATGAACCTGGTGGTAAAAGGTGTCTGTGACAGGTGCGCCAATTAATGCAATACCATTGCATTGATCTAATACCGACTTTTGAGCAAAAATTGCATTTAAATAAAAATGGATAACGGTCCGAGTAGAACATATCAAAAATTAAACCCCTCCCGCTAACCGGACAGCTTCTCTTTTGGGCGCCCGGTAAAACGGGTCAAATAGTACTACAATGCTTAAAAGAGAAAAAATCAGCACAGTTTACAAGGCTTTAGGCAAAAAAAATGGCCATTCATCCGGCGAATTTGACAGCGCTTCCGCTTTACGTATCAAGCAAACATCTGCAACCGGCAGAGCCGAATTTCTTTCGCAACTCGGCACCCGCACAGAAGGACTTTCTGCCGAAGAGGTAAAGGAGCGCTTGCATGCTTTTGGCCCAAATGAAGTGGCCCATGAAAAAGCGCCTAAGTGGTATGTGCAACTCTTCGAAGCATTTTTAAACCCTTTTATAGGTGTATTATTTGTACTGGTTATCATCTCATCCATTACCGATGTTATTATCCAGGCACCTGCCGACCGTGATTATACCACTGTTGCAGTTATCAGCATTATGGTGATGCTTAGTGCGATGCTGCGCTTTATACAGGAGTTCCGCAGCAATCAGGCAGCGGAAAAGCTTAAGTCGATGGTTAAAACCACGGCAACCGTATTGCGGGAAGACGAGGAAAAGCAGGAGATTGACATTAAAAAGTTAGTGTCCGGCGATATTATTCAGTTATCAGCAGGCGATATGATACCGGCCGATATACGCATCCTGTATTCAAAGGACTTGTTTGTGAGCCAGGCCATATTAACCGGCGAGGCTTTGCCTGTGGAAAAAACGGAAAACGCTGATCGCGGGGCAAATAAAAAGTCGCCATTAGAGCTAAACAATGTTTGCTTTATGGGTACCAACGTGGTGAGCGGCACTGCCCATGCAGTTGTGGTGAATACGGGGGCTGATACTTATTTTGGCTCGCTATCCAAATCGTTGGTGGGCAAACGTGCCGAAACGAGTTTTGATAAAGGCGTAAATAGCGTAAGCTGGCTGCTTATCCGCTTTATGCTGGTGATGGTTCCGTTGGTGTTTTTGATCAACGGTATCACCAAGCACGACTGGCTGCAGGCTTTTCTTTTCGGGATATCCATTGCGGTAGGTTTAACACCCGAGATGCTGCCTATGATCGTAACGGCAAACCTGGCTAAAGGCGCTGTTAATATGTCGAAACGCAAAGTGGTGGTTAAACGCTTAAATGCCATACAAAATATAGGCGCCATGGATGTATTGTGTACCGATAAAACCGGTACGCTTACCATGGATAAAATTGTTTTGGAGCGGCACCTGAATGTTTACGGCCACGAGGACAATGAGGTGATGAAATGGGCCTACCTGAACAGTTTCCATCAAACCGGGCTTAAAAATTTGTTAGACCTTGCCGTATTGGAACATGTAGAGTTGCATAATTGTCTTAAAGAAGGCGAATCCTATAAAAAAGTGGATGAAATTCCATTTGATTTTCAGCGCAGGCGCATGTCAGTTATCCTGGAAGAAAAAGACGGCAAGCACCTGCTGATCTGCAAAGGTGCCGTAGAAGAACTGCTCGACCTGTGTACCCGCGCATTTGACCCCGGGGATGATAATGAATTGCAAATCAAAAGCGACGACATTATCCCTATGGACGAAAAAATGCGGGATATAATTCTTAAAACTTCGAGGAAACTGAATGAAGAGGGATTAAGAGTGTTGCTTGTCGCCATAAAACAATATGATAAGAGGCCGCTTACTTACTCTGTTGCCGATGAAAGCGATATGATACTGACCGGTTTTGTAGGCTTCCTTGACCCGGCCAAACCATCGGCAAAACCATCCATTGAAGCGCTGCACCGTTTAGGCATTACGATCAAAGTATTGACCGGCGATAATGAAGTGGTGACCAAAAAGATATGCAAGGATGTTGGCATCCCGGTTAATAATATCCTGCTGGGCAAAGAACTGGAAAACATAAGCGATGAGGAACTGACTGCCCGCATTGATGATATCAGCATCCTGGCAAAATTAAGCCCGCTACAAAAATCAAGGGTAGTAAAAGTGTTGCAGGCGAAGGGACATACCGTAGGCTTTATGGGCGACGGCATCAATGATGCCGCAGCTTTGCGCGACGCTGATGTGGGTATTTCTGTAGATACAGCTGTGGATATTGCTAAAGAAAGCGCGGATATTATTTTGCTGGAAAAGGACCTGATGGTGCTCCGCAAAGGGGTTATTTATGGCCGGCGTACTTTTGGCAATATCATTAAATATATCAAAATGACGGCCAGCAGTAATTTTGGCAACATGTTCAGCATGCTTGGCGCGAGCGCATTATTGCCATTCCTGCCCATGCTGCCGATACAAATCCTGATCAATAACCTGCTGTATGATGTTTCGCAAATATCCATTCCCTGGGACATCATGGATGAAGATTATATCGTTACACCCCGTAAATGGGATGCAGCAGGTATCAGCAAATTCATGATCTATATCGGCCCGATCAGCTCCATCTTTGATTATGCCACCTTCGCGGTATTGTGGTTCGTTTTCAAAGCCAATTCGCCTGCTCATCAAAATTTATTTCAAACCGGCTGGTTTGTAGAAAGTTTATTGTCGCAAACCTTGATAGTGCATATGATCCGCACCCGTAAAATACCATTTATACAAAGCTGGGCGGCAGCACCTGTTGTTGCATTAACATCGGCCATCATGCTGGTGGGTATATTTTTACCCTTTTCGCCATTAGCATCAGCTTTAAAAATGGTGCCTTTGCCGCTTGCATTTTTCCCGTGGCTGTTGGGCATACTGTTCACTTACTGTTTGCTTACGCAGGCTATCAAAAACTGGTTTATTAAAAAATTCGAACAATGGTTATAAAATTTAGATAAGTCTAAATTTATTATTAGGTTTGCCTAACAAAAGTGTGCCCAACCTATACTTAACACTGATTTAATACGTAAAGAGCATTTTTGCTAAAATGTATAAATATGAAAAAACACCTGCTACTTATTATCATATTGCTGACTACTGTAAAATTTTCCTTCGCACAGGACACTGTAAAGGAGGAACATACCAATTTACATTTCCAGCAGACTGTGATTACCCAATATAAGCCTGCATTCTATGCGCCCTATAGCGGGCAAAATAGTCTGTCGCCCAAAACGGAAACCCAAAGCTCTATTACCACTACATTTTTTGGCGCGGCGCGTCTATGGCAAGGGGCCGAGGTTTATTTTAACCCGGAACTGTCAGGTGGGGCAGGTTTAAGCCAGACACTGGGTGTTGCAGGTTTCCCAAATGGCGAAACCTTCCGTGTAGGTGGTGTGCAGAATAAGATTTACATCGCGCGTTTATACTATAAGCAGAATTTTGAGTGGGGTAAAGAAAAAGATACCATAGCAGATGACCTGAACCAATTGGCCGGGCTCAAAAGCAAACGCTATTTCTCATTTGCCATAGGAAAGTATGGTATGGCCGATTTTTTTGATAACAATAACTTCAGTCACGACCCCCGTACCCAATTTATGAACTGGGCCCTGATGGACAACGCAGCCTGGGATTACCCTGCTAATACCCGCGGGTATGTATTGGGCACCTATGCCGAATTGGGGCAGCCCGACTGGACGCTGCGTTTTGCATTTACCCTGGTAACTACACAAGCCAATCAATCCACCTGGGATGCCAAAGTAGGCAAAGCTAACACACAAACCCTCGAGTTTGAGAGGCGGTATGCTATAGACGGTCAAAAAGGCACCTTAAGGATATTGACCTTTTTGAACAACGGCAAATTCGGCAATTATAAATTGGCTATAGAACAAAACCCCACAGCGCCCAATGTGGACAGCACCCAGGCTTATGGCAGGCATAAATATGGTTTTGGCATTAATACGGATCAATACCTGACTAAAGATTTTGGGGTATTTGCCAAAGCCAGCTATAATGACGGGCACACCGAAACATGGTTTTTTACCGAGATAGACCGCTCGTTTACTTTGGGCGGCGTGCTTAAAGGCACATCATGGAAACGCAGCGATGATGAACTGGGCCTGGCATTTATCATCAACGGCCTTTCTGCCGATCATAAAGATTACCTGGCAGCAGGCGGATATGGGTTTATCATTGGCGACGGCAAACTGAATTACTCACCCGAAATGATAGCCGAGCTATACTATAAGATCAACGCTTACCAGAAAAAGTTCTGGCTTTCGCCCGATTACCAATTTATCCTGCACCCGGCCTATAACGCTGATAGAGGCCCGGTAAATGTGCTGGGGGTTAGGGCGCATGTGGAGTTTTAAGATTTAATCAGAGATCGGTTCCTGCCTGTTGTCCCAAAAGAAAAGTATAAGTATGTGTGAAGAATGGACCTCATAAAACATAGAAGTTTGCCTGGTGATAAAAGCTTGACGAATATTTTGAGCAAAGGACCCTTTAAAGATATACGGCTGTTATGGGCGGACCTAACAAATTTCTCTGCTGATTTTACACCCCATTTGCTTTCAATAAGGTTAACTGTATGCTCAAATGTTTCCTTGGCCTCGGGTGTCCAGGCAATAGCTAAACTCATAAATATTTAGCATACTTTTTCATCACCTCTTCGTGTGGTGTGAGTAAGCCGGCGTCGGCCTGTTTTTTTTGAACGCGCTATACCCTCTTTAACATATTCAGGCAGATCATTCCAGAAATCCTTCTCATGCGATTCGAAAACGCTTTCACTTCCTGCAATACCGATTCATCATCTGTATCCAATAAACGCTTAACCAATTCTATCTTCTCAGCTTGAATGTCCATAAACAAATTTAGCTTAATGTTGCAGGATATGCAAGTCTGAAGTTTTGGAAGGTATTAAATTCAAGCCGTTCTTCATAGTATGGTTTAGGATGTTTATTATTTGAAGCTTTTGATTCTAAAAAACTCAACAATATTTCACTTACTAATGTAATAATTCATTCGTACACTCGTCTTATTTTTACATATTCGCAACTATATTTATAGCATGAAAAAATTATACCCCCTTCTTGTCCTCTCTTTTTTTATATCCGCTGCATTTTCACAGGTTAAGCCGCAAACAGTAACTAAATCATCTGTTGTATTTCACATTAAAAACCTTGGCATTACGGTCGATGGCCTTTTTGCGGGTTTTAAGGGCACCATCAATTTTGACCCGGCTAATCTAGCAACCAGTACCATCGAGGCTT
>Ga0206840_1158_pt1 | contig 10884 bp, 14 predicted proteins | sample Alteio_BWOrgCont_24_FD_152633 | JGI IMG/M metagenome (GOLD analysis project Ga0206840, IMG submission 152633) | Enriched cells from forest soil in Barre Woods Harvard Forest LTER site, Petersham, Massachusetts, United States -... | ecosystem: Environmental > Terrestrial > Soil > Temperate forest >... | reverse complement strand
CTATTCCATACGGAAATCCAACTCCTAAAGCACGGATATTAGCCGGGAACAATTCCGCTTTTACCACCGCGTTAATGGCCGTGTAGCCGCTGTTAATGATGAGTGCCGACATGATGAGGGCGAAGGCTATCCAAACGTCTTTGGTATCGCCTAATGCTGTTAATATGGGTATGGTGGTGATGGAACCTAATACACCGAAGCCGATCAATAAAGGTTTGCGGCCTATTTTATCAGATAATAAACCAAAGGCCGGTTGCAGGAGCATAAAGCCGAATAAGGTAAAGGCGGAGATCATGGTCGCGCTGCTTTTGGAGAACCCGGAGGTGATGACCAAAAATTTTTGCATATAGGTGGTGAAGGTGTAAAAGGCGATGGTGCCGCCTGCGGTTAAGCCGATAACCGTTAATACAGCCTTTGGATGTTGGGCCAAAGCTCTTAAGGTGCCGCGTTGTTGCACGGTTTGGGTTTCGTCCTTAAACGATGCCGATTCTTGTAAACTACGCCGCAGGTACATTGCAGTTATGGCTAATACCGCGCCAATGCCAAACGGGATGCGCCAGCCCCATTGGTGTAATTGCAACTCGGATAAAAATATACGCTGCAATACAATGAGCACGCCCAGGGCAATAAGCTGCCCCATAATGAGCGTTACATATTGAAAGCTGGAATAAAACCCGCGGTGCTTTTCGGTAGCCATTTCGCTTAGGTAGGTTGCGCTCGTGCCGTATTCGCCGCCAACGCTGATGCCCTGTACCATGCGGGCTAATAGTAATATAATAGGCGCGGCTATGCCGATCTGTTTATATCCCGGTACTAAGGCTATCATTAATGAGCCAACGCTCATCAGCAAAACGGACGCGGTGAGCGCGGGTTTTCGGCCTTTTTTATCGGCATACACCCCCATTAACCAGCCGCCAATAGGGCGCATTATAAAACCAATGGCAAATATCCCCGAGGTATTTAGCAATTGCGCCGTTTGATCCCCCTTTGGGAAGAATGCCGATGAGAAATAAAGCGCGAAAGCCGTGTAGGCATACCAATCGTACCACTCCACCAAATTACCTAATGAGCCACCAATGATGGATTTGATGCGGGAGGCGGTGGTGGGGGTTTGGCTCATAGGTTGTTATTTAATGTTAAAAGTAAACAATAAAATTTCAATTCTATGCGGCGGGGAATAGCAGGTGTAACTTAGATCATCCATTTTCGTTGTAATTTGCTTTCGTTGTTTGAATTATTGATATTTACAATATTATGCCTACTCTTTTTATTGTATTTGGATTAAGATTTTTCTTTTATTCTAACGAACACTTGCCTATCCACGTTCATGTTAAAAATGCAGACGGCGAGGCTCGGTTTGAAGTAGAAGAGGTTAAACTTATAGACAATAAAGGGTTAAAAAATAAAGACTTAGCGCTCGCGATTTCGATCATCGAAGAAAACAGGGAGATCATAATCGCAAAATGGAAAGAATATCATGGAAAATAAAGTTGTTAAGGTTTGGTTTGATAATGGGCGAATATTTATAAGAACTGCCGAGGGAGAAGAAAAAAACCACCCGTTAAGTTGGTTCCCGAAACTGCAAAATGCGACGAAAGCAGTCTTAGAAAATTTTACTTTATCGCCTTTTGGCATTCATTGGGAGCAATTGGACGAGGATCTGAGTTTCGAGGGCTTTTTTAACTACTCTAAATAAACGAGTTCAATATTGACTTGCATATCCCCCGCTGCCGCAGAGAGGATCAAAAAACAGGGTTAACGTATGTTAACCCTGTTTTTTGATTAAGTATTTGATTATTAAATTGTTAACAAGGGTTAACATTGAATTATGTTAAGTTATGTTAACCCTGCTATCGCCGGGTTTTTGATTTTAAATTAATCTTCCTAACTTGCTTTATGCTTTTTACTGAAGACTTTTTGCATTACGTTTGGAAGTTCCGCCTGTTTGACAGGATGGGGTTGCAAACTACGGATGGGGAGGCGATAGAAATCTATTCAGCAGGAATGCACAATACCGATTCGGGGCCGGATTTTCAGAATGCGCGCCTAAAAATAGGCGAAACCATGTGGGCCGGCAACGTAGAGCTGCACCTCTCCTCTTCCGACTGGCAAAGGCATAAGCACTCAACCGATAGCGCTTATGATAATGTGATCCTGCACGTAGTTTACCGCGATGATGAGCCATTGGTATTACCCAATGGCCGCCGCATACCCACGCTGGAGTTGAAAGACCGTATTCCCGGCGAATTGTATAGCCGTTACCATAATTTAGTATTTGGCAACCAAACCATCATCCCCTGCGAGGCAAGCATTGGCAGGGTAGATGATTTTACGCTGCGCACCTGGTTTACGCGGGTTTTGATAGAGCGGCTGGAAAAGAAATCGACCACCGTAACCGCTGCCCTGCAACTTAATCGTGGCGATTGGGAAGAAACCTTCTACCAGTTTTTGGCAGCCAACTTTGGCTTCAAAACCAACGCGCTGCCGTTTGAGTTACTGGCCAAATCGCTGCCGCAAAACATCCTCGCCAAGCATAAAAACAACCCGTTGCAAATAGAGGCGCTGATATTCGGGCAGGCCGGGTTTCTAAACGAGGAATTTACAGGTTCTTATCCGCAGAGCCTGAAAAAGGAATACGGGTTTCTACAAAAGAAGTACAAGCTCACTCCTATCGAAAACCACCTATGGAAATTTATGCGGCTGCGGCCTCAAAACTTTCCAACTATCAGGCTGGCGCAGTTTGCAGCACTCATTGTTAACTCCAATCACCTGTTCTCGAAAGTATTGGATACCCGCGATATAAAGGGCTTGCAGGCTTTGTTTACTGATATAAAGGTAAACCCTTATTGGGAAGATCATTATAAGTTTGATAGAGAGGCCAAACCATCCTCAAAAAACCTTGGGCAGGCGTCCATTGACATTTTGTTATTGAATACTTTAGCCTTATTTTTGTTCAGTTACGGGAAGCATAACCAGCAGCAGCATTTTATGGATAGAAGCCTTAAATTGCTGGAAAGTCTGCCGGGCGAACAGAATAATATCATTGCCGGTTTTGTTAGTTTAGGCGTAAAAGCAAATTCGGCGTTCGAATCGCAGGCATTATTGGAATTAAAGAACTATTATTGTAATCATAAAAAATGCCTTGAATGTAGTATAGGCAACAAGATTTTAAAGCTAACATAACCCCATGTTACAACGACTGATAACATTTTTTGAACGATACTCCTTTGGTGTTTGCACCTATTTAGGCGGAAAGTTTAACGTTTCCATATCAAAGATCCGGCTGTTTTTTATCTATTCTTCGTTTTTGGCGGTTGGTTTTCCGCTCATCGTTTACCTGTTTGCGGGTATTGTATTGGATATTCGCAATTACGTTAAACGTACGCGTACACGGGTTACTGATCTGTAAATGCAGGTACTGTGTAGAGACGCAATATTTTGCGTCTCCCGGAGGCAAAGGAACGCTGCGTTTTCATATATAGCCCGAGACGCAAAATATTGCGTCTCTACAATCCCATGTTATTGTTTTAAGCAGCGATTTGTAAAACTAACTTTCGTAAATTTGGTTGATTGAGTTGATGAGATAAATAACAACCACTCACCTGATCAACCCAATCAACAATTCAACCATAAAAATGGCCTTTATAGATTATTACCAAACCCTCGGCGTTGCCAAAACCGCTACCGAAAAGGACATCAAGGCCGCCTATCGCAAGCTGGCGCGTAAGTACCATCCTGATCTTAACCCTAACGATACCGAGGCCCATAAAAAATTCCAGCAGCTAAACGAGGCCAACGAGGTTTTAAGCGATCCTGCAAAGCGAAAAAAATTCGACCAATACGGCGAAAACTGGCAGCATGGCGAAGAATATGAACGCGCGCAACAACAGGCCCGGCAGCAGCAAAGCCGGCAACAAGGTTATGGCGGACAGGGCGGTGGCTTCGAGAATTTTGGAGCGGGTAATTTTGGCGGTGATGATTTTTCTGATTTCTTTCAATCTATGTTTGGACAAAAAGGCGGCGGCGGACGGCAAGCCAAATACCGCGGGCAGGATCTTAATGCCGAACTGCAATTGAATTTAACCGATATCAGCGAAAGCCGTAAGCAAACTATTACGGTTAATGGCAAACAATTGCGCCTCACTATTCCGGCGGGTATTGAGAACGGGCAGACGATTAAAATTGCGGGCCAGGGCGGACCCGGTACTAATGGCGGCCCGGCAGGTGACTTATACATTAAATTTTCAATTGCTGATGATCCGCGATTTAAACGCAAGGGCAGCGACTTGTATAACACGATCAAGCTTGATCTCTACACGGCTGTTTTGGGCGGGGAAATTACTGCCGACACCTTAACAGGCAAGGTAAAGGTTAAGGTAAAATCTGAAACGCAAAACGGCGCCAAAGTGAAGTTAAAGGGCAAGGGTATGCCGGTTTATAAAAAGGATGGCGAGTTTGGCGACCTGTATCTCACTTATGATATCCAAATGCCAACCAACCTTACCGCTCAACAAAAGCAACTGTTTGAAGAATTAGCTAAATCCTGAAATTATGACACAGCACCTAATAGCAGCCAATGATTTTTGTGTGTACCACCAGGTGGAACACACTTTTATAACCTCGTTGCAAGAGGCCGGATTAGTTGAAATAACCATTATAGACCAAACCACCTATATACCCGAAAGCGAGTTGCAAAAATTAGAGAAGATGATACGCCTGCACAACGAACTGGAAATAAACATAGCCGGGATAGAAGCAATTACGCACCTGTTGCAGCGGATAGAAGCTATGCAGGAAGACATGCGCGGTTTAAAAAACCAACTGCGAATGTATGAGATTGGGTAGACAATCGTTGTTAAACTTTGATTAATGGGCATAGTCAAAACTGTATAATTTAACAATTACAGTTATGAAAACTCTAAAAATCTCGATAATAGCAATAGCGATGGTTTTTGCTATACAGGCTGCAAATGCACAGGTTAGAATTGGTGTTGGTATCGGTGTTCGCGCACCATATCACCGGGTTATAGTTGCTCCTACTTACGGATATTATGGCGCGCCGGTATATGGCGGAGGCTATTATGAAAGGCCGATTTACCACAGGTACTACGAACCACGCGGGTACAGGAGGCGTTGGTAATAAAAAGGGGCTGTCTCGATATCGAGACAGCCCCTTTTTTATAGGTTAATTTTCGCTGATTACTCGGCTGCTGCTTCTTCGCTGTCAGCAGCTTTTTTCTTTGGCGCCGGTTTCTTTTTTGGCGCTGCTTCTTCAGCTACAGGCGCTGCTGCTTCTGCAACCGGCGCTGCTGTTTCTGCAACCGGTTCAACTGCTACTGCTTCCGCAACTGCAACTTTCTTCTCAGCCTTAGCTACCGGTTTTGGAGCCTCAGCGACTTCAACAGGTGCTGTTTCGAAAGGTAGTACCGATACATAAGAGCGGTTATCTGCCTTCTTTTTGAAAGTTACCACACCTTCTGCCAAAGCAAATAGTGTATGATCTCTGCCGATGCCTACGTTAAGGCCCGGGTTGTGCTTAGTACCACGCTGACGTACGATGATGTTACCCGCAATTGCCGGCTGACCACCAAATATCTTGATACCTAAACGTTTGCTATGTGACTCGCGGCCGTTTCTGGAACTACCGGCCCCTTTTTTGTGTGCCATTTCTTATATCTTTATGATCCCGATTTTAGTCGGGGTCGATTTTAAACTTAATTATAATGAAATCCCGGTGATCTCTATCTTGGTGAATTGCTGACGGTGACCGTTTTTCTTTTTGTAACCTTTTCTTCTTTTCTTTTTGAAGATTATTACTTTATCACCTTTTAAATGAGACAGGATAGTAGCTGATACTTTAGCGCTTTTCAAATCGGTACCCAATTTGAACTTACCTTCGTTTTCTGCTAACAACACATTGTCAAATTCAATACTAGCGCCCTCATCTCCTTGTAATCTGTGTACAAAGATCTGCTGGTCTTTAGCAACTTTAAATTGCTGTCCGGCTATACTTACTATTGCGTACATGGTTTGTTAATTAATGTTTTAAATTTCGAGGTGCAAATATAGAACTTTATTTTATAAAAAACAACGCAAAATTTATCTGCTACATTGTTTTCTTAAAGCGTCGGCATATCCCGGAGATATTGATTTACCGCCCAATTTCATGCATTCATCATAAAACTTCCACGCATTCGAACAATCTTTCTTATAAAAATAAGCTGCAGATAATTTGAATAGCGTATTTTGATTTGTGGGGTCAATTTTATATGATTTGTTGAATATATAAATAGCTTTATTCAGGTAATTAATATCATGCTTACTCATGTATAAACCTGTATAAAGAGTTGCTTTATCTGTCAGGATATTTGAACTGTTAGGATTGATCACTAATCCTTTATCCTCTTGCTTTAAAGCTTCGTCGTAATCATTAAATGCAAAGTAAATTGCTGCGAAACCCCAATAGGCATTTTCGTTTTTGGGGTCAAGCAGCCACGCCTGGTTAAACCTCCGCATTGCAGTTTCTAAATCCCCTCTATATAAATAGGTAAAACCAAGTTGCACTAAATGTTCGGAGCCTTTTCTGTTAGTAACATCTTCCTTTAAAACTGTTTGTATAAACTTTTGATCTTCTTCTATATGAGCTTTATCTTTTTTTACATTACCGTATTCAGGCCTTAAATTTATTTCAGCGCTAGCCTTTTCCTGCCATTCCTTATAACTCATTTGTTGAGCGAAAGAAGACATTGACAAAAGAGTTGCTATTATTACTAAAAAATATTTCATGATGCTTTATTTTTTCTCACGCGCCTCTGCCTGGTCCAATATCTTCTGTATTTCCTTGATCACCATGCCATCAGCCTCAACCAGTTTTTGCGGGCCGTTAAACTCCTGGTCGTACATCACTTTTTTATTGGTGCGCTTATAATTAAAGGCGATATAGTAATGCAGCGGCTTATGCCCTGTCGCATCCATCGTATCTTTTTCCATCACCTGGTTTGAAGGGAAATCCCAAAAACCCAGGTCAGCTACTTTATGATGCAGGTAAGACAGTTCCAGTTGGGTAAGATGTATTTTCTTCTTCACCAACGAATCTTTAGCATTCACATATTGATAATCGCCGGTCCTTGAATCATACTTGTTTACCAAACTATCGCCCGGCCCATACTCAAACTGCATCGATACAAACTCGGTAAACTTATACGGCGCATGACGGAACACCATACTATAATAATAACCACAATATAACAGAAATGGGATAATGATGCTTATAGCAAGGAAGATTCGTTTGAATTTGGTATCGTTCATGGTTAATTATTTAAAAAGGACGTCATTGCGAGGAACGAAGCAATCTCTGCATTGATAGGCTGTGAGCTTTGCTTGTCCTGCCGGGTTTTCCTCAACGACCAGCTTTGTGGATATTGATTAGCATGTGCAGGGATTGCTTCGTTCCTCGCAATGACGCGCGGGTTATTTGTTATGCCGCAAAGCTACACTTTTTATAAATCCGACATAGAAAATCCGCAATCCGGAATTATTCTAATTCTCCCTCCCACTTGCTTACTACACCTGTTGCAATCGCATTGCCCAATACATTAGTAGCGGATCTTCCCATATCCAATATCGGATCAATACCTATCAACAACGCCAACCCGGCTTCCGGTATATTAAACATCGCCATCGTGCCAGCAATAACCACCAGCGCCGCGCGGGGCACACCAGCCACGCCTTTGCTTGTCAGCATCAGCACCAACAGCATAGTTAACTGCCGTTCGAACGACAGGTGCATATTGTAGGATTGCGCCAAAAACAGCGATGCAAACGTCATATACATCATCGAGCCTGTCAGGTTAAAAGAATAGCCCAATGGCAATACAAAGCTTACGATCTTATTACTACAACCAAAACGTTCCATCTCTAACAACACTTTCGGGTAAGCCGCCTCGCTGGTTGATGTGCTGAAAGCGATAAGCACTGCATCTTTTATACTGCTCAACAAAGCAAACACTCTCTTACGTAACACAAAGTATCCCGCAAAAACAATAATTGCCCAAAGTATAATAAGCGAAAAATAAAACTCGCCGATAAATATGGCATAGGTAGAAAGTATGCCCAATCCCTGCTTGGCTATTACAGCGGTTATGGCGCCAAACACAGCCAGCGGCGCCAGTTGCATTACATAGCCGGTTATTTTTAATATCACATGCGATATGGCGTCCATCGCTTTAATAACGACCTCGCCTTTTTCGCCAATTGCCGCGGTGGCAACGCCAAAGAATAAGGCAAATACCACGATCTGCAATATCTCATTGTTAGACATCGCCTCGAAAATGCTTTTCGGGAACACGTGGCCAATAAATTCCTTTAACGATAACGCCGTAGCTTTAATACCGGTACTTAAATGATTATCAGGCAACATCAAATGCATCGCTTTGCCCGGTTCAAAAAGATTAACCAGTATCATGCCTAACGCTAATGAAACAAGCGTTGCAATTAAAAACCAAAGCAACGTTCGTCCGCCAATGCGGCCCACCGCTTTTATATCGCCAACCTTTGCCACGCCAACCACCAGGGTGGTAAACACCAACGGCGCAATGATCATTTTAACCAACCGTAAAAATATATCGCTTAATATGCTGAAATACTCAACCTTATCCTCGCGCGCATCATCGTTGATTTTACGAATTTTCACCTGTGTTACGCGTTCGGTTTTTAACGCTTTATAAGCGGCTGTTGTAGTATCAGTTGATACGGTTAGTTGCGCATCGATGGCTTTAATGCTTACCTCGGCGGCGGTAATTTTGCTGTTAAATTGGTTTATTACATTAACATTGTAAACATAGCCCATTACCACACCGGCAACCAGCGCGATAAAAATATAAAGTGTTAATTTGCTCTTCTGCATGACGTTGTCTTTGCCGTAAAACTAATCTTTTTTTGAGAACCGCAATAGAACCAAGAATCAAGAAAGAATTTGTAATTTTCAAACAAGCTGCATCAACATTTGTATCATTTATTATCTTGATTCTTGGCTCTTGACTCTTGGTTCTAAAAACTTACTATCTTGGCTCTTGATTCTCTAAAAAAATGACGACCCTAACGCACGGCCTACAGGATATAAAAAAGGAAATTCAGCATTTGCCGTCCGAGCAGGTAGCAGACTTGCTGCTGCGCCTGGCCCGTCACAAAAAAGAAAATAAAGAGTTACTGGCCTATTTATTATTCGAGGCTTATGATGAAACTGCTTTTATTGAAAAGGTAAATGGCGAGGCAGGCTTTATGTTTAGCCAGCTACCTGCACAAAGTTATAACGCTGCCAAAGCCATGCGGAAGATATTAAGACTATTGAGCAAATACAACAAATTCATGGCATCCAAAGGCGCCGAGATTGAACTGTTGTTAAACTTTTGCACCAACTACCTGCACTATGCCGATAGGCGGACATCCTACAAACCATTGCGACTAATTTTAACCCGTCAACTGGAAAAGATACGCACCCTGATAGGCAAATTAGACGAGGATATGCAGTTGGATTACAGCAACGATTATAACGCGGTGCTGGAAGAAGCTGCTAACAAATTGCCGTGGATAAGTAAGAACAGCTACTTGCTGTAACATAATGGCGGCTTTATAGTCAAATAGTGAATTATTCACTTAGTTTAGCAGCCGGGCTAAGCCCCACCTAAATCCTCCCCGGTAGGGAGGACTTTAAAACTTTCGTTACATAACGACAATGGTTTTAATAAAAGAGATAATCAAAAGTCTCCCCTACCGGGGGAGATTTAGAGGGGGCTGAGACTAATTATAAAACTGACACGTGACCGAAAAGGAAGCAGCATTTAAGAAGATATTTGAGGCTAATTCTAAAAAGATTTTCCACTTATGCTATGGTTATACCGGCGATGATGATGCCGCGAACGACCTGCTACAGGAAACCTTTTTAAAAGTTTGGCAAAACCTGGATAAGTTTCGCAACCAGGCTATGATATCTACCTGGATATACCGTATTGCTGTAAACACGTGTTTAACCTACCTGCGATCTGAAAAACGGCAGGCAAAAGACGAACTGACCCCCGAACTGGCCGAAACACGCAAAGAAGAATTTTCTGAAAAGAACGAGCAGGTTGCCCTGCTCTATAAATGTATATCTAAACTGGAAGAGTCAGAAAGAATTATTATCACTATGGTGCTGGATGAAATGCCATACCCCGAAATTGCCGACATCTCAGGTATATCCGAAGGCAACTTGAGGGTTAAAATTCATCGTATTAAACAAAGGTTAACAGAATTATATAACCAATATGAAAGACTTTGATCATTTAATTTCGGTTTGGCAGGAACAGCCAAAACGGGATCAGCTTTCGGTGGATGAAGTGCTGAAGCAGGTTAAGAGGAGTGTGGGTGGGATGAGCAGGAAGCTGTTGTGGAACATCATAAGTATGTCTGTATCATTTGCAGCTATATTAGCCATCATGTTGTTTGTCGCGTTTAGATACTGGGTAAGTTATTTGGGTATGAGTATCATACTCATAACCATGATATTATATATATTTATGATGATACGCGATTACCGCCTCATCCACAGCCGCGACATCACCATTAACCCAACGGATTACCTGCAGCACCTGAAAGAATACCAAAAAAACCGCGCCGAAATATACGGACGGTTATATTATATCTTTGTATTACTCATCAGTTTAGGCATGAGCTTATACTTCTTCGAAGTATTGCAAAACTTAACTAAAGCGTTTAAAATAGCGGCCTATAGCTTTACCGGCATTTGGTATTTACTTTGCGCAACGTATTTAAGGAAACGCTTTTTAAGCAACGAACAGGAAAAACTGAGTTTAATGGTGGATAGGTTGGTGAGGTTGCAGAGCCAGT
>Ga0206840_1157_pt1 | contig 10945 bp, 14 predicted proteins | sample Alteio_BWOrgCont_24_FD_152633 | JGI IMG/M metagenome (GOLD analysis project Ga0206840, IMG submission 152633) | Enriched cells from forest soil in Barre Woods Harvard Forest LTER site, Petersham, Massachusetts, United States -... | ecosystem: Environmental > Terrestrial > Soil > Temperate forest >... | reverse complement strand
TGCCCGGCAAGGATGAGGTTGTATTACCGCCTGCCGTTACGTTGGTTGTAAATGATGCCACTACCGTTAAAAAAGTAACGTTGCTGGGCAGTAAACAGGCTTTAAAATGGAAACTAACGGGGCACGACCTGGCGGTTACTATACCCGAAGCCCTGCAAAAGGCAAGCGGGTTGCAGCATAGCGGGACGTTTAAGGTGGAATGGTAGGGTGAAGAGAAAATAATATCGAACGCCGAATTTTTAATGTCGAATGATGAAGTTATTGAGATTTATATTGTTACTATTCGTTTATGCAAATGCTTTGGCGCAGCATAAGGTGCAACCCGTTGCTATCCCGGCCACGGTACAATCAAAAAATTATTACCTGTTGACCTTGTTGCAGGCTGACGCCGGGGCGAGGCAGTTGATTGAGCATGATGAGGCGCTTACGCGGTTGGCGCAGGCTAAAATTGTGGCTATACGCGAGGCTTTGGGGAGTTGTAAGGATGCTTTGTGCATGACCGAAAGCTTAAAGTTTACCGATGCGGAAGTGCAAACCGTTGGCGACCGGTTAGCGGCTTTATATAAACCGGGCAATGCGTTGGGTACGCTGATTGCGGGGCAAGTGATACCATCGGGCAGGTATATTTTGCATAATGGGCTGCCACCCGCCGAGTTACTGGTAAAGGCATGGCAACAGGATGCGGAAGGAATAAACCATACCATAGCGGTTTATGCGCAGGGAAAGAAGCCCAATTACCCGGCTATTGATTCTATTGGTTTTAAGGTGGGCGATAAAAGTTATAAAACCTTAGTGACCAGCGCGGTGCAAACCTTGCTGAACGGCACCCAAAATACGCGGCAGTTTTTTATGCCCTCATTAACGGCTGCGTTGATCTTTTTGGACCTGAACGCGCGGGATAACGCGCAGGATTATGAGCCTATGGAAACCACGGTGAATAAGGCAGCGGTGCAGCGTATAAAAACCATTAACTGGGCTAAATATCCTTACTCGCTGATACTGGTGCCGGGCATGGGGCCGGAGGATGCGGGTGTGCCGCTGGCGCCCGAAGGGATGCTGCGCTGCCGGTTGGCGGTGGATGAATATTTAAAGGGCGCGGCGCCGTTTATTATGGTATCGGGTGGGAAGGTGCACCCTTATAAAACGCCGTATTGCGAGGCCGAAGAAATGAAGCGGTATTTAATAAACGTGCTGCACCTACCCGAAAACGTTATCCTAATGGAGCCGCACGCCCGGCATACCACCACCAATATGCGCAACGCCGTACGGTTGATCTATAAATACCATATACCTGCCGATAAGGCGGCGGTAGTGGTTACCGAAAAAAGCCAAAGCGGCGGTATTACCAATATGGCCGCGCGGTGTATGAAGGAACTGGGGTATGTGCCCTACCGGCTGGGCAAACGGCTATCTGATACCGAACAGGAGTTTTTTGCCGTTAAGGAAGCGATGCAGGTGAATGTTGGTGAGGCGCTGGACCCGGAATAAATTTTTGTCTTCATGCTACTGAGATTTAGTGGAAAAGTATTAACTTTATTTTTACCCTAAATCGTTAAATGATAACGCTTAACCTTACAGACATTTATGAAATACACGCAGCAAAATTAGACTTGCCGGTTTCTGAAGTTGAATTTGATGCTCCGCAACGCAATGGAAAAATTGAGCGCATATATATAAGATTATCACCCCACCCGGATAAATATCTGCCCGATGTTTACAATTTAGCTTTAGGGCCGTTAAGTGCGAACGGTGAAATTAATGACAAGATAAGGCTAAAACACGCAGACCCGGGCAAAGTGCTGTCTACAACAATTTTCATTGCATACGCTTTCCTGCTGGAATACCCGGAGCATTTTATTGGTTTAGATGGATCGAACGATTTGCGGGCAAATCTCTATCATGGCATGTTCCTTGCTAACAGAAAGCATTTAAGCGAATACTTCGTAGCAATCGGAGTAGACTGGTATGTTAAATTATTACGCAACGGAGATGTAGAACGCAGGCGCGATCAATCTTATTTGTTTAAACCCCGTCCCGAACCGTTTGATTATTCCAGGTCGCGGCATGATCTATACCGTTATTATATGTTTTACTTAAAAAAGTAGTTATAATTTAATTGTATTTTTGTTATATTTGTATATATGAACACACGTATTCAACACCAGATAAGCCAGCTTAAAGAGGCCGCTACTGCTCATGGTACTTCGGGCAGTTATAAAGGAGTTTCCTATGCGGGTACGCGCGGCAGCGATGCCCTGTCGCAGGCCATACGCACTAAGAAGGATGCAAATACTTTTATGGCCGAATTAAAAAGTGTTATTAAACAAGCCAAGTAATTTCATTTATTTATAAAGTATTTAAAGCCGCTAACGCGGCTTTTTTTATGGACTTTTAAAAGCAATGAAGGACACCCTTATAAAACGCCGTATTGCGAGGCCGAAGAAATGAAGCGGTATTTAATGCATAACCTGAATATACCCGAAAGCGCCATTTTGATGGAGCCGCACGCCCGGCATACCACCACCAATATGCGCAACGCGGCGCGGTTGATCTATAAATACCATATACCTGCCGATAAGGCGGCGGTAGTGGTTACCGAAAAAAGCCAAAGCGGGGGTATCACCAATATAGCCGCGCGGTGTACGAAGGAGTTGGGGTATGTGCCCTACCGGCTGGGCAAACGCCTATCTGATACCCAACAGGAGTTTTTCGCGGTTAAGGAAGCGATGCAGGTGAATGTTGGGGAGGCGCTGGACCCGGAATAAAGCGCACGAGAACACTGCGCACCTGGCCGGAGCTGCATTCTCGCGCGAGATTGGGAGGCGCTGGACCCGGAATAGTAACAAGGAACGAGAAGCCCTTGCTTTTGCCTGCCGCAGATTCTCGCGCCAGCGTGGGGGAGGCGTTGGACCCGGAATAACATGAATGACGCAATCTCCTCGGATTGAAAAATTCATCATTAATAAGATTAAAATTTAGAAATATTAAATAAACACTTATATTCGTACAAGTGCTTTTGTGTCAATATTTTATCATAATTTTAACCTTATCATTATGGATGTTAAAAGGAGACTACTTTTTAAATATTCTATATCTGCATCAGTATTATTAATACTGATCGCCTTTGCATTTCGTATTATTTCGTTATCAATTGACAAAACATTAGTAGATGCTGGTGTAGAAATAGCGATAACTGATATCGTTTTTTTTATAGTCTTATTGGCAGTTTTATTTTGGGCATTTCAGGGGATAAAAAAAGTTGGGTCCGAATTCATTGGCTGTGTATTAGAATTTGGTCGTCCTTTGTATCAGGTTGACCCTGGATTACACTTTATTCCCAGCGGCTTTTGTGAATTACGATTGGAAACGAAATTAGCTATTGAAGAACAAATACCGGATGACAACAAAAATCCTATTAGAATAACCCATGGAAAAACAATAGCCCCAACGGGAGACCCGCTTGACACAAGATTAACCACCTCAGTAAATTTTACGTACCGATACAAAATTACTGACTATGTTTCCTTTATCCAAAATATTGGCAATAGATCAGAACTGAGAAAACAAGTGAGGGACGTAATCGTAAATTTAACTGCGATTGAATGTTCTAAACTTACCCTGGCTTTAAATCTTGATCGAAGAGAACAGATCAATTATTTATTAGAGGAGGCCGTAAAGCAATGGACCCAAACTTGGGGTGTTAAGATAATTGCGGTACAACTTCGAGAGATCGATCTTGGAAATGAAATTGATAAAGCGCAAACGAGTGTATCGGTATCGGCTATTACAAATATAAATAATGCACAAAAAATTGCTATTAACGGTGCAGCGGAGGCTGAAGTTCACAAAGAAATTGCGTCTAAACTCGGAATAGACGATAAAGCTGCAATTTATCAAGTTGAAACATTGGCAAATGTTTGGAGAAAAAGCAACGCTGATTTAAATCTCTATGGAAATGACGTGCAACAATTATTTGGGATGCTTATGTCAATTTATAAAGATAAAGGGAATGAAAATGATAAGTTACCATAATCTAACATATTATCTAATCGCACAAAAGTTGTTAGAAATAATAATGCTTAATCTAGCCTCTTGACGGAATGGTGAAGCAAGGAATAAATAACCCGATCATTTTGATAGCATGAAGAGAATAATTCTTATTGGTAATGGGTTTGATTTAGCGCATGATTTGCCCACCGATTACGTAAACTTCATAAAGTGGTATCTCAAACAGTGTTTTAATAAAGCAAAGACTAAAGAGCTTCACAATACGCTACTTATGATAAGCCAAAATGAAAACTACCGAGAACCTACATATTCCGATGATAACATAGACAACTGGGTGGAAGACTGCTATGAAAGTGGGTTAAATTTATCGAAAATGGGAAAAGCGATAATGGGGTGGAATGGATCGATCGCTTATCCATTCAACGTAACGATCGTTTCTCAGTTCTTTCGTGCACTAGTAGCTCAATGTTCGGTAAAAAGATGGGTTGATGTCGAAGCAACATTTTACGGTGAATTAACTACTATCCTAGACAGCAAAGGTAGTAATCCAAACATAGAGCCAGAAAGAAAGGAAAAGCTGTTAGCATCCCTGAATGCCGACATGCGGCACATTACAAAAAAGCTGCAAGAGTATTTATTGACATTAGAAGAACCGTTGTATAACAAAAATTACGAAAGGCTTTTTAAGTCGGATATTATGGTGGAGGACTTAGATTCAAAGACGAAAAAATATTATCACCAACATAGAATAGGAATGAGTTACCAAAAGCGACCCATATCGTTACTTTTAACTACACTAATACTGTAGAGCAATATATTGACAAACGGGACAAGAACTCGCCTTTGAATTTCTCTATAAACTATATTCACGGTAGAATCGATGACGAAGAAAGCCCAATTGTATTTGGATTTGGTGACGAATTGGACGATAAGTATTTGCACATGGAACGCGAGAAAGCAAAGGGATATTTCGAACATATAAAATCGTTTTGGTACTTTCGTACTTCGAGGTATAAGGAACTAGTTAGGTTTACTGACAATGGTGAATACCAAGTGTTCGTTTTAGGCCACAGTTGCGGGTTATCTGATAGGACAATGCTTAATATGATACTTGAAAATCCAAATTGCAAGTCGGTGAAAATTTACTATCATGGTGACAAGGAAAATAATAACTACACGGATGTAACCTATGAAATTGCTCGGCATTTCAAGGACAAGGCTACAATGCGTGATAGGATTGTTTCCCTCGACCAATCATCTAATATGCCGCAGTCATAAATTACATAAGTCTATTTAAGAACCTCATGGCAGGGTCTTCGGAGACCAAACCGGGACGGAGAATTGATAACATAACTGATGCAACAAAGAGATTCATAAATCAGTAATTTCATTTTAAATTTACTAATAATGCGAGCAATACTGGGGAAATTTTACTCATACTATCTCAAAGTGGAAATCATTCCAAGTTTATCATTCAAACGACAAGGCTTGGATCAAGTTAGAAAAAGATGGGAAACCGATGATGCAACAGTTAGTAAAATTCGACTATCAGAAGGCTACAGGGTCGAGTCTTATCGAAAGCTTGTAGAAGAAATAGCTAATGTAACGCTTTGGAATAAAGAATATGAAATGTTTTACAGAGGGCAAACTACAGACTATAAAGATAAAAATGGAAAGTCTGTAATATATCCAACTATATGCCGACCCGGGAAAAAAGAAGGTGGTGATTACAAAGCCTCAATCCGCCAAGAGGAAGTAAAACAGCGTTACCAAGTCTTGAACGACTTGATTGATTTCTACGACAGGCGGCGGAACAAATTGGACGAATATTATTATTCATTATTTCAACATTATGAGGTACATACAACCCCTTTTATTGACATAACGCAGTCTATAAGAACGGCAGCGACTTTTGCATTAAGAGGGTGTGACATTGGCTATCTATACGTTTTCGGTTTACCATACCCTAACGGCAGTATTTCGCATTATATAGATTCCGAAATAGTATTAGTGAAGCTTCAAAACGTGTCTCCATCAGACGCATTTCGACCTAGATACCAAGAAGGTTATCTAGTAGGCAAACTACCTATTAAGGCTAATAAAACAGGAAGTGACAATCTCGCAAGGCGGATGATCGCGAAGTTTCTATTAGATAACACGTCCGGTAAATTTTGGGATGATAACTTTCCTAAATTACCTGAAGAAGTCATTTTTCCAACCGACGACTTGTATGCTAAAGAGTTAAGTAACGTAAAAACCAAATTTGAAAGCAAGTGAGATAAAAGCACGACAAACTTTAATATGAACTTCGAGATAGAGCTAATTCAAGCCTTAAAGGATAAGGGCGTATCTGACACTCTGATAAGCGACATTATTAATTCCGGATATATTATTAGGGAATGGGGGGATTTGCAAGGAGGATCATACACAAGTGTTAGTGATAAGTTATATGGAAGCAAAGGAACTTCCAACAACTTTGAATTAGACAAATTCATTGCATATGCAAAAGGAGAGTCAGCCGATTTCGGAAATTTCCCCTTCATTTCTTACCATGTTAAATCGTACGCAGATATTAATGAGATTTTAAATGATGAGCGCAGAAAACGGTTAATTGATTCGGGAAGAATGGTTTTTAGAGGGCAGCCCCAAGAATATTATTATACCCGCAAAATACCGAATCCAATAAGGCGGGATAACTTAGGGCGCGAAATATCTATTACTCCAGGCATTTACAGAGGGTTTGATTTAGGTATATCAAATAATCGTTTCAAAACCTCCAATGATATAACTAACAGACTATTAGCAAGTATCGAATCTATAAACAATCCAGAATTAAATAGTTATTACTCTTACGACTTTACTCGTGTCCATCAGCATTATATAAGCCATACAGAGGGATTGGATGTAACCTTTGACATTAGGACAGCCATTTATTTTGCAACAAATAGACTTCACTTAAAGGATGAAAGAATAGCAACTTATGAAAACGTTGAATTAGGAAGTCATACAGGGGTAATTTACGGGATTGTCTTCCGCGACCCATCAGTTACAAAGTCAGAGTTTTATATCGATCAATTCGATTATTTTAAATGCTATACACCCGAAAGAATTCTTAGGCAGCATTGTGGATTACCCATTTTCCATGAATATGAAAGGAATATAGCTATCACAGATATTGACTTTATAATTTATTTAGAACCTGAGTTTGAATTCTCCGATGGTTTTACCTATAAATACATGTTCCCTGATCGTGCTCAGGATAAATTCTATGATCAACTATTGAAGCTTAAACAGAAGTTTCCGGAACATCTACAAGAAATAGTAGAATATATATGATTTGAACATCATTTTTTCCGCCCCCGCAGGGTCTCCAACCGGACCCTACGAAGCGAAATAGCTCCTACTTTCCTGATTTATAATCTTTTTGTCCCAACAGGATCTCTTGCAAAGGGCCCTGCGCAGATATGCAAAGTTTAAGGCCAACGCCACAGCCACGCAGGGTCCTCTGCGAGAGACCGCTGCGAAGACGAAAACCCTGCCGCGTTAGGGAAGCGGATACCGGCCTAAGCCTAAGGCCTGCAGGCGTATGAGTGTACAGCCCGGCCCCGATCTTTTAGTTTGCAGTTATGAGTGGGCAGTTTGCAGTTTTTTTAGTTTGCGGTTTTGAGCAGGATATGCAAATTGAATTATATATCCCGAATTGTGTATTTTCGCCAATATGTTATCAACCACCGACATAGAAGCTAAGCAGTCCAATGACAGGAATTAAAAGTGAACAGTTATTGCTTAACCAGCTATGCCAATTGATAGAGAAAACCCAACGGCAATGGGTACAGCAGGCTAATAGTACACTTACCTTGCTTTTTTGGCAAATCGGCAAACAGGTCAATGAAAATATCCTGCAAAATCACCGTGCTGATTATGGTAAACAAATTGTCGTTACGCTGTCGCGACAATTAGCGGATAAATACGGAAGAAATTTTGAAGAAAGGAATTTGCGCCGGATGCTCCAGTTTGCCGGGCAATTTACCGATCAAGAGATTGTCGTTACACTGTCACGACAATTAAGTTGGTCGCATGTGCTGGCGCTAATACCCCTCAAAAATATTGATGCCAAACTGTTTTATGCACAAAAGGTTGCCGGCGAAGCATTAAGTGTACGCGAATTGCGCAAACATATCGCAACAAAAACCTTTGAACGCATGCACATCGCCAATTTACAAATCAAAGATGCCCAGCCTGATATTTATAACACATTTAAAGACCCCTATTTTTTGGATTTCCTGGGGTTGCAAAACACTTACTTAGAAAGAGATTTGGAAAGCGCTATTTTGCGTGAAATTGAAGCCTTTATATTAAGGCTGGGCAAAGGGTTTGCTTTTGTTGAACGGCAAAAAAGAATGATTATTGACGGAGAGGATTTTTATTTAGACTTACTTTTTTATCATCGCTCTTTAAAACGGTTGGTAGCTATTGAGCTAAATTAGGAAAGTTCACGGCCAAACATAAAGGACAAATGGAACTCTACTTAAAATGGTTAGATAAATATGAAAAGCAACCCGGTGAACTACCTCCGGTCGGTTTAATCCTTTGTGCAGAAAGTAGTCGTGAGCAAATTGAATTATTGGAAATGCATAAGGAAGGAATTGTTGTAGCCGAATATTGGACTGAACTGCCGCCTAAAAAGCACCTTGAGCAAAAAATACATAATCTAATCATAGAGGCAAGAGAACGGATGGAAATAAAAAAGCTATCCTAAGATAATTCCGATCCGCTGGCCTGCGTGCCCCTCAATTGGCCTTATTGATGATACTTTTTTCCGCCCCCCCTGCCACATTCTCTTCCTATTATGGGGAAATGATTCCCAAGTATTTTTGCGGTTTTATGGTCGGGTTGCCGGTTTTGAACTTAGCGCGGCTAATGCGCGGGCAATGGTGCGGGGTTTGCAATGCCTGTTGTATAAAACTAACAGATATGAGAAAGAAACCTTCTTTAAGCCGCACCGTAGCCTCGGTAGTGATTGTTGTTGTGACGCTGGTTATCCTGGGCTTTAACTTTGCCGACAGCGATAAATCGAGCGCCGACATCCTGAAAAACATAGTGATAGACATTATCTTATTAATTTGTATGATCCTGTTTGTGGGCATCGTGTCGATGCAGGATACGCATGGGCGCGGGAAGAGTGATGTGTTTGAGATTTAGTGATTGGTGGGTGGTGGGCGGTGATTAGAGATTAGTGGCGATCCGCCTTCAATTTAGGGAATTAAATTGGGGTTGAATTTTTCTACGGGTTTTGGCAGGAAATATCCTTTGATGCAATCCGGGTTGCATACACAAAGCTGTACATGTAAACGGGAAGTGATCATAGCACCTGGATAGGCTTCATCGCCCTCGGGGAAAGCACAGCGGATGGTATCATAAGCAGGCTTTCCTAAATTAATATTGGTTTGATGGAGATAGTTGATAACAGCGCAATCTAACTTCCTGTTTTCTCCTTTATTAACAGGCATGGGTTTTCCCAATTTATCCAACACTTCCTTTAACTCCCGGTAAGCATTGCTTAAAATTTCGAGCGATGTTGATTCAACAAGATTTAGGCAATTGCCCAATTCGATGATAGCGCCAATAACAAATGGTGTTTTAGCTGCTTGTTTATTCTTTTGCTTACCCTGCGCGGTCTCTGTGGCGTACTGTAAGGCCCGCAAAGGGTCGTGTTCCCAAAAATAACTACCCGGGACCCAACCAGTCCCACGGGTTTTCACTTGGTAATAATTCTGCCTGCCCGTTTAATAGCTTTAGGCCAACTTCAAGGTCGCAACTGTGGAAGCCTATTACGTCAAATGACCGGTAATTGGGCATTACTTAGCCTTCTTTTTCAGTTGTTGTGTTGCGGAACCGAATTTTCCGGGTTTATAATCAGGCAGAAGCTGTAAAATACCGGCGCTTTCCAAAAACTCGATTGCGGCTTCCCTCGACTCCCTGGCTCTGGCACCAACTATCTTAATTGCTTCAATTTGTTCTGCTATTTGTTTTTCGGTCATCGGGCTTTTTGTTTACTCAAAGATAAAAATTAGGTTTTAAATTATAGCAATTTTTTTCGCCTGCGGCGGTGCAACGGATTGCGGATTTTGCCTTACTACCTGAATATTTGGCGGAGTTGCTGGTAAAGTTTGGGGTGCTGAACATGGCGGCGATTACTCACCCCGATTGCTCCGCCTATTGGCGGATGGTCGACCCTCTCTTCGCCTGCGGCGGAAAGAGGGTTGGAATTTCCCTTTTACTGCCTGAATATTTGCTTTAGTTGCTGGTAGAGTTCGGGGTGTTTGGTTTGGAGCTGGCCGGGTTTTTCGAAAAAGTATTCGGAGGCAACGGCGAAGAACTCGGCTTCGCTGGTGAGGGCATAGGGGTTAATGTCGGAGTGGCCGTCCTGTATCTTGTGCATTTCGCGGTGCATGAGGCTTAGCCAGGGCGCGGCATATTCGTGGCCGATCAGTTGTTCGGGTACGCCATCGGTGGCGCCGTCTGTACCGTCGATGAGGTGCACAAACTCGTGGATTGCCGTGTTCTCTTTTCCCGCCATGGGCGAAAATCCTTTTACCAACGCCGCCCGCGAAAGCAGCATCTGCCCGTTCATATAGCCGTTGCCTACCATGCCCAAAATGCTGCGGTTATTGCCCTCGAACTGGTAGTCCTTATCAAAGGTATCGGGATACAAAATTACGTTGGTTAAATTATTATAGCGCCAGTCGCCCAGGTCGGCAACCGGGATAATGGCACTCGAGGCAACGAGCAGGCGGTCGAGGTCGGTAATTTCGGTGCCGACACCTTCGATGTTGACATCGGCCAGGAAGTTGGCGATCATGGCCTCGAATCTTTTACGGGCGCGGTTATCCAGCTTGTGGTAGTAGTTTACATGGGCGTCGAGCAGGTTGCGGTA
>Ga0206840_1156_pt1 | contig 11029 bp, 8 predicted proteins | sample Alteio_BWOrgCont_24_FD_152633 | JGI IMG/M metagenome (GOLD analysis project Ga0206840, IMG submission 152633) | Enriched cells from forest soil in Barre Woods Harvard Forest LTER site, Petersham, Massachusetts, United States -... | ecosystem: Environmental > Terrestrial > Soil > Temperate forest > O... | reverse complement strand
CAATAATTAAACCAAATGATAACCATTATATCATCCACCAACCGCCCGGGAAGTTCAACCCTAAAAGTGGCGAAATACTATCAAAATCGCTTACGCGAAAAGGGCGTTGAGGCAGGGCTCTTATCCCTTTCACAATTGCCTGCTAACCTGATAGAGACTGATCTGTATGGCAAAAGAAGCCCGGAGTTTGAGCCGATCCAGGATATCGTAACCAAAACACAAAAATTTATTTTTATTATACCCGAATATAATGGCAGTTTTCCCGGGGTACTAAAAACCTTTATCGACGCATGTTCGTTCCCCGAAAGTTTTTATGAAAAGAAAGCGGCACTGGTAGGCATTTCGTCAGGCAAGTACGGCAACATCAGGGGCATCGATCATTTTACCGGTGTTTGTCATTATCTAAACTTGCACGTAATGCCAATGAAGCTCCATATTGCTAACATCAAGACCGAATTTGAAGCCAATAATAATCTTTTTAAAGAAGATACTGTTCGTTTTACAGATGAGCAAATGGATAAGTTTATTGTTTTTTGATTTCACCGATTATTGACGGCGATTACCCCGATTTCTCAAATAGTAATCGGTGTAATCAAAAATAAAATCAGTGTAATCCTATTTCCCATTAATAAGTTTAGCCATGCCAAATGCTGCTGCTGCGGCAAGTGCACCGATTATCAGCACTTTAAATGCTCCTGAAACCGGCGGCTGCCCTGTTACCTTGCTCTTGAAATAACCGAATACAAATAAGCATACTACGGTAATGCCGCATGAGAAATATAAAGCACGTTGCGAATCGTCAATAAAAAAGTAGGGCGATAGCGGGATGATACCGCCAACCACATACGACAAACCGATAGTAATAGCGCTCCTGGTGGCGCGATTATCCTGTGGTTTTTCAAGGCCCAACTCGTATCGCATCATAAAATCAACCCATTTATCAGTATCCTTTGCCATTTCATCAGCCACCTCGTTCTGGAGTTTTTCGGATAAACCGAAACCTGCAAACCATTTTTTCCTGCTCGGGCACGCGTTCCACTTCATCATATTCGCGTTTCAGTTCGGATGCATAATGATCGGCCTCGGTTTTGCCTGCAAGGAAACCGCCAAGCCCCATCGCAATGGAGCCGGCAACTATTTCGGCAATACCGGCGGTAACTACAATGCCCGATTTTGCTACAGCTCCGCTCAGACCCGCTGCAAGCGCGAAAGGAACGGTAAGCCCGTCGGACATACCAATAACAATATCCTGTATAGTATCCGAGCTTTTTAAATGATGTTCGTGGTGCATGCTATAAATGTACAGGGATAATTTATTACCATAGCTATCAAATCATTATTTATGATTAGTCTGAATTAGTCTGAATTAGTTTGAAATATTTGAGAAATATTATACTTTGCACTAACTAAACCTTAAGACATGAAATGTTTTAAACTTTTATTAACCCTTACTTTATTTCCGATAATATTATTCGCCCAAAGCAATTTCAAACCTGGTTACGTGGTCACTTTAAAAGGCGATACCATCAAAGGTTTTATTGATTACCAGGAATGGAATATTTGCCCGGATACTATAAAGTTTAAAAAGTCAATAGAGGGCGAAAGGCTCTTTTATGGTGTAAACGACATAAATTTCTTCAATATTGACGGCGTGGATGAGTATAAAAGGTCCACGGTATCTATAAGTAATGCTGAAATTGACCCTAATAAAATCGATTACTTAAAAGATACTACCTTTAGAACTGCTACTGTTTTTCTCAGGGTTATGCAACAGGGCAGCAAAGTAGCATTGTATTCTTACACCGATGAGATAAAGGTGCGATATTATGTAGGCGAAGGTCCGGACTTTACACCAAAAGAGTTAATTTTTCAGACTTATTTGAACCGCAATTATGATAATTCAGTCGATTTTGGCAATAATGTCTCCAGGACGATAACGGAGAATACATTTCGGAAACAACTCAATGAAATAGCCCAGAGACTCAATCAATTGACAGATAAACTTATGGTCTATATACATAACCTGGAGTACAATGAAGATGATATGATGAAAATAGTTAGCAAGTTAAATCAAATTGATAAGACTAAATTAGAGAAAGAACATACCCGACCATCTTATCAATTCCTGGTAGGTGTAGGGCTAAATATTACCAATAATGAACCTTCTTCCATTCGGGAGGTCACGGCAAGTGGGCTTGCCCACACCAGTGTTTTACCCGCTATTTCGGGTGGTATCACGTTGTTTCCTAATCCAAACACACGCCAGCTGATGTTCCGTTTTGAGTTGGAGGTAAATGGCGGACAATACGAATATTTTACTTCATATAATATAGTTGAAGGTTCATTTGTTCCGCAGGTAATTTACAACTTGTATAACGGGCATGATTTTAAAGTATTTGCCGGCGTGGGACTGAGTGCAGATAAATATTTTTACTCAAATTCCAATTTTGCAACAAGAGACTTTACAACTAGCTGGGTATTAAAAGCGGGGATACAAGTAAATGAGCGCCTGGCTTTACAGATACAATATATTGAAAATGTTTCCAATGCGCGCTATATACAGACCGGAGTAAACTATATGTTTAAATAATAAATAAAATTATATCTAAATCCCCACAATTATGAAACCTCTTCTCATTTTGACAATCGCGATTTTACTGGCGCCTGTATTGGCATCCGCCCAAAGCAATTATAAACCGGGCTATGTGGTCAATTTAAAGGGCGATACCTTACGCGGATTTATTGACTACCAGGCATGGGATACTAACCCGGACGCTATCAACTTTAAAAAAACGCTTACCGACCGGTCCAGCAAATATGGCGCAGATGATATCGATTATTTTAGTGTTGATAAGCTGGAATCTTATAAACGATATACGGTGCATATAAGTACTGACCAAACGAATCCCAATAAAGTGGTCAACTATAGGGATACAAGTAACAGGGTAGCTACTGTTTTTTTGAAAGTGCTTGAAAAAGGTAACAGACTGGCATTATATTCCTTCAACGACGAAATTAAAATGCGCTTTTATATAGGCGATAGTCCTGACTATACTCCAAAAGAGTTGATTTTTAGGGTATTTACCGACCCAACTTTCGATTCCAGTATAGGTATTTCAAAAGGCGCAACAACTAATGAGTATACCTACCGGAAACAACTAAGTGCACTTGCCCAAAAATATGGTGAATTAAACGATAATCTTCTCCCATATATTGCAAAATCGGAATATAATATTGACGACTTATTATCGATAGTAAGCAAAATAAACCATGCAACCGAAACGGAGCTTGAAAAAACCAAGTTTAATGGCCCGTCGCTTAATTTTTTTGCAGGAGCAGGCGTAAACCTTAATACAACTTCGCCTTCTACTGTAAGTCCTTATTATACGGCGGGCGGGCGATCATATACATCCTATTTGCCGGCCGTGTTCCTGGGAATGAACCTTTTTGCTAACCCGGCCAACCGTAAATTGCAGTTCAGGCTTGAGCTATCGGAAGCCCAAAGTGAATATAAGTATTTATATGCGAGCAAAGTTTCTCCGTATGAACCCACAGAGGCGTCATATAACGAAATGGCATTAGCGGCATCGGTACAGCTTATTTACAATTTTTATAATACGGACAATTTTAAAATTTTTGGAGGTGTTGGCTTCACTTTAATGCATTGTAGTTTTTCCAACAGCTATTTGGGCTCTCAGAGCCATGATGGGTCGGAATCAGATATTGAAGCAAACAATCCGTATTTCTTTTTTACTTCAAATGATGGCTTTGTAATAAAAGGAGGGGTGCAGTTTACAAAACACTTTGAATTTTTTGCTAATTATTTAAATGGTATTTCCACTACCAACGGCGGGTATTTCCAACTGACTTCCAATATCGTTCAGTTGGGGGTTAATTATATTTTTTGATGATCAGTTAGTTGTCTTTTATGAAATTGTTTATTAAAACATTATTACTGAGTTTTTTAGCCCCTGTTTTAGCATTTGCCCAAAGCAATTATAAACCTGGCTATGTAGTCGATCTGAAAGGCGACACGTTGAAAGGGTTTATTGACTACAGGGAGTGGAATAAAAATCCTAAACAGTTTTCCTTTAAAAACAGTTCGGGCAATACGCAGGTATTCAACATCCAAAATGCCACCGCTTTTACTATCACCGGGCTTGAATATTACGAACGGCATATTGTATCCATAAGCACCGATCCGACCGATCTGAACATGCTTATGCACCAGGTCGACACCAGCTTTGTCAGCGATACTGTTTTTCTCAAAATACTGCAAAGGGGTAGGTACGTATCCCTTTATTACTATAATGACGATATCAAATCCCGTTTTTATTTATCTGAAACAGGTGACCCCCGGCAGCCTGAAGAATTGGGCTACCACTTTTATTATAATAATGATGAGTCAAACACGATAAAATACATCAGGCGTTATCGCACACAACTGCAATATGTTGCTCAGAAAAATAATGTCAGTAACAAGGATCTTGAAAGCTCCATCCAGCAGTCAAAATATGATGCCAATGACCTGGAAAGTATAGTTTCGAAAATAAATGGGGATAAAGGCCGCCAAATGGTATCTCAAAACCTGTTTGGCACCAGGTGGTTTGCCGGAATTGGTGTGAATTACACTGACATGACTTTTAACGGAGACATCGATTACGGAGATTCTTATGCACTTTTCCCTAAAGTTTCAATGGGGCTTGACTTCCTCACCAACAAAAATACACAGCAATTTTTTCTACGTGCCGAGGTGGCATTTACTGGTGATAGCCATGATTTTAAAAACACATATGAGCAATCTGAATTGAAATTTAACCAATTAACGGCATCTATAATTTTACAGGCATATTATAACTTCTACAATAGCGAGAAGTTAAAAATATTTTTCGGCGGAGGTATACCTGTTAATTTTTCAATTTATCCCGATCATTACTATGTTACTGAAGGAGGCATCGACGTGACTCCTATAAAACAATCAAATTTTCCTGATTATCACATGCTTTGGGAATCGTTTATTTTAAAAGCAGGTATTGTACTTAACAAGAAATTGGAAATTTATGTAGGCTATTCACCCGCAACTACTTTGACAGACGACTACCTCGACTTCGCTGGTAACGTGGTATCCTACCAGGCAGGAGTTAATTTCCTGTTCGGCGCGAAATAGTATTTACCTGACCACCAGCACCCATCCCGCCAACGGGGGCTGCCCATTTTTCAGGTCGATGATATAATAGTAAGTGCCTGCGGGAACCTGTGTGCCGTTATAGGTTCCGTCCCAGGGCTTGGCATAACCGGTGCTTTTGAATACCTGCTGACCGTCGCGGGTGAAAACGGTTGTCAGGCTTTGAGAAAAGGTTATTAAACCGCCAATATCCCAGTAATCGTTCACCCCGTCGCCGTTAGGCGAAAATGTGTTGGGCACAGTGATCTGGGTGTAAACCTTTACATTAACGCTGCTGGTTACTGTTCCGCAATTTTTCGATGCCACATGCAGGGTATAAATAATATCCGTTGTGGGGCTGGCGATGGGGGTTAACGAAAACGGATTATCAAGCGCGGTTGCAGGACTCCAATAGACGCTGGTTATATCATCGCCCGTTTCTGTTCCGTTTAGCTTTACAGACTGACCTTTGAATATAACCTTGTCTTTGCCGGCGTCAGCAGTTGGGTTGCTGTTAACGGTAACAACCACTGACTTGGTATCATCAAAACAGCCGTCATTACTTACTCTAACATTATAGGTGGTTGTTTGCGTTGGCGTGGCTACCGGGTTGGGTGTGTCGTCATGATCAAGCCCGGTTGAGGGTGTCCATTGGTAATATAGGCCACCGGATGCCGTTAATTGAGTCGATTCCCCTGCACATATCGTCGTATTGCTGCTAATTGCGGCTACAACCTTTGGCTCATTATGTACGATAACCGTGAGGGGCTCCGAACTGACGTTACATGTTGGTGACGCCTCATTTTGCCCCTCACCTACCGATAACCTGAATTGATAGGTACCGGGTGCTGCGTTGTTGAAAGGAATATCAACCGTTGTGCTGGTTTTACCCGGAAGGTTTACCCAGCCTGTATTATTATAGTTTTCCTGCCATTGCAAAAACGGGCTGACATAACCGGCGCCTACGCTGGCAGTCAGTTTGTAGTCGGCGCTGGTACCCTCGCACATGTTTTGGGTCGCGGTGGATGTCAGGCTGCCAAATCCTGTCTGAACTACCGGCCCGCAGGCCCTGAAAGCGATATCATCGAGTATAAGGTCGTTGCCATTGCCTCCGGGTGCGTTGTTTGTCATGGTAACGGTAACATCTGTAACATTTGCCGTTGTGGTAAAATAGGTGCCGTATTTATTCCATTCCGGTCCTTCAGTAGGAGGTATTATTCCCGTATTGTAAGTTGCGAGAACAGTTCCATCGCTGCCCGTAATTGAAAAGGTGATATTAGGTTCTATTACGGTTGAGCCGCTCGCTTCAAGTGTGATCAAATTGAGTATATAGGCTGAAAATTCGTACGTAGTATTAGGGCACAAGCCGTTTGCCTGTTGTGTGAAAAAAATGCTGGGCGCATAACTTGCGTTCACCAGCATCATATAACCATTAGGGTCGCCGGTATGGTCGTGAGTTACCGTTTGCCAGGTAGTATGACAATTATTAGGGTTTAAGTTTGCTGCGTTAACTATTGTATAATATCCGTCATTGGGGCAACTATTGGCAGTATAGGCCATATTTGTAGTGCTTGCAGGCAATGAGGGCCCGGGGTTTGGCCCCGCGCCAAAGGTTTGCAAAATAACGGGATCACCCAGGCTGCCCGAGCAGGTTTGTGCCTTAGTGCTTATCGCTATTAATAAAATGATAACCGTTAAAAACAGGTTTATAATTTTTATTCGCATCAATATTTAGGGGGCAAAACAAATGCTTGCATTCCAAATGTAATATTTTAATTATGTGATGGTAACTGTGTATCAATATCTTTGCGGACAAAGTAAATTTTATTAGCTTGCAATTCATCCGCCATGTGAAATTCGTAGCATTTAGTTAATTATTGTACTTAATAGCCCGGTTAAGGTTCATGGCCAAAATTTATCTGCTCATAATTTGTATTTTTTTTGCTGATGCTTGTTTCGCACAAAAAAAAGCGGATTCGCTTAAGCGTGATACAACCAGGCACCTGTCGCAGGTAACTGTAAAAGGCTACCTTACTGAGCAACCTGTGTTGAGTGTACCGGCTTCGGTAAGTGTGCTTACACCGGCCCAATTGCAATTGCAGCCTGGCGCTTCACTGGTCCCGGCTTTAAATACGGTTCCAGGTGTAAGGATGGAGGAGCGTTCGCCGGGCAGTTACCGCTTATCCATTCGCGGCAGTTTATTGCGCTCGCCATTTGGGGTGCGCGATGTTAAAATTTATTATGACGAAATGCCCCTAACCGATGCGGGAGGAAATACCTACCTGAATGCCATCGATGTGAACAGCGTGCAGGGCATCGAAGTGTTAAAAGGGCCGGATGGCAGTTTGTTCGGCGCCAACTCGGGCGGTGTGGTGCTCATCAGCCCTGTTAACCGGTATAACGACAGCAGCTATGTTTCGGGCGGGGCAAGTACCGGCTCCTACGGACTTTTTCATCAAAATATAACCTTACAAAATCATACGGGCAATAATCAATTGAATATCGGCGAGGCTTATCAAACCGCCGCAGGCTATCGCCAGAACAGCAATATGTACCGCGCGTTTTTCCAGGCTGATGATAAGCTTACGGTTTCACAAAAAGACCAACTCAAATTTTTAGGATTTTATTCAGACCTGGATTATGAAACACCCGGAGGGCTTACTCTAAGCCAGTTTGAAGCTAACCCGCAATTGGCAAGGCTTGCAACCCCAACCATTCCGGGCGCTATCCAGCAAATGGCGGGTATCGGCCAAAAAATGACTTATGGGGGTGTTGTAAACGAATGGCATATCTCGGACAGGATACGAAATGTACTGACGGTTTTTGGCACCTATGTTGATTTTGTAAACCCTTTTATTACCGATTATGAAAACCGTTACGAGGGCACATACGGACTACGCACTTATTTTGAATTGAGCAGCGTACCCGATCCCCTCCTAAACTGGAAAGTGAATGCCGGATTAGAATGGCAGCAAACTAATTCGGACATTAATAATTATGGCAATAGATCGGGTGTAAGAGATACAGCCCAAACTTTGGATAAGATCAATACCAACCAGCATTTCTTTTTTACACGGTTTTTGGCGAATATCGATAAACGCTGGCATTTGGAAGCTGCGATGAGTTTGAACTTTTATGATTATAAGTTCCGTAATGTTTATCCGAATGACGAGCTGAATTTTACCGACCGCAGTTTTACCCCGCAACTAATGCCGCGGGTAGCCTTGTCTTATCAAATCACCAATGATTTTATCTGGCGCGCTTCGGTGAGTCGTGGTTATTCGACCCCACAAACTGCCGAGATACGCCCAACCGATCATGCTATTAATACGGGCCTGGAGCCCGAGGATGGCTGGAACTATGAAACGGGTTTCAGGATACGGAACAAGGACGAGAGCATGTTTTTGGATGCCTCGGTGTTTTATTACGATCTCAGGAATGCAATTGTACCGCAGGAAGAAGCTAACGGAACCACGTATTATATTAATGCCGGCGATACGCATCAGCCGGGTTTTGAACTGGCTTTTACCGACTGGCTCATCCGTCGTAATAATGCTGATTTTATACGCGGGTTGCAATTCAACCTCTCGGTAACGCTGGATAAATTCACTTTTGCCAATTACCAGGAAAACGGGGTAAACTATTCGGGCAATAAACTGACCGGTGTGCCTGAACAGGTGATTGTGGGTAGCCTACAGGTGAGATTACCTGAAAGCTTATATGTGTTCGCGCAATATAATTATACCTCCAAATTACCACTCAATGATGCGAATTCGGCTTTTGCGGCTGCTTATAATTTGGTTGAAGTAAAAGGAGGCTGGGAGCATCGTTTTAACAAAACACGCCTGGGCATTTATGCCGGGGTGGATAACCTGCTTAATGAGAAATACAGTTTGGGGGATGACCTGAACGCTGTGGGTGGCCGGTATTATAATGCCGCCGCGCCGCGCAATTACTATGTGGGTATGAATGTGAGCTTTTAAGCTTAACTTCTGAATAGTATTACCCCATCGGGGTAACATATCGGTAGGAATGCGGAGGATACGATTTTTTGCTCCGTAGGTGCAAAACCTATACGCCATGCTACCACGCGTTATATCTATTTGCTAAGTGTTGCACCTACGGCGCAAAAAATATTTCTTTTTTATTTATCTACCGAGCTTTTGCTCCTACGGAGCAATAAAGCGTATCATCAAAACCCTGGTGTAGTTGTTGGGGTGCTTCAGATTAGGTTTGGTTGAGCGATAAAAGCGCCCGCAGATGTCCTGGCGCTTCTATCGCTGCATTGGCTATTGTTTAGCTGGTTCAGTAACGTTGCTGCCACGCCCTTTGTTGTCAAAAGCCCTGAATTTTATGGCCGAATTATCGTTTGTAACAGCATCTTTATAAAGGGGACTTTTTGCGTCCGGCTCTTTGCCGTTTGTAGTATAGCGAATGGTTAATCCCGGGAACTGAACGTTGGCAAAATATTTACCATCCTGTAAAATTACGCCTGGTTTTGGCACACGGAAATTAAAGCCACCATCGAAATAATCCAATCTCGGCATCTCTCTTTTGCCCACCACATTCAAAAAATTCACCCAGGCTATTTGGTACAGCGAATCGCTTTTGGCCATGTTAGGTTCAGTGGCCCATTTGGGGTCCTGGCTCCAGGCACGTTCGGCGAAAGCCAGCATGCGCGGCAGCAGCATATACTCCAGCCGCTCGTTGCTTTTGATATTTTCGCCCCATAGTGCACATTGCAGCCCTATGATATTGCTCTTGCCATAATCCGTCAGCCTTTGTTTGCCGATGAAGATATTGCGGTTAATAGGCAGGCCGTTCCTGTCCACTTTGGAGTTTTTGAAATAGTCAAATGGGATAAAAGAATAAAATTTATCGATATCGGTAAACGCACCCCAGTAATAACCCGGCTCATCGAAGGATTTGTAATTGGCCATATCCAGGTACAGGTTGGTTACGTTGGACAGCACCACATGATAACCCGCATTCGCGAGTTTGTAAGCCAGGTCCTCGTTACCATCACCGAGGGTATTGTTCCAAACCTCGGCCTGCCAGTGTTCGTGCGCAAAGTCGGGGTTTGGTAAGTAAACGCGTTCGCCATCCAGCGTAGTACGGCGCAGCGGTGCTTCTTCCCAGCCGGCTAATTTCAGGCCCTTTGATTTTAAGATCGAGTCCACCTTTCCATAGTAATAATACCACATATCACCCGCGCTTTGTATTTCAGGGTGACTGGCTTTAAACGTTAAGTAGGCAGGCGACTTTTCCCAAACGCCATGCGGCACTTCGTCACCACCAAAATGAATAGTAGTTAACGGTACGCCCGCTTCCTTGTAAATAGCCTGAATACCGTCGATCACCGCCGCTATAAAATTGTAAGTTGATGGCAGCGATACATCGATCACGTTATCGTTCCAGGTTTGTGCCGAGCTGTAGACTGATTTATCATTGGGGTCGCTCAATAAATATTTTTCAGCTTCGTCCTTTTTGCCTTCGGCCATTAGGCGGTTGTAACGGGCAAGCATGGATTTTACGGCAGCGCGGGCATGGCCAGGCGTTTCTATTTCGGGCAATACGGCAATATGCAGTGTAGCAGCATATTTGAGTATTTCGATATAATCGTCTTTGGTATAGTAGCCGGTCCCGTTAGTATTGGTAGTGTCGCCACCCGAACCATGCGACGGCGGTAAGGTATTTTTAGCATCCAGCGAATGAGCGCGCCTGGCGCCAACCTCAGTCAATTCAGGCAACCCGGCTATCTCCAATCGCCAGCCTTCATCCTCGGTCAAATGGAAATGAAAAACATTAAGTTTATACAAAGCCATCACATCCAGTATGCGGAATATTTCCTCTTTCGAATGAAAA
>Ga0206840_1155_pt1 | contig 11190 bp, 7 predicted proteins | sample Alteio_BWOrgCont_24_FD_152633 | JGI IMG/M metagenome (GOLD analysis project Ga0206840, IMG submission 152633) | Enriched cells from forest soil in Barre Woods Harvard Forest LTER site, Petersham, Massachusetts, United States -... | ecosystem: Environmental > Terrestrial > Soil > Temperate forest > O... | reverse complement strand
ATGCTTACATGGTCATAGTAACCGAGGAAAAGGACAGCACTCAAACAGACTCGGTGACCAAGCGAAAAATGGTATTGACGAAAAAGGATTCGTTAAATAGAACCGATTCGGCAACTATTAAAAGGCTCGGGCTGACACCTGTTGCTAACACAAAAGCTATCGAGACAAAAACCGACTCGGCAACTATTAAAAAGCTCGGGTTAACGCCGGTTGCCAGGACAAAAACCGACTCCACTGCGACCAAACGACCTGTAGTGACCCCGGCTGTGACACCTGCTCTGGTCGCGAAAAAGCCTTCCGTGGTTAAAACAACTCCGCCTGCCAAACCGGCCCCGTTGCCTATGGTCCATATTGGCCCGGCCGTAGCTGCCGGTAAAACAACCACCACGACTGTAAAAACCGCGACCACAGCGCCGAAAAGTAAAGCGTCACCTACGACTATCGGAACCGCAAAACTTAAGGATAAGCCTGTTGTAAAATCAATTACAAAAAACGATACTTTACTGGCTGTTAAAGCCACACCGCAGGTTGCAAAAGCGCCGGATCATATTAAACGGGATTCGATCTTTTTAGGGGCGGATACACTTGAAACACGGATATTAACCTATAAGGATTATAAAATATTGCTAAAAGAACGCTGGGAAGCAGGCCACCCGGATACCTCCATTAAAGTAAAACACACGCCATTAATGACATTGGCAACCCTGCCGCGTACTTTACCGCTTGCAGAACCTAAAATGCTGGTAGATACCGGCCTGTATCATCCTTATTTTTTTGGAAAACCGAAGCCTAAGCCCGCAGCGCCCAAAAAGGTTTTAAAACCCGCCGAGATAAAAAAACTGCAACTGGACAGCGCACGAAAAGTGTGGGAAGCCGACTCTTTACAGAAAGTTCAAGACCACGGGTTAACCGATACGTCGCGGATACGTATTGTTGACGCGCATCATCATGCCAAATTATTTAAATCGGACCTGCAGGCACGGGCGGACTCGATGCACTACAGTTACAGCGACTCGACCATCCGGATGTTTGTAAAGCCGATGATATGGACGCAGGGCTCGCAGCTATCGGGCGATACCATCAATTTGCAACTGAAAAACAAAAAGCTGGATAATATGGATCTGTTCCCGGCAGCATTTATTGCTGAAATTGAGAAGAACGACTCGCTGCATTTTAACCAGGCCGGCGGCAAAACCATGCACGGTACTTTTTTGGATAATAAATTATCGACTATGCACGTGATGGGCAATGCCGAAACCATCTATCTTAACCGCGACAGCGCCACCAATAAGGTTAAACAAATGACGCGCACGCTAAGCAGCAACGCGTATGCCTATTTTAAAAATGGCGAAGTAAGAATTGGCGGGCTGATTATAAACTCTACAACAACAACCAATGATTTCCCCAAGATTAAGGAAGAGGATAAAATACTAAAGAACTTTACATGGAAACCAAAAGACAGGCCCAAATCTAAAAAGGATGTTTTGGTGCCGTACGTACCGCCTGCTGATAAAAAACCTACGGCCAAAAAAGATGGCGCGCCTGTAAAGACCATTAAAGATAAAAATGGCAAAATTATAAAAGCCCCGCCGGTAAACCTGCCTGTTTCTAAATCGGTAAAAGACTCCGTTTTGAAGGCCAAACCCGATACTTTGAAAAGGCCGGATACATTGAAGAAAGCGCCGGTTATTAATAAAGTGAAATTTGGCCCGCCGGTGATCTATAATTAGTGCTTGCTTTATTCCACTTTGTACCGGTAAACAAACCTGCCAATATTACCGTCGTTATCAATGCCTTCAATAACTGCGCGATAAGTCCCTTTTACATCCGAATTAAAATACTCCAGCTGTAACTTACCGGTAACATCTGTGGTGATGTTCGGGTTCCAGTAAATGGCATCGCGGGTATCTGCTGTATTCGTATTTTTTGCGGTGTATTTGGGTACATAAAATTCTTCAACCTTGCTAAATCCTTTAAATTTGGTAGTGATAACACCCGGCGCTACGTTTGATGCATAATTTTCATTGGGGTCGCCGCTTACCAGTTTGGTGGTAATTATTATTAGTCCGCCGGGGGCTGACGAGCCATACACACTCAAATAACTTGTACTGCTTAAAACTTCCACACTTTGTATATCGTTTGCATTTACGTTTTCTATATTAGAATGATTTACAAACACGCCATCAAGCATAAATTTTACCGGCGTTGAGCTCATCATGGATTGCGCGGCATGTCTTACTAAAATAGGAATGATATCGCCGTACGCATAATATACGCCATCAATGGTTACTCCCTTTGGATCTTGCACCATTTTTCTTAACAGACCCGGTAGTCTGTTTAAAATACATTCGTAAATATCTGTGCAGCTTTCCAGGTCCGTTGGTCCAAATACCATATTGGCATGGCCGGGGCCATTTAAATTAGACGAGCGCGGGTTTACAATAACCCAGGGAGCAAGCTCTGTACCTGCATTTTTGCGCGCATTTATGGTTACTTCCTTTAACTGTTTTTCGCCGGCGTTTTTAAACAGCCGGGATTTTTTTATTGCTATCGCTAATTGGGTAGTATCCGCAGCAGGCGGGGCGATTGTGTTTGTTTTTATGATCGCGTTGCTACCATCTAAAAGCTGCGTTATTGTTCCTGTTGAAGTCAAAGCATCCGTGTTTTTAAACATGGGCGGATAGGTTTTGCTATCGAGTTTAATATTTACATCCCGTTTATTATTTGCCATACGGGCCTGTATCACCAATGTGCTTGTATCGGGAAGGCCATCAATACCGGTTAATGTAAATTCGCCATTATCGTTGGTGATCGTATCAACAGCGATATTATTTGCCGTCGAAAGAAGACCTACTTTTCCCTTAATCACGGGCTTGTCCTTTGCATAAAGGAGCTTGCCGGATATAGACAGGCCTTTTTCGGGTCTGTACGTAATTTTGGGGTAATCGCCTGTCATGGCCGCCTTCCATTCAAATCGCCGGTAGTCTTGCGTTAGCATTAATACATCCAGGTCGGACTTCGTTTGATCTGAAGTTTGATTGAAATAATAGTTGGGCTCTTCTATATAGCCTTTCAGGTCGGAGGTTAGCAAAAGATTTGACAGGATGCTGCTTTCATCGTTCCAGTTTGCGGGGGCATTGTCTTCATTGTAAACTGTTAACGAGAAGCTGCCCTGCACGGGTTTGTTACTATTATTTTTTGCGTTGAAAGTCATATTTACTTTTTCCAGCGGGTTATAAGTTGTCTTCCCGGCTTTCAACTCAAGGTTAAGCAGGTCGTTATCATTTTTTATAAATACTACGCGTTCGTTCAATGGCTCATTGGTATTGGAAAACAGCGTGAATTGTGTTATGCCCGACGGGAATTTACTTTTGGGTATCGCCGCCGTAAAAGAAGTATTGTCTAATTTACCGTCGGTGGTATAATAACTCTCTCCGCCCGATTGCCCGACCAAATAAAAACTTTGATCTTTCCTTTCCTGTAGTGTGGCCTCGTTGGTACTTACTCTTACATTTAGTTTTGTGCTGTCGGCGGGATTGGTATTTATCGCCAATACAAAACCTTTTTCGTTAGCCGCCGGAAGCTTCGCAGTAACGGCGAGGTTACCGGCTATGGTTACCCTTGCCGTATAGGTTTTGCCAGGCAGCGGTGTAAGGGCGAATACGCCCATGCCTGCATATTGCGATTGAAATTCGGCTATTTCGTTATTTTCATTGTCAATTATGGTTCCCTTTACATTTACGCCTAAACCATTTGTACCAATGGCCTTAAAAGCTATTTTGGAGCGGACATTATTTACCAGTTCGCCACCTTCGGGAAAGAATTGAACATCGATATTTTCGTTTACGATATTCAGCGGCGTGGTTTTATCAAGAGTAATATCCGTGGTGAGTTTTAAATGGCTCATCACCCTTATTTGCTGGCCCGGGGCTGTTTGGCCTGGGAAAGTAAAAGTCAGCATGCCATTATCATTTGTGGCGCCCTGCCCGCTGTATAATAAACCGGTATCGGCCCTTACCTCGTAGCTAACGCTGCGCCGGGCAAGCGGCTTGCCGGAATCATCTGCGTAAACCAGTTGGGTATTGACCACTTCTTTATTATTTATAGCTGAAACAGAATAAGCAGCATTGATTGCCAAAGCTTCAGTGCTGATGTTTGTTACCGGTATAGTTTGATTGAAAAAGTAAGCCGGATCAAAATTGCGCATCCACGCCGTATAGGCCCGTATATGGTAATAGCCGGGTGTTAGCTTATTATCCAAAGCAAAATCGCCCGCTGTTATGCCGTTATTGTTTTTCAAAAGTAACGATTTGACCACCTTATCCTTATCATCTATCAAATCGACATATAAAACCCCGCTCAGGGCCGACGGTTGGTGGCGCACGCCGACCGTTAAGTAGGCTTTAAACCATATTGTATCGCCTATGCTATAACCCGGTTTATTGAATTGCAGATAAACTTTTTCGGTTGGGTGGGTGGCCGAGAGCTTCTCGAGTTTGGAGGTTATGGTGGTTAGGTGCGCGCTATCGCTTTGCGAATAGCTTGACCGGTAAAGTGATAATATTAGCAATAGGGTGAGGGCCGGTTTGCGCATAGTTAAAGGTTCATTACCTAAAATTATCGTTTATATGTGAGAATAGCAAATTTACTTTATACTCCTCCAGCCTCACCTAAACAACGCAGCTATCATTAACACCGATAAAAATAAACAACCGTTAATAATCTATCAGTCACTTGCCGCGGGGGGGAGTCATGCTGGTGTCGATGAACGTGAACAGCTTATCTACCGCTATTGCCCGGTGGCTGATGCTGTTTTTTTGGGCCAGGGACATTTGGGCAAACGTTATGTCATAGCCATTAGGCTGAAATATGGGGTCATACCCAAACCCCTCCGTGCCGGATAATGCATTACGGATGGTACCTTCAACCGTACCTTCGAAAAAGTGTTCTTCACCTTCCCATATCAGCGATATGACAGTGCGGAAACGAGCCTTGCGGTTGGTTGCAGCGCCTAATTTCTCTAATACCTTTTGAATATTTGCGGCATGGTCGCCATGTTTACCTGCATAGCGGGCCGAGTATACGCCCGGTTCGCCGTTCAGCGCTTCAATTTCCAGTCCGCTGTCATCGCCAAAGCAATTTAAATGGTACCGGCTATAAACGTAATTGCTTTTTATAGAGGCGTTATCACGGAAAGTTGTACCGGTTTCGGGAATATCATCGGTACAGCCAATGTCATCAAGGCTTAGCAATTTTATTTTTCCGTGTAATTTGGCGGCCACTTCTTCCAGCTTATGCGCGTTATTGGTTGCAAAAACTAATTGCTGCATATTACAGGGTTTTCATTTGCTCCCAAAACACTCTTTTGTTCTCGTTACTGGTCATCATTTCGTCAAAGCTAAAGCTGTAAAGGGCAAGGCAGTCAGCCAATTGTTTGGGTTGATTAAGTACAAGGTTGCTGATGGTTTGCGGCAATGTTTTTTCGCCCATCAGCAATAACTTTCCGGGTTTAAAATAAGTTATTATTTCTTCATAGGGAATATGATTATGGCGCGCTATATTCAGTATCGCTACATCATCCAGGTAAAGCTCTTTGCGTTTGAGTATATTTTCAAGTGCTATTAAATGCGCATCGTCTATAAATTCCTTATCGGCATAATGAACTATGATCAGGAAGCTCTTTTTATTATCCCCCATGTACTTAAATTCGGCAGTGGGCGTTTCTACAAGCGGTGATGCGGGAATAGTGGGTGCGTGCTTGTCATTATTCAGCAGGTAAAGGTCTTCATCTATGATAAAACGCAGCGCGGCGGGGTTTTCTACTCTCACTTTAACAAATTTTAACCAAAAGTAGTTAAACAGTTTGAGGGTTTATTGGGATATTCGCATAATTTATACATTGTAATTTTAATTATACAACCATAATTAATAAATTTTACCGAAATTCGGAACTTTTACGGAATGGTTGATCCGTAGCTTATTAGCATATTAACATACATGAAAAAACTTGGGATAACCCTTTTAACAATTTGTTTAGTTATATCAGTAGCCGGCGCACAACAACGCAAGCTACTGGACAAGATAGTTGCGGTGGTGGGTAACAGCATTATATTACGGTCGGATATTGAGTTGGATTATGCAAATTACCTGGCAAATAACGGACAGCCAAACCAGGAGATTAAATGCCAGATAGCCGTAAACCTGGTATCTCAAAAATTGCTTGCCGCGCAGGCCGTGATTGACAGTATCGAGGTAAAGGAAGATGAAGTAGATAACGAAGTTGACCGCAGGTGGCGCCGGATGGTTCAACAAGCCGGCGGCGAAGACAAGGTTGAAACATTTTTAGGCCGCTCAGGCGTCCAATGGAAAGATGAGATACGACCGGACGTAAAAGAGTTATTGGTAGCAGAGCGTATGCGCGGTAAGATCACCGACAAGATAAATACCACGCCACAGGATGTAGATAAGTTTTTTAAGGGGATAGCCAAGGACAGTATACCAACTATTAATAAAGAGGTTGAAGTGGGAGAAATTGAAATAGACCCCAAGCTCAATAAGGATGAAAAGGCCTATTACAAGGAAAAGGACCAGGACCTGCTTGACAGGGTAAAAAAGGGAGAGGACTTTGCCACGCTGGCGACGGCTTATTCGCAGGACCCGGGCAGTGCGCCTCTGGGGGGCGACATCGGGTTTACGGATCGTAATGGCGTAGTTAAAGAGTATGCTGCCAACGCATTCAGATTAAAGGTAGGTGAATATTCACCGGTATTTGAATCGGAGGCTGGTTTTCACTTTTTACAGGTAATTGACCGGCGCGGTGAGCAGGTGCATACCCGCCATATTTTGATCATGCCAAAAATTACTGAAGAAAGTATTGCCCGCGCCAAACTAAGAGCCGATACCGTTTATAATGTCATGATCCATGCACCAAAAGGGGCGGATGTTTTTTCATCGGCAGCATCGGCTTACTCGGATAATAAGGATACCAAATACACCGGCGGCATGATGCTGAACCAGGATAATGTACAGGTACGCACCACCCTTATACCTACCGACAGGCTTGACCCGCAGGTGGCGTTGGTTATAGACACAATGAAGGTAGGCGAAATATCAAAACCGCAACTGGTAATGGATAACGCCGGTAAAAAAACCTATAAAATATTCTATTTAAAAACAGTGGTTGATGCGCACAAAGCAAATATGGCGCAGGATTTTCCAAGAATTAGGGAGGCGGCCAACCAGGCTAAAATTGCCCGTACGATGAGTGAGTGGTTTGAGAAAAAGAAAAAAGAATCTTACATTAAAATTGACCCCGAATATCAATCATGCCCACAGCTAAAAGGCTGGGCCACACCTGTAACAAGCACTCAAGTTAATCCTTAAAACAATATGCAACACCAGTCTGATGTAGAAGCCGCGGATGCTTTAAAGCACGCTTACGAACAAATACGTTCTGAAATAGGCAAAGTTATTATAGGCCAGGACGAGGTTATTAAACTGGTACTGATATCTATATTCAGTAACGGCCACTGTCTGCTGGTAGGGGTGCCAGGATTAGCAAAAACATTATTGGTGCAAACGGTGTCGCAGGTGCTCGATCTTGATTTTAACCGGATTCAATTTACACCCGATTTGATGCCGTCAGACATTATTGGGTCGGAAATATTGGGAGAAGACCGGACTTTTAAATTTATACCTGGACCGGTTTTTGCCAACATCATCCTGGCCGACGAAATAAACCGTACACCGCCAAAAACGCAGGCCGCCTTACTGGAAGCCATGCAGGAAAAAGCGGTTACAGCAGCAGGCGTTACCCACAAACTTGCACAACCATTTTTTGTACTGGCTACGCAAAACCCTATCGAGCAGGAAGGAACCTACCCATTGCCCGAAGCGCAGCTTGACCGTTTTATGTTTAAGGTATCTTTAGGCTACCCATCGTTTGCGGAGGAAATGCAGGTGGTTAAAAACACTACGGGTACTATAAATAATACGGTTTCCAAACAGCTGAATGCAGAACAGATCATCTACTTTCAGAAATTAGTACGTAATATCCCGGTGACTGATCATGTGATGGAATATGCAGTAAAGCTGGTTGCAAAAACACGGCCCGATGGTGAGTTTGCCGCCCCGCAGGTTAAACGCTTATTAAATTGGGGCGCGGGCCCGCGTGCATCGCAGTTCCTTATTTTAGGTGCCAAATGCCATGCAGTTATAAATGGTAAATATTCGCCCGATATTGAGGATGTACAGGCCGTTGCCAAAGCTATTTTAAGCCACCGTATTGTGCGCAGCTACCATGCCGAAGCGGATGGTTTATCAACCGATGATATTATTGAGCAGCTTTTTTAATTAATGATTTACTGAATTATTGATTTATTGATGTGTTTATCGACAATTGATTTAATTGCTATTCAATAATTCATTAACTCAATAATTCAAACTTAAAGCTACTCATTCTCCACAGAAGAGAATACTTCCAGCAGGATATTCCATTTATGGTCTTTGTCCAATTCCCAAATGCGCACGTAGTTGTAGTTGCTTACGATATTGCCCTTTTTTATACGGGCGCGGCCATAGCTGTAAGCCAGGTCATTACTTAATGAGCGGCCCGCGTTAACGTATTCGGCGCTTATGGTTATCGCTTCATTTTCGATAAATTGTAATGTTTTATCCTTCCCGGTAATTGGTTCGAAACCCGGGAAATAAAAGCGCGCTTCCGGGCTTAAAAATTCCTTATAAGCAGCAAAGGTAGATAAGGTTAACGAATGATTCATATCCTTATCCGTTCCAACGATCAATCCCTTGGCGCCAAAGGGATCTTTGGTGATCTCAACCTTTTTGGTTGCATCAGCGTCCTTAAAATCTGTTGTGGCTTCCTGTTCAGGTTCCGGGTGTTGTATGCCAAGGTCGATCAACAATTTTAACTTATTATCGGCATCTGCGCGCCAAATAGATACATAATCACCAAATACTTTATCATCGTCTGTTTTACCATTTTGGTAAACATAAGGCCCCGCTGTAAAGGCAATATCGCCGGCGGCGGCGATACGGGCAAACTTAGGCTCCCACTTTAAAGTGCCCGGTTGCTTTTGAATACCGGTATAAAAATCGCTGATCTTTACCGCGTTTGGTTTAAATACAATCCCTTCCGGGTCGGCAACCTCTAAAAACGCGTCCTTTATACCTTTTTTGGCAACTGCTTTATTGAAATTCTCTTCGGCAGTTATTACCTTGTCAACAGTGCCTGCATTTGTTTGCGCCAGGGCTGAAGTGGTATAACCGATTAATGCGACAGCAGCAAATAATATGTTTTTCATGTGCATGATAAGTATTGGCTAAATTTACTGATTTTATTTATGTCGGGAGTTATTAGTAGTTCATTCTCGTTAATAATCTGTTTTTTTATGCAGTAACGTAATTTTTTGAATTAAATTTTACTCCAGTTGGTACCATCCTTATTATCTTTTAGCTGGAAGCCGATTTTTTGCAGGCCATCCCGTATTTTATCAGATGTGGCATAGTCATGATTGAGTTTAGCCTCGCTTCTTATATCCACAATAAAGTTTAACAACTTAGGCAGATCATCATTTGCGGCCTGCTCATCCTTTAATCCTAAAACATCAAACACAAATAGTTGGATCATGTTTTTGAGCAGCTCCAAATTATTGGCGTCTATTTTCAATTTGCCATCATTTACCGAGTTAATTATACGTGCAGCCTCAAATAATTCGGCTATTAACACCGGGCTGTTAAAATCGTCATTCATTGCCGCGTAGCAGCGTTGGGTTAGCGGCCCGATCTCTATTTCAGTGGGGGCACTCGTTTTTAATCCATCCAATAAGCCAATGGCGGCCATCAATCGTTTAAACCCTTTTTCGGATGCTTCCATTGCTTCGTTGCCAAAATCAAGCGTACTGCGATAGTGTGCTTGCAGCATGAAAAAACGAACCGTCATAGGGCTATAACCGCGGTCAAGTATAGAATGATCGCCGGTAAAAAGTTCATGCGGTAAAAAACTATTACCTAACGATTTCGACATTTTTTGCCCGTTAACCGTCAGCATATTGGTATGTACCCAATAGTTAGCCGGATTTTTATGAAAACAGGCCACGTTTTGCGCTATCTCGTTGGTGTGGTGCGTCGGCATCAGGTCAATACCGCCGCCATGAATATCAAACTGGTCGCCCAAATACTTATGGCTCATAGCCGAACATTCCAAATGCCAGCCGGGAAAACCCACACCCCACGGCGATGGCCATTTCATTAAGTGCTCGGGCTTTGCTTTTATCCATAACGCAAAATCGAGCTTGCCCCGTTTTTCGTCCTGCCCGCTAAGTGTGCGCGTATTGTTCAGCATATCATCCAAATTGCGGCCATTTAGTATGCCGTAATCTTGCGTTTGATTGTATTTTTCTACATCAAAATAAACAGACCCATTGACCTCGTAGGCAAAGCCACCAGCCAACATTTCTTTCACCAGTTCAATCTGCTCAATAATATGGCCGGTAGCCGAAGGCTCAATACTTGGCGGCAGTAAATTAAATATCTGCAATACTTCATGAAAGCCTACGGTGTATTTTTGGACGATCTCCATTGGCTCCAGTTGGGCCAATTTTGCTTTTTTTGATATTTTATCCTCGCCCTGGTCGCCAGCCTCGCCTTCCAAATGGCCGGCATCCGTAATATTGCGTACATAGCGTACTTTATAGCCAATTTGGGTAAGATACCTGAAGATGAGATCGAAAGAAATGTAGGTGCGGCAGTTGCCTAAATGCACGTCGCTGTAAACGGTGGGGCCGCAAACATACATGCCTACAAGCGGCGGGTTAATAGGTTTAAACTCTTCCTTTTTACGGGATAATGTGTTGTAAACAAATAAACTTTGCTTCATAGCGCAAACTTACATATTTTGGTTGATTGAGTTTATAAAGTTGATTAGGTGAGTAGTTGTTTTTTTAATTATTTGATGAAGTGAACCATTCACCTAATTAACCCAATAAACAACTCACCTCAACACCACGTCACTCACCACCGGATAATGATCTGATAATTTCTTCTCAATAATATGATAGGTGTTGATATTAAACTGCGGCGAGGTCATGATATAGTCTATCTGGTAATTGGGGAAATCGCCGTTGTAAGTTCTGCCTAATCCAAAACCTTTTTCGGCAAAGGCGTTTTTAAGGC
>Ga0206840_1091_pt2 | contig 11355 bp, 10 predicted proteins | sample Alteio_BWOrgCont_24_FD_152633 | JGI IMG/M metagenome (GOLD analysis project Ga0206840, IMG submission 152633) | Enriched cells from forest soil in Barre Woods Harvard Forest LTER site, Petersham, Massachusetts, United States -... | ecosystem: Environmental > Terrestrial > Soil > Temperate forest >... | reverse complement strand
GTTTCAATCTGCCGGTCGGATGCCTGATGCGCAGTGTGTGGGGAACATTTCCGGAGTATCACACATCGGCTGACAACCTGCACTTCATTCAACCGGAGAAGCTGGCTCGATCGTTGCATGTTTGTGCCGAAGCGGTGAACGTGCTCGAAAACAATCGAACATACTTGAATCAGAATCCGTTCTGTGAACCGCAACTGGGCAAGAGAAATCTGTACCGCAGCACGGGCGGGGGATCGATCCATGAAGAGATCCATGCCCGGCTTTGGGTGCTGAACCTTTCCGACGGCCAGCATAGCCTCCTGGACATCGCGGAACGGTCCGGCTTGGCCTTCGCAGTGATTGACGATGCGAGAAAGGTTCTTTGCGCGGGAGGGCTCCTGTAAGAGGCCATGGCCACTTCGTAATCAATTGGAACGAAACGAACGGGTCATTGTGGCGGAGAGCTGCCGGTATTATCATCGCTTCACACAGAACGTTCGAAGCAGAGAACTTTTGGATTTACTTACACTAAACCTCGTAGTTTGAGCACTTTCCCGGTATGCTCACGATCTAGCAAAACAGCTGCAGCGGTAATGAACCGGGGAACACTTCCGGTGTTGGCGACAGGAGCGATATGAGGGTATTACTCACTGGTTCTCGGGGTTACATTGGGGCGGTCGCGGGACCCATTCTGCGTGACGCGGGGCACGACGTCGTGGGACTGGATGCCGATCTCTACGCAAACTGCGATTTCGGTGTCATCGGTACCGATATTCCAGAGCTCCGCAGGGATCTTCGCGACCTGACGACAGCGGACTTGGCGGGTTTCGACGCCGTGGTACATCTGGCCGCGTTGTCGAACGATCCCCTGGGGAACCTGAACCCGCAGCTCACGTACGACATCAACCATCTCGCTTCAGTGCAGCTGGCAAAACTGGCCAAAGCGGCGGGCGTAAAACGGTTCGTTTTCGCTTCTTCCTGCAGCACCTACGGGGCGGCGGGCGATGATTTTCTAGACGAATCTTCCGATCTGAATCCCGTTACACCCTATGGGGAATCGAAGGTCCTGGTGGAGCGGGATATTGCCCCGCTGGCGGACGATGAGTTTTCGCCGACCTATATGCGCAATGCGACAGCCTATGGGGCGTCGCCGCGGCTCAGGCTCGACATCGTGTTGAATGACCTGGTTGCGTCGGCGATCACCAAGGGACTGATTTATATCAAGAGTGACGGCTCGCCATGGCGGCCGATTGTGCATATCCGCGACATCATTGGGGCCGCTGTTGCCGTGCTCGATGCTCCGCGCGAAATCGTTCACAACCAGACTTTCAACGTCGGCCGCAATGATGAGAACTTCAGGATTCGCGAGCTGGCGGATATTGTTTCCGATGTGGTTCCGGGCTGCAAGGTGGAATACGCTCCGGACGGCGGCCCCGATCTTCGCTGCTACCGTGTGAGCTTCGATAAGATTAACCGGCTCATCCCAGCGTTCCGTCCCCAATGGACAGCGCGCAAAGGTGCTCAGGAACTCTACGATGCCTATCGCAGCGTGGGCCTCACAGCGGCGGATATGGAACAGGGACGCTACGTTCGGATCCGCGAAATTCAGCGTTTGCAGCAGGCCGGCAAACTCGATAACAACTTGCACTGGATTGCCGAGCGCGCCGCAGCTACCGTTGGCGCTTAATGGGGATTGCATAAACGATGGCTACCGTAATTTCTGCAGTACCCGAACGAGTTGAAGCGCAGGCTGTGACCAAGTCGTGCCGTTTTTGCGGCGCGCAGTTGCAGAAGACATTTGTCGACCTGGGCTTGTCGCCGCTGTGTGAGACCTATCCTTCGGCCGCCGAATTGAATCGCGGCGAGACCTACTATCCCCTTCATGTCTACATTTGCGAGCAGTGCTGGCTGGTGCAGCTGGAAGAGTATGAGAGCGCAGAGAGCATCTTCAGCGACTATGCCTACTTCGCCTCGTTTTCTGACTCATGGCTCAAGCATTGCGAAAAATACTGCAATGAGATGAAGGCGCGTTTTGGCCTGAATGCGGAGAGTTTTGTTGCAGAAGTAGCGAGCAACGATGGATACCTTCTGCAGTACTTCGTGCGCATGGGCGTCCCGGTCCTGGGCATTGAGCCGGCGGCGAATGTGGCTGAGGAAGCGGTAAAAAAGGGAGTTCCGACGCTAGTGCGTTTCTTTGGAACAGAGGTGGCGAAAATGCTTGCCTCTGAAGGGCGCACGGCGGACCTGATCGCCGGCAACAACGTGCTGGCGCAGGTGCCGGATCTCAACGACTTTGTGGAAGGTCTCAAGATTTTGCTGAAGCCGGAAGGTGTGCTGACTCTCGAATTTCCGCATTTGCTTCGGCTTATCGAGCTGAATGAATTCGATACTATCTATCACGAGCATTTCTCGTACTTCTCGCTGATCAGTACGCAAAAGATCTTGGAAGCGCATGGTTTGCGTGTGTTTGATGTAGAGGAATTGAAGTCACACGGCGGGTCGCTTCGCGTCTTTGCGTGCCGCGCCTCGAGCCAGACTCATCCGGTTGGACCGAATGTGAAGAAGGTCGTCGACGATGAGATGCGCGCAAAGCTCGATCGCATCGAGGGCTATGAGAGCTTTGCACAGCAAGTCCGGGAGACGAAGCTTGCCCTGGTGGAGTTTCTTGTTTCAGCGGCCAAGCAAGGAAAACAGGTTGCGGGCTACGGGGCGCCGGGAAAGAGCGCCACGCTTCTCCATTATTGTGGCATTGGGAAAGATTTGATTTCGTATACCGTGGACCGTAGCCCCTACAAGCAAGGGCGACATCTGCCGGGAAGCCGTATTCCCATCTATTCTCCAGATCGGATCCGTGAAACGAAGCCGGATTATATCGTGATCTTGCCATGGAATCTGAAAGAAGAAATCATGGCGCAACTACAGTACGTCAGAGAATGGGGCGGCCAGTTCGTTGTTCCTATTCCCAAGGTTTTGATTTCGTAGATCTGAAAGGGCGAGGTGAAGAATGAAGGTCGTCCTGTTTTGCGGTGGCGAGGGCATGAGACTCCGGGGCTATTCGGAGGACGTTCCCAAGCCGATGGTTACGATTGGTTCGCGGCCAGTGCTGTGGCACGTGATGAAGTATTACGCCCATTTCGGTCACAAGGACTTCATTCTCTGTCTTGGGTACAAAGCTAACGCGATCAAGAATTACTTCTTGGAATATGAAGAGTCAGTCTCCAACGATTTCGTTTTTTCGCAGGGTGGAAGAAAACTCGAGTTCATGCAGCGGGATATCGACGACTGGAAAATTACCTTCGTCGATACAGGTCTGCGCGCCACGATAGCGGATCGTCTGCGGTTTGTTGAGCCTCATCTTCACGGCGAAGATATGTTTCTGGCGAACTACAGCGACGGATTGACGAATTTCTACCTTCCGAAAATGGTTCAGGAGTTTTCACGGCGCGATAGTTATGCTTCATTCCTCTCGGTGCAGCCGCGGTCCAGCAGCCTGGATACGGTTGTTTCCGACGAAGAAGGCTGTGTACGCGGCATTAAGAGCATGACCGACGCGAATATATGGGTGAACGGCGGATACTTCATTTTGCGCAAGGAAATCTTCCGCTACATCAATCCAGGCGAAGAACTGATCTATGAACCCTTTCGCCGGCTGATGCCTGAGGGCAAGATTTGGTCCCATCGGTACGACGGCTTCTGGCAGTGCATGGACACCTTCAGAGACAAGCAGATACTGGACGAGCTTGAGGCTTCTGGAACGGCTCCGTGGCGCCTTTGGAAAAACGGCCAGCATGCAGCGGGAAGCGTGGCGTGATTCGATTTGGGTTTCCAAGCGGTGGATCCGATCCGTTCACAGTGCTTTGTCTGGGCGCACACGCAGACGATATTGAAATCGGGTGTGGCGCGACGCTGCTGCATCTCAAAAAGTTGTTTCCGGGCCTGAAGATCTACTGGGTTGTATTCAGCGCGGCGGGTGTTCGGGTAAAAGAAGCGCACAGAGCTGCCGAGCTATTTACGGCGGGTTGCGACAAGACAGTGGTACTCAAAGAATACCCCGACGGGTTTCTTCCGTATGTCGGGCAAGAAGTAAAGAAGTTCTTTGAAGAACTCAAAAACAATGTCCGTCCGGATTTGATTTTTACGCATTGGCAAGGGGATGCACATCAGGATCACCGGCTTCTGTCCGAGTTGACAGGCAATACATTTCGCAATCATTTGATTTTGGAATATGAGATTCCGAAGTATGACGGAGATCTGGGGCGACCGAACCTGTTTGTACCATCCGACTCACCGTTGTACGAGACAAAGGTCGACTATCTATTCGAAGCGTTTGAATCGCAGCAATCGAAGCGCTGGTTTGAGCGCGAGACGTTTTTAGGATTGATGCGAATTCGAGGTATGGAATGCAATGCGGAGAGCGGATACGCGGAAGCGTTCCACTGCCGCAAGGTGGTTCTCTAAGCGGATGCCAGTTGCGTGAACTGGTTTAGGAGGCACAGCGAAATGAACCTATTTATTGACTCCCGCATGGATGAGGAAAAGCGCCGGCAGGAACTGTATCGCGGATCGGTCCTCGTATATTCGCCTTCGCCGAGTGCGCTGAAGCTTTGTGAATTTGCGCGTGAAATGGTCGAGGCCGCATTTCATCCGTATGATCCACGCAAAGTGCATGAACATATGGCCGTGGAGCGCTGTGTAGAGATTCTCGCCGACCTGAAGCCAAAATTTATTCATCACGAGAAATCGAAGGAATTGATCCAAGGCATGCTGGCGGAACGCGGCTGCGATCCGGAAAAGACTTACTTTGATGTTCCACGGTTGCGCACGGCGTTTCCGTCTGATTATCTGGCTTCGGGAATTGCGTTTGCATTCCATCCGCATCGCGACACCTGGTATTCCGCGCCCGGCTCGCAAATCAACTGGTGGATGCCGGTGTACGACATTTGTCCGGAAAATAGCATGGCTTTTCATCCGAGATACTGGGATGAAGCGGTTCCGAACAGTTCGAACACGTACAACTATTACGCGTGGAATCGAGCGAGCCGGCAGAGTGCCGCACAACACGTGAAAACGGATACCCGCGAGCAGCCGCGTCCTCAAGTTCCTCTCTCACCCGACCCGCAGGTGAGGGTCGTTGCGCAAGTGGGAGGCGTGATGCTTTTCTCTGCAGCGCAATTGCATTCGACAGTGCCGAACACCTGCGGCCTGACCCGCTTTAGCATCGATTTTCGAACTGTTCACCTCGATGATGTGTGGAGCAAGGCGGGAGCGCCGAACATCGACTCTGCCTCCACCGGAACGACAATGCGGGATTACATCCGCGCGTCGGACTACGCACATCTTCCCGAGGAAGCGATCGCTCCGTATTGCGATGAGAGTGAAGCCGAATTCGTCGCGTCTCCCACAGGCGCGCCCGTCGGTAAGTGAGTCATGAACTGCCGTGCCTGATTCAGTAGTGCACGGCATTGAAGTGGAACTGGCAGCGAGCTGAAGACAGGATGGAGTTTCGGGGATCGCGCATGACACAGACGGCAAAACAGGGACTTTACGCGCTCGGCCTGCAGCAACCGCGTTTCGCTTATTTTAATGGCGAAGTGCGGCCCTGGGAAGAAGCGACGCTGCATGTTTCGTGCGAGGCAGTGAACCGCGGCCTCAATGTTTTTGAAGGATTGAAAGGTTACTGGCAGGTTGACGGCAAGGAATTTGGAATTGTCGAGCTACGCCGCCACTATGACCGGCTAGTCCGATCGGCACGCCTTCTGCACATTCCTGTACCCGTATCGTATGAGGAGTTTCGGGACGCGTGCGGGAAGCTCGTTCGAGCGCTTTATGAGCCCGACAAGGATATGTGGATTCGTGCGACGCTTTTCGTGGTCGAAGGGCATTGGGGAGAGAACACCATCGCAGATCTGTACCTGACTGCTTACCATCAGACAAAACATCCTCCGATTCCAGTCAGCATTGGCGTCAGCACCTGGCAGAGAGCGAGTGACCTCAGCCTTTCTCCACGGATCAAGGCGAGTTCGAATTACCAGGTCGCGCGATTGGCGCGTATCGAGGGCAAGAAGCGCGGATTCTCCGAAATGATTCTGCTTAATCAGCATGGCCGAGTAGCCGAGGCCACCGGAGCATGTGTGCTGCTCGTGCGCGACGGATGCATCATTACACCGCCTGCATCGGAAGGTCGATTGGAGAGCATCACGCTTGAGATTGTACGACGGATTTGCCACTCGCTTGCGATCCCGTTTATCGAGAGGCCGGTTGATCGGACAGAGCTCCATATTGCTGACGAGATTCGTCTGATTGGAACATTGGCTGAACTTGCGCCAGTTACCCGCGTCGACGAATACGAGTTGCCTCCGACTTCACCATTGACAGACTTGGTCGCCGAGACATTTTGGTCTGCAGTTCGGGGCGCGACCCCACATCCTGCCGTTGAGTTGACATTCATTTGACCCACCTACTCGCCACCGTGTTGAACCCCAGCGGCGTGTAGCAAACGAAGATATCGGAGTTTCTAAGTAAATGAAGCAGGAACTACAAGAGCTGTACAACTATCGAGAACTTCTGTACATGATTACGTATCGGGACATCAAAGTCCGGTACAAGCAGTCGGTCATGGGGTTTTTGTGGGCGATCCTCATGCCCATCCTGATTGTCATGTCTGGCGTTATCGTGCGCTATGCCTACGCATTTGTTTCCCATGCACCTCTGAAGACTGCGGATATTGCCAGCGTCGCAATTAAAGCGGTTCCGTGGGCATTCATCGTTTCCAGCATTCGTTTCACATGCATTAGCCTTCGTGGCAATCGCGACCTGGTTGTGAAGATCTACTTTCCAAAAGAAATCTTCCCGATGGCCGCGGTTCTTGCGTGCCTGTTCGATTTCTTCGTTGCGTTCTCGGCCTTAATAATCTTCCTGGTGTTCATGAAAATTGGCTTGAGTGTTTATCTCCTCTGGGTTCCTGTACTGCTTGCAACGACTGTCTTGTTTTGCGTCGGGACTGGAATGATCATCTCGGCCGCGAGCCTTTTCTTTCGCGATGTGGGGTACATCGTCGAAGTGTTCCTGACCTTCGGAATTTTCTTTACCCCCGTGTTCTACGATGTGCGCATGTTCGGCGACAAAGGTAAATGGCTTCTCCTGAACCCTGTGGCTCCGCTCCTCGATGGGCTCAGCACGTGCATGGTTCGCCATGAGTCGCCGGACCTTCATTGGTATATGTACAGTCTTGCATTCAGTATGGCTGCGTTCATGGGTGGATTTATCATGTTCAAGCATCTCGAGCCCGCTTTTGCTGAGAGCATTTAAAGGAAAACTGCCATGTCTGATGCTGCGATACGGATGGAGCATGTCTTTAAAAAGTTCCGCAAGGGAGAAACCTATAACTCCCTTCGCGATTTGGTTCCTGCTTTGACGGGGAAGCTCCTTCGTCCCCAGGAGCTGGATGCCAAGAAGCGACGCGAGTTTTGGGCTCTTCAGGATATTTCATTTGAGGTGGAACGCGGTCATGCTTTGGGGATCATAGGTCATAACGGAGCTGGAAAGAGCACCGCTCTCAAGATTCTGAGTCGCATTATGAAGCCGACAAGTGGCCGCATGGTGGTGAATGGGAGACTCTCCGCTTTGATCGAAGTGACGGCCGGTTTTCACCCCGACCTTACTGGGCTCGAAAACATTTATCTCCACGGCACGATTCTGGGCATGACGAAGCGGGAAATTAAGTCGAAGATCGACCAGATTGTCGCGTTTTCTGGAATCGAGGAGTTCATCGACACGCCCGTGAAGCGGTATTCTTCCGGCATGTACGCGCGACTCGGCTTCTCAGTCGCAGCCCACGTGGACCCGGATGTGATGATAGTTGATGAAGTTCTGAGTGTTGGCGATTTTGTTTTTCAGCAACGCTGCATGGACAGGATACGATCGGTCATCAAAGCCGGAACAACGGTGCTCTTCGTGTCGCATAACCTCAAAGCGGTGACAGAGATCTGTGATAGCGCGATGCTGCTTGAGCATGGCAAAGTGCTCGCGATTGACCGCACTGACATCGTTGCCAGAAAGTATCTCAGCCTCGGTGCGCAAGTAGAGGAGCCGGACCAGAAGAAGCCCGTCTACATCTCCAAAGTCCAGATACGCGATCGCGGTGGAGAGCAATCAAAGTTTGAATCGGGTCAGACGGCATGGGTCGATGTTGAAGTCACTGCGAGAGAGGCGACAGGGAAACTATCCGTCGTCATTTGGTTTACTGACGAAACTCAGTACATCATTTTTCACACTTCGACCGAACGCCTTGGCTTTCCCCCCTTCTCCCTGCAGGCCGGTGGGACTTACCGCTGCACTTTTGAACTAGCCCTGAACATCGCACATGGGACCTTTCATCTTGTTACTGAGGTTCATCGCTACGACATTCAGAAAGGCTATGATCGCAAGGAGCCAGCTGCAACAATCTTCGTCGGCTCTTCAACAGCCGTTGGTGGGGCCGTCAATTGCTTTCCAAGACTCATTGAGTCCGAGACTCTAGATTCATCTGCACAATATTGCGAAGTTTAACTAGGAGAGACTTGAGAATGGAACAGACCATTAAAATGCAGCGACCCGCAAATGACGTTCAGATCTGGGACAAGTGGAACTCCACCTATCGGCAGGGGCGGCTGGATGAGCCGTCTAAAGTTCGCTTGCGGACCATCGACGCCGCGATGAGGGAACTCAAAATCCGAGACGCGAAAATCATGGAAGTTGGTTGCGGGACTGGGTGGCTGAGCGCGAAGTTAAGTGACTACGGGCAAGTCACCGCATGTGATATCGGTAAGGAAATCATTGAGACGGCGCAAAAGAACTATCCACAAGTCAAGTTCCATTCAGGCGCTATCGAGTCTATAGAACTGCCAACGAATTATTTTGATGTGGTTGTGACTTCTGAAGTGTTGGCGCACGTCCCGGATCAGGCTGCCTTTATCGAAAGATTAGGGCTGCTTTTAAAGTCCGGAGGATTTCTGCTCCTTACAGCACAGAACAAATATGTCTTTGAACGGACAGCGAATATTTCTCCCCCAGACGGCTGGATTCGCAAGTGGGTCACGATGAAGACCCTCAAGGGCTTGCTTCGGGAGCGATTCTCTATTCGGCGAGCAACTACCCTCGAGCCCGAGGGGCATTTAGGACTTTTGCGCGTGGTCAATTCGAGCAGAGTCAATCATTACTTGAATGCGGCTCTCGGTGCCGAACGTGTGAAACGCCTGAAAGAACGAGCCGGCTTTGGCCAATCCCTCTTTGTTATTGCAGTGAAACGTTGAATGCTGCGATTGGCCATTTGTGAACCGTGTGCTACAGCAGCAGTCAAAAAGTGAGTCGTAACACATGGGAACGATTCAGATCGATCAAGTCGACGCTCAAGCTGCCGATCAAGTGCCGCTTGCGGGCCCGCGAGTCGCACTCCTGACTCCGTATAGTGGTGGAAACCTCGGGGACGCGGCGATTCAAGACTCGATGATCTTGAATCTTCGTAGGCGGTTGCCGGGAGTTCAGTTCCTTGGCATCACTCTCAATAGCGAGAACTTTCTGAAGCAACATGGAGTCGATGCATTTCCCCTTTTGGCAACAACAATGCCAATCCCGGACCCGAACAGTCCCCGCAAACAGAGAACATCAAACAACTTGAAGCATGCGGATATTGATCGAGGCAGCCGAAAAGGTTTGTCGCAATTGGCGCGGATTCGCGGCGCACTGTGTAGGGTCCCCGGTTTGTTGCGCGCCGCTAAGAAGTCTCGCGCTTTTGTTGCCCGGTGCCGTCAGGAGATGAGACATTCGCTCGCGGGCTATCGAGTACTTCGTTCCCAGGACCTTTTGCTGTTTTCCGGCGGCGGGCAACTGGATGAAGAATATGGAGGGGCGTGGAGGCTTCCCCTCGCATACTTTAAGTGGGCGCTCCTCGCACGAATGGCAGGTATCCCATGCGCCATGATAAGTATCGGTGCAGGCAGAATTAAGATACCTGCTTCGCGTTTCTTTATCTCAATCGCCCTTCGCATGTGCTGTTACCGATCCTTTCGAGAGTCCAAGAGCCGGGCACTCTGTGCGAGTCTCTTGCCGCGCGCCACCAAGGACCCTGTCATACCTGACTTGGCGTTCAGCTTGCCGGATTCGGAGTTGCCGGACCCTAGCGAGCAAATTAGGTTGCTAGCAGGCCGTCGCCCGATCGTTGCCTTAAGCCCTATTGCCTATGCCAAACCCGTCAATTGGCCGACTCCAAACAAGGCCATCTATGACCGCTATCTTCAACAAATGGGGGGAATATTAACGGGTCTTGTGCAGCAAGGGTACTTTGTCGTTGTCGTTTGCTCCTCCCTTGGTGACGATGAGACTGTCATTCCGGACCTCCTGAATATAGTCGGCAACGAAGTCAAGCAGGCGATGCGCGAACAGATCTTCTTCCCGCCAATCAAAACATGGCGGGACCTCGTTGCAGTACTACGTGAGACCGACTATTTAATCGCAAGCCGTCTGCACGGAACAATTCTTTCCTTCGTTTCAAAAACGCCGGTTGTGGCGATATCATTTGATCCCAAGGTCGACTGGGTGATGGAAGACCTCAAACAAAGCGAATACCTTTTGCATATCACAGATTTTACGGCGGATGACGCCTTGAAGGCGCTCAAGCGAGTAGGGGCGGATTGGGATGCTGCAGTGGAGCGTATATCTCTGTATCGTCAGTCGATTGCGTCTGAGACAGCGCGGCAGTTTGAATATGTCACGGGGCTGGCCTTGAAGCATCATCAGTATCAGAATTGAGAAAAGAAAATGGACTCTACTCCTCTAATCAGTGTAGTGACACCTTTTTACAACACGGAAGCCTATCTCGCCGAGTGTGTCGAGAGTGTCTTGGCGCAAACTTACACAAACTGGGAATACATATTAGTAAATAATTGCAGCACAGATAGATCCGTCGAGGTCGTCAAACGATATGTCGACCGTTTTCCGAATAAGATTCGTCTATACCACACGAAATCGTTTCTTTCCCAGGTCCAAAACTACAACTACGCGTTGTCGCTCATTTCGGAGCAGAGCAAGTATTGCAAGATGGTGCAAGCAGACGATTGGATATTCCCGGACTGCCTTAAAAGCATGGCCGAACTGGCGGAGGAGCATCCGAGAGTCGCCATCGTCGCTGCCTATGAATTGGAAGGAGACCACGCGTCTCTCGGCGGATTGCCGTATCCCAGCCGCGAGGTCGAAGGGCGAAAGATTGGTCGTCTCTTCTTTGAGAGAAATATGTCGCTTTTCGGCACTCCAACATCTTTGCTCATGCGCTCTGAGGTCGTTCGATCACGAAGTCCCGCTTTCTATGACGAGCGGCACGCGCCGTTTGAAGACTCGCATGTG
>Ga0206840_1144_pt2 | contig 11384 bp, 11 predicted proteins | sample Alteio_BWOrgCont_24_FD_152633 | JGI IMG/M metagenome (GOLD analysis project Ga0206840, IMG submission 152633) | Enriched cells from forest soil in Barre Woods Harvard Forest LTER site, Petersham, Massachusetts, United States -... | ecosystem: Environmental > Terrestrial > Soil > Temperate forest >... | reverse complement strand
ATCATACTTCAAATCCTGAAAATTAAATGAAAAGACCATTACGAATAGGTATTGAAGTACAACGACTTTTCAGGGAAAAAAAGCACGGAATGGAGATAGTCGCGCTCGAAATTTTAAAAGAATTGCAGCAACTGGATACCTATAATGAATATGTTGTTTTTTGTAAAAACCGATAAGGATTCGGACTGTTTAAAAGAAACACCGAATTTTAAAATAGAACAGGTGGCGGCCTCGTCTTATGCTACCTGGGAGCAAATTAAATTGCCGCAAGCAGTAAAAAAACATAGTCTCGATTTTTTGCATTCCACCTGTAATACATCTGCGCTTAGTTTATCTGTGCCGTTGATACTTACGGTGCATGATATTATTTACCTTGAAAAAGCTGATTTTAAAGGTACAGCTTATCAAAACTTTGGTAATTTATACAGGCGGTTTGTTGTACCGGGTGTTGTTAAGAAAAGTAAAGTGGTTATAACGGTATCTAACTATGAAAAGGAAGTCATCAAAAAAAGGCTGAGCGTTCCCGAAGAAAAGATAAAGGTTATTTATAACGCCGTTAACCGGAAGTTCAATAACAATTACCCGGTGGATAAGGTAACCGATTTTAAAAAGAAATATAATTTACCCGATGAATTTATCCTTTTTTTAGGAAACACATCGCCCAAAAAAAATACGCATAACGTCATCTTAGCATATATCGCTTATTGCAAGGCCGTTAATACGCCGACCCCATTAGTTGTATTGGATTATAATAAAAACCTGGTCGAAGACATGTTAACCAAAACAGGAGATACTGATTTGATCAACAACTTTATATTTCCCGGTTTTATCGCGTCGGATGCCATGCCTTTGATGTATAATACAGCCACCTTGTTTTTATATCCATCGCTGCGCGAAAGTTTTGGTTTGCCAATTTTAGAAGCGATGGGTTGCAACACGCCGGTAATAACTTCAAACACATCCTGTATGCCCGAGATTGCGGCTGATGCCGCATTGTTGATCGATCCATTTAGCGTGCAGGAAATTACCGATGGCATTAAGTTGTTATTAAGCGACAAAAAAATGCGCGAAGAACTAAGCAGCAAAGGCCTTGCCCGTGCGGCAGAATTTAGCTGGAAAGCCGCAGCCGAAAAATTGTTGGATATTTACAACCAATTTGAATAAGTAACAATTATAAATGTCTATCACAAAAAAACTGTTAGCCTCCTCAAAAAATACACATTTCCAATCGCTGCTGGGCAGCGGGGTGGTGGCAATTTTTGGTTTGCTGGTTATCTCTATATTGTACAGGACATTAAAAATTGACATCGCAACCTATGTTTTATTTTTAACCTGTTTCGGTTTCGTGGATACGTTACGATCAGGATTTTTAAGTTTTGCTTTTGTTAAATTTTATGCTGGTGTAAAAGTAGAACGGGCGAGCGAGATAACCGGCTCAACCTGGTTTTTGGCGCTGCTAATAACTGCCGGGCTAATCGTATTAAGTGTAGTCGCTTTAGCGTTTTCATCCTATATAGGCGATCCGGGCATTGTTTTTTTCTTAAAATATTTCCCCTGGGTGTTTTTAGCAGGCTTGCCTTATTTTATGGCAGGGTTGGTACTACAGGGCGATAAAAGATTTGACCGTTTGTTGTTGTTACGATTCGTTAACCAAATATCGTTCACGATATTAGTGGTTGCACTTGCAGTATTAAAGAAAACAACGGTAGATACGGTTTTACAAGCATATACCATTTCAAATTTGGCTGCAAGCCTGGCAGCCATGTTTTGCGGGTGGACAATGATAAGCTCCATGAAGCACATTACAAAAAGTGCGATAACTGATCTGTTTAATTTTGGCAAATACAGCATTGGCACCAATATAAGCACCACGCTATTTAAAGTCACCGACGTTTTTTTTATTGAAACATTTTTAGGAAAAGCGGCTCTTGGGGTTTATTACCTGGGCGGAAGATTGGTTCAAATTATTGAAGTCCCCTTGTCCAGTTTTGTTGCATCGGGGATGCCTGCCTTGTCTGATCTTTATAATAACGGGAAAAAGGAAGAAATGATGCAGCTGATGAAAAAGTTAACGGGCATGGTTTCGGTCGCTCTTTTTGGCGTGGCAATTTTATCAATATTATTTGCAGAGCCGATTATCATGGTGATAGGCGGAAAGGACTATATCCATACAGCCGCTCCTAACCTGTTCAGGATATTTATGTTCATTGCAGCGTTTTCTCCTGCCGACCGTCTTTTTGCCGTCGGGGTTGATGTGATCCATAAGCCGCAGATAAATTTTTATAAAATATGGATAATGCTTGTCGTAAACCTGGTTGGTGATCTTATCGGAACGCTTGTATTTCATTCCATATACGGCGTAGTCTGCGCAAATATGTTCCCGATTTTGACGGGTATGCTGGTAGCTTATATACCCTTAAATAACTATTATCCATTTAGCTTATGGGGGGTTTTTGTAACAGGGTATAAAGAATGCATTTTGCTGCTAAAGCAGGGATATCAAATGGTTTTTAGTGCTAACGACTCTTTAAATCCACTCCATTGACCTCCATCATAACCGTTAATTTTAACCAGCCTGCTGTAACTATCGAGTTTCTGAAATCGGTAAAGGGCAAGGCTGTCAATGATGATATCGAGGTTATTTTGGTTGATAACGGCAGTATCGAAGATCACCAGCTTGAATTTGAAACGACTTTCCCGGACCTTGTATATATCCGCTCTGATAAAAACCTTGGTTTTGCGGGCGGTAATAATCTCGGTATAAAACAAGCAAAGGGCGATTACCTGCTACTATTAAATAACGATACAGAGATCACTGAAAACCTAATAAGTGAATTAATTGCCGAGCTGGAGCACAATAAGGAGATAGGCTTAATATCGCCACTGCTTTTATACTTTCATCATCCGGATATAATTCAATATGCCGGCTTTACCGAAATGAATTATATTACCTGCAGGAATAGCGGAATTGGTTTTTTTGATAAGAATGAAGGGCAATATGATACTATTAGCCGCCAAACCGCTTATTGCCACGGCGCCGCAATGATGTGCCGAAAGGCTGACGTGGAACAGGTTGGACTGATGGATGAAAGCTACTTCCTTTATTACGAGGAACTGGACTGGTGTGAAAGATTTAAACGCACCGGAAAAAAGATTTGGTTTACAGGGAAAACAAGTGTCTTCCATAAAGAATCGATGAGTGTAGGCAAGGAAAGTATTATCAAAACTTATTTTATGACCCGCAACCGAATGTTATTTATTCGGAAGAATACCGGGTTAATGAACACAATTTTGTTCAGTTTGTATTACATAATTATCGCCTGCCCAAAACAAATATTTCAATATGCGCGTAAAGGCCGTAAAGACTTAATAAGGTGGATGTTTAAAGGTGTGTTATGGAACCTTACCCATTCAAAAAACAGTACAGACCTCGGTTTTAAAATTTAATTATTTATGATAGCCCTATTTTGGATAAGCATTTTCCTAATCGTTTATACCTTTATTGGCTATGGCTTTGTATTGTATGGATTGGTTGAAATAAAACGGGTTTTTAAAAAACCTTTTCTTTTTAAAACCGACCAGATTCTTCCATCGGTAACCGTATTGATCGCAGCTTATAACGAAGAAGATATTATCCTGGAAAAATTAGCCAATACGCTCGATCTGAACTATCCGAAAGACAAGCTACAGGTTATTTTTATAACCGATGGTTCATCAGACGGAACCGCTGATAAGCTAAAAGATAAACAAGGGATAACTCTATTACACCAGGATAAGCGCGAAGGTAAAATGGCGGCGATTGAACGGGCTTTCCCGTTCGTTAAGGGCGAAATAACTGTATTTACTGATGCCAATACCTTTTTAAATAAAGATGCTGTTGTTGAGTTGGTAAAGCATTATCAAAACGAAAAGGTTGGGGCCGTAGCAGGAGAGAAGCGAATAATTATTGGCGATACCGCCGATGCGAGTTCGGCAGGCGAGGGGTTTTATTGGAAGTATGAGTCTAAATTGAAGAACTGGGATTATGCATTATACTCAAACGTGGGCGCGGCGGGCGAATTATTCAGTATCCGTACTGATCTTTATCATCCTGTTGAAGCCGATACGATAATTGACGATCACATGATAGCCATGCGGATAGCCGAAAATGGTTATATAATTGGGTACGAGCCTAAAGCTTACGCGATAGAAACCGCGTCGGTAAATATTAAAGAAGAACTTAAACGAAAGATAAGGATAGCGGCAGGCGGCATACAGTCTGTTTTGCGGCTAAAAAAAGCCGCCAATCCATTTTTAAACCCCGTATTTACCTTTCAATACATCAGCCACCGTGTTTTACGGTGGACAATCACACCGTTTTTATTGATTTTGGTATTCGTATTAAATGCAATAATTGCGTTTAATACAAATATATTACTGTATCAATTTATTTTTGCCGCACAAGTAATATTCTATATCCTAAGCTTGATCGGCTTATATTTCGAGCGCAGAGATGTTCGCATAAAAGCATTATTTATTCCCTATTACTTCTGCGTTATGAATTATGCTGTATTGGCCGGAATGGTTAGATACTTTAGCAAGCAGCAAAGCGCGGCATGGGAGAAATCAAAAAGAAAATAAGTTAAACGTTTTCTTTCTGTAGCAACGCAGGGAATGTTTTTAATATTACTATCAGGTCGTTTTTAAAGCTATGATTAAGGGCATAAGAGTTGTCCAAAAAAAGCCTTTCTTCTTCGCTCATGCCGCCTTTGCCACGCTTTTCAACCTGCCATAAGCCGGTTATGCCTGCGGGTGCATTAAAGCGTAAAGCATTTTTATCGGTAGTTAACTTTTCAGCTTCATACAATGGTAATGGCCTGTTGCCAACAATGCTCATATTGCCGATAAATACGTTCCATAACTGTGGTAACTCGTCGATGCTCGAATTCCTGATAAAATTGCCAACCTTAGTCACCCGCGGATCATCCTTTATTTTAATAAATGCCGAACTAATGCCCGACTTTAACGTATTCATATAATCCTTTTCGCACATCGTTGTATTGTCGGCATATAACGGAAACTGGCATTTACCCGAAGCATAACAATCCAGGCATAAATTTTTCTCGTTTTTTAATATGCTTTCGGGTATGGCATCCGTTCCGGTGTATTGATTTAGATGTTTAAGATCTTTTAAGCGCTGATCGGCATTGATATACATCGAACGGAACTTATAAAACTTAAATACCCGGTATCCAGTGCCCACCCTGAACGAATAATAAAAAGCTGGCCCTTTCGATTCGAGTTTTATGAACAAATAAACAAGGAGAAATATTGGTGATAAAAACAACAATGCGAGTCCCGAAAATATAATATCGAATATACGCTTGCCGATAGGCGTTCGGTAGGTAGAAACCGCGTTTACGTTGAACTTATTTTGTAAGCCGCCCCAGTTATTAATCGTGAAGTTTACGCGGGTCTCGATATTCTCAATGTTTAAAGGGAATTCAAAAACATCGAATATTCCCTTATCAATGGCAATCTTGCGCAAATTGTCATTAAAATGATTTACCAATAAAAAAATAGGAGTACGGGGCAACTTCTTTTTGAAAATGTTCTCGTTGGTAATGCCGGTATCGCTTAGTATATCCGTTTTTGAAATTATGGCGGCTATATTAAAACGCCTTACCTGCCATATAGAAATTAGTTCTGTCGCGTTAATGAAATGCATCATAACAGCCCCGTTAAAGTTGCATTTATTAATGACAAGAGAAGTCTCTTTGTCAAAACTTATCAGTGCAATAATTGGCCGCTGATCGACATCCATAATAACTATTTACCAATTCTTTTTAATACCACCCTTACGCGTGCTTCCAGTTCGGCCGGGTTAAAGGGTTTAACAATATAATCGTCGGCGCCCGAATTTAAACATCTTATCCTTTTTTCAGACGAATCATCGCCTGATATGATGATGATGGGAATAGTATTAAAGAGGTTACTCGCTTTAAGCTGCGTGATCAATTCAAAACCATTAATACCCGGCGTATTTAAATCCGATATGATCAGATCGGGCATATTGCCGTTATGCAAATAGGTAAGCCCGTCAAGTCCGTCATTAAAAGTTTTTATTTCATATAGCTTATTTAAGTACTCAGTTAAAATAAGCTGCATGTACTTATCGTCTTCAATGATGATTACTTTGGCGTGATTAGCAGGGGTAAGGCTCATTTTTTGAATGGTTTTTGTCGCTTGCGACTACAATAGATTGTTATTATTTATAGCTAATCTTTAAACAAATACTAATAAATTAACTGCACTTAATATGGAACAACTTAGGCAATTTTTTTCATTGTATATTATTGAAATGAATTTTTTAAATTCACGCTTTCAATAACTTAATTACTCCGCACGGTATAGACGTATAAACTCTTTTATACTTTTTGCGAAATTAAGCATAAATATATATATATCAGGAAGAAAATTTCACTAAAAAGCGGAATAATAAACATCTCCAAAATGACCGAAAATAATAAGATTGCAGCGCCCGAAACTTTGCCGCAAAATCTAAACCTTTATGATTTGACAGACATTGAAATATTGAGCAAAAATGATGATGCTCTTTTCGGTAAAGTGTTAAATATCCTGATCAGTATGTTTTCTTCCGAAATTGAAAATGTTAAAATTTTGGCTAAAGATGATAAGTGGAAAGAGGTTGCCGAAATAGTTCATAAACTAAAAACATCTTTAACACATATTCGCGTGGTTTCTTTAAAGCAAACAGTAAAGGACCTGGAAGATTACGAACAATTTGGTAGCGAGAAATTAAACAGGCTTGCAACTGAGTTTTGCGATGCACTGGAAAACATGCTGATCTATTTAAAGATCGACCTGGTAAATTTCAATAAAAAGTGATCGTTCAACATTTGTCGATGTAACAACTGATAAATTAATTTTGATTTAGACGAGAACATTCGTATTCTTGTAATGCCAACCCCTAATTGCTTAAACCAGACGCGTTTAATTTAAAATTATTGTGTTTTCATTTGCCTGGCATTTATGCGAATGATGATTTAGACGACGTTGAATTATAGTTAATATTTTATTTTAGTTGGTTTTTGACCGTATAAATTTACCCGGAATGTGCGAAAATCTTTTTTATATCGACGATAATGAATATGATCATTTAATTGTCGGTAGTTTAGTTAAGACATATACTAATTGCAAAAAGACAAAGTTTTTTTTTGACGGAAAAGATGCATTGAATTTGTTAAGTGAAAATAAATCTAATGCCGGGGAACTGCCTGATGTGATTTTGGTTGACCTGTTTATGCCCAAGTTTTCCGGTTGGGATTTTTTAGACGCATTTACAAAGATATACCCTACTTTAATAAAAAAAGTAAAGGTTTACATCCTATCGTCTTCTATTAAGCGGGAAGACATTGAACATGCTAAAGAATACGCTTTTGTTCAATCCTATATCACGAAGCCGCTAACACAAAAACTGCTTGAAAAATTGAATGGCGTTAATTAAGGCGGCCCGATTAACTTAATTATATAAAAACTCCCCAAATTCAGATCTTATAGTCACCTGTTTCTTGTCGGCGGCTTCCACATAACCTATTATTTGAGCAGCAACCCCAAAACTTTCTGAAATTTTCACGAGGTCGGCAGCAATTTCTTGCGGGACATAAAGTTCCATACGATGCCCCATATTGAACACTTTATACATTTCCTGCCAGCTGGTTTTTGATTCATCCTGTATCAACTTAAATAATGGCGGAACAGGGAACAGGTTGTTTTTAATGATATGCAGATTTTCAATAAAGTGCAGCACCTTGGTTTGCGCGCCGCCGCTGCAATGTACCATGCCATGTATTTGGTTGCGGTAATTATCGAGCATTACTTTTATAACGGGGGCATAAGTGCGCGTAGCTGATAATACCAATTTGCCTGCGGTGATGGTTTTACCATTGCCAATGTCGATTAGGTCGGAAAGTTTTTTTGAGCCGGAGAACACCAGCTCCTGAGGGATGCCGGCATCATAACTTTCAGGATATTTATTGGCAATCGTTTTATCAAACACGTCATGCCGTGCAGAAGTTAACCCGTTTGAACCCATGCCGCCGTTGTATTCTTTTTCGTAAGTGGCCTGGCCGTACGAAGCTAAGCCTACAATTACATCGCCCGGTTTAATAATATGGTTCGATATCACATCGCCACGTTTCATGCGGCAGGTAACGGTAGAATCGACTATAATGGTACGCACCAAATCGCCAACGTCGGCAGTTTCACCACCGGTAGAATAAATGCCAATTCCGGCATCGCGCAGTTCGCTCAATATTTCTTCGGTTCCATTTATTATTGCCGCTATCACTTCGCCGGGTATTAAATTCTTATTGCGGCCTATGGTTGATGATAATAAAATATTATCAGTCGCGCCCACACAAAGCAGGTCATCCAAATTCATGATGATCGCATCCTGCGCTATGCCACGCCAAACAGACAGGTCGCCGGTTTCTTTCCAATAGGTATAAGCAAGCGATGATTTGGTACCCGCGCCATCGGCGTGCATAATATTGCAGTAGGTGGCATCGTTAGTTAATATATCGGGTACTATCTTGCAGAAAGCTTTTGGAAAAATACCTTTGTCAATATTTTTTATGGCGTTATGTACATCATCTTTCGAGGCGGACACCCCTCTTTGATCATACCTTTGCGAAGAAATCATGCGCAAATATAATTAATAGTTCATAGTTCATGGTCTGTAGTTCATAGAATCATCAACCATTCTCATTTGCTATCTTTGTTAAAAGTGTACTACTACCCAATGAAAATAATTTCCTGGCTCAGGCTCCAACTAAAACGCTCATTTGATCGGATACGCAACGAAAATCTAAAAAAAAATGCTTTGCAAGCTATTCCATTTTGGATAGCTTCTGTAATTACTGGGCTGGTAGCGGTATTATATACCAAATTATTTATTGGTGCGGAGAAACTGACTGCGTTAATTATTACGGACCATAACTGGCTGCTATTTATTTTAACGCCGATGTGTTTTGTATTTGCATGGTGGCTGGTACAGCGTTTCGCACCATTTGCACGCGGTAGTGGTATACCGCAGGTAATGGCTGCCATCCAAATGTCCTCTCCAAAAACGAATCATTTGGTTGATAAGCTTTTAAGTTTTCGCGTTATAGTAGTTAAAGTAGCGTCGAGTTTAGCAATGGCGATTGGCGGCGGAGCAGTAGGCCGTGAAGGCCCGACTATTCAAATAGCTGCTTCAATATATAAATTGGTTTACCAGGTATTGCCGGCATGGTGGCCCAAAATAGCCAAACGGAATATGATGGTAACAGGAGCAGCAGCAGGATTAGCTGCTGCATTTAATACACCTTTAGGCGGTATTGTATTTGCTATTGAAGAATTAACCCGTACTCATTTTAGCTATTATAAAACAGCCATATTTTCGTCGGTAATAATTGCGGGTTTGTCGGCACAGGCGTTGTTAGGTCCGTACTTGTATCTGGGTTATCCAAAGCTGAATGGTTTGTCGCCTATGATATTTTTTGGCGTGGCGTTGGTTGCTTTAATAACAGGGCTATTAGGTGCCGGGATGGCAAAACTGACCATCTATATATTCAGCTTAAAGGCCAAACTGAAATTTCAATATCATCACATTATATATGTGGTGGGCTGCGCGTTGGTTATGGCCTTTTTAGCATTTTTTGTTGATAAAGGAATTTTGGGATCGGGTAAAGAAATTATGGAAACAACCTTGTTTACCCAGGATAAATATGTTCACTGGTATATACCTGTACTTCGTATAGTAGGGCCGGTTTTCTCTTTTACAACCGGTGGGGCAGGCGGCGTATTTGCACCGGCTTTGGGTGCAGGTGCAAGCGTGGGTTCATTAGTTGGAAGCTGGTTCCATACATCAGACATCGATACCAATATGTTGATATTAGCAGGTATGGTTGGTTTCTTAACAGGTGTAACACGGTCGCCATTTACATCGGTAATACTGGTGCTGGAAATGACCGACAGGCATAATGTTATATTTCACCTAATATTAGCCGGTATGATTGCCAGTTTGGTAGCCATCTTAATTGAAAAACACTCGTTTTACGACCACTTAAAAATCGGTTATATAAAAGAGTTGGAAGAGCATAAAATGCCAATTGATCCCGATGGAGAAACGCACGAATTACACGATTGAGTTAGAATTCCACCAATTAAATTTGTGCAATTCGTCTTAATTCGAGAAAATTAGTGCTATTTAATAAACAGCAACTCCCTAAACTTAGGTAACGGCCATAAAGCATCATCCACCAACTGCTCCAGTTTGTCAACATGGTAACGTATAGGTTGGAAGAATGGTTTTACTTTTTCGTCATAGTCTATTGCTTTTTCGCGCAGGTCTTCAATAACATTGGCTTTTTTACGCTCATCAACCATTTGCTCCACATTTGTCTTAATGGCATTGATGTGTCCTGCGATTTGATTGATGATATCCAATTGTGCTTGGTAGGTTGATTTATCTAACCCAAGGTCTTTTAAACCTTTAGCATTAACTACCAGTCGTGTTTGATACTCAATAGCCGCCGGAATGATAACATTGGTTACCATTTCGCCCATAACGCGGGCCTCTATTTGTAGTTTTTTATAAAAGCTATCGAGTAAAATTTCATGGCGGGCATGGGCTTCCCGTTTGGTAAATACCGCAGTTTCCGCAAACAAGTTTTCTGATTTTTCTGATAGAAATGCGTCAAGCGCTTTTGGTGTGGTTTTTACATTGGCTAAGCCGCGGGTGGCAGCTTCCTTTTCCCATTCTTCGCTATAACCGTTCCCCTCAAAACGAATGGCCTTTGAATCCTTGATGTAGCGTTTAATGATCATCAATAAGGCAACATCTTTTTTCTCGCCCTTTTTGATCAGTTTATCAACGTCATATTTAAACTTCTTCAACTGGTCGGCTACGATCAGGTTTAAAACAGTCATTGGGCTGGCCGAGTTGGCTGATGAGCCCACTGCTCTAAATTCAAACTTATTACCTGTAAAAGCAAATGGCGAGGTGCGGTTACGGTCGGTATTATCTTTTAGTATTTGCGGTATTTTTGGGATACCCTGCCATAACAACGCGTCTTCTTTTATTTTTTTACTTATTCTTGATGTTTCAATTTCGTCTAACACCTCGCTTAACTGGCTCCCTAAAAATATGGAAAGGATGGCCGGCGGCGCCTCATTTGCACCTAAGCGATGGTCATTATTTACGGATGCGATGGATGCCCTTAACAGGTCGGCGTGTTCGTAAACAGCTTTTATGGTATTTACAAAAAAGGTTAAGAACATCAGGTTGTTTTTCGGCGTTTTGCCCGGCGACAATAAGTTTTTACCGGTATTGGTGATCA
>Ga0206840_1104_pt2 | contig 11392 bp, 11 predicted proteins | sample Alteio_BWOrgCont_24_FD_152633 | JGI IMG/M metagenome (GOLD analysis project Ga0206840, IMG submission 152633) | Enriched cells from forest soil in Barre Woods Harvard Forest LTER site, Petersham, Massachusetts, United States -... | ecosystem: Environmental > Terrestrial > Soil > Temperate forest >... | reverse complement strand
TGAATCGCCAAAATTGAATGAATCCCAATTCCATTAAATCCTGTGACCATCAGGACAGCGGTAGGCTCATGCGGGTTTTTGTTCACCGGTTTTGCGGAATCCGGCAGAGGCATCTCCACGAGAATTTTATTCAGGTTTTTCAAGGCTTGGGCCGTTCTTTCATAATGGCGGCGGATAAGAAGACAAGCGGTGATGAATGCCCCCGTCACCACCAGCGTCACCCATCCGCCTTCCTTAAACTTGATTGCGGCGGTCATAAGAAGAATACCTAACGTCAGCGTCATCCCCGTTGCATTGATGAGAAATCCTCGGATCCAGCCGGGGCCTTTTTGTTGGACCCAATGTTTCACCATCCCGAGCTGGGACAGCGTGAATGTCAGGAAAACATTGATGCTGTACATGACGACAAGAATGCGCACAGAGGCATGCGTATAAACCAGCATTCCTAACGCAAATACGCCCATGAGCATAATGCCATCCTTCATCACCAGACGTTCGCTCAAATTCGTAAAACGACGCGGGAGCCACCGATCGATCGCCATATTGGCCATCACGCGAGGTCCATCGACAAATCCGGTCTGAGCCGCAACGATCAGGAGGGCTCCTTCGGATATCATCGTGAAAAGAAAGAGCGCGTGGCCTCCTCGCCACGAAGACGTAAATCCCTCAATTAAAACGGCGTTTAGCGTGCGGCCAGGAACGATTCGAACTTGGTTTAAGAGATAACAAAGGAGAAGCCCGCCGGCCGTGAAAGACAAGGAGGTGGCCATGTAGGCCATCGTCTTTTTGGCGGTGGTGACTCGAGGTTCTCGCAGGATTTGCAGGCCGTTGCTGACCGCCTCGATTCCCGTAAACGTACCTCCGCCCAGCGCGAACGCCCTAAAAAGAATAAGAAAAATGGCGAGAAAACCGAGATCATGGATGCCGCTTTGGGTCTCCTGGACGGCACCATGGACCAACACCGGAAGACCGCTTCCATGCGTGAAAATGCCGTAGCAAACAAAAAAAACGTGGGTGAGAACAAAGGCCAGAAAAATCGGCGTTAAAACCATGACGGATTCTTTGACCCCGCGCAGATTAAGAACGATAAGCAGCAAAAGACAAATGACTGCCGTCACAAATTTCCAAGCATAAAATCCATGCGGTAGGAAGCTGAATATGGCATCCATCGCCGACGCGACTGAAATGGCAATCGTAAGAATATAATCCACCAGCAGCGCGCAACCCGAGACGACGCCGGGGAGAGGGCCTAAAAGCTTGCTGGAAACAAGGTATCCCCCGCCACCCGATGGAAAAAATTCAATAATCTGAGAATAACTCGCCGATAAGAGAAATACCGTCCCCATGACCGCCAGGGCCAGCCATAAGGCCAGGTGGGCATGCGATCCTAAACTGACAAAGGCTTCTTCTGGACCATAACATGAGGAGCTTAGCCCATCGGCCCCTAATCCGATCCACGCAAAAAAAGCGATGAGTGATAAAGAATGGAAAACATGAGGATCCAGTGGATCCTTGGGTTTTCCAAGGACCAATTCTTTAAATTTTTTAACCATATAGACTCAGTCCGAGTTCAGAGGAATTCGAGATGCGCGATGCGGACCGATGGCAAGATAGGCGCAGAAGAAGACGAGCATAGGCCCATAAGAGCGCTCCAAAAGTGTCGGATCGTAGACATGGACCGTCCCGGCAAGATCGGCCATAGAACTTCTTACCTCCAAGATTCTTTGACCTCCCGCACGAACCACCCATTGGCCTTCGGACCTACCGGGGAGCCAAAGCCAAGCTTCTCCGCCCTCAGAAAACACAATCCAACTGATCTGACGCCTAAGCACGCGAGCCGGCTGAGGATCAAAGAAAACAAAAGACTCACTCTGCCCCTCTTCGATGGCGATACATCCGCGAAACCGCCCTTCACGGAAAAGACATTTAAAAAAACTGACACGGCCATCGATCACGGCGGAAGCTCGGTAATATTCCCGCTGCTCCGGTAAAAAAAGAACGGAACGCTCCAGTGAAAAAGAAAGGGTCCCGTAAACGCTTGTCCTGGACAATACGCTGTACTGATGGCGCGCCGTTCGCTGCCATTGAAATATCGGTAAGGACGTTGTTTGTGCTAACGAACCGTTCATCAAAATCTTTGAGACGAGTGAATTAATTTTCTCTGTTCCTGAATCTCCAATCTAATCAGTAAACGCTCCTGTTGAGAAGGATGGTGGGTGAGGGCCGTCTGGAGGAGCTCGAGTCCCCGGCTGGCTATTCCGAGCTGAAAACACAGCTTTCCCAACTGCATGTAAGCCGGCACAAAATCAGGGCGCTTACGCAAGAGCGTTTCGTAAGCTTCAAATGCCAAATAAATTCTATTTTGCATGGGCCCCGCCTCTAGCCTGCCGACCGTCGAAACGGCCGGCGGGCTCTTACACGAAGACTCTTTATGAAACGGCGATATCTCCCGATTCACCGGTCCGGAGCCGGACGGCGTTCTCGACGGTTGTGACAAACACTTTTCCATCCCCTACCGTTCCAGACTTGCAGACTTCACTGATGCCATCGATCAGTTTTTTGACCTGGGCATCCGGTACCACAATTTCCACTTTTATTTTCGGCAGGAAGGATGTTTTGTACTCCGTACCGCGGAATTGGTGAACGACGCCGCGCTGTTTGCCATGACCACGGATTTCCGTCACAGACATTCCCGGATAGCCGATTTCATCTAGACGAGCTTTCAAGATATCCAGTTTTTCTGGCCGGATAACCGCTTCTATTTTTTTCATAGATCTCCCTTTGAGTTTAGAAAGGGCAGCGGATCTCCCGACTTCCAGGGACCCGCTGCCCCAAGTTTAAGCCGAATTAACCGCCCGTGGTGAATTCCGGATAGGCCGGACCGCCATGCTCGTGAACATCCATGCCCTGCAGTTCGCCTTCCTTGGATATCCGCAGCGTACCGGTCGCATAATGCACGATATACATCAAGATAAAGCCCGTAATAAGAGCCCCGCCGCCGATGCAAGCGCTCCCTATACATTGGGCTCTGAATTGATGCCAACCGCCGCCATAGAACAAGCCTGTCACGACGGACGCGGCCGAATTATCCGCCCCGGTGGGAGTAGGCGCTCCATACTGTCCGGTCGCAAAGAGCCCTAGGCTTAACGTTCCCCAAACTCCAGCGGCACCATGGACCGGCCAAGCTCCTACGGGATCATCAATTCGCATGTATTCCAGCAAGTCCGTCGCCAGGACCACCACGATACCTGCGACAGCCCCGAGGCAAATCGCGCCGAAAGGCGAGACCCAATAACAGGGGCAGGTGATCGCGACAAGTCCGGCCAAGAGACCATTGCAGGTCGTGCCGCAGTCCCATATCTTGGTGCGCGGGTACACAAAGAACATCGCGGCGATTCCGCCGGAAACAGCGGCCAAGGTCGTGTTCGTCGCGATACGCGCAATGCCGAGCGTATCCATCGCCGACAGCGTGCTTCCGGGATTAAACCCATACCACCCAAACCACAGGATGATCGTGCCGAGCGCCGCGATCGTCATATCATGACCGGGCATCGGGCCACCGCCATCCCGCTTGAATTTGCGCCCAATCCGGGGACCGAGAACCACGGCGCCGGCCAGAGCGATCATTCCGCCGATCGTGTGCACGACCGTTGATCCGGCGAAATCATGAAACGCGGTAGGTTGAATATTATTGAGCCATCCGTCCGGACCCCACGCCCAATGGCCAAGAATGGGATAAAGGACGCCGCTGACGACCGTGCTGTAAATCAAGTCGCCGATAAAGCCCGTTCGTCCCACCATCGCGCCTGAGGTAATCGTCGAGGTGCAATCCGCGAACGCGAATTGGAACAGGAAGATAGCCAAGGTCGGCACTCCCGTGCTTCCATAAGTGTCCGGAATGTTATGCAGGAAGTAATACTGGTTCCCGATGAATCCATTGCCTGCGCCGAACATCCAGGCAAATCCCCAACCATAGAAGAGAAGCCCGCAGAGGCACGTATCAATGATTCCTTCGAGCATGACGTTGACTGTTTCCCGGCTGCGCGCGAACCCGCCTTCAAGCATCATGAATCCGGCCTGCATGAAGAACACCAGGAAGGCCGTCACAAGAACCCACACCGTATTGATCGGGCCGGCATAAGCCGGCACGGCAGCAGCGGCAGCGGCCGCTGGAGCAGCGGCTGTAGCCGCCGCACCTGCCATGGGCGCCATGGTGCCGTCATCCGCAAGCGCGCTGGAACCTCTAAGCACAGCTTTTACAGCAAAGTAAATGCCGAATACGAGGGCGGCGCCGATAAGCTTGCTGCCCAGCATAGTCAGAAAGTACTTCCGGTCTTTTGGATCTCGCATCTTCAATATGAACTTTTTCACTTAATTTCTCCTTTACGCAATTTTGATAGACAAAAAGTCCGGACCTCTGCAGCACCTTTGTCTGCACTGATCCGGACTTCAATGTCCCCTTTGCAAAATAAAAAAGCCTTGCTCGCCATAAGTGGCGCTCAAGGCTTCTCTGCCTCCGACTTAAATCCCTACGTTGGGCTTGATTAGATTATCATGGCCCCGTCTGGAAAACTATCAGCAGGAAACTAATTATATTGTAAGCATTTGACTTACGATTCGCTTTTGCCGAAGGTCCAATGTATGGCATGCTGAACGAGCTCAAAGGTGCTCTCCAGATTTAACTTGGCACGGATACGTTCCCGGTAAGATTCGATCGTCTTCATGCTCACATGAAAATGGTCTGCCATTTGCCTTGTCCCATAACCTTGGCCGATAAGCCGGAACACCTCCAATTCGCGATCGCTCAGACGGTCGACGGAGGCCGGTCCCGAGTTTCGTCCTTGGCCGGACAAATTATCGAGGATGACGTTGTTGAGTTCTTCGCTGATGTACGTCTTTCCGCTGAGGATTTGTCGTATAGCGGTCAAAAGTTTTTTTCCCGATTCGCGTTTCATAATGTAACCATTTGCGCCCGACCGCAGGGCGCGCTGCGCATATAAAGACTCCTTATGCATCGATAAGACAAGAATGCGAAGGTCGGGATAACGTTTTCGCAGCGTATCAATCAGATCGATGCCCGTCATGCCTTCCAGCGTAATATCGACGATGACTAAGTCGGGTTTGAGACGGGGGACTAAGTCGAGGGCTTCGACGCCGTCCGAAGCTTCACCGCAAATGACCAAATCTTTTTCCTGGCCTATAATTCGCGCCAATCCGTCGCGAAAGACGGCGTGATCGTCAACCAAAAGAATCTTGAATGTGCTGGAAGCGCTTTTAGATGTTGGCATGGGGTGGATTCTCCAATTCTGACAAGTGGCCTTGCATCTGAAATCGGCACCGGACAACCGTTCCGCCTATGGATCCCGAACGGAATGCTAGGGAAGCGAGAATCATGCGCGCGCGAAAATTCATCATTTTTATTCCCATCCCCTCACGAGTCCCCGACGAGTGAAATCCTACGCCGTTGTCGGAAATGCTTAAAACGCCTTGTGTTCCTCTGGCTTGCAGGCGGATCGTAATGCGTTTGGCTTTCCCGCTTTTTATAGCATTGATAATGGCCTCTTGCGCAATACGATAGAGGTGCGTCGCCACCGTACTATTTTCGACCAAAACCGGTTCCCAGCACTTAAATCGACATTCCACAGGGTAGATCTTTGGAACTTTGTTGGCCAGTTCCTGAAGGGCCTCCATGAGGCCGTGGGTTTCCAGATCGACGGGATACAACCCGCGAGAAATGTTATCGGCTTGTTCCAAGGCCTCCCCAAGCCGCGATTCGATCAATTCCAATTGCGTCATTTCGGGAGCGCCCCGGGCCGAGAGTTTTTCCTTGACGTCCTCGCTTAATAATTTGATGACCGCCAATAGCTGACAAAGTCCGTCATGCAGGTCTTCGCTAAGCCGGCGCTGTTCACGGTTGGAAATTTCTAGAATCGCTTTTTCCGCCTCCGTGCGCTGGACAATTTCCGCGCTTAATGTTTTATTAACGCGTGAAAGCTCCTCGGTCCGCTGAAAAACGCGGGCCTCCAACTCCCGACTCCAACGTTCCAAATCGGCCTTGGCCCGCTTTAAACGATCGCTGAGCGAACTGGTTAAAAAAGCGACGGCCCCGAAAATGACCAACCTCAAGAGGTCCGTAATCGTTACCTGAAGCGTATATAAAGGAGGTATGAAGAAATAATCCAAAGCAAGGATGGAAAGAGTCGAAGTAAGAATGCCAGGGCCGAATCCTCCATACCAGGCGCTGAGAACAACGGCCCCTTGAAAAAGATCAAACAACGTGTTTCTGGATTTCGAATTGGCCCAGCACGTTAAAACCAAAGCCAGCACGGCCGCCAACACGGCAAACACATAGCGGGGAATAATGCGGTCTATTCTTTTGATTTCTTTTCCTGTCGAAATTTTGACGTTAATCGGGGGACGCCGCCGCCACGCATCCACATTTTCACCCAAACGGTCACTGCAAAAACTACACCGAAAATGGCAAAGCCGATACATGCTCTTCCATCCATAGTATTCCTCCCATCAATGCCCTAATTTACAAAAAAACCCTCCGGAAGATCATTCCGGAGGGTCCTTTTTGCGAAAACTTTGACGTTAAGCGGCTAGACGCGCAGCGGCTGGAAGATGAGCCCCAAGCATCTCGGATTCAGTGAAATTGACACCCGTGAGATTCGCTCCCGATAATTCGGAACCGGACAAATCAGACTTAGAGAAATTTGCATTGGACAGATTAGCGCCCGACAAATCCGCCGCGTATAAATTGGAACCAGAGAAATCGGCGCCAGAAAGATTCGACCTCGAGAGATCAGCTCCATAGAGATTGGCCCCCGATAGGTTAGATTGAGATAAGTCGGTTTTGACGAGGTCCGCCTTGGCTAGGTTCACGCCGGACAAGTCGACTCTTGAAAGATCCGCGCCGGAAAGACTAATATGCCGTTTGAAAGCTATTTCGACCGCCAATTTGAAAGAATCTGCTTCAGTAGCAAAGATTAGATACTTCTCGTAGCGATCCTTGATTTCATATCTCATGGATAGGGCACCTTCCTTTCCCCCTCAGTAGGTAGACTATCACTAATAGAATGAAATATCAAGGCGATTTGCCCGATTGATGTCGCGCCTGTAAATTGAGCTTTATTTCATCATTCAAATCGGATTTCATCTAGGTAGAACACGAGCGGTCCCTCATTGTCGGATCCGCTCGTCGACCAAGCGAATCCGCCGCTCACTTTTGATAGGTCTGTATCCCGCAGGTCAATCACGTAATGCTGCCATTCTTTGGTCAGCCAGACGGGGCCAATCGCGGCGCTTCCGGTGTCCGCGTGAGGGCCCCCGATGCCGCCCACTTTGAAGTTCGCGATTTGTTCGCCTCCCTTGGCTCCCCGCGCCCAGAATGTGAGACGTTTCCGGTGGGACAGATTGAAGCCCCCTGGTTTGTATCCCCAATTGGTTTTGGGATCGAGCCAATAGAGACCCGCCCAACCCTCTTTGCCCTCGTCAGAAGGTACGTAGGTGATTTTAATGCAGGTTCGGCCGTTCGCCGGATCTTCCGTATTTTTCTCGTCGACTTGGACGTCCTTGTAATCTCCCATGTAACCTGTGGGTTGAAAATGATTGACTCGAGAACCATGGTCCGCATAAAGATAGAAGAAGCTCGCCGCCGTGTTGTCAGAATTATGAACCGTACGATCGCGGGGAGGCGGCCCGTCATACAATACCACGGTGGGTGGTTTCCCTCGAAAAGACCGACTCAAACTATTCCATCCTTCCAAGGCTTCAAAGCCTCCGGCGGCGCTGGCAATTATCAGAGGCGTTTTTCCGACGGACGAATCTGTTATTTCATTAATATAGGAGGCGGCCCATGCGGACTCTCTCCATCCCAAGAAGATTCCTGCAACGATGATACACAACACCTTTAAATTGAATCTCATAACCCCCCCGCTGATCTATACCTTGACGCGTTGAATGTCTGTTGCGCTTCATAGGTTATATGAAAGGCCTAGGTGGCGCGCCCAGCGGGGAAAAACCCTTTTTCGGGCCTAGAAATTGACTAATTTAGTCTAGGGGAATTACCTAAGGAAGGCGGCTACTTAACGACTTTTTCTCGCTCCACCCAATGGAGGGCGTGCTGCAGAAGTTCGATGCCATTCTTGAATTTCAGCTTCTCTTTAATATTTGCGCGGTAAGAGTCGACCGTTTTAACGCTGAGGAAAAGCGATTCCGCAATCTTGCGACTGCTGACGCCCCGCCCGAGAAGCCCAAAGATTTCCAGTTCGCGGTCACTAAGAAGTTCCATCGGGGAAACCGGTTTATTCGGTTGGCCGCCAACGACCTGCTGGAGCATGCGGGAGTCAATCTCTTCGCTGACGTACACACGGCCATCGAGAATGCGCCTGATCGCCGTGATCATTTTTTCCGTTCCCTCCTGTTTCATGATGTACCCCATCGCGCCCGCCCGCAGGGCGCGCTCGGCATACAACGATTCATCATGCATGGACACGACCAGAATCGGAAGACTCGTATTCCGGACCCGGATGGTTTTAATGAGCTCAATTCCATCCATCCCTCCCTTCAGAGAAATATCCGCAATAAGAAAGTCCGGTTTGGTCTCGTGAAGGAGTTCGATGGCTCCTCGGGCATTAGCCGCCTCCCCGCAGACGATGAGGTCTTGTTCGTGATTGATCAACTGAGCCAAACCCCGGCGTACGATCGGATGGTCGTCCACCAGAAATACACGGGTTTTCGCCTTAGGTTCTTGTTTTATCGCCATGTGTTGGGATATGAACAGATGATAAACGTTCCGCCTCCCGCGGCACGTTGGACGGTCAAAGTCGCGCCGATCATCCGCGCCCGGTAGTTCATGATATGCAGCCCCATCCCTCCTTCAGGCGGAACGCTTTCCGGAAAGCCCTTTCCGTTATCGCAGACCCGCAAAATGAGGAGTCCATGAGTTTCCACAAGGCTAAGTATCACTTGCGCCGGCTTGGCATGCTTCATCGCGTTGGACAAAGCCTCTTGAGCAATGCGGTAAAGGTGGGTGGCGGCCTCATGATCGTGTATTTTGATGCTGTCTTCACATTGAAAAATACAGGATATCTTATAAAGCTTTTCTGTGCTCTGCGCCAAAGCGCGCAAGGCGGACGTTAGGCCATACGCATCAAGTTGCACGGGGTTTAAACCACGCGCCAGGGCCCGGGTTTCACGAATCGCTTCTTGGAGCAACTGTCCGATATAGTCCGCTTCGGCGGCATCCTGAGTGGACAACTCCGCCAACCGTTTCTGAAGCGCTTTGTTCATATAAGCGATTCCGGTCAACTGCTGAAGAAGACTGTCATGCAAGTCCTGTCCAATACGGCGGCGTTCGCGGGCACTGATTTCCAAGATGGACTTTTCGGCCACTTTCCGGTCCGTAATGTCCTGAGAGACTCCAACAAAACGATACACGTCTAACCCTTGAGTCCGAACGGGGAAGGTCCTGGTACGAATCCAGCGCAAGGAATGATCAGGACGCACGATGCGGTATTCAATTTCCGTTTGAGGGAGCAGGGATTGTTCGGCCAAAGCCGCGGCGAGCCGGGCTCGGTCCTCCGGCATCACGGTTTCAAGGATGGAATTGGAATCCGAATAGAGACTTTCGCAGCTGCGGCCCCATATTTTTTCGTACGCCGGACTAACATAAAGAAATTGCCGGTTCTGGGCCGTGCATATCCAAAAGACTTCGTTAATACTTTCGGCAAGCTGCTGGAACCGCTCCTCGCTGTCGCGGAGCAACTCGCTGTCGGGGGCGGGCAGAAGGGCCTGGTTCATTTCATCGGCAGGCGCGGCGGGAGCTTTTCCCTTTAGAGGCGATTCAATTGCAAATTCTTGCTGCTCCATCTCAAGCTCCATCCTTTCCATCAACAACGGTTCGTATCATAGCAATCCAACGGCAGGTTTGTAATTAATTTTTTTAAATAAAAGCTTGATCTGTTCCCGATTCGCCGTTATCCCTATGACGTATGGCAGGCTTATTCCTCGGTGTTTTTTTATTTTTCGCGTCCGTCGTTTTGCCGCTGCAGGCGCAGGCGCCTGACCTGCGAGACCTGCGCGTAACCGATGCCTCCGGTCCGGTCACCCTAAAGACAGCTGATCACCCCAAGCAGGCGGCGATCATAAATGAAGAAACGCCGTTGGCCGAAGAGGATCTTATTGAGACAGGCCCGACGAGCAGCGCCGAGCTCACGATGGATGGAGAATCTGTATTTAAACTCCAGCCTGGCTCCCGCCTTCGAATTAAGAATCTTTCCCGGCAAACCACACGCTTCGAATTGATCCTGGGAGCGATGCTGGCGAAGGCGAAGCCTGCAACACATCTCAACGAGGGCGTCACCATCAAAATGCCTACCGCGGTGGTGGTCATCCGGGGCACGGAACTCTCCGTTGAAACGCGCGCTGGAATCTCTCGCGTTGGCGTATTTGAGGAAGGGCACGTCGCGGTGAGCGGCGCTTGGGGCCATGAGACGGTCAAGCTTGACCCGAACCAGGAAACAAAAATCACGAGAACGAACGTCCCTGAGCCGCCGCGAAAGCTGGACCATTTTATGAAGCTCAAAAACCAGATGCAGCACTTGAGGAGTCGCGCCGCCTTTTGGCACAACCATTGGAGGCCTATCAGCGACTTCAAAAAGCAGACCATTCGTCTTCGTCTTGCCGATCCACATCGACCAAAATCGCAGGGGTTCTACCGGCCGCAGGAGCGCCGACCGGTCCGGCGTGACCTTTAGTGACCGTCTATTGCCAGCCTTCTGCCACGAGCAGATGCTGCAGGGCGGAATTCTGCAGTGACACGGGAGGAAAATATTCGCCCGCAAGCCCACGGTCCCACCACCGACCCGTTTTCTGTCGTTCCTCGGGACTACTGAAATGATATTCATAAAGCTCCGCCCGGACAAAACGCGGCGGCGAACCGGGAAAAGGATTGGTCCTAAAAAGCCGTAAAGTATCCGCATCTCCCTGCAGAAGCTTGATTACCAAATGAACGAACCAAGGATGCTCCTGGTAGCCGGACATGGCCGCAAACCACATGAGCCAGTCGATCCGCAAATGATACGGTGCAATTTGCGAAGGGCGCCGGCGCGGGTCACCCGGTTTACCTTTAAATTCATACTCGCGCCACACGGTCGAGGCCATCACGACCGGTTCATCCGTCCCTTCGATCACCACCTCAAAGCGGGTTCGAGTAATCCCGCCAAAAGCGCCGTAGGTGCCGACCAGATGCAGAGGGTTGTAACTCGTGTTCATCACTTGGCGAGGCGAAAGCATGTTTAGGATCGCCGCCTGCTTGGGGTGATCAGCTGTCTTTAGGGTGACCGGACCGGAGGCATCGGTTACGCGCAGGTCTCGCAGGTCAGGCGCC
>Ga0206840_1154_pt1 | contig 11459 bp, 6 predicted proteins | sample Alteio_BWOrgCont_24_FD_152633 | JGI IMG/M metagenome (GOLD analysis project Ga0206840, IMG submission 152633) | Enriched cells from forest soil in Barre Woods Harvard Forest LTER site, Petersham, Massachusetts, United States -... | ecosystem: Environmental > Terrestrial > Soil > Temperate forest > O... | reverse complement strand
TGATACCATAGAAACAATAGGGCCATTGGCAGGGGAATTAGTAAACACGGTAAAAAAAGGGGGTTTCTACGATTTGGGAATAGCAGTAAAACAAAATCCACTTAATATTAAGCTATTTGCAAACTATAGGTATGTGAGCGCAGATTATTTAAGCCCGGGAGCACAGACAAGAAGAATATATGATTATGGTGTGGCCGGTTATGGGGGTAATGGGTCGTTAACCAATTATAATAATCTTACTCAATTATATTCGACCTATAATAATGGTAATACATTAAGAGCCCCAAGTTTATATGACCGCTTTACCCAGGAAAATGACAGGAATTTGAGTTTACAACCTCAACTTATGGCCTATCTTCCTCAGTATGGAAATATCACTCCCTATGGCGTGGCTACCCCAAACAGAAAGGGTATTACAATTGGACTATCGGCAGGAGAATCTGATAAACTGATTAAGGCTGACCTAATAGTTGATTTATTGTCTGAAATAACGGGCCAGGGAGTTATGTCAAATGGGGTTAGCAATAGCCAACTCCGCAAATTCTTGGGTATAAAAGGAGGAGCTTCTTTAAATATCGCAAAGTTATTGGAAACAGAACGTATAATCACATTAAGCGGAGGGTTCAGGTATGAGCATACAACCAGAGGCGCAGTGGCGGGAGGCGATACAGCATCCTCAGTTGCTCCGATAGATTTTAAAAGCACGTTAGTGGATTTGGGATTGACGGTAGAAATAATAAAGAACTTTGATCTAATTGCCGGATATAAATCTCTTTATGCCAAGGGAAATGAAGTATTAGCCATAAGAGATAACTCCAATAATGTTGTGGAGTATAGTTCTATTGGCACCTATCAACCGCCCAGCAGTGGCGGCTCTCCTGCTACAGTATACAACTTAAACCCAGGGTTTGACGTTAAGCAAAGTATATATGCTTTTGGTTTCAGATACCGCTTTACAAAAAACACATATTTTACAGCTCAGGGAAATTTTGTAAATTACTTTGATGATTCGCAGCATTATGCAGATTATAAAATCAAACAGTTATTCTTAAACTATACCATGGTATTTTAATGTATGAATAAGAAAGAAAAATACTTAATAATTTTAGGTTTCTTTTTTATTATAAGCAGCCTTGCGCTGGTTAGTTGTAAGAAAGAAAGCTCAATTACCAATGACCCTGAAATTGTCGCTCCCATACTTGTAGAAGCCCCCAATGGCTTCGCCGTTACTGATAATTTCTCCTTCACCTATGCACCTGCTTTACCTACAGGGCCTAGTTTTTCGCAGGCAGGCACTGTTTTTTATTTTCAGGCAGCTTTTAATGCAGAAGTTAGCTGGACTATAACTATTAATGACTCTACATCAGGGGCAGTAAAAACACTTATAGGAACTTCCAGTGCAATTAATCAATCTAATGGCAGCTGGAACGGAAGTCATGATGGACTATATTATTTTAACCCAGGGGATGTTATTACTGCTACGCTCACCTTTGCTGGTAGTAATATTAAACTTAACTCTGGCAGGTTTTCCATTACTTCTATTAACGCATTTAATGGCTATACCGGATTTATTATGGGCGAAGATGGGTATATTACTGCTCAAACTAATGGGACTTTCAACTATGGGCCTACATCTCAGGGTTATAAACTTGATCCTCCTCTACTACCTTATCTGCAAGCATATCCCTGGTATATAACCGGCCCGGCAACTCCTAGTGGTCAACAAGAGGGGGCCTACGGAGATACTCCCCTTGACCCATTTTTTGGCGGGGTATTAGTAACAAACCCTGCAATTTTTGATATGGTACCGGCGAATGTATATACGTTACCTGCAAACTTTGCCCCAATAGAGGGTAATGGCGCCTATATGTTGTATGGCACTGACTTTAATTTTGATTATTTTATAGCTGGTATGAAAGCGTGGACAACATGGATATATAACCCCCCAAATCCGGGCGACATACCTGTAGTAGTATTTACAGGGACGTCAGGGAATTATCCAGGAGGAATTCCTCATGATAAAATGCCAACGAATGCGCACCCTGACTCTCTTTGGCTAAATATTTACATATATGGAACTGGCGATGTAACTTCACAGTTTCACTGGAATATTGAAGAGGATGATAATGGAGACCATGTGCATTACGATACCTCTGAAGACGTATATACGTATGACTTTACCACAAATCATACCGGATGGAAACTATTTAGCGTTCCTTACAGCGATTTTGTAACAGCGGCATCCCCTAAAAACGGAGGCAAGGGTAACCACATACAGCAACCACAGCAAATTACGGCTTTTGGTATGCAAGTGCTGTCTTCCCCTCCCGGGCAGACGTGTAAAGTAATTGTTGATTATCCTACTATAACTTTAGGAAGGCCATACAATCCACACCTATAAATTGAAGTAAAATGAAATTTATAAAAAAAATAATATTCGTAGTTACAATACTTTTAGGGTTAAATGCCTGTAAAAGTTTTGAAACCCAGGTTTTGGACGATAACGATAAAGTGGCGGTGGATGAAGGACAGCAAGAAGGTTCAGATCCTTTCACTACAAACCATGGATATATTGATGACTTTAAATCATTCAGAGGATATTGGTGGGGAGGGGCTAAAGTTACTCCAATGGTTGTTGGCGATACACAGGTAACAGTTTTGAGCGATGCCGGTAATAAATACGAATGCTGGGGACTTGAATTTCCTGCTATTAATATGACTGTTGCGCCGGTTCTTAAGATAAGAGCTCGTTTTGAGGGTAATAGTGTTCCTACCCTGGGTGTTTCCCTTAAAGATGTAAATGGTTATGACACAAATATGGATAGACCTTCTGCCAGGTTAAAAAAAGGAGGCTACAATGATTATTATTTTAATTATACCGGGAAATGGAAACAAAGTTGGCCAGATATGAAAACAGTTGACCCTAAGACTATAAAAGATATATTGTTTTTTGTTAATCCCGGTAAGGCAAATTGGAGCGGTAAAATATATATAGATTATATAAAAGTAGTAACAGTTGATAGTATTCCTGCAAAAAAGGCGCGTCCCGAAGCAGCGACTACCCCTACCGAGCAGTCTGTTGAAACAACTCCTGGGGGGGTTAGCAATACTACCGAAAACACTCCAAGGTCTTTCCCTGCTATAAACATAGATGATTTTAGCGGCGAAATATACAGTTGGTGGTCTGGCAGTATTGCCAGAATTATTTTAACTAAAGACGGTAATTCATTAAAGGCTGATTTTGATAATGTGGGCCCGGGTTCTGAAAATTTTGGAAGAGGATTTAAATCGATAGATTTTATAAAAACGCCAATAGTAAAAGTTCGAGTAAAGAATACATCAACATCTCCTGCAGATTTAAGGCTTGACTTGAAAGATATAGACGGCAATGTTACGAATGCTAAACCAGTTGTAAATAAAATAGAAACCAGCCCAGACTTTGTTGATTACTATTATGATTTTACGGGAAAATTTGAGCAAAGCCTTCCAAGTAAGAAAGCAGTAAATTCATCTCAAATTCTTGAAATGATATTTATGGTGAATGCGGGAGAAAAAGCATTTAGCGGATCACTTTACTTTAATGATATTAAAGCAATAAGTGTAGAAGATTTTAACAACAAAAAATAAATTTAAACTTCAAAACAAAGATAAAACTTTTATGATAAACGTTAACTCAGCGTCCATTCTTGCCCTATCGCTTTTCTTAGGAACAGGAATCTCTTTTAAAGATGAACTTAAGCTTATTTCACCTACATCGGCAGTAACTACTTCGGCCACTATTGCAGGAGGAACAGTTATAGATGATTTTACTACCCCTCCTTACAGCTGGTGGGTTGGGAGCGATGAAAAATATAAATATGAGATTGACGATAACCAGGAGCTAAAAGTAACAATAACTAATGCAGGATTGGTAACAGGCCCTGGCACTGGTTATGATTGCTTTGGAAAACAGTTTGATCCCATTGATTTTACTAAAACTCCTGTTCTTAAATTAAAAATGAAGTATACAGGCGCTAGCGCTCCTAAAGTACGGATTGATGTTAAGGATAGTGAAGGAAATGTTTCTAACGCTAAGTCAATTGTTAAAAAAGTAGAAAACACTGATAAATTTGTTGAGTTTTACTATGATTTCACGGGCCGCTGGACACAAAGCTATCCTAGCGCAGCTACACTTGATCCTGTAGAAATAGTAGAACTACTTATATTCGTAAATCCGGGCGGGCCAGGATGGACTGGTACATTATACCTTGATGATATACAGGCTGTGCCAGTTTCTGAATTGCCTAAACAATAATAGTATTATCTCTTTTTAAATGTTAAGAGCTTTCCATAACAGAAAGCTCTTATTATTTAAACTTATTATCTTATAGTTTTAAATTAAACCTAACTAAATTTTAAAGTAATAAATCAATAAAAGCATGATGAAAATAAAACAAAAGATTCTGTTTATATTAACCTCTATTTTTCTTATGGTAGTAGTCGGAAATCATGCCTTTGCTCAAAAGAAAGAGAAAGGCAACTCTAAAAAAGGCGCTGCTTCGACCCCCGTTAAACAAACGCTCTCAGATGAAGAGATTGATAAGAAGGTAGCTGAACTATTATCTAAAATGAGTACTGAGGAAAAGGTGGGTCAAATGACTCAGGTTAATCTGCACCTTATTTTAGTAGGCGGATATGGCAACCTGAAAGGAAATATGGATACTGTTGGCTTAAGAAAAGCAGTAGTAGAATATAAAGTAGGTTCAATCCTTAATGCCATTAACCATGCTTATACGGTTGATTTATGGCACGACATTATTAAACAAATACAAGACGTTGCGTTAAGCAAAACCCCCAATAAAATTCCGGTGCTATATGGTATCGACGCCATACATGGGGTAACGTTTACTTCCAAGTCAACGTTGTTCCCACAGAATATTACTATGGGAGCTACCAGAAATCCTGAATTGGCAAGACAGGCGGGAGAGGTTACTGCTAAAGAATGCCGCGCTTCCGGCATCCGCTGGAATTTTGCGCCTGTGCTGGATGTAGCAAGGCAGCCGCTTTGGCCAAGATTTGGCGAGACTTATGGCGAGGATACTTACCTGGTAACCCAAATGGGTGTTGCTTCTATAAAAGGTATGGAAGGCGATGGCGACCTTACTAAAATAAACCAGGTTGCTTCGTGCATGAAGCATTACCTGGGCTATGCAGCCCCTGCATCTGGTAAAGACAGAACACCGGCGTATATACCGGAAAGACAATTAAGGGAAATATTTCTTCCTCCTTTTGCGGCTGCGGTTAAAGCCGGAGCGCATACTATAATGATTAACTCCAGTGAGATAAATGGAATACCAGTACACGGCAATCCGTATCTCCTAAAAGATGTCCTTAGAGGCGAGTTAGGATTTAAAGGAGTTGCAGTTTCTGACTGGGAAGATATTATTAGATTGCATACAAAACATAAAGTGGCTGCTACCCCTAAAGAAGCAGTTAAAATGGGTGTAATGGCTGGTATTGACATGAGCATGGTGCCTAATGATTTTTCTTTCTATACATTACTGGTAGAACTAGTAAAAGAAGGCCAGGTTCCTATGTCCAGAATTGACGAGGCCACAGGAAGGATTTTAAAACTTAAGTACCAGGTAGGCCTTTTTGATAACGCTTACCCTGAGCCCGCCGCCACTGCACAGTTTGGACTTCCCGAATATAAAACAGTAGCTCTTGAGGCTGCCCGCGAGGCTATCACATTATTGAAAAATAAAGAAGGCGTGTTGCCTTTGAAAAAAGATAAGAAAGTATTGGTTACTGGCCCCGCAGCTAAATCTCTTACAGCCCTTAATGGCGCCTGGTCATATTCTTGGCAGGGCGATGACGCTAAACAATTTCCTGATACAGGAGCTACTATTTTAAATGCTATAAAAGCAAAAGTAGGAGCAGCAAATGTAGTTTACATGAGAGGAACAAAATTTGAAAGAAGAGATTTTGACATTAAAGAAACAGTAGAGAAAGCTAAAAGCGTAGACTATGTAGTAGTTTGTATAGGAGAGGACGCTTATGCAGAGTCTCCGGGCGTTATTGATAATCTAGATCTTGACGAAATACAACTAAGACTTGTAAAAGCGCTTTACGAAGCCGGTAAACCGGTTATTCTGGTACTTGTAGAAGGCAGGCCAAGAATAATAAGGGAAATAGAGGATGGGGCAAAAGGAATAGTAATGGCGTATGTTCCCGGAAGCCAGGGGCACAATGCCATTGCCGATGTGCTTTTCGGAGATTATAATCCTAATGGTAAATTGCCATTTACTTATCCTAAATTTTCTGGGGATGTTATGCAATATGACGTTAAATATAGCGATATGGTTACAGAACTAGCGCCGGGAAAAATGGGCGAGGGTGGTTATAAGCCACAATGGCCTTTTGGCTTTGGCTTAAGCTATACTAAGTATGAATATAGTAATTTAAAATTAAGCGCTAAAACATTAAAAACAGATGGAACTATAAAAGTATCGGTAGACGTGAAGAATGCTGGAGATATTGCTGGTAAGGAATCGGTAGAACTGTATACCAGAGACCAATATGCTTCTATAACTCCATCTCAGAGAAGATTAAGGAAATTTAAGAAAGTTGCTATTAATCCTGGTCAAACAGTAACTGTTGAGTTTGAATTAAGCAAAGATGACTTGGCCTTTATTGGGCTTGATGATAAGAAGTTTATAACAGAGCCTGGCGACTTTGATATAATGATAGGTAAGTTGAAAGATACCTTCACTTACGAACAATAAGTTTTTATTTTAGTTAAGAAAAGGCTCCTTCAGGAGCCTTTTCTGTTTTAACAGTAAAATGATCTAGCTATGACTATTAAAAGCATAAATCCATACAATAACGAGGTATTACAAGAATATACGCCTTATACAGAAGAGAAGTTGGGACAGCTACTTGAGGTATCTGAAAAGACATTTAAAGAATGGAGAAAAACATCTTTTGAGCACAGAAAGACGTTGATGCTTAATTGCATGAAGGAGCTACTATCTTCACAACAGAGGCTGGCAAAGTTAATCGCTCTGGAAATGGGTAAGCCGTTAAAGGAAGCGCTAAGTGAAGTTCAGAAATGCGCAGGCTGTTGCGAATATTATGCCGCTAATGCCGAACATTTCCTGAAAGATGAACCTATAGAAAGTGATGCCTCTAAAAGCTTTGTAACCTATCAGCCTTTAGGCGCTGTGCTTGCCATAATGCCCTGGAATTTTCCTTTTTGGCAAGTAATTCGTTTTGCAGCGCCATCTATTATGGCGGGTAATGTAGCATTATTAAAGCATGCGTCTAATGTTCCCCAGTGCGCATTGGCATTAGAAGAACTATTTCGCAAAACGGGTTTCCCTGAAGGCGTATTTCAAATCCTGCTAATAGGTTCTGAAAAGGTAGAAGAACTTATAGGCCATAAGACAATTAAGGCAGTTACGCTTACCGGAAGCGATATAGTAGGAGCAAAAGTAGCTTCTGCAGCGGGAAAGAATATAAAAAAAGCGGTAATGGAACTTGGTGGCAGCGACCCCTTTATAGTAAGGGCAGATGCAGACCTGCCATTTACTGTTCAGAAAGCAGTTGACTCCCGATTAATTAATACAGGGCAAAGTTGTATTGCGGCAAAACGGTTTATAGTTAATGCGGCTGTTTACGATAAATTTATTGAACTACTGGTAACAAAAGTAAAAGAGTTAAAAGTAGGAGATCCTTTTGACGAAGCAACAAATCTTGGGCCGTTGGCAAGGCCGGATTTAGCCGCATCATTATATGACCAAGTAAAAAGAAGCGTGGAAGAGGGCGCAAAACTAGTATTGGATGGGGGAGTTAAAGAAAACGGACGCGCTATTTTCTATCCAGTTATACTTGCAGATGTGAAGTCGGGAATGACTGCTTATAGCGAAGAGTTGTTTGGGCCGGTATTTACTATAATAAAGGCGGAGAATGACGAAGATGCTATAGCTATCGCAAACGATTCCAGGTATGGTCTAGGCTCTTCTATATGGACAAAGGATAGTTTAAAAGCGGAAGTAATGGCAAAGGAAATTGAATCGGGTTCAGTTTTTATAAACGGAATTGTAAAATCGGATTCCCGTCTCCCTTTTGGAGGTATTAAGAATTCCGGCTATGGTAGGGAATTATCTGAAGCTGGGATAAAGGAATTTGTAAATATAAAAACAGTATGGATAAAGTAAGTAGTATTATACTATTATAGATATCCTGCTATGGAGTAGGTAAGGTACCCTATAAACTCATGTAGTAGTACTACCCATATCCCTATAGCGCTTTCTGATGGTAATATTTTTGAGATTTGAAGATAGTCGCGGTCGTGGCTAAGATAATCCGTAGGGAAAATATCAACTTTTAAACCTACCTTCTTAAAACAGGCTTCAGACCGCCTCATGTGGTAGGCTGAAGTGATAAGCAGAAGTTTTTCGGTAGTATCCTTCAATAAGACTTGTTTAGTAAACAGTGCATTCTCACGAGTGTTTTTAGATTTATCTTCCAGAATTATATCCTCTTGGGGCACTCCACACATCAGAAAAACGGCTTCCATATCATGAGATTCTGCTTTAAGCACTTTACTTATTCTTCCCGATCCACCAGTAATGAATACTTTTTTTATTTTACCCAATTTGTATAACATTACTGTATGCAGTATTCTATCGGCCCCATAAGGGATATATACTCTGTCGTGAGGGCTTTTATCGGGCATCGTAATTCCTGAAAGTACTACCCCCATTTTATATTTAGGCAGGTCATTTACTAAGACGGGCTTTGGCTCCCACCATAATAATACTTCATTTACTATTATATCATTTGAAAAGAAAAGAAGAATACTAAGGCCTGCAATAAAATAAGGTTTCTTTTTGGAAGTTTTATTCTTATAAATAAAAATGATAAAAAGAAGAACCACCCAAAACAGTGGATGTGAGATAAAGCCAAGTATTTTTGATAGTATAAAGAACACTATTACCTAAGGTTTGCGTAGTTTTTGTTTTTATAAATCAAGTTAAAGATAATAGGGAAAATAAGCAGCGTAAGCGTTGTAGCGCTTATTAAACCGCCTATTACTACTATTGCCAATGGTTTTTGCGTTTCGGAGCCTATACCATGAGAAAGAGCAGCTGGCATTAAACCAATAGTAGCAATAGTGGCCGTCATAACAACAGGCCTTACCCGCGAATGAACGCCTTCTAGTATAGCGTCATCCAGGGACAAGCCCAGCTTTAAGTTTTTCTTAAACACAGATATAAGTATAACGCCATTCTGAATACAAATTCCAAATAAAGCAATAAATCCAATACCAGCAGAGATGCTAAAGATAGTGCCTGTGATGTATAAAGAGAATATACCTCCGATAAGTGCAAATGGTACGTTCATAATTACAAGCCCGGCGTCTACTATATTTCCAAAAGCGATAAATAGTATAAAGAAGATTAACAATAAGGTAATAGGCACAACAAGTTCAAGCCGTTTTGTCGCTCTTTCCTGATTTTCAAAATCTCCTTTCCACTCAAAACTATATCCTTTACTTAAATGCATCCTTTTCTTTACTTTTTGCTGCGCTTCTGCAATTGTACTGCCCATATCGCGGCCTCTTACGGAAAATTTAACTGCAATAAACCGATCGTTGTTTTCACGGTAAACAAATGCCGGCCCAGTCTCCATAGAAATTTTAGCAATTTGTTTTAAAGGTATTTTTATCCCGCTTGTAGAAGGTATCATTAGGTCTCCTATTTCCCTTTCAGATTTTCTGAATGGTGGTAAATATCGTATTCGGATAGCAAATTTCTTTGTGCCTTCATAAAGTTCCGAGGCCGTTTTACCTCCAATAGCCATTTCTATTATTGCCATTGCATCTTCTGTAGTGATGCCATAAATACCCATTCTTGGTTCGTCCAATTCTATTTTAAGTTCAGGTTGCCCCAGGTTTTTTACTATACCCAAATCTTGTATTCCCCTAACTGTTTTCAGAATAGAGAAAACAGTATCTGCCTTAAGATCGAGAACATTAAGGTCGTCGCCAATAATTTTTACCGCTATTGACCCTTTGACCCCTGAAACAGCCTCTTCCACATTATCCATAATAGGTTGCGAAAAGTTAAAAACTATACCAGGGTATCGGATAAGTTTAGCCTTAAAACCTTCTAATAGTTGCTCCAGTGTCTTTTTCTCTTTCCATTCTTCTTCAGGATATATATCCACGTGAAATTCTATATTAAAAAACCCGGTAGGATCAGTTCCGTCATTTGGCCTTCCGGTTTGGGACATTACTTGTTTCACTTCAGGAAACTCCATAAAAATATGGCGCATATCGTTGGTGATTTTTACAGATTCGTCCAACGATGTGCTTAGTGGTAAACTGGCTCTTACGTACACAGCTCCTTCATTTAAATGCGGAAGAAATTCTGTGCCCAGAAACTGAAAGGTGAATATGCTAACCCCCAAGGTGGAGATAGCAATTATAAGGCTTAAGCCCTTTCTTTTATAAGTTTTCTTAAAAATCTTGAGGTAGTTTCTTGTAATAAACTCTACCATAACATTATGCTTCTCTTTAACATCCTTATTCAAAAGAACACTTATCAAAACGGGAACAAGGGTAATGGTATAGAACAAGGCTCCTAGTAGTGCAAAGCCAAGCGTGTAAGCCAGCGGAGAGAACATTTTACCTTCTACCTTCTGGAAAGAAATAATTGGCAAAAGAGCAATCATCATTATACTCATTGAGAAGAATATAGATTGCCCTAGCTCGCCACCGGTTTTTCTTATTAGTCCGTATTTAAGAAGTTTGTTGAACCGTTCCCTACCTAGTTGATGGGCCTTATGATCAAGTACAACAAATATACCTTCTACCATAACCACAGCGCCGTCTATAATTATACCAAAGTCAATGGCTCCCATAGAAAGTAGGTTGGCCGACATTCCTTTTAGTCTTAAACACATAAAAGAAAATAACAGAGCAAGCGGTATAATTACCGAAACTATAATAGTAGTTCTCCAGTCTGCCATAAATAATAATACTACTATGGTAACGAAAATGATACCTTCTATGAGGTTATGTATAACAGTATGGGTAGTAAAGGCGATAAGGTTATCTCTATCGTAAAAAGTATTAATCTTTACATCGCTTGGTAAAACTACTTCATTTAAATGTCTTATTTCATCTTTAAGGCCCACAAGTACATCATGCGGGTTTTCTCCTTTACGCATTACAACTATTCCTTCTACCACGTCCCTGGCGTCGTCTCGGCCTACCTGCCCCAACCTCGGTAGGGAAGAAATAACTACATCGGCAACATTTTTTATAAGCAGGGGTGTGCCGTCTATGTTCTCAATAATGATATTCTCAATGTCGTTGATGTTACTTAATAGTCCCAAACCTCTTACTACAAAGGCCTGTTCATTACGTTGTATAACATCGCCCCCAACATTTATATTACTATTTGTTATGG
>Ga0206840_1026_pt2 | contig 11507 bp, 8 predicted proteins | sample Alteio_BWOrgCont_24_FD_152633 | JGI IMG/M metagenome (GOLD analysis project Ga0206840, IMG submission 152633) | Enriched cells from forest soil in Barre Woods Harvard Forest LTER site, Petersham, Massachusetts, United States -... | ecosystem: Environmental > Terrestrial > Soil > Temperate forest > O... | reverse complement strand
ATTTTTTTCATAAATTGCCGCCATGAAACGATTACCTGTCGCAATTTTCTTCTTAATATTATTTTCCATGAGTTCAGCAATTGGCCAAACAACAAGCCCTGTAAACATTTCGTACACCATTACCTTTCGGGAGGCCCAGGCGCATTATGCTGATGTGGAGATGGATATCACCGGGTTAAATCAAAAAGCCCTCGACCTGAAAATGCCTGTCTGGACGCCGGGCTCTTACTTAGTGAGAGAGTATTCAAAAAACGTAGAATCATTCACTGCCGAAACCAGGGGCAAATTCCTCGAAGCAAAAAAGACGCGCAAAAATATATGGCATATCAACACCGAAAATATCTCAGCAGTGAAGGTAAAATATCGCGTCTACGCTTTTGAGCTATCGGTGCGCACCGCGTTTATTGATGCGTCACATGCCTTTTTAGCACCTGCAGGTATATTTGTTTATCCTGACGGAATGCTCCACCATGCATCAACCATCCATATTGTTCCTTATAAAAAATGGGATAAAGTTTCAACCAGTTTAGAGATGGTGAATAATGATCCCTTCACCCGGCATTCGCTTGATTATGATATCCTGTACGATTCGCCGCTCGAAGTAGGTAACCAGGACGTTTTTGGATTTGATGTTGGCGGTACAAAATATGAAGTAGCCATGTATGGCGGCGGCAATTATGATAAGGAAAAGCTCACTAAAGATATGCCTAAGATAATTGAGCACGAGGTTGCTGTTTATGGCGAGAATCCCAATAAGCATTATGTATTTATTGTCCATAATACATCCCGTGGCGGCGGTGGTTTGGAGCATTTAAGCTCATGTGTTTTAGGCGCTTCACGCGATAATTATGCTACCGAACGCGGCTACCAGGGCTTTTTAAGTTTGGTGGCGCACGAGCATTTCCACCTCTGGAATGTAAAACGCCTGCGCCCGATAGCGCTTGGCCCGTTTGATTATGATAATGAGAATTATACGACCGACCTTTGGATAGCGGAAGGCTTTACCGCTTATTACCAGGACATTATTGTGCGCCGCACCAATCTTTACCCGGTTGATAATTACCTGGGCGTTTTGGCTGCCGATATCAACTATGTAGCCAACCAGCCCGGCGGAAAAATAGAGCCGCTTGCCGAAGCAAGTTTTGATGCCTGGATAAAGCTATACCGCCCGAATGAAAATACAGCCAACACTACCATATCCTATTATAATAAAGGCTCCATTATGGCACTGATGTTTGACCTGGAGATCATTATTGATACCAAAGGCAAATACTCATTGGATGATGTAATGCACTACATGTACCACACTTATTATAAAACCAAAAAACGTGGCTATACTGATAAGGAATTTAAACAGGGGGTTGAGAAATTCGCAGGTAAAAACCTTGATGAATTTTATAAAAAATATATCTATGGGCTGGACGAGATTGATTTTGACAAATACCTGGGTTATGCAGGCTATCATCTGACCGATGAATTTGCCGGCAATAATGACCCTGCCCTTGGCGTAGCCACTACCGTTGCAGGCGGAAAAGTGTACGTAACCGGCGTAAGCCGCAACAGCGCCGCCTGGGTAGATGGTATTAACGTAAACGATGAAATAACTGCAATTGACAGCGCCAAAGTAACTGATATGACAGGTGTATTGAACGGTAAAAAACCGGGCGATAAAATTAATGTTTCGGTATTGCGGGATGGCTTGCCACTTACTCTACCAGTCACTTTGCTCAAAAAATCACAGGTTAAATTTAAAATTGATACTGTGGCACAACCTACAGAGCAGCAATTGCTGGTGCGCAAAAAATGGCTTAGCTTGTAATCGTAACCGACCTGTTTTTGAATAAAGAAGCCGCTTCAAAAGAGCGGCTTTTCTTTTTTCATTTAAACTTTTCAAAACATTTTGGCCTGCAAATGATTTATAATTATTGAAAAACATAAAAAACCATTTATCCATCTACTATGAATTCAATCTTGTATATCGTTGCCGTCGTCCTGGTAATAGGATGGGCACTAGGCGTATTCGTCTACTCATTAACCGGTTTAATACATGTATTACTTGTAATCGCTATTATCGCGTTGATCTTAGGAATTATCAGAAGGCCCACAGCAATTTAGTTACATAACCTTCGGCAAAGCCTCCCGTTGTTGAAATGGGAGGCTTTTTATTTCCAAAAACTTGGTTGTTGTATTGCACCCCGTAGGGTGCAATTGGTACATTCCTCACTTGAATAACGATAGCCCACTATCGCATTGTTTTGTATGATAGCGCTGGTTATAACATAATTACCAGATGAGAACAGTACTGCCTCCACATCATTCTGGTGTGTATTAGGATCATCAAAATAAGCTTCCTGGTTCTCACAATCATAGGGTGATTGTGCGATCCATCCAAAGGGAACCTGGGCATTCGTTATAAAAATTCTTTTTGTACTAATACTTCCTGCGCTGATATAACCGACAACATGCTCAGCAGGGTTACTAATGCAATGTATATTTCCGATAGAAGACGAGGGTTGCGTATCAAAAATACTTCCGATCTGTTCCGTATTTTGCTCAAGTTCCTGCCAAAATTGGAAGGCATCTTCGGTTAATGCATACTGCCTTACCAAAATGCTGTATTTTACTTCAATTTTTTCAGACGTGGAACTTATCTGCGTTACCGGCGTTTGATAAACCACATCCTGGCTTAGTTTGGTCGTTGAAGTTAAAATGACCGAACTTGACGCGTCATTTGCAAAACAATAATAAATAGATTGCGCGGGTGGGCGTGGTATAATGGTATCGCCTGCGATTATGTATTCAGAATTATAGTTGGAATGGAATTGCCAGGTTTCCTGGTAATCCCACCGATAATATCTTGTAGCGTTACTGGGATCGTGTGTGTTGACATAGATATTTAAATTATTACCCGCAACCTGGAAACCCACACTATCAATAGGTGGTGACGCCTTAACCTGTACCAGGTCAGAAAGATATTCATTCCCGTCATTTGTTTTTATTCGCAAACGGTATTTCCTGGTATTGTCAATAGCCAATGGAACAGATGTGTAGGTTCCGCTACCGACCTGGTTTAGCGGATAACTATTGCTTTGATCATCTTCTACAGTAACTATTGCGCCATTTTCGGGTGTGCTGCTTACGGTGCTGTTCAAACTTACCGTTCGGCTAAGTTTGAACGTAGTTGAATCGCCACTATTGATAAACCCCTCAACCACAAGATAATGCTGAGAGGTTGAAATTGCCCCAGGGTTGTAAGGTTTTTTACAGCTAAATAAAATTAATAATACAAAATAAAATGTGCAGCGTTTTATCATCAGGAGATAAAACGCTAATTTAACAATAGACTTGCTTTACAAAGCTTTTTATTTTGATTTTTATCCTAATGCAAGCCAAGTGCCGGGTCGTCCTTAAAATAGCCTCGAAATCATAGAAATCCGGAGTACTCAAATCACTGTTTTTTTATCTCAAATGTGTATAAATCAACAAAGGCCGCCAATCGGCAGCCTTTGTAATAAATTGTATCGGCAACTATTTCTTTTCGTTTCGGGCAGATTGATTGATGGAACTTTCGGCGATTTGAGTTAAGGTCTCATCAGCGCCTTTTTCTTCCTGTAATGTAGCATTCAGTAATTCAGCAGCCTCATTGTAGCCCAACACGGTTGCCAGGGTTTTTAAAGTGCCATACGATGCTATCTCGTAATGCTCAATTTTTTGACCGGCTGAGATAATTCCTGCATCGCGTGTTACTGTACCTTTTTCGGTGTCGGCTACAATTTCGTCGCCTTCCTTGATGAGGCCGGCCATGGCTTCGCATTTTTTCGCCACAGCTTTTTCGCCAATGGACTCAAACGCTTGCTCTAATCGCGTAACATGATTTTCTGTCTCGGACAGGTGCTTTTGGATCGCATTGTGCAGTTCGTCAGTAGTAGCAGCTTTTGCCATTTTCGGAAGCGCCTTGGTTAGGTGTTTTTCAGCCCAATAGATATCCTTCAATTCATCAATGAATAGTTCGTTCAAAGCTGAATCGGTAACGCCATCAGCAGTTTCTGATGGATGAGGTATTGATTTGGTAGTTGCCATAATATAGTTGAGTTAAATGGTTAATATGTACCATAAACTACATGCAGGCACTATTTAAGTTTTGTGTATTTGAAAATAAATTAATTAGAAGTAAATAATTAAGCCAGTTTCAGCAACTCCAGCGCTTTTTTCAGATCACCTTTTGTTTTGGTAAGATCTTTCCAGGGATCATCAATTTGCTTTACCCGCTCCCGCATATTATGAATGGTAAAATCAGATAACTTAAGACTATCATTCACCTCATGCCAATGCAGCGGCGCGGAAACAGTGGCCCCCGGTTTTGGCCTTACCGAATATGGGCAGGCAATAGTTTGCCCCCGGCGGTTTTGCAGGAAATCGATATAAGTTTTGTTGGGCCTTTTTGCCGGGCTGCGCTCAATACTTGTAGTATCGGGCAATTCATCGTGGATAAGCTTTGCGACATACTCTGCAAACATCTTGGTAAAATCGTAATCGTATTTAGCGCCTACATAGCAGTAAATATGCAAACCCTTCGAGCCGGAAGTTTTGATGAATACGTCCAATTTCATCCGATCAAAAATTTCTTTTGTTTTTAGTGCGACCTCAACCGCTTCAGTAAAAGGCACATCGTGCGGGTCAATATCTATCACTACAAAATCCGGGTTTTCGGGTTTTTTGTATGAACTTAGCCAGGGGTTTATTTCAATGCAACCCAGGTTGACCATGTACAACAACGTTGCTGCATCACCGCCAATAATGTAATGGATATCTTTATTATTACTGTCCGAATGCAGCGGTTCAGTCTTGATCCAGTCTGGCAAATGCGCGGATTCAGTATCTTTCTGAAAAAACCCGGCATCTTCAATGCCATTTGGCTGGCGGCGCATGCTTATAGGTTTATCTTTCAGATAAGGAATTACCCAATCCGCCATATCACGGTAATAATGCAGCAGGTGTCCCTTTGTAATGCCCTCATCTTTCCAAAATAACTTATTGAGGTGTGTAGCCTTGAACTTGTTTTTGCCGAACTCAATGATCTCATCGTCGGCTAATTGCGTGTCGGGTGTTTCCATAACTACTTTTTCCTTGTTTTTATCCATGCGCAGCCCTTTGTAAACCGGCTGGCGCAAATGCTCGTCGCCTGTCCACTCGGCATACCAAACCTCACATACTAATTTTGGCTTTATCCAGGTTACTTTACTGCGTTGATGTACTTTTTCTTCAAACGGTTTTTGGCCGGTTTCCAGCGGCTGCATTTTTGCATACAATTCTTTAATCGACGTATCATTAAAGCCCGTGCCGCAATTACCGATATACCTTATTTTTTTGCCTTCATTAATTCCCAATATCAGTGCTCCAAAATGCTTTCGCGAACCTGTTGGCGCGGTATAGCCGCATATTATAGCTTCCTGTGAATTTTGCAGTTTGAACTTGAGCCACCTGTCCGACCGGCTGCCGCTGTTATAATAACTATGTGCGTCCTTGCCAATTATGCCTTCCCACCCCTCTTTTTTGGCTTTCTCAAACAGTTTGGAGCCATTGCCTTCCACGTGTTCACTATAAATTATCCGCTTGCTTTTTAACGGTTCGATAAGTGTTTTTAACAATGCTTTTCTTTTGATGAGTTCCAAACCCCGAAGGTCATGTCCATTAAGCTTTAACAGGTCGAACACATAATATTTTAACATCAATCCATCTGTATCGCCCTCATAATTTTGAATATGCTGGAAACGGCTTCGCCCGTTTTTATCCTCTATCACCAGTTCGCCATCCAATATGGCGCTTTGCTCAATTTCCTTCAACTCATCTAATACCGTTTTATAGTTATGACTAAAATCAATCCCGTTCCGCGAGATCAATTTAGCATTTTTACCCGTATAGCCCAATGCCCGGTAGCCATCCAGTTTTTTCTCGTAGATCCAATCCGGGTCATCAAAAACTTTAGCTTCCAGTTTGGCCATCATAGGCGTGTAAGCTTTTTCACCATCTGGCTCTTCTTCGGGTTCCTCGTTTAGATCAGGAGTTTTTTTTTCTGCTTTTACCTTAGGCAATGAAGTCGCCTCGCCGTTTTTGTTATTCAGCATTTTCTTGACTTCAGCAGGTACTTTATCCTCGCTGTTATAAGCCTTATGCACCGCGAATTGGTCATTATGTTTAATGAGCAGCCACGAATTATCTTCGGCGCTGTGCAGTTTTACGAGGGCGAATTCGCCTTTCAGTTTTTCACCATTCAGCTTAAATTTTAAGTTGCCCGATTTTAAGCCGGCTCGTAGGGTTTTAATATCGGCGGTGCGTTCATCTGCTAAAGAAGTGTAAGTGCCGTGGTCCCATATCATTACTACGCCCGCGCCGTAGTTACCCTGTGGTATGATGCCTTCAAAATACTGGTAATCCAGCGGATGGTCTTCTACCATCATGGCTAAACGCTTATCGCCGGGATTGAGTGACGGGCCCTTGGGTATGGCCCAGCTTTTCATCGTACCATCCAGTTCGAGCCGAAAGTCGTAATGCAGGTGCGAGGCATGGTGACGCTGCACTACAAACCTAAGCTGTTTGCCGGTGCTTTTGCCGCTTTTAGGTTCCGGCGTTTGCCCGAATACCCGCTTCTTTAAATATTCAGCAAGGCCCATAAATTATGCCCCTTTCTTCGTTTTCAAACTCTCCATCAACTGTTCGTACAGGTCGTCGTTTTTGGTTTTGTGCGGTACCAGTTTTTTGATGGTCGGGCGTTTGCCTTTTGCTTTAGCCTGGATGATCTTTAGTAATTCATCATGATAATCGTCCTTAAATTTCGATACATCAAAATCCTCTTCGTACTGTTTGATCAGGGCAAGACCCATGTCCAGTTCTTTTTTACTGACATTCACATCGTCGATAACCAGGTCTTCAGTGCTGCGTATTTCCTGTGCGAAGCGAATTTTAGTTACCACCAGCACATGGTCCACCGGGTGTATAATACACAGGTTCTCATTATTCCGCAATACAAACCGCGCCAACCCTGCCTTGCCCGACTTTTTCAGCGCCGCAACCAAAAGCGCATAGGCCTTATTGTTTTTGGTTTCCGGTTCGGTATAGTACGATGTTTCGTAATACATCAGGTTCACGTCAGCTACATCCACAAAGCTTTCTATCTCGATAACCTTCGTTTTTTCGGGGGCTGCATCTTCAAAATCACGGTCTTCCAGTATCACGTAATCATCGTTCAGCTTATAGCCTTTCACAATTTTTTCATACGGCACCTCCTTGTGGGTATGCTCATTTACCCGCAGGTAGCGGATGTGCGCATGGTCGCGGCTGTCCAGCATATCCAGGTCGAGGCCGGAAGATTGCACGGCGGAGTATAATTTGATAGGGATGCTCACCAGCCCGAAGCCAATGGAGCCTTTCCAGATGGATCTCATAATCAGCGTAATTATTTGTAATTACTATAACTATGAAATTACGAATCGGTTTTAATAGAAATTGAATGTGCCGCGATTTTATTTCTTTGAAATAATGGTCACGTGCAGGGTTAACATGGTTAACACAATTTCAGGTTTTTTGAGATTAATATGTTGATTATCAATCACTTAGTCAAAAAACGTGTTAACCATAAAATGCGATTACCGATATGTTATTTCACATCATACTTTTTCGCGATCTCCGGGTAAACCACATCCATATATTGATTGGCAACACCTTTACGGTCAAAAATACCTTCCCAACTGCTTATCGGTTCCCATATAAATGAACCCACTGCCTTGCCATTAGGCACATTAAAGGCGATATCGTTCACCTCGCGTTTCAATTGCGAATACTCGGCCACCATCACCTGTTGCGGGTAGCGTTTGGCCAGGTCGGCCATGTTATTTTTCAAATCTTCAATAGTACCGTGCCACCTTGGATAATACGACAGGCCGATCACATCAAAAGGCACATTACGCGCTTTCATGTTATCCAAAAAGAAACGCGCCTCAGGATTTTGCCCGCCCAAAGCAATATGCAGCATAACGGTGGTTGACGGGCTAACTTCTTTTACCGCCGTAACACCGGCATAAATTAATTGAGCTAAACTATCCAGGTTATTAATAGCGCCATCGGGCCAAACCATACCGTGATTGATCTCGTTACCAACCTGCACCATGTCCGGCGTAGTGCCCTGGTCCTTCAGGGCCTGCATTACTTTTGCAGTATAATCGTGCAATGATTTTTTCAGCGTGGTAAAATCTTGCCCAACCCACGCCGCAGGTTTATTCTGCTGCTGCGGATCGGCCCAGTAATCGCTGTAATGGAAATCGAGTAAGAATTTCATTCCTGAAGCTTTAATGCGTTTGGCCATCGCTTCGGTGTGGGCAAGATCGCAAAAGCCTTTATTGGGCGAATACCCTTTGGGATTTGCCGGCTCATTGAATATGCGCAAACGGATATAATTAAAGCCGTGAGCTTTCATAATTTCTATAGCGTCGCCGGGAGTGCCGTTATCTGAAAACTTCATCCCCCGGCTTTCTAATTCAGGCAGGAAAGAAATATCAGCGCCCAATATCTTATCCGTTACTTTTTTGGGAACATACTTAGCCATTGTAACCGGGTGTGGTTTGCCGGGCTGTATTTCGTGTATCTCTGTCGAACCCGCAAACAGGGTGTCGGATTTTGCCTCAAATTTAAGGTGACCGATAGTAGTGCCCGATGTCAAAGTCACCCATAAAATACCATTTACCAAATGCGCCTGCGCCGAAGTGTCGCCTAATTTTTTATCAGCATCGGCAGTATTATCCGGTTTTATCGCGGTGATCTTCGCATCACCCTGTAAGGAAAATTTGATAAGGTTGTTAGCCCCTTTCATTTCTGCACCCATAGGATCGATGGCGACAACCCTTATCGATATTTCATCCTTGCCGTTGGCAATTACGGTAGTTTTGTAAGGCGTTATTTGCACACCGCTACGCAAGCGGCGTTGTTGTGCATCAACGTTTGAAAATGAGAAAAAGAGGATCGCTGATAAAACCAGGCCGGTTAAGAATTGAGCAGATGTTTTCATAGATTTTATTGTTTTGTGGAGACGCATGATCATGCGTCTCCACGGTTTTTATTTTATATCGTATTTCTTAACTATATCGGGGTACACATTAATCAGCGCGTTGGTTTTACCATCCTTGTCAAAAAATTGTTCCCATGTGTTTAATGGCTCCCATATAAATGTGCCCAATGCCTTGCCATTCGGTACGGTAAAGGCAATATCATTTACTTCGCGTTTCAATTGTGTGTATTCGGCTACCATTACCTGTTGCGGGTACCGCTGAGCCAGGTCGGTCATGTTATTCTTCAGGTCGGTTAAAGTGCCGTGCCATTTAGGGTAATAGGACAAGCCGATCACATCAAAAGGTACTTTGCGCTCGGCCATGGCATCCAAAAAGAACCGCGATTCGGTATTTTGCCCGCCCAAAGCAATGTGCAACATAATGGCAGTTGATGGACTAACTTCCTTTACCCCGGTTATGCCTGCGTAAAAGAACTGCGCCAGCGTATCCAAATTATTAATAGCGCCATCGGGCCAAAGCATGCCGTGGTTGATCTCGTTACCCACCTGTACCATATCGGGCGTAGTGCCCTGGTCCTTTAACTCCTGCATCACCTTTACGGTAAAGTCATGTATTGATTTTTTAAGTGCGGGGAAGTCTTCACCAACCCACGCCGCAGGCTTAAATTGTTTGCCCGGATCAGCCCAGGTATCGCTGTAATGAAAATCAAGTAAAAACTTCATGCCGGCGGCTTTTATTCTTTTAGCCATGGCTTTAGTATGCTCCAAATCGCAAAAACCTTTACCCGGCGAATAACCTTTCGGAGCCGCAGGGTCATTAAATATTCTTAGCCGGATATAATTGAACCCATGCTTTTTTAATATATCTATTGCGTCATCCTCTACACCATTATCCGAAAATTTAACGCCCCGGCTTTCCAGCTCGGGCAAAAAGGAGATATCTGCACCCAAAATTTCGCCTTTTACCTTTTTCGGTTTGTAATTTTTTGTGGTAACCGGGTGAGCTATGCCGGGCCAAACAGCTTGTATATCTGTCGAGCCCGTCCATAAGCTATCAGCTTTTGCTTCAAACTTTATCGCGCCGCGTTGTTCCGTTGTTTGTATTATTACCTGGCAGGCGCCGTTGTAAACATGTGTTTTCCATGCGCCATTATCCGGGGCAGTCATTACCGTATTATCGCCTTTCCGGATGCTGATGATCTTACCTTTTCCCATCGCCGTAAAGGTGACAACGTTATCTGCCGTAGCAACCGTTTTGCCTTCGTTATCTATGATATTCACGGCGATCACGGCAGTATCCTTGCCATCCGCTTTCATGGTGGTGCGATAGGGAGTTATTTGCACCTCAAACGGCTGTCCCGGTTTTCCGCTTGGGCGCCCCTGTGCTTTAGTGGCTGTTGGTGAAAAAAATAGTAGTGTTAGTACCATTATGCCGGTCAGAGAACCGAAAATACATTTCTTCATAGCTTTAATAATTGGTGAAACTAAGATATAAATAAATTGTAAGATTGACAATTATTAATTAAGAAATAGACTTTATCACCAATATTTTACAAAACCTCACCTAAATGGTGTACCCTCATGAGCGCCTTGAAGAAAAATATCAATCTAATAATCCTCTCCAAAGGAGAGGACGTGTAATCGTTTTAGGAACCCTCTCCTTTGGAGGGTTTTAATGAGCTACTATACACAAGATTGTTTATAAAAAAATCCAGTTCTGTTTTATTAGGACTGGATTAATTTTTTAGATTTGCTTTTGAACAAAGACGGTGATAGAAATGTGTTGTTGTATGTTATAGCGAGATATTGCCTCTAAGCACACCATCGCTGTTTTTAATTAACCCTGTTAGACTGCAATCTAACGGGGTTTTTTGTTATTGCGTGTTATTTTAACCAATATCCTATTATAATACCTATTATACCAATTGCCCATTTGACTAACCAGTTTTCAGCAGGTTCAAATACAATTATACCCATTGAAAATAAGCCAAACACCGAAGTAATGCCTATTTGTACCTTAAGTTTTAACCTTTTTAAATCCTCGGCAGACATTAACTCTTTTTGAAAGCCTTAATAACCCTGCCAATATTTTCACCAAAGAAAACACCGTGCGTTACTTCATCATCCTCATCTTCTTCCTTGTCGACAACTTTAGCTGCGCGTTAACCAGCGTAAAAATGGATATTAGGAATAAAGTAAGGAGTGCCGTTTTTTTCATGGCGGATGAATATGTCCAAATATAATCTTTGTTGTTCTTTTTATTTCCTGTCAGCGAAAATTTGGCTAAAGCCCTTATTTGCTTTTTATCAATCCGCCCCATAAATGGGACGGCAATGAAGGGCTGTTGCGCCCTGTTCATTGCCGTTGGCTTCAGATTCGCCCCGTAAACGGGTCGATGAAAGACGTATCCGTCCTCTATTCATTGCCGGTGACTTTAGTCAACGGATAC
>Ga0206840_1136_pt1 | contig 11528 bp, 9 predicted proteins | sample Alteio_BWOrgCont_24_FD_152633 | JGI IMG/M metagenome (GOLD analysis project Ga0206840, IMG submission 152633) | Enriched cells from forest soil in Barre Woods Harvard Forest LTER site, Petersham, Massachusetts, United States -... | ecosystem: Environmental > Terrestrial > Soil > Temperate forest > O... | reverse complement strand
GCATGAAGGAACGTCGTTCGCCCGAACGTCGTTTAGCTGAACGGCGTTAAAGACTTATGGAATTAATCTATGGCCGTCAGCCGATTCTGGAAGTCCTGAAAGCCGGCCGCCGCAAGCTGAATAAAATTTGGGTCCAAGACGGGCTCAGCGGCGAGATGGTTCGCGAGATACTTCAACAGGCGAAAACGAAAGAGATTCCGATCGAATGGGTGCGCCAGGATCAACTCGATAAACGCGTCCAAGGCCATCATCAGGGCATGGTGGCGGAAGGGGCCGCCGTCCTGTTCCATGACCTGAGCGGATTTCTCGCGCAGCTGGCGCCGACGGCCCCGGCGATTCTGGTCGCGCTCGATGAGATTCAAGATCCGCACAACGTGGGCGCCATCCTTCGCAGCGCTGGATTTTTCGGCGTCGCCGGCGCGCTCGTTTTAAAATGGCGGAGCGCGCCCGTCGGAGAAACCGCGGCGCGCGTGTCCTCGGGCGCGATCGATCATGTTCCGCTCCTGCGCATCACCAATTTGGCTCAGTCGATCCTGGATGTGCAGGCGGCGGGTTTTGAAGTGATCGGCGCCGACATGGAGGGCGAATCCTTGGAGTCGCATGTGGCGAACCCGCGCAGCATGCTGGTGATGGGCAGCGAGGGCTCGGGCCTTCGCCGCCTCGTCCGCGACCGGTGTGATAAACTATTACGGATTCCCGGAAGCGGCAAAGTCGGTTCGCTCAATGTCGGCGCCGCCGCCGCTATTTTTATCTACGAATTTTGCCGACGTAGCTCAATTGGTAGAGCACCTGTTTTGTAAACAGGTGGTTGGAGGTTCAAGTCCTCTCGTCGGCTGCTTTGTATTTCATATAATCACGCCTTCGTTCCTCGCCAAGCCGATCGTGCTGGGGTGGCTGAGCGGTCAAAAGCAGCAGACTGTAAACCCTCCCGACCCATCGTCGGAGCCTTCCGAAAATTTCACTCTCCGTCGAGCAGAACAAAGCCCGCCTGAGCCCACGTGAGCAGTTTTGGCGCTCCTTAGTCACATTTTAGTCACAGTGGAAAAGTCGAAAAAGGCGGGCAAAAAAGTGGTGCTGAGGGTAGGATTTGAACCTACGTAGGGCATAGCCCGGCAGATTTACAGTCTGCTCCGATTGACCGCTCCGGCACCTCAGCGTGAAAGCGAATTATAACAGTTTGGTTAGAAGGACGAGATTCGCTAAGCAATTTTCCGGGGAAGTGGTCGGGCGAACTCTGCGCGTAGTCCTGCATCAATCCATTCGCGTAAGAGAACTTGATAAGGGACTTTTTTCTTCTTGGCGATTTCTTTGGACCGCTCAATCTCCCACTTCGCTAAGCGGAGAGAAATTAGTTTCTTTTCTGAACGTTCCGTAATCCTCTTCTGCCATTCGCCATTGCTCAGGAATAGTTCGTCAACATCAGCAGGCTCAAACTCATGGATGTAGTCCGCTAGGCTATGGGTGTCCCAGAATTTCGCTTCTTCTTCGGTCGTTTTAAAATGAGGTAATTTCTTTTTCATATTCATAGGTCACCTTTTTCTCTTGTAGAGTTTGCGTTCACTGTCTTCCATCTCTCGAGCTGTCAGGACTCGGATCAAGCCTTGTCCTTTTCTTTCAAAAACGCAAAATAAATAACGCCCGACTTCAGTTTGTCCTAATGCAGCGTATCGTCCCAGTCGAGAATGGAGGAGATGGATTCGTGAACGGAAGACTTCCTCCACCTCCTCGGAAGAAATATTATGGCGAGCGATATGCTCTTCATTTCCTTCGTCCCATTCAAATTCAAATCGGCGCATTTAGATATACAACTAGTATATATGAATATGACATCAATTGCCACGGATGATTTGCAAGCGTATTTGGTATAAATAGTAATTGGCTGGGAGCTGCGTTGCGGACCCTGGTCCTGGCAGGTGAAGTAGCATTTTGTAAAGAGCATTCCATGCGATAGGATCGCGCAAAAGCTGTCCATCCCCGAAGGCACGGTCTGGTCGCGCGTCGCGGAAGCGAAATGGTGGCTGCGGAGAGCCTTTCATGGAAAACCTCAGCCGAATCCGCTCTCGCATTGAATCACGGCTGAGCTCATTTTTACGGTCTTATCCCATGACAAAAGGACCCTATAATTACCTGGGACTAAAGGACCCAATAAAATGGCCTTTTGACTGATTTCATCCCTGCCGAAAACCCCTTAGAATTGATCAAATCCTCGTACGCGGGCGCGCGCAGGCGTGAACGCGCGCGTTCGGACGCTATGCCGACCCTCCGCCGCATCGTTGCCGTCCTTCTTCTTCCCTGCCTAATCGCGGATCCCTCCTCCGTCTCTGCATTCACCAACTTGCCAATCATGCGCTCTTCTCAAATCTATTCCAACTCATGCTTTGAAACACAAGCGCTCGCAATTGCTCCGGAATGGATGCACTGGATCAGCGACCCTATGGCCTTCTTTAACCGACGCCAAGCAGGTGCTCTCGAACTGGCATGGGAATTCGCAGATAGCGGACCGACAAGACCCGCTTTCGAGGTGGAAAGTTGGGAACGGACCAGGGAGAGTCCATCTCCAATGATGAACATCTTTTCATCTGGAAAATCGGACCGCAAGCAACGCCGAGCCGATCAATTCCAAGGCCCAACTAGCGGAAGTCCATCAAATATACCGACAGAGCAAAAGCAAAACAAAAGCGTTCAACGTCGAAAATTCCTTAAATGGCTCGGTTTTGGCACGGCTGTAACCGCCACGCAGTATTTGCATAAAGATGAAACACCGAGCCCATCGATCGTGACGACGCGTGAGTCGATGACTTCGGAAGACCGCGCTGTTCTTGAGGAAATCACGCGTCAACTTCGAGAGGCGACGGACCGGTATTATGCTGAAATGCGTCGCTTGGCGCATCTTAATCAGTCTTTTAATCAATTGAAACCACTCGCAGATATCGTGGGGCAAGCGATTGTCAATATCTTCACATCCCATCAAACCGATACCCAAATGCCAGAAATTGGCGAAGCAATGGCGAGGTGGCGTCAGGAGGGTAAATTGACGCATATGGACCTGCTGGATATGGTGGCGGTGCTGGAACGTTATTTTGCGCGACACCATCAAGTCTTCGTTGTAGGGCCTGTAGAGACGGATATCGACGGATATTTTATTCCTGGTTTTTACCAAGTGATGTTAGCAGAACGTGTGGCAGTACCCGGTGGGGAGTGGACTCATTCTCCAGTTCCAGGAAATGGGATTGACGCTGAAGAGGTCGGAGTAGGCCGGGAATCCATTTCATTTCTAACGCCGCTCGCTGCGTTCTCCATCAGGAAGGCCTGGGGCCGAACGCGGCCGCTGATCGTCTATCGTATTCCGTCCCTTGAAGAAGACGTTGAAACCCTGCGTCAACTTACGCGGCGGCATCCAACGAGACTCTCTCTAATGGACTCGGTCAACCTGATTCGGGCCGAGCGGTATGAGGAACTGACCGATCACATCATGAGTGATCTGGTTCATGCGGATTTCAATAGGCTCCCGACAGAGAACGCCGAGGCATTCCGTGCCCTTGTACTTCCAGCTATCAGAAGGGTAACCGGCCTCCATGAATGGGGTCACTTGGCGGAACCTGAAGGGGCTAATGCCCAAACATCAAAAGAGGCGATGCGCGAAGCGACAGATCACGAAGTGCTGGCGTACTGGCAGGAGCTCGGTTATAGCGGCTTCCCCTGTCTCTCGATTCAAAGTCTCTTCGGGGCAGCCTCCATAGAACCCGGACAGACATTACAAGCGCGGTCTCAGAATCCTCATTTTGTTGCGGCTGGGGAGTATTTCAATTTATTGGCTGACGTAATTCACTCGGACCGCCAAACATTTTCGATGATCTCCGTAGATGTCCCGCCTGACATCGCGAACGATCCTCAGAAAGTTATGTTTTTCTATCTTGTCCAGTTGGCTTCGATTCCTCGCGATTTATGGATTGCGCTGGGGAAACACCCCATCGCGAGAGGCCCGATGGGTTCAAATGTGAAGCCGCCCGGCACCCGAGGCGAAAGCAGTGGACCCGAGTTTTACTCGCATTGGGCCGCGGGCATAGGTGTTATCAAACCATCTCAAACTTCGCCCGCGGCCCCGGATGGTGGGGAAAAAACAGGTGGTGCCTGGTCGCCTGATCCAGCCTACGTGCCGAAAGCCTGGCGGGAAACTCCGATCACGTTGGGCATCACTTTGGCGGCGGTGGCTGGCCTGGCTCTTGGGCATGCCCTGGGATGGCATTCTGCGGGTCTCTGGATCTGGTCCCTTTTCCCCGCGAGCTTCTACCTGGGACACGTCTTCAAAAACCGTCCGGCGATGGGGAGCCGGGAGGTCCTTGAGCTCACGATGTACAAATCTCTGGCGGCCATCGCCGCGGCGGCCATGTCTTGGTCGGGATGGAACCCCTTGATCGTCGCTTCTCTCGTAGCCGCCGCAGCCGTCGCGATCACAATCCGGCATTGGTGGATCCAGCGGACTCTTTTCACTTCGGAACACACAACATCAACGACCGCATCGCAGCAAGAAGGATCAAAGCCATCCGATCCTTATAGACCCTTTTGGGTGAAAGTTGCAAATGCGCTCCCGATAGCTGAAAACGCATTACAAGCGTTAAAAGCAGAGACCAATGAAACGACGCTAAGATTGTATTGGCAAGCGGTGGAGGACGCAGCCAAAGCGGCAGAACCATTTCGCGCCTTCATTGTGGAAAATGGTGAGCAGGTCATTCCGCACGGCCTTAGACCTACAACTCACGCGTTCGTCCAGATCCCCAATACCCCTTTCTCCGATAGAGAGAGGGACGCGATTGAAACCGAATTGACTTACCTGGAATCAAGGGCTGAAACCACCTTGGACGCTCGAGATGGACGCAGATTTGTGGACTCCGTTGTTCCGCTGAATCTCCATTTTATTGCAGGCGAGGTTTTAAGAACCTTGGGAAACCCAATTTATCTATTCGGCGTCGGGCTGCGTCAACCGAAGGAAATAGGCGAGAGCCTGCTCCCTTATGTCAATATGCTAGCAAGTGGGCGAGGAATAACTCTTGAGCGTCGCGACAATAGCCCAACGACGATAGCCGTAGCCACCGGATTATCACCCGAGCTTGCCGCCGCTATTGCCGCGCACGAAGCGGCACATCAAATCCTTGCCCGCCTTCTGCCATTCGATCAACTGAATTCAGACGAAATGGACATTGTCGAAATCGTTCCAGAAGCGGTCTTAATGCTCAGCCTGATTCGTCAAAACAGCCTTGACGTCCTGTCGAATGCAAACCTGTACGGACTGTCTTTGCCGGAGTATCGTTCGTACCGCATTGCTTATGAAATTGGTCGGGAAGCAGCATTGGAATTCTCTGATGTGCTGTCGCATGAGATCGCTCTGAGCAACCGACTGCAAGCACTAGAGCTTGCGACGAAAATCGGAACTGGCCCATCGCTGAGAGGAGCCGCCCTGGCTGCCGACGCTGAAGTTTTCGCGAGAGCACAGGCCGAGAGGATGGGGCGCGCCAGCGACCACGAGTACATCATCGACACTGCTTATCGATACGTTTTGCATTTCGCGAAGAATCGTGGCCATGTTCTTCGTCGAACCATTGAGACGGTCGAACAAATGAGCAAAGAATCAGCTTTACCCTCGTCCGGCAATTTGACGGAAACCGGCGGATCTTGGTCACTTGATCCAGCCTATGTGCCGAAAGCCTGGAGGGAAACACCGATCACGCTGGGCATCACCTTGCTAGCCGTGGCCGGTCTGGCTGTTGGCCATGCCCTGGGGTGGCATCAGGCGGGTCTCTGGATCTGGTCCCTCTTCCCCGCAAGCTTCTATCTGGGACACGTCTTCAAAAACCTTCGGGCGATGGTAAGCCCGGAAGTCCTTGAGCTCACAGGTTACAAATCTCTCGCGGCCATCGCCGCTGCGGCCATGTTCTGGGCGGGATGGAGCCCTCTCATCGTCGGCTCCATCGTAGCCGCTGCAGCCGTCGCGATCTCCTTCCGTCATTGGGCGATCCAGAATTCCCTCTCCTCCTTGCCGCCCGCCACCCCGGCCGATGATTCTTCACAATCCTTCAGTAGCGGCTTGCTTCCCGTAGCGTCGATTTTTGATGAATTGGCACGGATTCAGGAAGACTGGAGGAGCATTCGGAGGCCTTTTGTCAATGTAATGATGGACGACCTTTCGAGAGATGAGCAGCAACGGACCCTTGGAAACTTCGCACGGTGGCTCTGGAAATTTACAAAATCGCTGGTCCCGGGATTAAGCCATGCGGAAATAAGCATAGGTCTGCTTTTTGGCGTGATTAGTCAGCTTGTACGTCTATTGTCGAATTTCGTTTACGAGATCCTGTCTATGCAGCACTTAGCGGCGAGCGGTGTTTCTCATGGAGGTGTCGGCTGGGAATTGCTGAGTACAAGCGTCGCCGGGGTCTTTGAAGAATTGCTAAAAGTAGGACTCTTTGTTGTGATGTATCACTTACTTCCTCCGGCTTGGAAAGCCAGCCATTCAAGATTGGCGTTCGCGCTTTCGGGAGCTCCTGTAGTTTGGCTTTGGGCTGTCCCACATCTAATAGAGCGTGGATTTGATCCGGTCAGGTTGGGGGTGTTGTTAATATTCGGTACTCTGTGGCTAATCTTATATTTGCGAACCGGAAATGCGGCCGCCTCGATCATCGCACATTCTGCTTACAACAATGGGCTCGTAGGCACCGCCCTTGCGGTGTTGATCGTCCCAAGTCTTGCTCGCCGGTGGTTAGTGGCACCATTGATCGTAGCAATAGCATTTTGGATAATTCACCGATTGTTACGACCGGACAGCACAGGTCCTTCTTATCTGTCCAATCGCAACGAGTCCGAACGCGCCGCCTAATTCGCGGCTTTTCTCCTTACCAATCTATTAGCCATATTTGTTCTGCAGATCATCCATTTATCAAGTTATTAACTTTTGACGTCTGCTTACATTTCCGTCATCATAGCGATAAGCAATCCTGCCCATTTTATCCGTCAAAACCCGCCGCCATCGAAAAGAAAAAATGAAGGTTTTCCCGCGAACTGGTTCACTTAGAGTGAGGGGCCATTTTGAGTTTGGAGCCCCAAGATCGGGAGGTCTCTATGAACTTAAGGGAGCTGGTTGGCGAATGGTTTGTGGTTTCAATGGACGCGTCGTGGAAAGCCGAGACGCCCAAGAATCGAAGTGAGTTCCGGGCAAAAGGCGAAGAATGGTGGTACTTGCGCTGCCAGGGGATAACGTTCGAGGCAAGCTGGCAATGATCAAATAAACCCCTCTTCGCACTTTCCAACCGCCCTAAGGTCCCTCATTAAGCATCTCCCATAAGAGCCCATAGCGATCCATTAACTATCAAAAAATATTAAGTCATTTAATGTAATTTAACATTAAATACATTAACTAAGTTATATTTTGTCTATAAAACAATATGTTTTGTGTCACTACATATTTATAACTTTAAAAGTTGTGAATTTAATGAAACATTAAATTAACACAATCTTAACATGCTTGTAACAATAATCTGTCACATATGGGCTAGGATGGATTCAATTAAAAATCGTGAGATGCTTCTAATCAGAACGGCATTGGATGAGTTGAATCGGGGACTCAGGCTAGGGACATTGACCGTTCTGGTCGGAATTCTTCCCGGCTTAGCCTGGTCTTCCTCCGGAACGGAAGGGGCCGCCTTTCTGGATATTCCGGTAGGCGCCGGGCCTGCCGCCATGGGCGCCGCCTACACCGCCTTGGCCACAAACGCCTATGCCCCCACTTGGAACCCCGCCGGTTTAGGCCGCCTGACCGGCACGGAAGTGTCGGCCCAATACCTTTCCTATTTACAATCCATGAATTACGAATACCTGAGCGGGGTTTTTCCGCTCAACATTCAAGGCTCAGAAACGCACCGCGGCATCGGTTTTTCCATGCAATATCTGGGTTCGGGCGATATCAATCGTACGGATATTAACCCGGACGGCACGCCCGTCAACAATGGCAATCCCATCGGCACCTTTTCCAGCCATTATGCCTCCTATAACATGTCCTACGGCCAGACGCTCAGCGAAAAACTGGCGGTGGGTGTTACGGGAAAGCTCATTAACGCTTCGATCGATGATGTCAGCGCCAATGCGTACGCAGCCGATTTCGGCGCGCTCTACAAAGCCGGCGATAAAGTCCAACTGGGCGCCTCCTTGGTGAATGTGGGCACGCAGCTCAAGTTCATTAGTGAAGGAGACAGCCTGCCGATGGCCTTCAAGGCGGGGGCCGCTTACCAGCCCAATTCCGCTTGCTTGATGAGCGCGGAGGCCGAAATTGAGAAAAACGGCTTAGCGAGCTTTCACACCGGGACGGAGTGGCGGCCCATCGAGATGGTGTCGCTGCGCGTCGGGTATCGCACCGACACGCTCAACGGACTGAGTCCTCTGGCCGGATTTTCGACGGGTCTCGGGCTGCACGTGTGGGGCCAAGAGTTCGCCTATGCGTGGACGCCCTACAGCGATTTAGGGGACACCCAGTATTTTTCGCTGCTGATTCACTTCGGAGCGACCGAAGCCAGACGGAACCTGATCCAGTATCAGACGATTAAAACGCATCGCACCGTTCAGGGCGGGCCGGCGGAAGCCTCGGAACCGGAATATCAGCAGCTCATGCAGCTGCTCACGAGCGACGATTCGCATATGGCGGAAACGCCGAAGGCGGCGGGTTCGGTGGAGCGCTAGATGGGTTGCGTAATCTTGTTCGAAATCATCGGGTAATGTTTCGCGTTAGCGGTGACCAGCGTCGCTTTCTCGAGCAGCGTGGTGGCGGCGATCAGGCAATCGGCCAGGGGGATCGTCTGTCCTTTTTTTCGAAAATCCCTCTGGACTTCGGCGGCCTTCTCTGCGATGGATGTCGTGATCGGGAAATGCACGAGTCCGTCCATGAGTTGACGCGTGGCTGTCTGCTCCATCGCGCGCATGCCGGCATAAACCTCCGCCACGGTGATCGTAGAGCAGGCAAACCGCGTTGCCGCTTGCAACTCTCCCAGATAGGCCTGCATGCGCACTTTCTTCCGGAGATGGTTGATCACGATATCGCTGTCCAAAATATAGGTGAGCATTTCAGCGCAGAGTCTTGCGATCCCGGCGCTGCTTTCGAATATAGCCCTCGACGCCCTTTTTGAGTTCCGGATGGTCCTCGTGGGACCAGGCGCCATAGGTATCGTCCAGCGCTTTTCGGAATTTCAACTGTTGCAGCCCCGCCTCGGCCAGTTCAGTCAAAAACCGCGTCCGCTGGCCGGCGGGAACCAGCCGCACAAACTGCTGATACAGGGGTTCGGGAAACGCCACATTCACTTGATGCCATGTCATAGGGAAACCTCCTAGTGTTAACACTAGGTATAGTTTATAGGATAAAAGGGCGTTTGTCAAGCGGGAGAAAAAATGGAGTCATTAAATGAGGCGATGAATAAATTGGATATGTAGGGGCGCACTGCGGTGCGCCCCTACAGTTCTCATGGTCATCTTCCCCATGGTTCCTTCGGCTCAGGCGGCCGAATCGTGATCCGGCATCCCCACCACGACCCGAAAATGAATTTCATAGGAGTTATGAATCATTCTGTTATCTAGATAAAAACAGTTCCCTAGATAAGCCACATTTTAAGCCCGATTCGGGTTCCTGCAAAGAATCGTAAAGTTCTCCGACGGCCAGCATCGATTTCCATGTGCGCGGATCCCACCTCACAGAAAACTCACAAACTTCTCAAGGGCATGGCAGTTCCACCCTATAAATCGCGTCGAATCCAGCCTCAATAATTTTACAACTCGGTTACTTGAGCGCGCCGATATTCCCCTGTATAAGCGAGCATGCCCACCGGCGTTCCCCGCAACTCAGAACTCAGAACTCAAAACTCAAAAAGAAGACTTTTTGAATTTTGCGCACTGAGTTCTGAATTGGTCGTCCTCCTCTTACGACCGGGTCAGTTCAAGAATCTTTTTCTCGAATTGTTGAAAGGCGGGAACATGGCGCAGGAAATCAAGGCCCAGAAGCCCCTGAACCGTGCTTTCGGCGGGCAGATGGTGGCAGACCACTTCAAGGTCGCGAACCGTGTGCCCCATGCAGACGGCGGCGGGAATCGTGGCTACCGGCAAGAATTCCAAACTGCTGGCCGTAATGATTGGAACCCGTTTATCCGATTGATCGAAACGGCAACCAATATCGAGAACTACTTCCGGGGAGATCATGCTGCCCGATGCTCCGGTATCCAAAATCATGGTGACCATACGCATTCCGGCAGGGCCAATCAATTGAAGAGGGACAACAATAAGCGAACTGGCGCGGGGCACGAATCAAAAGGCCGCCGCATAGCCCATCGGCAACTCGTCTTGCGAAAAGGTGATCAGAATATTCCCGGGTCGACCGCGCATGGCCTCGTAGGCTTCGTCCCGATGGGGGCTGTGGAAAAGAAGACGTCCCTTGCGCGGTACGGTTCGAGGTTCATCCATTTCCGTAATCTCGATCAAGAGCCATTCTCTGCTGAAGCGCTTGCGGATTTTCTCGATGGGTTCGCTCTTTTTCACGACGTATTCCAGTGTAGCACGGTCGACGGTCGTTTCACAAGGCTTGTCCGTCAAGCGGGAGAGTGGCGGCCATGCTGAGGAAAATGGTACCTGGTACCATTTTTGTTTTCGCTCTTTTCGCTTGCCTTCTCCTTCTGCCGGGCCGATCCTGGGCGGTGGTCGCGGTTGATGCTGTGGGGCCGAGCGCGGGGGGCCAGGTGGGTACTGGAAGCAGCATAAATTGGAGTCATACCTGCACCGGGGCCAACGGGCTTTTGACGGTGGGTGTTGCGATTGGAGCGACGATTGGATCGGGGAGTTTAACGGTCACCTACAACGGCGTGAGCATGAGCTCCGCTGGAACGGGAGACACAACCTCTAACGGATTCGTGCAGCTGTTCTATTTGGCGGGGCCCGCGACCGGCGCCAATACCGTTCAGGTGAACTGGAGCGGACCGGCTTCCGACATGGAAGGCGGATCGGTGAGCTTTACGGGCGTCAATCAGACGACGCCGGTCCAGAACTTCGCCGAGAATGATGATCGCTCGACCGGAGCGACCCCGCCTCAACCGTCGCTGAACGTGACCAGCGCCTCCGGGGACATGGTCGTGGACGCCGCCGTGACCGGCGGTCAGTTCAACAGCTCGGCTCAGACCCCGCAATGGATCGCCAATCAGAATATGGCCTCGGCCGGAGGCAACGGGGCTCAATCCACAGCGGCGGGAGCGGGGTCCGTCGCCATGGGCTACAACGTCAATTCGGATTTTTGGGCGATGGTCGGTGTGGACGTCGTGGCCGGCGGGCCCTCGACCCCTGTGGTGGTCACCAACGCCGCCACGCATGTCGGGATCAATCGCGCGATCGGCAACGGCAACGTCACCTTCGGCGGCAGCGCGAGCGTCACGCAGCGCGGGGTGTACTGGGGGACTTCCGACCCCCTGAGCAATCCCCGCAGCACGGCCGCCGTTTCGGGGACCACCGGGGTCTTT
>Ga0206840_1153_pt1 | contig 11604 bp, 8 predicted proteins | sample Alteio_BWOrgCont_24_FD_152633 | JGI IMG/M metagenome (GOLD analysis project Ga0206840, IMG submission 152633) | Enriched cells from forest soil in Barre Woods Harvard Forest LTER site, Petersham, Massachusetts, United States -... | ecosystem: Environmental > Terrestrial > Soil > Temperate forest > O... | reverse complement strand
TATCGAGCGGTAATGGTTTTACCTATTCGTCCGACGTTAACGCGTTCATAACATGGTCGGCGCCAAACGCTAACCCCGAGATACAAGCCGCATGGGATTCGCCCTTTACGGTTATTGCCCAATGCAATGGGCTGATCACTAACATGGCGTCAACCATACCCGGTGTGCCCCAGGCTACTGTTAATAATGCACTTGGCGAAGCTCATTTAATGCGCGGAGTTGCTTATTTTTACCTGGTACGCGTATTTGGTAATGTACCCATTGTTTTGAACCCGCTAAACGAGGTAAACGATTTTCAAACAGTGCCAACTAACCCTATATCTGATGTATATAAACAGATAGTTACAGACCTGAAATTTGCAGAAGCCAATTGTTCTGTAGGTACCGCAAGTACCGGGCATGGCGACAGCGGTTCAGCATCGGCAATGCTGGCAAAGGTTTACCTGTACATGCAGGATTATGTAGATGCGCAAAAAGAAGCCGAGAAGGTGATCAACAGCGGTGAATTTTCGCTTCTGCCGACTTACGAAAACCTGTTCCAAACCGCCTTTAATAACAATAAGGAAAGTATATTGGCCATGCAATGGATATATAACGGCCCAAATGGCGGTTATGATTACGGTAACTCCATACAGGCATCCTGGGCTTACAACAGCACTATTACCGGTACTGGTGATGGTTATGCAGTTTTTGGCCCTACTATAGACCTTCAAAACGCATTTGTTGCCGAAGGCGGCGACTCAACCCGCAGGCATGCAACCATTATGCTTCCGGGCAGTTACTATCCCGACCTGGATGCAGCATCCGGCGGTTATACGTTCCCTTTAAACGGAAGCGCCCAGAATGAGAATGCCGCAGCAAAAAAATACGTGGTAGGTACACCGGCCGATAATGGAGGCAAAAGCGCTTCCCAGGCATCAGGAAACAATACCTACATCCAACGCTATTCAGATGTTCTGCTCATTGATGCCGAAGCTATATTAGGCCAGTCAGCAGGTGTAGCCCCCGGTACCGGGATACCACTGACCGCATCCACTTCAAATGCCGAAGCTTTAACCAACTTTAATGCGGTTAGGGCGCGCGTTGGCGTACCAACGGTTACTTCGTTTACTTATCAGCAGCTTTTGCTTGAAAGGCGTCTTGAATTTGCCCTGGAGCAGGATTACTGGTTTGATCTGTGCCGTTTAGATGGTTACCAGCCGGCAGGATCGGCAACCAGCCCTACACATCATCCTACAGCTATTGCTATCATAAGCCAGCAGGAAAGAGGGACTTACAGTACCACGGCCAATAATAACCCGGTAATTTATTCTAATAAGCTTACCCCGACCGATGCAAACTTTTATTTTCCTGTGCCGGTTATAGAGTCAGCAACAGATCCAAACCTGATAAAAGCGCCGGTGCCATATAAGTTCTAAGAAATCAAAAAAATATTATATGAAACCATCATGAGCAACCACAAAGAAAAAAGCATAAAATCGCTCATGATAGCTTCATCACCGATAAAAAACAACTTATAACGATGAAAAAGAAAATGAAACTATCAAAAATTTATTACTGGATACTGCCGGCGTTGGCAGTGTTCAGTATAACTTCCTGTAAAAAGGAAAACAGCATGGGGTACACACCGGGTACAGGCGCGCCTACCATCAGTTCGGTGCAAACAATAAACAAATTCGTACAGGATACCCTTATCCAAACTACAACATCCTACAGTAGTTCGGGCCTTGTTACGACTTCGGTTGATACCAATTTTAACTACAAATTGCTAAAAGCGTTTGATTCGACCACAGTAACAGGCAATTTGGGTACCATGTATATGATAAAAGGAACAAATTTGGGCAGCGCTACCAAGCTTACCATCAATGGTGTTCAGGTTTATTATAACCGCAGCTGGGGCAATGACAATTCCATTATTTTCACATTGCCAACAAGCATTCCTTATGTGCAGCCTCAGCCAAATGCTATAGTAGTAACTACACTGCATGGGTCGGTTACTTACAAATTTACCACTTTGCCTCCGCCGCCAACTATTATACAGGTAACGGATTATGACTTTTGGGCAAATTCGCAAATCACCCTTTCGGGAAAAGGTTTTGCATCGGTGTCAGATATCAAGTTACAAGCTACAGGCGATGAGGTATCCATACTATCCAAAAACGACAGTACGTTAGTATTGCAGATGCCTGCGACCAGTACGGTTACAGAATCTCCGTTATTGTTCACTTATACATCAGGGGCAAACACAGGCGCTCAAACGGCGTCAACGGCGATCTTTAACGATTTGGATAACGCTTATACCATCTACTTCAAAAATAGTTTCCAAAATTCATGGGGTGATAACTCCTGGTCGGGGCCATCCGGTTCGCAGCCTGGTAACCCGCACGAATACCAGGGCACTAACTCTGCCGAAGCAAGCTATCCTGCCGGTGCATGGCAAATTGAGGGCTGGGCAAACTATTATCCAAGTATAGCTTACGATCCGGCCTACAAATATTTAAGCTTCTGGGTTAAGGGTGGTAAAGCCACTCACACGCTGGTATTGGTTGGTGATAAAATGGTAGGCGGATATGGGCAAGTTCAAAATGCCAATGCTTACGCAGCGCAACTGGTTGTGGTTCCGGCTGGTGTATGGACATTTGTTAAAATACCGCTTACAGCACCTTCAACAGCATATTCACAACTATCAACCCAGCTTAACTATTGGGCAAATGGTTCGCCCGCAACGCAGTTAGGGTTCTTTTTACAGGGAATGAGTGGTGATGTTAATGAGACCATGTATTTTGACGAGGTAGCATTTTTAAAGTAGTATAATCATACTTACGAAGTCTTTAAGGCTTTGTAAGATTTTAGAATAAGATCAGTTGATTGGTTTTTCAGATGCTGCCATTGTCACATTTCATTTTTTGAAAAAAGCTTTGGCGGCATCTTTTTGGTTGTAAACAGCACCTGGCGACATGAAAAAGATCGGTTATTTTATTATTGGCTTATCGTTACTCTCGTTTGGAAGAGTGTATGCCCAGAAAAACCTGGTTATAAATGGCGGTTTTGAGGATGATGAGCTAACCGGGTGGAACAATAGCAGCAACGTTGCCAAAATAACCCCCTGGGACTTTAAAAGCGGTAAGGGCAGTTTTGCCATTATCACTACGGGTACAGGTGATTGGATCGGGATCGATCAAACTATCAAGGTACCTAAAAAAGCGCAAATGCTCGAGATAGGGGCCTGGATAAAAACAAATAATGTGGTTAAAGGCAAGGATTCCTGGGATGGGGCGATCTTTAGTGTCGAGTTCCAGGATGCGGGTGGGAAAAAGATTGGTGACGGCGTAAATATTACTACGCTTACCGGCTACCAGCCGTGGGCGCTTTTAAAACAGAATGTGAAAATACCACCAAATGCAGTAAGCTTCAGGCTATTGCTGGCTATGGGTTTCGCTTCGGGAACAATGCTTATTGATGATGTATCGGCAAAGGTTATTAGTGCGGATGATGTGACAAAATCTTGATACAGAAATGCGGATGTTAAATTATTACGTTTATGTTGAATTTGTACTATGCGGGGACATGCCTGTTGATCTAACAATTTTGAGATATGACAAGTAATGTGATGCGGGAAATAACCCCCCTTACTCCAAGTGATTGTTTTACAATTTTTTCGAGGGTTAAGCAAAAGTTTGATTTTCCCCTGCATTATCATGATGAGTACGAACTCAACCTGATATTAAATGCAAAGGGCGCCAAAAGGCTTGTAGGCGGAAATATAGAACTGATAGATGATGTGGAACTGGTGCTGATAGGGCCAAACTTATACCATACCTGGCTTACACATCAATGCCGGAACGAAGAAATAATTGAGGTGACTATCCAGTTTCATAAAGACCTGTTTGACGAAAAGTTACTCAAACGCAACCAGCTGAGCTTTTTGAAACACATGCTGGAGCATTCGCAGCGGGGCATATTGTTTTCTGCAGAAACGGCATTGGCGCTGAAGGATAAGTTACTTTCGCTGGATAAAAAGACCGGGTTTGATTCGGTACTGGAACTGCTTTCTGTCCTGCACGACCTGTCGATATCCCGCAATATGCGCACACTGTCTGAACCAAGTTTTACAAGCGAAAAATTCTATTACAATAGCCGCCGGATCGAAAGGGTATTTGAATATATGAACTGCAATTACAATAAAACTGTAAGCCTGGCCGAAGTATCGCGCATTGCAAACATGCCCGAAGCCTCTTTCAGCCGGTTTATAAAAAAGCGTACCGGTAAAACGTTTATCGATAGCCTGAACGAAATACGGCTGGGCCATGCATCACGTATGCTCATAGATACCACAAATACAATAGCCGAAATTGCCTATAAGTGCGGCTTCAATAATATTTCAAATTTCAACAGGATATTCAAACGCAAAAAATTCTGCATCCCAAAGGAATTCAGGGAAACTTATGCTGGTAATCGTATATTTATATAGCACCTGTTCGGGCCCCCTAAAAACAAGTAATTATTCAAAAATGAAAAACATTAATAAAACTTCTGCCCTATTGATAATTGTGCTATTGACGGTTTACTCGTGTAAGAAAGAGCCTGTTAATAATCAGCAAAACAATAATAATAACACCAATACCGGCCCCACAACAACCGGCAATACTCCCGGCACTATTCAAAAGGGAACTGACCCGCAACTGGCTCTAACCCAGGGGTTCTTCCTGACAAACTCGTGGCAGGCTAAAACTTTTACAGCTCCGTCCAGCACAATGAGCACATCGAAGCCTGACGTGTCAAACATCCAGGTAAATATTGATATGAGCCAGATCGTCACTAAGGTTTCGCCACTGATATTTGGTAACAATACCAACCCGTTTATGGGGCCGATAGTGACTCAAACCGCGCTGATGAGTAGTTTGACTACATTATCTCCTAATATTTTGCGTTTTCCGGGTGGCAGCTTGTCGGACATCTATTTCTGGAACCAGTCAAGTGCAGGGCCTGCCGATGCGCCCGCCCAGCTTTTAGATAACACCGGCACGGCATCGGCAGCCGGGTATTGGTTCGGCAATAATACCGCCAGTTGGACCATGACCCTGGATAATTATTATACGCTGCTGCAGCAAACCAAAGCAACCGGCCTGATTACCGTTAACTATGGTTACGCGCGGTATGGCACAAGTGCGCATCCCGACCAGGCAGCGGCTCATTTGGCGGCCCAATGGGTACGTTACGATAACGGCCGCACCAAATATTGGGAAATTGGTAATGAATTATATGGTAACTGGGAAGCAGGATATGAGATCAATACTGCTACCAACCAGGACGGGCAACCGCAGGTAATTACGCCAACAATATACGGCACCCATTTTAAAGTGTTTGCTGATTCGATGCGCGCGGCAGCCAAGCAGGTGGGCGCTACCATACAGATCGGTATTGTACTGACCAGTGATAACAGCGGCTCGGCAGGAGGGGCGGTTGATAACTGGAACGCCGGAGTTTTGGCGGCAGCAGGTAATACGCCCGATTTTTTTGTGGTGCATAACTATTATACACCATACAATCAAAACTCAACGGCGGACGTAATATTAGCCACGCCGGTCTCGAGTACAGCAGCTGTGACGAATTTCATTAAATCAAGCGCAACGAGTGCAGGGGTAACGCAGAAACCAATAGCGATGGATGAATATAATATCCAGGCGGTTGGATCGGACCAGCAGGTGTCGCAGATAGCCGGCGTGCACGGTGTAATGGTTTTGGGTGAGGCATTGAAAAATCAGGTCAGTATGGCGAGCCGGTGGGACCTTGCTAATTCATGGGCTAATGGCGATGATATGGGTTTGTTTAATAATTCGTCCCAAACCTCGTCAAGCGAGCCCGGTGCGCCGGCATGGAACGCCCGCCCGGCCTACTACTACTATTATTATTTTCAGCAATATTTTGGCGACAGGATGGTGGGTTCAACCGTAACAGGCAGCAACAGTATATTAAGTTATGCTTCGATGTTCTCATCCGGCCAGGCAGGCGATATTTTGGTGAATACCAGTTCGAGCGATCAAACGGTTTCCATCGGCATCAGCAACTTCCTTCCGGGAACAAACTATTATTATTACGTGCTTACCGGCGGTACTGATGGCACTTTTTCGCGCAAAGTGATGGTTAACGGTAACGGCCCAAGCGGTGCGTCAGGAGGCCCTTCAGGATTTTTAACAATACCACCAGTCGCTGCCGCTCAAAAAGGTGGTATAAATGTTGTCGTTCCTGCTTACGGAGTAGTATATTTGGTTGCCGATGGCAGTATATAAACCAAAAATAATGAAACGGACATTCTTTACCTTACTGATCACTGCGCTGGCGGGCCTGCAGGTGTTTGCACAGAACGCCTCAAATCTTGCGCCTACTCCACCGATGGGATGGAACAGCTGGAATATTTTCCAGACCAATATCAATGAACCTTTACTAAAAAGCATGGTAGACGCCTATATTACGTCGGGCATGAAGGACGCCGGCTATACTTACTTTGTTTTGGACGACGGCTGGATGGGCATGGAAAGGGATGCGAACGGGCAACTGATCGCCGATCCGAAAAAATTCCCTAATGGTATGAAGGAGTTTGCGGATTATGTGCACTCAAAGGGACTAAAATTCGGTATTTACAATTGTGCGGGCACAAAGACCTGCGCAGGTTACCCCGGGACGCGCGGCCACGAATATGAAGATGCCCGTTTGTATGCCTCATGGGGTGTTGATTACCTGAAATTTGACTGGTGTAATGCTGATGGCGAAAACGCACGGGAAGCTTATAAAACTATGAGCCTGGCGCTTAAAGCAAGCGGCAGGCCGATCGTATTCAGTTTATGCGAATGGGGCTCTAACCGTCCCTGGGTATGGGCAAAGGACGACGGTCAGTTGTGGCGTACGACGGGCGATATAGGCCCTTATTTTGATCAAAGTGTAGCGAAAAACGGCTGGAAACCTTTAAGCGTATTGAATATATTGGACAGGCAGGATAGCATCCGCCAGTATGCCGGGCCGGGCCATTGGAATGACCCGGATATGCTGGAAGTAGGTAATGGAATGACTGTGAATGAAGACCGGACACATTTTTCCATCTGGTGCATGCTGGCAGCGCCTTTGATGTCGGGCAATAACCTGCATACGATGACGGCGCAGACGACAAGTATTTTGACCAATAAGGATGCCATTGCTATTGACCAGGACTTGCTGGGCGTGGAGTGTTTTAAGTATGCGATGACTGCAGATAGCGTAGAAACGCTGGTACGCCCGCTTATTAACGGCGATCTCGCGGTTTGTTTTGTGAATCGAATGGACAAACCTCAAACTATTGATTTCAATTGGTCGGCACATGCTATTAATGATGCTATTTCAAAAACCAGTGTCGACTTTACAAAATCGACCTATAAGCTGCACGACCTGTGGAGTAAGAAGGATATCGGTACGACTAAAAAGACATTGAAACAAACCATTGGAGCGCATGATGTATTGATGCTGCGGTTGGTAAGGCAGTAGGTTAATAAGCTAAAGCTTAGTTTTACCCGAGATTATAGCCACGCTTAACCCCATACAGGCTATCAGGAGGAACGATGCCCTTAAGGTTGCAATTCCCGCTATAAAACCTATCAGCGGCGGTCCGATCATAAAGCCCGAAAAACCAATGGTTGATACGGCAGTAAGCGCAACACCCGGCGACATATTTGCTGTTTTACCCGCCGAACTGTAGATCATCGGCACTACGGATGATACGCCCACGCCAACCAGCATAAAGCCCAGTATGCCAGGCAACAGGTAGGGGAACAAAACAGCAACCAGCAACCCTATTGCCGTGAGCGATCCACTCAGTTGTAGCGTAAGCTTTAATCCATATTTACCTGCGAACCAATCTGCAGTGAACCGGCCGAGCGCCATGGTACACATAAAGGCAAAATATCCGGCACCTATCCAACCGCCATGTGCAAGAATTACCTTTTTAAAGTAAACCCCGCTCCAGTCGAACATGGTGCCTTCGCATAACATCGAGCAAAAAGCAATGATTCCCAGTTTAAGCAGGGGTACTAATAATTTGAGCCTGTCCCTGATAGATAAGACAACAACTTCATCGGCTGGTATCTTATCCCCGTCATCTTTCAGGTTTCGGGATATGATAATAACACCGGCAATAATAAGCGCCATGATCACAATGAAGTGGTGAAAAGGGTTGATGTTTTCGCTGATCATAAATATACCAATACCTGCCCCGGTGAAACCGGCCATACTCCAAATGCCATGAAACGACGCCATGATAGGTTTTTCATACAGGCGTTCGGTCATTACCGCCTGGGTATTAACAGCTATGTTGGCCGAATTACCTGCAAATCCATAGCAAAACAGGTAGCCTAACAACTCAAATATATTGTTGGCTGCGCCAAGTCCTACCAAAAAAAATGAATACAAAACAATAGAAATGATAAGCAGTTTACGACTGCCTATTTTGGTTATGATCCAGCCCGTAAACGGAAGCGAACACATCAGGCCGGTTGGTATGGCCAGCAGCACTCCGCCCAAACCTGCTTCAGAAAGATGCAATGATTGTTGGATAGCAGGTATCCGCGATGCCCAACTTGCAAAACTTAGCCCTGCCATAAAAAACATGGCGCCTACGGCCACCCGGAGTGCTAAACGCGGTGTGGTCCTACCCTGGATTTCCATTCAAGTTAATTTTGACTCAAGGATATATACATACAAAAAGCGTTTGGTGTCTGCTAGATTATTGACCCTATTTATCCTCTTGCTTTTTTCTGATACACCATTGCATCACCAAAAACGCCTTTAAGTTTGCCATAAAAGGCCGACAAGTTTTTTTTGTCCTTAGAATGTTCGAGCTTTTTTAAAGCGGCCGCAATATCTTTCGATTTGGCCTCCTTGCAAATCGTTATAACCATAATAACAAAAATAGCTAAAATATAATGGTTACCTTCCTTTAACTAAACGACTGTAGCGTTGACGATGTTTTTGGCGATAAGCAAACTATCCGCAATCACCATCAGGTGAACAGCTTTCGCCTTCAATAATCTCAAGTCTGGTTTTTTGGTTTTCCTGCCGCCACTCGGCAAATGATTTTTCCAGCGTTTGTGTAAATACTGAAACCGCCTGCGCCCCGGATATGCCGTATTTGTTATTGAATACAAAAAATGGAACGCCCTGTATACCCAATTGCTGCGCTTCGGTAATATCATGTTTTACATCGCCGGCAAAAGCATTGCTGTTTAGGGTTTGTTTTAATTCGTCGGCATTCAAACCTATTGAAATACCCAATTTGATGAGGGTGTCCGGATCGTCAATATTTTTACCTTCTGTAAAATAGGCTTTAAACAGCGCTTCTTCGGCGGCCTCACCAAGCCCATGTTTTTTAGCGAGGTGGCTTAAACGGTGGGCATTAAAGCTATTGGCTACAATGGCTTTGTCGAAATCGTATTTTAATCCAACCTCGGCAGCCATCCCGGTAACGTGGGCGTTCATGCTTTTAGCCTGGTCCAGGTCCCAGCCTTTTATATCGGCCAGGTATTGATTGATATTGACAGAGGGATCGGTTTTCATATTGGGGTTAAGCTGGAAGCTTTTCCATTCGATCTCAATATCATTTTTATGCCCGAAATGCTCCAGTGCATTTTCAAACCTGCGCTTACCGATATAACAAAACGGACACATCACGTCCGACCATATTTCTACTTTCATCTTTGGAAATTTTATAACGATGCAAAGCTACGGCGCAAGCTAATTTTAAAGGTAAGGGCAAAGTAAAATTGCTTTAGCACCCCAATATTGCTTTTTTCAAATTAATTGATCATTTTAGTTTTTTATAAGCCAATTATTCATGCCCCATATTCCTTTAGACCCTGCTTTGCCTGGTATTACCGGCCTGCTTAATTATCGCCAGGATACAGCTTTACCCATAAGGCAGCTAACACAACTCTTGCTGCGTGGTGAGTCGACTTTAACAGAAGGCGAACGCGAGTTGATAGCTACTGTAGTGTCGCAGGGGAATCAATGTAAGTTTTGTACGGCCGCACATTCAGCCGCTGCCGATGCGGTGTCAGGCGAAAAAGGGATCGCCGAAAAGGTGAAAAACGATCCTGATAATGCCCCGGTTAGTGAGAAAATGAAATACCTGCTCGAAATTGCCCGCCGGACACAAGCCGATGCACGTACCGTATCGCCGGAGTTAGTGGCCGGTGCCAGGGCAGCCGGGGCTACAGATATGGAGCTGCACGATACGGTATTGATAGCGGCATTGTTTTGCCTGTACAATAAGTATGTGGATGGATTGGCCAGCGTTACTCCAACCGATCCGGCGTTTTATGAGCGCCTGGCCAATATTCTGAAATCAAACGGCTATTTGCCATCAGCCAACCGCTATGCTACGCTAAACGCCAATTGAAATGAAGAAAGTAACCAAACCCTACATATTCTGGACCGGCATGTTCCTGCTCTTTTTCCCGGGCTTGTTGCATGCCTACCTGTTAATGCCTTTTCCGGGCAGCCAGGATTTGGAGGCTATAAAATTATGTTACTATCTCGAAAAGATCATATTGCCCTTACGCATCATTGGCGGATTAATGGTTGCCTGGTACCTGGTGAAATATTACCTGAAAAACACTTTAACAGGCAAAATTGTGAAAGGGGCCCTGCTGGTGCTTTTGCTCGGCAGCTTGTATATAACTGATATTGAATACAAAGCTTCGGCTATGTTCGAGGAGCCAAAAGTTGTAAAATTTGCCAATGCGATGGATAATAAAGTGCCCGAAAGTTATATCGTATTGGGTGTAGTTAATAACGGTATTGCTAAAGCTTACCCGCTTGTTTATTTGGGCTACCATCATAAAGTGCAGGACAATGTAGGTACACTGCCGGTTTTGGTTACCTATTGCACCATGTGCCGTACGGGCAGGGTGTACAGCCCTGTAATTAATGGGGCAAGACAAACCTTCCGGCTGGTTGGAGCACGGCATTATAACGCTATAGTAGAAGACGAAAGCACCGGATCATGGTGGTACCAGGCTACCGGCGAAGCCGCGGTTGGCCCGATGGAGGGCTCGCATTTAAAGGAGCTTACCTACGAGCAATCGACGCTGGGCGCATGGCTGAATAAGCACCCGTCCTCATTGATATTACAGCCTGATAACCATTTTAAAGATGATTATGATGATTTGAAAGATTACGATGTTAAACAAGCGGTTGACCGGGATTCGACACTAAAAAATAAGGATTCGTTAATGCGCAAAAGCTGGGTGATAGGTGTGATCGTAAATAAACAACCCAAAGCCTACAATTGGCGCGAACTGGAAAAAATATGTTTGGTAAATGACCTGTTTGGAACTACTCCGCTGCTGATAGGACTTGAGGACGATGACCACACCTTCCATGTGTTTAACCGGCAGGTGGACGGCAAAGCGCTTACCTTTAAACCGGATGCCGAAAGCCAGTTTACCGATAATGAAACCTCATCAACCTGGAACTGGGACGGGCTATGCGTATCAGGCGCATCTAAAGGCAAACAATTAGCCAAAATACAAGCCTACCAGGAGTACTGGCACTCGTGGAAACATTTCCATCCGTCAACCT
>Ga0206840_1152_pt1 | contig 11628 bp, 13 predicted proteins | sample Alteio_BWOrgCont_24_FD_152633 | JGI IMG/M metagenome (GOLD analysis project Ga0206840, IMG submission 152633) | Enriched cells from forest soil in Barre Woods Harvard Forest LTER site, Petersham, Massachusetts, United States -... | ecosystem: Environmental > Terrestrial > Soil > Temperate forest >... | reverse complement strand
AATGATAACGTCAGATCGGTTTCAATGGATTCGATTTTGCCGCCGAGGAAATCGGACAGGGATTGCTTCAGCGTGCGGCAATAGGCATCCAATATGGCGCATTCCATCCCGGCGGCCGCCGTCGGATGGAGGGACTGAATCCGCCATGCCGTGGCCACCAGATTGCGGTAGTCCTCGATCGGTTTTCCGCGAAGCTCGGGGATCATGCTCTTGAGCGCCAGGACCATATTCTCCTGGGATTCCGAGGGCATGGCGATGGAGGATGAGGCTTCCGCCAATCCGCGCGTCCCATCGGAAAGCGTCAGAATGATTTGGACGTTGTGGGTTTCCGTTTTCCGGCCGGCCGCCGTCACGAATGGATTTTTGAGCTTGAAAGAAACCGGCTCAAAGCGAATAGTTTGGATGAACGGCATGATTACTGTAAATAGCTCCCGAAGTAGACGATTCTTTCTCCGACCCTGTCTCCGGATTCTACTTCATCTAAAGCTTTTCCATATTTCTCTTTAAAAGATATCTTCCGGACCGCCATCCCCGTTTGCGGCGCCTCGATGATCAGGCCATCGCCGGCATAGAGGGCCACATGCGTAATCGTCTTGGGGTTGTCCGCTTTCGCCGAAAAAATGAGGTCGGCCGGCTGCAGCGCCGCGCGCTTGATCGGTTTGGCTTTCATCCATTGTTCGTGGGCGTCGCGCGGGATCGTCATTCCGTTGACGCGATAAGATAAATGGACTAAGCCAGAACAATCGACACCGTACTTAATTCCCTCGCCCCCTTCGAGGGGAGAGGCTGTGGGTGAGGGGGGCGGATTTCCCGGTGTAAGGCCGCCCCATACATACGGAACGTCTATCAATAAGTTCGCTGTCTTTAGAATATCAACCCCAATTTCAACCCTCGTGGCTGCCAGATTTGGAAGAGGAGCTGAACGCATAGAAACGGAAATTTTTGCCCCAAGGGGAAGTTCGCCTCCATTTTTGTCAAAAAACTCCCATCGCTTGTCAGATAGCTGCCAACTTGAGGTATATGGAGCCCTGCTTACCGCTGATCGAAATACCCATCCAGGATATCCTTCCCACTTGTTGTGTTGGCGAAATGTCGGTTGTTCGACCGCTTCAATGCGAATCCAGGGTCCGCTCGAATCATGGATTAATACCTTCTCGCCGAAAAGGACCTGGGTTTCGCGCTTGTCATCGGTCAATTTGGAGAGATCAGCGGTCGGCTCACGCCAGACGTCGGCGACAGGAGAAATGACGACCGCCTGCTGTGGTTCGGCAGCAAGAGAAAGCGAGGGCAACGCCATTATAACGACGAAGAAGTTTGCGATTTTCATTCTCACCAAGGGTATCAGTCTTCGGGTCAGGCGTCAACGCGTGTTGCGAGGATTATCACGGAAGTAGTCATAAAAAAAACAGAACCCCTGATTTTCATCAGGGGTTCCATTCCATAACGTACAAAATCTCGCCTTGGGGTAGATCCCCTAGTGAGGGAGAAGTTTTTCTACATGCATGAGGTGTTTGAAAATATCCAACACCCCCATCATCGTGGCGCCCAGGAGACAGAACCAGCCCATGATGGGAGAGAGCATACTGACCATGCCCACCAAGGAATGGATCATATCCAGACCGCCCAGCTCGAGGCCGGATGCCGAGGTCAACAGAAAGAATAGCCCGCCGAGACCCACCAGGTCATAGGGAAGCTTCTTTACGTTGTGCCCGGAATACTTGGCTACGAACTGAACGCTTAAACACGCAATCGCAAGTAGGATGAGTTGCATTTTCTCTTACCTCCTTAGGTAATACCCGAGGCTTGCTGCCCTTTGTTTACCCCCAAAATAGCGCAGTTTCAATAGATAAAACGGCTCTATTTGTAGATCAAATATGAATATTATCGACGCATGGCAGCCAAGAAGGAGACTTGACGGTTTCAGGCCACATAAGCGAAGCTTATAAGCAATGAAAATCACCTTTTTATCGGATTCCGGGAGCTGGAAAAACAAAGCTATCGGGGAATTGGCCAAAAAGATGCGCAAGAAGCGCCATAAAGCGGTTTGTTTGCACCGGGCGGAAGCGATTCCGAAAGGGGATATTCTCTTTATCCTGGGATTTTTCAAGATCGTACCAGCGGAGATCCTCAAACGAAATAAAAACAATATCGTCATTCACGAAAGCGCTTTACCCAAAGGGCGGGGAATGTCTCCGGTCACTTGGCAGATTCTCGAGGGGGCCACGCGTATCCCCATGACTCTTTTCGAAGCTGTTGCAAAGGTGGATGCCGGGAAGATCTATCTCAGAGGTCAAGTTCCGCTGCGGGGGGATGAGCTGCTGCCCGAAATACGAAAGGAAATCGCGCAAGAGATGGCGCGTTTGTGCGAACAATTTATCAGTCGATATCCGGCCATTTTGGAGGAGGGCGCGGATCAATCGGGGACGTCAACTTATTATCCCTGGCGAAAGCCGGAAGATTCCCGATTAGATCCCGCAAAATCCATTGCCGAACAATTTAGTCTTCTTCGAACCGTGGATAATGAATCCTACCCCGCCTTTTTTAGCCTCAACGGGTCCACGTACGTTCTTAAAATCGAAAAAAAGAGCGGCTAGTTCGTGCGCGAAGAACTGGACGGAACGGCGGAATAGCGGTCAAGAACCTGCGAGACCTTCTTGTTGAGTTCGGGATAATTCATCGTCACATCGCGCAAATCGCCGAGGCGTGCGCGGCCTTCTTCAAGGGCGTGATTACTCTTTCCGTTTCTTTCCACAAAACTTTCGATATAAGCCACGCTGGCGTTCGTATACAGGGTGGCGGCCTGATGGCGGTCGATATGGAGCTTCTTCCTTTTGGTCTTATTCCGTCGCGAGATAGAAACCGACATGAGGTCATCGTAGGCCTGAAGCGAAGCGTCCGAGGCCGCTTCCATTTTTCCTTTGGTCAAGAGTTCTTGGGCGACGGCCAATTCCTCCAGGGCCTGATCATAAAGATTTTTATCGGGAAGCAGCGTGATCGGCGTGATGGGTTGAGTGGAGATGGCGATGCCGCCTTCCGGAATGATCCCTTTGGCTTCCGATTCCTGGTCAGCGGCGGGCAGCTGCTGCCGTTCGTCGCCGGTATCGGAAATCGACGCATCGACATCCGCCCAGGCGCGGGAGACGCTGAACAGCAGAAAAACGATCCATACCCGTCGGTGCATAAGAACATGAGTATTATATAATCCTTAAAATTCAAATCGTCCTATATTTGGAAGAAAGGAAGTGATACTTTATGGATTGGAAAGACCGTATTATAGTCGACCCCGCGGTGTTGGCCGGTAAGCCCATCATTAAAGGAACTCGTATCTCCGTGGAATTTTTGCTGGGGCTATTCGCCAACGGCTGGACCGAAGCGCAAATCTTCGAGAATTATCCACAACTCAAACGAGAGGATCTTCAGTCTGTGTTTTCCTTCACGCAGAATTGTCTTCAGGATGAAGACTTCGTGATGCTTAAGAAGGCTTCGTGAGTGTCAAGTTATTAACCAACGAGAACATCCCGCTTGCGTCCATCCTTTTGCTTCAAAAATCTGGCTTTGACGTTTTATCGGCATCCCAAGAGTTTCCAGGGGTGCCTGATGAAGTGGTTCTAAGCAGAGCGCGCAAAGATGAACGCGTTCTGGTGACCTTCGACCGAGATTATGGCGAGCTGATATTCCATCGTCAATTGCCAGTCCCTCCAGCGGTCATTTATCTGCGTTTTATTCCTGAAAATCCAGAACAGGTTGCTGAAGTGCTTCAGCAAGTCCTAAGTCAAACGGAGGTCGCAGGATATTTTGTTGTGGCCGATCGTGACAGACTTCGGCGGCGGCGATTGCCAAAATGACTGGGTGTTGGATTTTGAGTGTAGCGCAGTTTATATAATCGACCCTCATGAAAAGAACGATTTATTGCGGGGATTTGCGTAAAAGTCACGCCGGCCAGCCGGCGACGCTGTGCGGGTGGATCCATAACCGGCGTGACCATGGAGGCGTCGTTTTTTGCGACCTCAGGGACCGCACTGGTCTTATACAAATAGTGTTCCATCCAGAAAATAAGTCTCTTTTTGAGCGGGCTCAAGATCTCGGAAGTGAATATGTGGTTCAGGTATCAGGTAAAGTTGTTGAAAGACCTGAGGGAACCAAAAACATTCAAATCTCTTCTGGTGATGTTGAAATGGAAGTAGAAGATTTAGAAATTCTCAATACATCTAAGCCATTACCATTTCCTATTCACGAATTTACAGAAGCGGGTGAAGATATTCGTCTCCGATATCGTTATTTGGATTTACGTCGTTTGACCCTTTATCAGAACCTTGAGAGTCGACATAAAATTGCTCAATCGGCAAGGCAATATCTAAGCAAGGAAGGCTTCCTCGAAATTGAAACTCCATCTTTAACGAAGTCTACTCCCGAAGGAGCTCGTGATTTCTTGGTTCCTTCGCGGCTATCACAGGGATGCTTTTATGCTCTTCCACAAAGCCCACAATTGTTCAAGCAGATATTAATGGTGGCTGGCTACGATAAATATTTCCAAATTGCACGGTGTTTCCGTGATGAAGACTTGCGCGCAGATCGTCAACCCGAGTTCACACAAGTAGATCTTGAGATGTCTTTTGCTGACGAAGAAGATGTCATGAACGTGGTCGAAGGTTTGGTGCGTGGGGCTTTCGAAGTAAAATTCGGAGAACCTTTCAAAGGCCCAAACCCATTCCCTCGTATTGCATACGATGATGCGATGAGTCGTTACGGGACAGATGCTCCCGATATGCGCTACGAAATGGAACTCAAAGATCTTTCTGAATCCGTAAAGTCTTGTGGCTTCCAGGTTTTTTCCAAAACGGTTGTTTCGGGAGGAACTGTTCGGGCGATTTCCGTTCCTGGTGGGGCCGCTTTCTCACGCAAGGAGACTGATGATTTGACCCAGTGGGCAAATAGTTTAGGAGCTAAAGGGCTAGCTTGGATCAAATGGACAGCGAATGGTGCGGAGTCGCCAATTGTGAAATTTTTCCAAGCAACAGAGGTAGATGCAATAAAAAATAAAGTACAGGCTAAAGAAGGAGATATTTCTTTCTTTGTCGCTGATAAGCCTGGGTTGGTTTTTAAAGTCCTTGGTCTCCTAAGACGCAGGATGGCGGAAAAGATGAAGTTAATACCGGATCGTTCTTTTGTTTTAACTTGGGTTGAAAAGTTTCCAGCCTTTGAATGGGACGATGAAGCTAAGCGATGGAATGCTGTTCACCATCCATTTACTGCTCCAAGATCTGAGGATTGGCCAACTATTCGAGGTGCTTTAGAAGCTGGTAAGTGGGACCCGAGCATTGTTGACCTGAGCAAAATTCGTGCACGCGCGTATGATCTGGTTTTGAACGGTGTCGAAATTGGAGGCGGGAGCATTCGTATCCACAACACGGAAAACCAAGACCTGATTTTTAAACTTCTGCAAATCCCCCCTGAGACAGCCCAGCTCCAGTTTGGATTCCTCTTGGAAGCCTTGGCTTATGGCGCCCCGCCGCATGGCGGTTTCGCCTTAGGCCTCGACCGTTTTGTCGCGCTTCTCGCCGGAGAGCCGTCCATCCGGGACGTGATTGCCTTCCCCAAGACTCAGAAGGGGCTGGACCTCATGTCCAACGCCCCCTCCCCGGTTTCTGCCGCCCAATTAAAAGAATTGGGTATCAAGCTATCTTAAGGGTTCGCGCCGCGTTGACCCTGTCGACGAAGAAATGCTAAATTCGTGCAGCCTCGATGGTCACCAAAAAAGTCCACCTTTCTAATTCTCAGGAAGCGCTTCTCTTGTTCGGCCAGCATGACCAGAACCTTCGGGCGCTTGAGACCGCCTATGGGGTTCAAATCTTTGGGAGGGGGGACATCCTGTCGATTCGCGGAGCCGCGACCAAGGTGGAAAAAGCGCTTTCAGCTCTCGATGAAATGCGCCATCATTTGGGGAGCGGAAAACCCGCTTCCGAGGTTGCGCCAGCGCCGCAGGAACCGGCTTTCCAGCCCACCTATACCAATGCGCTCGGCAAATCCGTACGGCCGCGGACGCCCAATCAAAAAGCTTACGTCAACGCCATCTTCTCGCATGATCTCGTTGTAGGCATCGGCCCCGCCGGAACCGGCAAGACGTATCTGGCGGTCGCCTGCGCGCTGGCCGCTCTCAAAGAGAATAAGGTTTCCAAAATCGTCCTGACCCGGCCCGTGGTGGAGGCGGGAGAGAAACTGGGCTTTTTGCCGGGCGACTTTTACGAAAAGGTGAACCCCTATCTGCGCCCCCTGTATGACGCCTTTTATGTGATGCTGGGTCCGGATCGCTTCCGGCTTTACCGCGATGAAGAAACGATCGAGATCGCTCCTTTGGCGTATATGCGCGGCCGTACGCTCGAGAACGCCTTCATTATTCTGGATGAGGGACAAAACACGACGCCGGAACAGATGAAAATGCTTCTGACCCGCATGGGACAAAGCTCTAAACTGGTTGTTAACGGCGACGTCACGCAAATCGATCTGCCGTCAAAAAAGATGTCCGGCCTCATCCCGTTGCCCATGATTTTGAAAGGCATCCCGGGAGTCCAAATCGTTCACTTTACGCAGGAAGATGTCGTACGCCATGCCCTGGTCAAAGACATTTTAAGAGCTTATGACGACTGGGAAGAACAAGGGGCGACCAAGTAAATCCCTATGGGTAAATGGTGGCGCAACGGCCTTAAGCACCTGCTTCAGTCGATGCTCGATTGGGTCCAACGGACCGAGCGCAAGAGTCCGCGTCGAGGCGCTTCCTCCCTTTTGGTCAAAGAGCTGCATATTCCCATGCCGATCGTCACGATCGGCGTCGCGGTCGTTCTTTTTGGCCTCCTTCTGCCGCAAGTTGGATTTTCCTTGTCCAAGATTGGCGCCCTGGCCGGCCTGATCGCGCTTCTGACGCTCTTTTTTGTTCTCTACATCCGCACCGATCTTCCGCAGTTCGTCAATGATGACGAAGCGGTTTTTCTCTGCGGCCTCTGCATGATTCTTGGGGTGGCCATCGTGGAGCTGTGTGAACGCTTTCCCGAATTTTCGCCTTATGGGGTTCCGATCGGCACGATCACGATTCTCGTCACCCTCCTGCTGCATATTCGCCTGGCCTTTCTCGTCGGCGTCGTGCTTTCTATTTTCTGCGGCGTCCTCTACGGCTTATCCTTCAATGCCGTCTTTGTGGCTTTTTTTTCGAGCATGGCCGCGATGCTCGCGTCACGCCACGTGCGGCACCGCAGCGATATCGTCCGCGCCGGATTTCACGTGGTGTGGGTCACGGCCGTGTGCTTGTATGGACTGGGTCTATTCCACGGATGGTCGACCACGCAAATTCTGCACGGCATCTTTTGGGGCGGCGTCAACGGGGCCTTATGCGTTGTTGTTTCCCTGGCGCTGCTTCCGGTTTTGGAATCCTTCTTTTCCCGCGTCACGCCCATTACGCTGCTTGAAGTCGGGGATTTCAACCGGCCCCTTCTGCGGCGGCTGATGATCGAAGCGCCGGGGACCTACCATCACACGCTGTTGGTCTCCGCTTTAGCCGAGCAGGCCGCGGAGGCGATCGGGGCCAATTCCCTTCTCTGCCGCGTGGGAATGTATTACCACGACGTGGGAAAGCTCGAGCATCCGGAATATTTCATCGAGAACCAAACGATGCGGCGAAGCGCCAAAGACAAGGCGGAACTGCACGATAAGCTCAATCCTTCCATCTCGAGCCTCGTGATCGTCTCGCACGTGAAAGACGGCGTGGCGCTCGCGCGAAGCTATAACGTCCCCGAGGAGGTGCTGCGCTTTATCCCGGAACATCACGGCACCAGTTTGATCAAATATTTTTATATGCAGGCCCTGCAGCAAGGGGACGAAGAAGTTCCGCCGGCGGATGCTTACCGTTATCCTGGACCCAAGCCTCATTCCAAAGAAACCGTCATTGGGATGCTCGCCGATTCGGTGGAAGCGGCCAGCCGGACGATGGAAGAGCCGACCTACGAGCGGCTGCGAGGGTTGGTCGAAAAAATCGTGAACAGCAAGTTTATGGACGCTCAGTTCGATGAGGCGCCGATTACCTTGCAGGATTTGCGCAGGATTGTCGACAGCTTCACGGCATCCTTATCCGCGATTTATCACGTTCGCATCGAGTACCCGGAGATGCCCGAAAAAGAGAACCCGCTGCCCTTTTCTCCCCGACCGTCTGCCGAAGCGGAATGATCCTGCGAAAAGCGCCCGCCGTGCAATTTACCCTCATCAGGACCACGATCGTTCCTGCGGGAACCTTTTCCAAAAAAGATCTTGCGGCGCTGGCGTCCTACACCTTGGAGCGGCAAGCGGTCAAAGGGCTAGTTGAGTTGACGGTGGACCTAACGGGTCATAAGCGCATTCAGGAACTCAACCGGCGCTTTCGCGGAGTGGACCGGACCACGGATGTGATTTCGTTCCGAGATGAGTTTTTCCCTCATCCGGCCTTCGGCCACCTTCTCCCTCAAGGGAGAAGGTCAAGCTCTCTAGCCCTGCCCTCGCCCTTTAGGGAGAGGGTGCCCGAAGGGCGGGTGAGGGGCTTTCGCGGCGATCTCGCCATCAACGTTCACCAGGCCGGTCTTCAGGCGAAAAGGATGAAGCATTCGACGCGCCGTGAAATACGTCTGCTTCTGATTCACGGAATTCTTCATTTACTGGGCTATACGGATTACGAACCCGAATCTCGCCGGCGCATGTTCAAACGCCAGAACGCCCTTTTGGTTGGTTGGGAAAGGAAACGGGATTGATGCTGTATTCTTACGAAATTTTAATCATCGCCGTCATGCTCGGTTTCAACGCCATCTTTGCCGCTTTCGAGATGGCCTTGGCCTCCATTTCCCAGGCCAGACTTCTGGTCTTGGCCAATCAAAAAAAAGCCGGCGCGGCCTCCGCCCTTTATTTGAAGGAGCGCATCGGGTCAAGCCTGGCTGTGGCCCAAGTCGGCATGACGCTCACCGGCGCCATCGCGGCGGCCACCGGCGGGGCCGGGGTTCAGGAAACCTTCGCGCCGCGCCTTCAGGCCTCATTCCAGCTCTCCCATACCCTCGCCCAGGCGCTGGCGGTGATTGGTTTTGTCCTGCCGCTTTCCGCGTTTTCCATCGTGTTTGGGGAACTGATTCCCAAAGTTTTCGCGATTGAAAATAAAGAATGGGTCTGCCTGAGGCTTTCTCCGATCATGCGGACCTTCGCCTGGGCGATCTGGCCCCTGGCGCATTTCTTGGAATGGTGCGTCCGGTCGATCTTAGTGCTCACTCGAAAATTCACCCACGGCAAGGTCGAAGAGTGGGGGGATATCCCCGGTCTGCATGAACTGCAGGCGGCGGTTTCTATGGCCCGGACCAAGCGCCTGATGGGGGCTCAAGAAGAGCGCATCGTCCTTTCGGCGGCCCAGCTCTCCCGCCGCCAAATTCGCGAAGTCATCCTCCCGGCGTCCGAGATTTCTATGATTCCTTCCGTTCTCCCCCTGGCTGAAGCCCTTCTTCGCGCGCATCTGGACCTGCATACGCGTTTCCCCATCTGCGCCGAGGAAAATAATCCGCAATCCATTGAGGGCTACATTACATTCAAGGACTTGGTCACGGCGCTCAAAATGCACGCCGCCACACCCACGGTCAAAGGCATCGCCCGTCCCATCCAATGGCTCTCGGCGGATTCCGCGATTTCGCAGGTGCTTGAGCTCATGATGCGGGAAAAACTGCACATTGCGCTGGTGGCCTCTAAAGAGAATCGCGTTCTCGGGATGATCACGCTGGAAGACATTATTGAAGAACTGGTGGGGGATATCGAAGATGAGGCGGATTCGCTTCCCGCGCATATGCACCCGACCTCCGGCGGATGGCTCATGGGCGGGGGGGTGCCGATGAATGCGGTCTCCTCGCGTCTGGGAGTACCCTGGTCCGCTTCTTTTGCCCATGAACATACGCTTCGGCTGGCCGATTGGTGCGTGAGCGTGCTCAAAAGGCCCATCAAAAAAGGCGAAATTTTTCACGCTCAGGGGATGCAGATCACCGTGCGAAAAGTCCGCCGTCGCAAGCTCGCCGAGGCCTTTGTCAGTAAAGCCTCGGCAGACCATCGAAACTCCTGAGATCTTGGGCGCGTGCGTTGACTATAATCTCAAGGATCGTCTATCCTAGAGCGGGGGGTAAATATTGAAGCCTGGAGAAGATCTTATTCAAGAAGGAATTCGGGACTTGGCGCAGGGGCTCGAAACCATTCCTGCGTATTTGGTTTCTATTGGCGCCTCGCGCCTGAGACGCCTTGCTCTTCCGATCCCGCAACAAGTCCTCTCTTCACCTGAACATCGGCTTTATGAAAAACTGCGGGCAGCCAACCCGGATGCTTCCCACTCCCAATACAACGCGCTCATCCGGCGCCTAGTCAGTTATGAGCGGGCGGCCGAATGCGCGAGATAGCGGATAAAGAAAGAATCCAAAAATTCATGATCGCGATCGGCTCCCGGGCGCCGCGGGAGGCTCAGCTTTATTTTACTGGGGGCGCAACCGCCGTTCTTCTGGGTTGGCGCTCAACGACCATTGACCTCGACATTCATTTTTCCCCGGAAATGGACGAGTTATATCGAGCCCTTCCCCAACTCAAAGAAGAACTCCAGATCAACGTCGAATTGGCGTGGCCCCCCGACTTCATTCCGCCGCTTCCAGGCTGGTTGGAACGCTGCACGTATATCGGACGCGAAGGGAAAGTATCCTTCTATCATTACGACATCTATGCTCAAGCCCTGGCCAAGATTGAGCGCGGCCACACGCAAGATCGGCAGGATGTGGAAACGATGATTCGCCGCGGCCTTGTGGAAGGCGGCCAACTGCTTGACCTGTATGCGGCGATCGAGCCCCATCTCTATCGTTATCCGGCCATTGATCCTAAATCTTTTACCAAAGCTGTCCGGGATGCCATTAGGCGGGAGAACCGTGATTTATAATGTCCGTGCCATAACGCTGTGGTCTAGGCGCAGCCGCGAGGCGGATAAGGTCGTCGGGCTTTTTACGCGCGAGATGGGACGCGTGACCGCTCGGGCGACCGGCGCGGCGCGGTCGATCGCGAAGTTCGCGGCGCTGACCGAACCCTTTGTCGAAAGCGAAATCGCGCTTTATTTGGTTCCGGGACGCGGTTGGGGAAAGATTGTCGGAGGAAAATTGATTTCAAGCTTTCCTCCTTTGCGGACGCAAGTCGATTTGTGCACGTCGGCTTCCTGGATTTGTGAAGTGGTGCACCGGCTCACTCCCGAAGAGCAGGAAAGTCCCGAAAAATTCTATTTATTGCAGGAAACGCTGACCGCCCTTTCCAGCGCGAATGGGATGGGCATGATCCGGCTGGCCTTCGCCGTTCGATTTTTGGCGATCGCCGGATTTGGTCTTGAGAACCGGGAGCCTTGGGCGGCTCTTGTCCAAGAGCATCCGGAATGGGCCAAGGGCCTTGTGGAAACACCGCTTGCGGAGTTGGGCCAAGAGGAATGGCGGCACCCCGCCATCACGGCCGTAGAACATCTGGCGGGCAGCGTGGTGACCGATCACTTGAACCGGCCGCTGCAGGTCAATCGTTTCAGACACATGGTCGGCATCGAGATATGACCTTTCAGGACATCATTCTGACGCT
>Ga0206840_1151_pt1 | contig 11641 bp, 10 predicted proteins | sample Alteio_BWOrgCont_24_FD_152633 | JGI IMG/M metagenome (GOLD analysis project Ga0206840, IMG submission 152633) | Enriched cells from forest soil in Barre Woods Harvard Forest LTER site, Petersham, Massachusetts, United States -... | ecosystem: Environmental > Terrestrial > Soil > Temperate forest >... | reverse complement strand
TGATCTATAATCAGATAAGATGGCGATTAATGATTGTATATCACCTTTTTGATAAACTTTGCCAACTTTTGGATATTCGTTAAAAAAGCTTCGTTGCGCCGTTGTATTGCTTGCAACAATGGCAAGCCCCGCGTTAATATAGGTGAGTATTTTATTGGTTAAGCAAATATCGCGGTTAAGCGGAATATTGTTTTCTGTTGCCAGGCCAATATCAAACTGAGATGAAAAATTTATTATTTCATCGGGCAGCATAGGAGGGTGAAAAAACACGTTACTAATACCCTGGAGTTCATTATCAATAAAATCTTGTTTTTCCTTGTGGTCAATATAGCCTAACAAATGCAATTCAAAATCTGCCGGATTTAAATTTTTTAAGGTTTTAGCAATATCTGCAAGGCCTCGATTGCAACCAATAGTTTGAGAAAACCAAAATAACTTTATAGGCCCGATATTGATTTGCCGTTTATTGTGACCGGCGAACCTGGGAAATACATTAAATAAAGTAACCGGGTTTATATTAGGATAAAGTTGTCTGTATGCCCTTGCGATGGGGGTGCTGGATGCAGCAAGATAATCTAACCTTCCAAAATATTTATCTTCCAAATATTGCGCAATTTTATAATTGAATGAATCCGGATCATCACTTACTTCCTGCCGGTGAAAATCCTCGGCATCAAACCCGCACTTTGCATTATACTTTCTGGCTGCCCCTACAATTGCAGGTAACGCCCCTAAATTATGGCCGATGTATAGGTCGGCTTTATGTTTTTTAGCTTCTTGTGCCAGGAACCACGTACTGCGTGCCAACGCTCTTTCAGCAAATAAATTAAAATTCAGTTTAATAAAAAGCGATTTCGCGGGTTTGTATATTAATCTGCTGATAAAATAAACACCTGGGTTCTCAACGGGATGTCCACCCACGCAAATGGCCTTCCATTTTTTTGTTGCCAGCAATTTTTTGGTAAAAGCATCGCCCCAATCGTTCCAGTAGGCGTAAATAACGGTTACATCATACCCAGCGTAGGCCAGCGCATCGGCTTCTTTTACCAGCCTTGGGTTTAATGAGGGTTGGCCGGGCGTAACCAATACTATTTTTTTTGCTGAAGTATTGATAATTATACTGCTTAATTGTTAAAAGATGGAGCTATTTTATAAAGAAAATCTTTATGAAAATCGTAACCCGTGTTATGGCAATAATGTTCACTTACCAACTTATTACCTAATTTTCGTTCTCTGCGTACAACATCATACCATTTTGGTAGCGGCACAAAGTTTCCTTTTCAACTGGCATACATTACAAATAAAGTTTGCTCCAAATGCTACGAATCTTTTCCCTGGGGCTCATTTTTCAATACGTGTTCAATAAAGTCAAACAAGTCTTCATCGAAGTTGTGCATAAAAAGGCCTGCGTTAAAATTATTTATAAGCGGGCCATTTATGTATTTAGCAATAATATCACTGCTATAGGTGTAAACATTTTCTTTGTCGGCATTGAAACACCCATTAATAACCGATTGATCTAAAATATTTAAAAGTTCATCGGGTCGTGAAAAGAAAAGCACATCCGAATCTACCTGTAAAAGAAAAGGTGTTCTTTTCTCCATGACCATATCAAACAATCTTATCGCGAAAACAAAATGGTTGCGTAATTCAGCACAGTTAACTAAATTTTTTGAAGATAGATGATCTTTAACTTTTAGGGTTTGCTCACTTTTTATAAAAACAATAATGCCGGGGAATATATGCTTTAACAAGTCAATTTCATCATTACCCAGCGTTCCGTCTTCATGGTAATTAATACAAATATCCCTTGTCCAATAACAAAAACTATAGAGCGCGGCAATCGATTCGAAAAAGTTTTTTTTGTTACACAGGATGGCTAAAGTTAGGTTTGCATTAGTAGCTTTAAGATTAATAGGAGTGAGTAAGGTGATTTTTTTACGCAATAACCACCGGTATTTTGTTTTTATTATTTTGTCGGATAACCTGGTATAGTAAGCTGTATTGTTAAACTTTAGTTCGAACTTTATTTTTTGTACTATTTTTTTAAACATTATCAAATAATGAAATATAGTGCAGTGCTATCCGGTTTAAATTAAATCTTTCCTCGGCGACTTCCCTGCAATGCTTTCGGTCGATTTTGTTTATAACCGAAATTTTGCTTGCCATTTCATTACTATTATTAACGATATAACCCGTTACACCCTCATCAATAACCTCCGGAACAGATCCTTTGCTAAATCCAATAACCGGTGTGCCGCAAGCCATTGCTTCTACCATTACCATCCCAAAAGGCTCCTTCCATTCAATAGGAAACAATAAGGCTTTAGATTGCCCTAAATATTTATTTTTTTCCGTATCGTTTAACGGGCCTAAATACTTTACCCGGTCACCGTCTATTTGGGGTTCAATCTCATTTTTAAAATATTTATAATTATCAGGCGTGTGCGAAACATTACCACCTATTATTAATTTATTGCCGGTGGCTTTAGCAATTTGAATAGCCGCGTGTAGCCCTTTTATCTTATCAAGTCTACCCAAAAACATCAATGGCGCGTCGTCACTTACAACTTCGCTTAACTGATAATTTGAAAAATCAATGGCATTATAAACTGTTTCCCATTTACCGGCAACATCGCCTGTACTTACACAATAGTTGCTGCAGGCAGTGTACACCATATTTTTATTGGGGAACATATTCATTACTCTTATGCCAAACGGGGTCACTCTTCTTCCGTAAGTCATGATTTTTTTCACTTTATTATTAACTATTGGGAACAAATAGACTAATCTGCCGAAATTATGTACTGCATCAAAATCATTTTTATGTGCACTCAGAAAACGCCATACAAACAATACTTCGCCAAGTTTTTTAAAGCCCGAACGAGGTAGCTTATTTGTACCATAGGTTACCGTTTTGCTACTACAGTACGAGTCGGGGCCGGCTAAAAGCGTTACTTCATGACCCAGTCGTTTGTATTCTTCAGCAAACTGGTAAACCAACCGCTCGTGACCGCCATACAATTTAGGCGGCACAGGCAAGCCCGGGTCCATAATTAACAATATCTTCATTTTAAGCGGATTATGAAGATTATTGGATGTGTAAAATTTAAAATAATCCTGGGCTATTTTTTCGGAGCTGTATTCCTTTTCGGCTTTGGCCCGGCAGGCGGCCCTGCTTAGCTTATCAATCTCAAGTACATGTCCGGCCATTTCGGTCACGTCTGTGCTTACGTAACCTGTTACGCCATGTTCAATGCCTTCGGGTACACCACCTCTTGCGAAACCCAAAACAGGCGTGCCGCAGGCATAGGCCTCTGGTATAATCACAGGGAAAGGCTCCAGCCATTCAACGGGGGTTAACAAGGCACTGGCGTTACGTAACAGGTGGTTTCTTTGCAGATTATTAACCTCACCAATCCATCTTATTTGTTTGCCGTCTATATGCGGTTTTATTTCACGTTCATAATAGCGCCTCTCTTGTGGTATCTGCGATATAAAGCCTGCTATTACCAATTGCCTGTTGGTTAACTTGGCTACTTTAATGGCGCTATGCAGGCCTTTGCACCGTTCAAAACGGCCAATAAATGCTAAATAGCCGTCCGGGCTGGTATCTCCTTTATAGATAAATTGGTCAATAGGCGCACAGTTATATACCACGCTCCAGGTGCTTTTATAGGTTTCGCCGGTTTTTTTAACGGCTTCCGAAACGGCAGTATAGGTAAGATTGACCGGCCGTAAAATATCAGTTTTTACAATATTGAACCTGCTTACTATCCGCAGGTATGACTGCACTTTAGGTATCTTGTTTCTCAATATCGGCGTTAAGAAAGCCAATCGCCCAAAATTATGAACAACATCATGGTTTTTTACTTCCCTTTTCAGGATGCTGTACATCTGGTACAAGTGTTTTAAATTTATATTCGGGTCAAGATCGCCGTTTTCACCATAAACTATCAACCTATCGGGCGATTGAGAATTTGGCCCCGCAACAAGGGTTACGTTATGTCCCTGCTTTACATATTGAGTGGCCATATCATAAACAATCCTTTCAATACCACCATAATTTTCTGGTGGTACTGGGATAAAAGGGTCCATCAACAAAAGGATTCTCATTAGATACTTACCTTGTAGTTAGCTTACTTTATTTTAATGACATAAAGTGCTTGTAAGGTAATTACTTTGTGTACGTATTCTATAATTTGAGATTAAAAAAGAACTTATAAGTCAGTAAAATAATTCGATCTGCGTCACTTTCGTCAAGGTCATAGAACAATGGCAGTCGTACCAGGCACTCCTGGTAATGTTTTGCTATTGGTAATTTTCTCTGGCCATGAGTTGAGCTATAATAGGGGCTATCATGCAAAGTGATATAATGGAATTGTACTGACACGTTATTTAAAAACATATAGTTTATATACTCATCGCGGATTATTGACGATTGGCAAACCAAATAAAAAACATGACCGTTATGAGCCGAGTTAACAGGTACATGAGAAAGGTTGACCATATTATTGTCGGCCAGTTCTTTAAGGCCACTGTAATATTGCTCCCATAACTTTCTTCTCTTTTTTTGTATATCATCCAATTTATTTAGCTGCGCATATAAAAACGCAGCAGCAATATCCGAAGCTAAATAGGACGAACCAATGTCTATCCAACTGTACTGGGCGATTTCATTTCGGTTAAATGACGACCTGTTGGTGCCTTTTTCCCGTATTACCTCTGCCCGCGCGATTAATGTTTCATCGTTAATAACGAGCAAGCCGCCTTCACCACAGGTAATATTCTTTGTTTCGTGAAACGAAAAGGTAGCCAAATGTCCGAAACTACCCAGTGGCTTACCATTATAAAAACTATCAATGGCATGAGCGGCATCTTCAAGTAAATAAATTTGATGCCTGTCAGCTATGTCTTTTAACGCTTCAATATCAGCGCCGATACCACCATAGTGCACAACCACTATCGCTTTTGTACGTTTGGTTACCAGGCTTTCAACTTCGTCAACAGATACGTTAGGATCGTTCTTATTGCTGTCGGCGAAAATAATCTTAGCGCCTCTCAAAATAAAGGCATTAGCCATTGATACAAAGGTATATGTCGGCATTATTACTTCATCGCCCGGTTGTATGTTTATCAATAAGGCAGACAATTCCAAAGCATCTGTACAAGACGATGTTAGAAGCGTCTTTTTAAATCCATATTTTTTTTCGAAAAATGTTTCGCATAACTTGGTGTAAGGTCCGTCGCCCGATATTTTACCAATTTTTACAGCATCGTTTATATAGTTAATCTCTTCGCCGGTAACATGTATTTTATTAAATGGTATCATTTGATGGAATAACTGGCGTGCACTCTTTCAAAAAGCACCAGGTTTGATATTGTGATTTTAAATATGATTTTAACAAAAAAACATTAAATACATTTCTTAAACACCAACGAATAATTTTTAACCAATCTGATATATTGAAATAATATAATAATCTGTAATCTTTTGTGTAAAAAATTACAGATAGAAAAAAAACAGGAATAGTAGATGGTTTGCTGTTCTGGTTATATTTTAAAAGGTTTATAAATTCATTTTTTTTATTTTCTGAATTACCAATATAAGATGCAAGCATCATTATTTGTGCCCCGGTCCATTTAATACCGTTGTTTGATTGACTGGACTTAATTGTAAAAGAAAAATTAGCCAAAGGCTTTGATACTAAATAAATTGGATGTTCAAAACAGCGCTCTCTTACCATTTCCATAGCATTAAATAATACATTTTGAGGTATCTGATATTTTTTTGCCATTACTCCCTTGTAAATCATTGCGCCATTTGAATACAAAGCCCCTAAAGCTTGTTTGGGGTGTGGCCAATCAAATAAGATATTATTTCCGGAAGGCCAAATGGTTTTCTGTGTATCAAGCCATGTATGATCTTCATTTTCTTTCCAAATTCGCATATTGCTCCAACTCACATCTATAGTGTTATGAGTTTCCATTATGTAAATCATTTCTTGTAAAAACCCAGGCTCCCACCAATTATCATCTTCCAGGATGCTTACATATTTTTCATCACATCCATTAAAAGCAAGATTAAATGATGCTGTTGGCCCCAAATTTACTGGATGATTAATGACAGTAAATCTTTCATCATTTAATGACTGTATGTAGTTACCAGGAAAATTATTTCCTGGTAAATCATTATGAACTTCACAAATCCAATTAGTAAATGTTTGAGCTAATAAACTATTTACCGCACGTTCTAATAGATTATTTCGGTCGTACGTAAAAAGATAAATCCGGCATTTAATGGGTAACATTTTCAATTGAGGCTATTATTTCAACATATTTAGCAGCGCATTTTTCCAATGTTAAATTTTGCAGTATATATTCCCTGGGTTTAAATTGTTTAGCTACGTACAGCTCCAAGAATACTGATAATTTTAATCCAAAATCCGCAAAAGAACTAAATTTTACACCACAATTTTTATCCCAATAAGGCACCGATGATACCGGCCGAAACATTATTTTATCTGGGAACCATGATGGGTCTTGCCAATATCCGCCCCGGTCCCAAGCCAGGATAGGTAGGCCTGATGATAATATTTGCTGATATGCTAATCCCTGGGTTTCATGTTCACATAAAAAAATCGAAAACCAACACTCGCCAATAACTTGTTTTAAATATTCAGGTTTATATGTACCATATTTTATTTCTATGTAGGAAATATTACGTTTGGTTAATTCAGTTAATATCGGATTAACCAAATTTTGCTGCATAGTTTCCTGTTCCCACCTTATTTTGTTATAAATTAAAAATTGATACTTTTTTTCACGCCCTGCAGGTGCCCATAAATCGGTATCAATACCTACAGGGCCTATTTCTAAATTTTCCTTACCATAAGATAAAAACATTTCTTCAACCCAAAGACCGGGGACTACTATTTTTTTTATTGGGAATTCTTTTAAAATATCCGGGTTTACTAATGGATTAATACCAAATGCAGGGCCAAATACAATTGGGCATTTCCATTCATTTTCAAATAAAACATGATCCTTGCCAATTATCCAGGCTACTTCATCATTATGTTTTTTTATATATTTATAGTCATTTAATCTATACGGTATTCCTAGTTTAATTAGTCCCTTAACCAGATTATAATACATCATATAGTGTCCTCCACGAACAGGCTTCCCTCTATACAGCCTGCGTACAAGATTGCGAGGATACCTGTCAAGTTTAAACCACCTGTCAGGATCTGGTTCACTATAAAATATATTTATTGCTTTCATTACTTACTCAGAAAAAAGGATTCGTTTAGTTGAAGTGGCTTCAAAACCTTCAATATTCATTTTATTTAACAGGTAATAGTTATTGCTTTGTTTAAGTATACGAGCAAAGCTTTGTTCAATAGAGAGCTGATAATTCACACCGATGTGCGCGTGGAAAATCTCTTTTATTGAATTGATGCCACTTTTAAAACCATGAATGCCTTTTGAGTAAGATATCATATCTTCAATTGCCTTAACTAAGGTTGATGTTAACACATCAATATCCTTTACAAAATAAGCTTTCGTGCTAAAACCAGCTATTTTTTTGTCAAAATTGTAGCCTATACCAACAAAATCTTTGTGTTTGTGTAGATAGTAAATATCTTTTTCAAAAGGAGGGGTTGGGTAATACCTGGCACTTATTTTAAAAATTGGTGTTTTTTGCGGTAAATGATGACTGTTGTTTAAAATAAGCAATGCTTCATTAATGCTTTTATTTTCAAATGAATATTGGGGTGTACAAAAAATTTTTATCGATTCATAAGCTTTATACAGCTCTTTGTTGTTAATATCCTTTATTGAGTTGTCACATATATATATATCAGAAAATCCTGCGTTTCTTAATTTTTGTATTGTATTTATTGTTTGATTTAATCTTTCAATGGGCGTATAAAAAGAATAAACAGAAGTTGGTATTAGTGTTGATGTAATTAAAGCTACCATTTAGTGAATGTTAAAAATTTCTTTAAAAATATTATTGTTTTCCATCCTACAATTTCAGAAAGTAAATTGCTTATTTTCCCACCTATTGGCGGGCGGTAATTTAAATTGACTTTAGGGAGTTCGAAAATAGCCTGTTTATAAATTTGCGGATAACTTAAAAAGCTATCCGCAGCTATGTTAATTAAAGTTTTGTAAATAGATGCTTGAGCTTCAGATGAATTATTAATTGATAACAAAAACTTCTTTTTTAATATTGCAGCTTTTATCCTGCTGTTCAAATCGTTTATATTTTTTACGGATGATAGGCTTTGCTGAGAATAATACTTGCGGTAATAACTATAACCTGTTGATTTAATTATTCCTTTTGAATTAAGTATAACCCGGCAAAAAAATTCGCCGTCATCATCCAATGTAAGCTCCTCGTTCCACAACCCGGCTTTGTCAATAATATCTTTTGGTGTTAACCATGAATGAATGGTGATCATTGAACCATTTTTGGTATAACCGCCCCATAAATTTATTAAAAAATGAACAGGGTCGTTATCATTAAATAAAAATGATTCCTCATGCGGTGATGGTAACACTTTTTCGTAATTCGAATCATTATAAAAATGCACGGTGCTCGATATTGCTAATTTGCCGGGATTTTGTTCTAAAAGTCTAATCTGTTCCTTTATCTTATCGGCGCTTAGCAAATCATCGGCATCTAAAAACTGTATAAATTGTCCCATTGCCTCCGCTATACCCCGGTTCCGTGCCGCCGCTGCTCCCCTGTTTTCTTGGCTGAATACTTTTATCCAACCAGCCTCAAACTTTGAAGCTATCGCTAATGAATTATCGATCGAGCCATCATTAATTATAATTAATTCTTTATTTGGCCATGTTTGTCCAATAACAGATAAGATAGTTTCTTCAAGATGTTTTTCTGCGTTATAAACAGGTATAATTATAGAAACCAATGGCTTATCACTCATTTCACTTTATCAAATATCTCTATCCACCTATTCTTGTTTGAGGCATTTATTGGTGGTGTGTTGTTGTTGAACCAAGGTTTTTTTAAGATATCCAGGTATTTATTGTCATCCTGGTCCAGCTCAATTATCCTTTCAATGACCGGGCTAAAATCAAAATTTTTAAACTGCAGGCTCATTTTCTCCTCCCTGCCAATAGTTTTTAGTTTACGCTTTATCCTATCATAAGGTCGATGATAATAAGTTGGCCTTATATCTTTAAAATCGGGTTGAGATTGTTTCTCCAGCCAATTAACAGTAGCCGAATTATTTAAGCCGGTATAATCAGCAGTATTTACAAAGCTTTTTGTATTAAATATTTTGCCGATATACGGGTCGCCGCAATAAACAGGAATGCTGTTAGCCTGCATGGCATCATACAGTTTTTCTGTTTGATAGCCAGGATACACATAGTTTTCAAAGGCGATAGTAAATTTATACGCACTTAAAAACTGCTTTTTACGCTGCCATACATCGCCTGTATACAAACTATCAATGCTTTGCATATTATTCATTGACTTGCCTGGCGCATCAACCTTTTTATATTTTGATAATTGTTTAAAAAACTTTTCCCGGTAAGGTACTTTATGTGAATATAAAAAGTTGCAGAAATGCTTTTTACCGTTAAGTATTTTTTCAGTGTCGTAATCAGCAGATTTTACTAACAATTGCGGATCTAATCCATGCCATTGTATCCTTTTATAGCGAGGATGGTTTATTTTATCTTCGGCAGGTACCCCAAATGCCCAATCACAAACGGACATATCGGGCTTTATATTTTCGCAAAAATAACCTATCCGTGTATAATTGCCTGGTTGCGGTATATTATTTCCATACGGGCCGAATAGGATGAAATCGGGCTTATTGCTTTCTTCAAAAATAAATTCTTCTTCAAGCTCATTTAATATTTCAGTTGTCGCCTGTTTTAGATTTATCCCGTTCTGGAATTTTATTTTTATAACCTTTGCCACAGTTAATAAATAAACTGCCAATCGCCGGCTGCATTTGCCCGTGCTAATTCGCTATAATAGGAAGTATAGATCTTTTCCATTTCATCTACAGGCGGAAGCTGCGCACTAACAGCCGACACCTTTTTGTTTTTTAAGTTATAATAAGTATTTCCCAACCACACTTTTAGTTTCGAATAAAAACTAATATCGGCATGATCGCCCGGGTAGCCGTATTTCACCCGGCCTATTTCTCCTTCATATTTTAGCAGTTTTTTTGTAGCGGTCGAGGTCACATTCCCCGGTGTGCTTACCGACAATGAATTATAACCTGTATAATAAGCTATACGCGCCTGTAACCATGACATACGCAACGAATATTCCCAATCCATCATTTTAAACTGTGTATCGTATAATCCTAAAAAACTTAATGATGATCTGCGCACCAGCATCGATACATCGCTAAAAGTAAATGTCTTTATCAAACCACTTTTCCATCGCTTGTATTCGGGTAGCCGCCCCGTAATATCCGGTTTAGTTGTACCACTCAGGCTAAAGGCTAAATGATTGGATATGCAGATATCAATACCGGCATTGGTTAACATAAAATCGCAGCATTTACGTATGGCTGTATAATCGTGCACATCATCGTCAATCAATTTTTTTATGATGATTCCTTTGGCTATTAAAAGCCCTTTATTCCATCCTTCTGACTGATTGCGATCCGGCTCTGATACAAACTGATGTATTTTTCCGTTTTCGTAAAGCTTTTGTAGATATTCTTTAGCGCCGTCGGTACTATTACCATCCACCACAATTATTTCTTCATCTGGCTTTATGTTTTCAATAAGTCGGGGCAATAATATTTTTATAAAATTTAAACGGTTATATGTACAAACCAAGTAAGATAAATTGATAGGTTTCAATTTATTAATCTTTTATTTATAAAAAGCGCGTCACCTTGCAGCAATTCGCCGTTGGAAGATGTATAACCTTGACTTATATTTACCAGACAAAATTCATTATCATATAAAATTTTATACAGATCAAAAAAAGTTGACGAGTTTTCATAAAGGGGCTTAAAAGAGAATTCAGTATATACCATTTTGGTTCTTTTGAGCGCGTTGCTTGCCGATTGCAATACTAAATGCTCGGCTCCCTGCACATCAATTTTTATAAGGTCGATATTTGATAATTGATGCGTTTTAAACAGATGATCCAACGTTAAAGCCTGTACTTTAGTTTGTACAGGTTCTTTAATATTTAAGGATAGTAGCTCGGGTTTATCATAATGTATTTTTAATAGTGAGCTAATCGAGTCAAATTCCTCATTAAAATAAAAATCAACCTCTGTGTTGGTGTCCGATACAACAGCATTTATTATTTTAAAAACCTCTCTGTTTGAGAATTTTTCTTCCAGAATAGGGATCATTTTCGCAATGGGTTCTATTATAATCCCCTTCTCAATTTGGTATTCGCCGCAAATACTTTGTGTAAAGTGCCCAACACTGGCACCTATATCAAAAAAAATAATCGGCTTTTCTTTTGGTAACCATTTTAATATCTCTAAAGGAACGCCGAAACGGGAATACCTTATTTTTAAAAGGTCATATAGAAAATATTTACCCTTTTGTTTAATGCTATTTGAAAATATTCGCTTAATAAAATTCAAATTATTTTTCTTTTGATTTGATTATC
>Ga0206840_1150_pt1 | contig 11846 bp, 9 predicted proteins | sample Alteio_BWOrgCont_24_FD_152633 | JGI IMG/M metagenome (GOLD analysis project Ga0206840, IMG submission 152633) | Enriched cells from forest soil in Barre Woods Harvard Forest LTER site, Petersham, Massachusetts, United States -... | ecosystem: Environmental > Terrestrial > Soil > Temperate forest > O... | reverse complement strand
CGTTCGATTCTTTAACTACATAACTGCTAAACAAGCGCTTGGTAAAAATATCATCATAGCTTAGGGCGGGCGCGTCATTACGGCTGTTCACCGTTTCTTTATTGATCAGTACTTTGCGAGCAGCAGGGAAATATATCCAGAATGCGGGCTGGTAATCAAACGCGGCGGCTACGCCTTCTATTTTATGCCTTACCATTGGCGCAATACCAATGATGCGGTATTCATATACCGACCGTTGTTCATCAAACAATACATCTTCCTTTATCCTGAACTTGATCACGCTATCCGGGTTAAACTCGCCCGCTACCATTTTAGAGCCGGTTTTATCGCCGGTCTTTTTATCAATAATATTCATTACCGAACTGTCAGCCATTTTTAATTTAGCAAGCTCGGGAGTTAAAGGCGTTCCAAACTGGTCGCCGTTTGGGTCGTCCTTACTGGCTATGGGGTCGTAGGCAATTAGCTCGCCCGATGCAACGGCATCCATCAAAGCATCTATCAGTCGTCCGTTTGGCGATGCCATGTAGCGGTTATTCTTTTCGCGCAGGTCAATTTCGCGCCATATACGGTGCGCGAATACCACATTCGATTCATTGAGCGGAGCCAAAGGCGCAGTTTTGGCTGTTTTTATATTCTCCTTTTTATAATAGCCATCCAATGGTCTTGACGGCGCCGGTTTCATTTTGGCCAATTGTTGTACAGAAATACCCATCGCTATCTTAAACTTACCTGCCGAGCCGTCGGGCACATCAACATATTTTTTTGCCTGGTATATTCGCTTGCTGGTCCAGTCGCCTTCAATAACCATTTCCTTGTTCAGGGTGTCTATGCGGAAATGACCGGTCATTCTTTTAAGCGCGCACACCAGTCCATCCGGTATTATGCTTACTTCGTTCTCATTAATGGTAACTATATCGCCCTTAATTGCGCCCGTAAACCGCATCTCAACAAAATCGCCATTGGTGGCGGTAAAGCGGGTGGTACCATTTAAAACCTTGCCATACTGGGCAATATTGATCTCCATTTTATAGGAGCTTGTTTGCGAAAGAATACCCGCCCATTTGCCCGAAATATCCTGCGACCAGCCAAACAAAGGCATAAAAAGAAGCAATAACCAACAGCTTTTAATTTTCATACAGGGCGAAAACCGAATATACAATTTTATGAATATTAACTACAACTCCCGTTAGGCTAATACGCGTAACCAGCTACAAACGATACACCGTTAAATATAGTATAACAAAAAACCCTTGCAAGTCTTAACTTACAAGGGTTTCATATTTTATCAGCCGGATATAACTAATCTCTGATCAACTAATCTCCAATCACTAACCCTAATACTGCCACAAATTCAATTCCCAGTCCATCAATGTTTTCTGGATCCTTTCGGCCTCATACAAACGGTCTATCCCTTTGGCATAATCTTTTATACTCAGATCCGGGTCGTTTGATTGTTTAACAATATAGCTTGCAAAAAGGCGCTTGTTAAATATATCATCGTAGCTTAACCCGGTTGCATCATTTTTGCTGTTTACCACTTCCTTGGTAACCAATATTTTGCGCGCATCAGGAAAATATATCCAGAATGCAGGCTGAAAATCAAGGCCTGTTACACCATCTACTTTTGGCTTTATCAGCGGCGCTATGCCAATTATACGAATTTCCTGTACAGAGCGCTGCGCGTCAAATATTACATCTTCCTTTATACGGAATCTTAAGATGCTGTCAGGATTAAATTCACCGGCTACCATGTGTGAACCTGTTTTCTCGCCGGTTTTTTTATCGATCGTATTTACTACAGAGCTATCCGCCATTTTCAATTTGGCTTTCTCAGGCGTAAGCGGAGTACCAAACGCATCACCATCAGGATCATCCTTAGTGGATACCGCCGGGTCGTAAGCTGTTAATTCACCTGCGGCAACGGCATCCATAATCACATCTATTAAACGGCCCTTTGGCGATGCCATGTAGGCGTTCTTCGTATCGCGAAGGTCAAATTCGCGCCATATACGGCGTTTGTAAGGTACAATAGATTCATCAAGCGGCGCGTAAGGTGTTACCTTGGCGTTCATGATGTTGGTTTTTTTATAATACCCGTCAGCCGGCCTGTCAAATGGCTTTGGCGGTGTAACGGGCGGTTTTACGGCTGCGTTATTAGCTGCAGTTGATGCAGGCGGTTGTTGCACATTACCACCTGCTGTTTTGCTGTTATCGGCTGCGCCTTTTGTAGAATCGGGCTTGGTTACCGGTTTGGTAGCCGCCGTTTTTGGCTTTGGCTTCGGTTTTGTAGTCGTTGTTTTTTTGGTTGCCGTTTGTGCAAATGATGCCACACCAATCAAACAAAGCATAATAATTAAAAATCTCCTTTTCATACCTCTTTCTTTTAATTTGCCTGGAAACTTATATTGTCAAGTCCGCGTTGGCTACCATCAGGCCCAACTGCTATAATATTAGAAAATATAACCAATGTACCCGGTGATATGCTGCTCATCAATTTTTTCATTTCGGGCGTTAATTCATTACCTGTAGCGTTATACGTAACAAGGTCTTGCCGGGGTTTCAAAACCGATAAATTAAATCGCGTAATCGTAAACTTCGCATCAAATTCAAATCCTTCCAGTTTGGCAAATACCGCGTCCTGCCCTCTTAAATTAGCTGCGGTTGAAGATCCGCCCGATTTTCCGCCAAACTGCGCCTTAGGATCGGGAATACGTTTTACACGAAACTCTGTCGATCCTAAAACTACCTGTTTAGCATTGGCGCCGTCGCCAATAGTGCCCGATACAGTAACTGTTGCCATACCCGCAGTTGTTACTTTAGCTATATAATGCCCGTCCGACCCGCTTAATGTTCCCCCGTTATTTATAGTAGGTTTTATTTTTTCTTTCGGGATACCCGGAGCTGATACTGATACCGGGTTATCTACACCTATATATAATACCAGCATCTTATCCGGCGATACTACCGCCGATGGTTTAGCTACCTGGTAAGTTTGTTTAGGTAGATTATATTGTTTATAATGACCATCCGCCTGTTTTACACTAACTATGCCCGTCCAGGTTTTTATACCTTCGGTACTTGTATTCCCGGTATATTTACCAACACCGTTTTGCGTAAGTATCCGCGATCCGTCAATCGTAATTTCAGGATTTGCTTTAGAATCATAAGCGGTTAAAAAAACCTCTGCTGTGTAAGGCTGCCCAACTAATACATAACTTGTTGGTGCCACAGCAACAGCCGCAAACTCATCCAGATGTACCTCAGCCTGATCAACTTCACCTAATATTTTTTTAACGACCTCGTTCTCGGAATTTTTGGTGTCCGATTGTATTTTAATAAAATTGGTTACAGCAGCGCCTACCGGCATACCCTCGCCAAAATTGGATTCTTCCCATGTTTTACTCGGGAAACCCGATACCTTAGGCGGGTCGATAGCTGTTAACGGAAGAGCCATACCCGCGCGTTCTTTTTCATTCAACAGTGCCATTAACGCATTGCGTGTTTCATCTATCCTTTTATGCAATTCGTATGCTTTTTTACCTCTGCTAACCATCATATCAACGGATATGTCTATGTTCTCACGGCCTTTATAGTCGTTTATAGCCGGATCAACGCCACCGCTTTTATATATAATTTCTTGTTTTAATGATTCAACATATTTAGTAAAATCATCAGCCACTTTCCTCGCTTTTACTGCTCTATCGTAAGGCGCTTGGGCCCTGGCAGGTTCAGTTTTCAATTTCGAATTTTCAAATGCAGTAAAAGTATTCTTAATACCCGTTTCTACATTTTTTTCCGATGACGATAAACTATCGCCGATAGCCTTAAAAGCATCCAGCAAACTATCAGGAACATCAAGTGCGATCAAACCTAAGAGAACCAGGTATAAAATACCCATCATCCGCTGCCTTGGGGTTTGTTTACCTCCAGCCATGTGCTATATATCTTTATTTAATGAAAAAATCTTATTCATTTACTGTTAAGTACGAGGCTGGTTCATTGCCGAAAGCATATTACCATAAATGGAATTTAATGAGGCAAGGTTTTTAGCTAAGCGGCCAACTTCTTCTTTAAATTGTTTCGAGTCTTCCAGCGATTCGTTAAAGTTATGCATTGTTAATGATAAGTTTTGATAAAACTTGTTCATTGATTTTAAATGCGAGCTTGAATCCTGCAACTCTAATTCATATACCGCGTTTAACGCCGAAAGATTTTTAGCAAGGTTATTTACCTGGTCGTGATAAGCTTTTGAATCCACATTTGAATTAGCCATTTCCGATAAATTAGCCGAAGCTTTTTCAAAAGCATTGCTTAACTTATCATAGCTGGCCGTTGCGCCTTTAACTTTAGCGGTAAACTCGGTTGTAGCGGTACCGGCATCGGCCACCATTGAAATGGCGTTTACTTTATCGCCAAATGTCCGCAAGCCGTCGCCCAGGCTGGTAATTAACTCAGGACCAATTTTGGCATCTTCCAGCATTTTATCCAATGCTGCTGTGCTCGAAACACCACCGCCGCCTTTTTGAGATACTTTTTGCAATTCGCCGGCAAAATCATGGGCTAATTCAGGATAAGCCTTTGTCCAGTCGATCTCAACTTCATCGCGTTGAAAGCCTAATATAAAGAACAAAAATGCTTCTGTACCTAAGCCGATAGTGATAAATAAATCGCCGTTTGGTAAGTGCCTTATTTTAAATAAAAGCCCTATGATAACTATGGTTGCACCCCATGATACAACGTTGTTAATTCCCCATGGTTGTTTCTTCCCTGTTCCTGCCATAATAATTTAAATGTGATATTGTATGTTTAAGTTAATAATTAGCGTTTGTCTTTAATATCGCGTCCCTGGTATGCTGATACGCAACGGAAGCCAATATACGATTTTGCGGTATCCTGGTATTCATAAGTACGGTGAGAGTTTTGCAGGAACCATCCTACATCTTTCCACGAGCCGCCGCGCACAACCTTGCGTTTCATCACCTCGTTATCGCCTGCTTTGGCCTCGTAAGTAAAGGTTGGGGCCAGATCATTCACAAATGATGATGCAGAAGGGTCAAATGCGGATGATGTCCACTCGGCAACGTTACCGGCCATATTATATAAGCCGTAATCGTTAGGGAAGTATGATCTTACATTTACAGTATATGTACCGCCGTCGTCAGAATAATTTCCGCGGCCGGGTTTAAAGTTTGCCAGCAAGCAGCCTTTGGCATTTTTAATATAAGGACCGCCCCACGGGTAATCGGTACCTATCCTGCCGCCACGGGCCGCATATTCAAATTCACTTTCGGTTGGTAAATTATATTTAGCACGGGGGGCCAAATGGCGTTTTTCGGTATAAGCGAGGTTATATTGTGTGCGCCAAACGGTAAATGCGCGTGCCTGCCTCCAGGTTACACCCACAACGGGGTAATTATTATAAGCCGGGTGCGAAAAGTATTCAACCATCGGCTCGTTGGCCGCATACGAGAAATCACTTAACCAAACCAGCGTATCGGGGTAAACCGGTACGGTATCGCGCAAAATAAAGTCTGAGCGTTTTTTAGTTTTGTCGTTTTTGCTGTTGGCTGCTGTGTGCTGATCAAGCAAAGCGTAGTTATATTTTAACAGGCGCACATCCAACTCATTACGGTTAAATAACCTGTCATCACCCTGGTAATACATGCCTTGCAGTTTGGCTGCATTGGTGTTTACCTTTCCTTTGGGGCTCCAAATTGAGTGCGTTTTTACGTAGGTCCAGTTAATGTATTTTTCACCCCCGGCAGGCGCGGCACCGCCCTTTGGCGGAGCTACATAATATTTAGGATCATTCAAATAGCTGGTTACAGCAATCGAATCGCGAACCCAGTTAACAAACTGCCTGTACTGGCTGTTTGATATTTCGGTTGCATCCATAAAAAAAGCGGGAATAGTTACCTGCCTGGTTTGCGCTATTTGCGCCGATGTGATGTCCTGGTCGGTTTCACCCATTAAAAATGTGCCGCTTGGTACATATACCATGTTGGCGGGTAAGGTCGTCCTGAACGGCTTACTGGCAACACCTAAAACTTCCCCCCTGTCCTGGCCGCCCTTCGATCCGCAACCACTTAATACCGCGCCGGTTACAACTGTTATTACTAAAAAGTATATCTGCTTCATTTTTATAAATCAAATTCAGTTTAAATACAATCCCCCGAATATATAAAATTTGATATTGGCACACAAAAAATGTTTCCTAAAATCAAATTTTACGATCAAAAGTAATTGATAGTTTAATTAGTATATTATAGGTTAATTTTATAATTAATATTTCTCTAATTTTATGTTAAAGTACGCTTATTGATGGTATTCTTACGTAAAAAACTATAAAAAAGTTGCAATAGTATGTAAAGCCAATAAAATTATTTATTTACCAGCTTTGTATATTGTTCAATAGCCATTGTCATGGATGGCGCGGCAGGTGTTGGCGCAGGTATATCCAGTATCAAACCGGCTTCTAAAACCGCCTTATGTGTCGTCGCGCCAAAAGCAGCTATACGTGTATTATTTTGTTTAAAGTCAGGGAAGTTTTTATACAACGACTGAATACTCGACGGGCTGAAAAACGCGATAATATCATAAAAAACTTCGGCCAGGTCCGACAAATCGCTGCACACCGTGCGGAACAATACCGCCGGGGTAAAGTTATAACCATTATCCAGCAAAAACTTTTGGGTTTCTTCGGCAGCTACGTCCGAGCATGGGTAAAGAAACTTCTCGTTCGAGTGTTTTTTTAATACTTCGGCCAGGTCTGACGCGCTTTGTTTACCAAAAAATATTTTGCGTTTGCGGTATTGAATATATTTTTGAAGATAAAGGGCAATGGTTTCCGACAGGCAGAAATACTTCATTTCCACCGGTACTTCGAAACGCATTTCGTCGCATATCCTGAAGAAATGATCGGCCGAATTACGGCTGGTGAATATCACCGCGCTAAAATCAGCCAGGTTGATCTTATCCTTTCTAAAATCTTTTGCAGGCACCCCTTCCACATGGATAAACGACCTGAAATCGATCTTCAAGTTGTGTTTCTTAGCAAGTTCAGCATAGGGGTTCTTATCATTCTCGGGCTTAGCCAGCGTAACAAGTATGCTTTTAACTTTTTTCTTTCTCTCTTCCAAAGCTTAATTACTCAATTTCGTGTAAACCTACATTTTATATATTAGTGCCTTAATCAATATCAAAACAGGGCAGATTTCGAGGGCACAAAGATAGATAAATAAATAAAACTTATGAAATCTGAAATTTGATATGATGTTCACACTGCTCCGCAGGAATAACCATACAAAAACCATCACTAATAATAAGATAGCTATGCCTAACAGGTAAGGTACAAACTTAGCATCGAGCAGGCAAAAACATACCGCTACAGGCAAAAAAATGAAAGCGGTATTAAAGTAGGTAAGGTATAAAACCGATACATATTCGCTTACAAGACGGTTAATATCAAATATAAACCCTATAATTTTTAATACCACAAATTTAATGGCAAACAGCGCGAGGATAATAAATGAAAGCGACACAAACAACCTTACGCCGCTAATAGTGAAATACCTGTTATAATAACCACATACCTGGTACAGGAAAAGCCCGAACGTAAGGCCAAACAATAAAAACAGCCCCACAAACGACCAGAAATTAATATACCCTTCGTCTTTACCGGCTTGCAAAACCACACGCTTTCTATAAAATGACTGCAAAACATTTTTAACATCTTTATTTAAAACGATATTAAGGAGGCCCGTATATAATAATAACCCGATAATAAGCACAATAACCCACTGATCGCGGGTTTCGCGGGGATGCCCCTCGCGTACAAAAATTTTCTTTTTGGCGGGGATATTTAAAAAGTTGGTGCCGCTAAACAAATTATCCTGCAATACACGCTGCACGTATTCGCGGTGCATAGCCGCGTCGGGCGCTTTGATAAATAACATCGATAGCGAATCGAGCACAAATTTCTCATGCGCCTTTGTGGCCAATACCACCGAGTCTAATACAGAAATATGTTGCTGCGGAAGAGGGGTTAAGACACTTTGAATAGTTGTTGGATCGGGCGGCACCGGCTGCTGCGCGTAAGCTACCCGGCAACAAACAGCCATAAACAGGAGGCACAAGGCAAGACGCATTTTACACGACATCAATTGATTTACTGCAAAAATACCTTAATAAGTGGTTGTTTAAAACATTTAATAAATTATTACTGACGCAGGCTTTTTAACTGGCAATGTGCCCGCCCCAGCCTTCATGTGACTGACTGGAATACTCTTGAATAAAACATTTGCCGTAAATTTTGCGTGTTGATTTATTACAGTGAAAATGTAATTTTGACCTTACAGCCAATCTCTAAAATTCAATATGCCTGTATCAAACTATTATAAATTACCTGCTATAAAAGGGTTGGAGGCATTGGATGCTATAAATTATAATACCTCGTTTCCGGCACATTTTCATCCTACCTACAATATATCATTAGTTTACGAGGGCGTTTTTGAAGCAAAGCTGAATGGTAAAAACGTGAGCGCAACAAAAGGAACGATACTGGTCACCAATCCGGGCGAGATACACGCTAATCCATCTACAGGTGCAGGGGGGAGAACTTTTTTTACATTTTATTTAGCTCCCGACTTTTTTGCGTACGGCGATCAGTTAAAAGATCTTCGCTTTAAGGAAAATGTGATAAGTGATAACGTATTATTTGAAGAGCTTCACCAGGTAGCACTTAAAATTAAATCGGGCGATATGGATAATGCCGGTGAAGAAATATTAACCCGGTTATTAAGAGGCATGGCGTTAAAACATGGTTCGGTTAACGATGGATCAGAAACCTGGAAAATAAATGCCCTGTTTGAAAATTATTTGGACGAAAGCTATTTTGAAAAGTTCTCGCTGCAGGAAGCAGCAAACCAATTGGGTTTAGATAAATTTAAATTTTTGCGCCTCTTTAAATTTCAAACAGGTTTAACGCCCAATAATTATTTGATATTAAAGAAAATAGAGAAAAGCAAGATAATGCTATCAGAGGGCGCAGACTTATTGAGTGTTGCAATTTACCTGGGTTTTTATGATACCGCACATTTTTGCAAACACTTTAAAAAGTTTACCGGTACATCGCCTGTTGCTTATAAATTGTCCGTTTAAAACGTATTGCAATATCATACAATAGCCTGCCCGGGCTACCTGCTACTTTTGTCGTTATAAAACAAAACAAATGAAAAAGCAAGCCTTAATTATCTTTCTGTTTACAATCACCGCCGCATCGGCGCAAACCAAAACCCCAAACCAATACCGCAAAGATTTTGATTATTTGTGGAACACCATTGACAGCAATTATTGCTATTTCGATAAAAGACATATTGACTGGAACAACGTAAAAAAAATTTATGCTCCGCAAATGGATACCATCAGTTCAAGGGATTCTTTTGTTGAAACAATTGAAAAAGTGCTTTATGAACTTTTTGACCACCACGTCGACCTGCAAACAAATAATGATTATTCGCGACGGCTGGTTCCAACATCGGCAGATATATGGGCCGAATTTAAATCGGGCCACGCTATCATAACCGAAGTAAGGCACGGCTTTGGCGCCGAAAAAGTTGGCGTAAAAGCGGGCATGGAAGTGGTAGCAGTAAACAATGTACCTGTAAACCAGGCCATATTACCGTTTTTAGCTCATGACAATGATATGGAAGCTAAAAATTACGCGTTGCGTGTTTTGTTAGCGGGCGATCATCGTTCCAAAAGGATAATCACCCTGAAATATAAAAACACTACTAAGGATTACTACCCCGATGAGGATGGCATGATGCTGGAAAATATAAAATATACAGCTATGGTTGAATCGAAGGTGATCAATAACATAGGTTATATTCGCGTTAATAATTTCCTGTTCGATAACGCCATCATCCCTAAATTTGACAGCGTATTAAATAAAATGCAGCACGCCAAAGCGCTGATACTGGATATGCGCGAAACGCCAAGCGGGGGCAATACATCCGTTGCACGGGCAATTTTGGGCAGGTTTATTAATAAAGACCATTTTTATCAAAAACACGAATATTATGCCGAAGAAAAGGAAACCGGTATTAAAAGAAGCTGGGAGGAAATAGTTTCGCCAAGAGGAATAACTTATTCCAAGCCATTGGTTATATTGGCCGACCATTGGACAGGCAGCATTGCCGAAGGTATTACCATAGGTTTTGACGGCATGAAACGCGCAACGGTTATTGGCACTACGATGGCGAGGCTAAATGGTTCGGTGGAGAGCTTTAGGATGCCGAATACGAAGATCGGTTTCAATATACCGACCGAAAGGTTGTATCATATTAATGGAACGCCACGCGAACTATACAAACCGGCAGTTGAGGTCGATGTTACCAGGCAAACCCAAACAACAGATGTAATATTGAATACTGCGATATCATTTTTAAATAATAAAGTTAAATAGACGTATATGCTTAATAACGAGAAAATAAATTTTGCAAGTGAGAACTATGCAGGCGTTCACGACCAGATCATGAACGCTTTAATTGAAGCCAATACCGGTGCTGCGCCATCATACGGGAATGACCAATATACAAAGGATGCGATTGCAACATTGAAGACACATTTTGGGCAGGACATTGATGTTTACTTTACTTTTAACGGAACCGGCGCCAATAACTTTGGGATAGGATCGGTGGCAAGTAAATACCACGCTGTATTTTGCACCGATGTTGCGCATTTATACGTGGATGAATCCGCCGCGCCTGAAGCATTTATTGGATGCAGGATATACCCGGTAAATTCTGTTGATGGAAAGATGATCCCCCAAGAACTGGAAAGTAAACTAAAACGGATAGGCGATGTGCATCATCCGCAGCCGAAGGTTGTGACCCTTACCCAACCAACCGAGTACGGCACAGTTTATACGCTGGATGAATTAAAAGTGATAAAAGATATCTGCACAAAAAACGACCTGGTGCTTCACGTTGACGGCGCGCGTTTCTTTTGCGCGGCTGTTTATTTAAACAAATCGCTGAAACAAATAAGTGCAGATGCAGGCGTTGATATTTTAACCCTTGGCGGCACCAAAAGCGGGATGATGTTTGGCGAAGCAGTTATATTTTTTAATCAAGCTATTGCCGGCGCGCATAAATTCGATTTAAAAAGAAGTATGCAGTTGGCCTCAAAAAACAGGTTTATCGCGGCGCAGTTTAAAGCCATGTTAGCCGGCGACCTATGGAAAAATATAGCAGAACATACCAATATGCTCGCCAAAAATTTGAAAGATACGTTGTTAGCTATTCCATCAATAGAATTAACCCACCCGGTTGAAACCAACGCGGTATTTATTACGCTGCCCAAATCGGTTTATGAACAACTGCAGCAATTTACCTACTTTTATTGCTGGAACGAGGATAAGAACGAGTATCGGTTAATTGTTTCGCCAAACACCATGGTAGCCGAAATAACAGTGTTTACAGAAAAGCTAAAGCTGTTGATGGGTGAAAAGAATAGGGCGTAAAGAATTACCTTTGACGCATGGCAGGAATAGAACTGGCGACTATCTCACAATTAGTTACATTCAAAAAGTAACAAATAAGTACCATAGCATCAGTCAAAAAACGTATTAATTCTGATAAGTGCTAAACTCCAAATACTTGTTTTTTTCCAGGTCTGAATATAAAAAAACATCCGTAGTACTTGTTAAGGTATACTCTGAAAGTAACTTACCATTCCGATAAACCCAATATTTAGCCGCACTGCTATGAAAGATGACACTGTCATTTTTCTCCATTACATAATAATCAGACACAAATAATGCCTTGTCGCCCTTAATTTTACAA
>Ga0206840_1149_pt1 | contig 11867 bp, 9 predicted proteins | sample Alteio_BWOrgCont_24_FD_152633 | JGI IMG/M metagenome (GOLD analysis project Ga0206840, IMG submission 152633) | Enriched cells from forest soil in Barre Woods Harvard Forest LTER site, Petersham, Massachusetts, United States -... | ecosystem: Environmental > Terrestrial > Soil > Temperate forest > O... | reverse complement strand
GCGTGGGCGGTGGCAAGGAGCGAGCTTGAGGCGGTAGTGCCATAGGTAGCGCTGAGGCCGTAGTTGATGAGCGAGGTGGAGGAGGTGCTCGTCGTCCAGCTGATGGTGGCCGTGGTCGTCGTCGTTGCAATGGTGAGGCCGGTGATCGTGAAGGCTGATGAGGGGGTTGAGACGGGGAAGGTAGAAGGACCGACGGGCGAGGGGATTGATGCGCTCGATGTCGCTGGTACTTGAATGAGCGCGTTCAATGCTGCTCGGGTCTTGGGGCCGACAACGCCGAAACCGGTCGTCGCCGGTGTGCCGCGCGAGATGATGCCCTTCGATTTCTGAAATGCCTCAACGGCGGTTTGGGTGAGGGTGCCGTAGTAGCCGGTGATCTTCGGGAATGTGTAGAAGCCTTGCTGCTTGAGGAGTTGCTGAAGAGCGGTGACGTCTTTGCCGCTCATGCCGAGCTTGAGCGTTCGGATGAAGGTCGGCGCTGCGTCTGGCGATAGGGGAGCGGATGATGCGCGCTGCGCGACGAGCGCTTTGAGCTCGGCCTCCAGGGTGACGACGAGCGACTGGAGGGTGGCTACCTCGGTGGTCGTCGACGATGAGGATGCGGTCGGCTTGAGCACGGATGCGACGACGATCGGTGAACGTGTCGTTGTTTGAGGAGAGGGAACGGGCGTCGACGCCGAGAAGGCGTTGTCAATAAGTTCTGATTCGAATGGGGAGACTTGGGCGTCAGCGTTTGAAACGAAGATATTAGCTATTGAAAGAATGCTGACAATTACGAGCGCTGCCGTAAATAGATGGGTGCCGCGCGAACGCGGTTTTTGTTGCATACCCAACATTGTACATGAAGGAAATTGTCAGGGTATGTGGCTGTGTGCATATGACGTTGCTTATATTGACTTGATATATACTTTGTGTCGTAAATCAGATATTTCGCGATGTATGTGACATTTTAGCACGTTTTGTCTGTTAGAAATATTGTAGTCAATCCGAAATTCCGTATAGCGGCTCAATTGTTCAAATCAACGGAATGAAAGACTCTCAGTGTATAGATTAAGGAACGTGAACGATAGACTCCTTTTCATGGAGCGATGTTATGGGCCAATATATGCCCAGAGAATCTGGGGTGTCTGCTTATTACCGTCCTTCATCATCTACTCCGGCAAGGAGTGCCAAGTCTGCACCACTTCCCGCATTTAAGAATGACACGCCCTGTTGCTTATCTGTTGTGACTTCGACCTCCTTACGTAACTTCGTCCACAATTCTGAATGAGAGAGCGGCCGATCGGGCCGAGCAAGCACCTTTAATAGTGCGTGGGTGAAGACGCCATTGCCCAGCGAAGTGCGCTCCTGCGCGCGTGCATTTGCGGCCGTAGCTCCAAAGACCGGCACACCGACGCTGCGCAGATCATTCATTACTCGATCAACATCAGGTGCCCAATCCGGGGGTCGTTGGCCCGCCGCGCCGGCGTAGCACGTATCTAACATGACCAATCTTTTAGCGCCCACGGAATCCATTCGGGTGACCAGTTCCGGTCCCGACAAGCCATACTTCTCTGGCGCCTGCAGCGTCGCGTCGGCAAGCAGAAAATAGTATGTCGAGCGCAGCCAGGTCATCCCATGCCCCGCGAGGAAGAGGAGCGCAGTATCGAGCCCAGTGCTTTCCTTCTCCAACCATGTGAGCGCGTCGAAGACCTCGTTACGCGTGATGTTCTCGGGCAAGCGTCGGCATATAACCTCGCGATAGAGGACGCCACCCTGAAGTTGAAGCTTCGCAGTTAGGTCTCGCGCGTCCTTGGAGGCAAAAGCAACCGCTTTGCGTAACGATCTGTCGTTGTAATTCGTGACCCCGAGTAGTACTGCAAGAAGTCGTGGCTTTGTTGCTTGTCCGGCCATGATTTGCAGCGCCGGTGGGCGTTTGAGAGTGACCGAAGCCGCTGGGCCCGCACATTTGTTGTCATCAAGCGCGAAAATTTCCACCATCGCTTGTTGGCGCGGTTCGGCTCCCAACGTAATTTGCAGTAGACGAAGGGATGCATTTTCGCCGGGCGCAGGGTTGGCCAACTGCAGCGGGCTGGCGACCGGAATATAAAGGGCGGAGCCCCCGTCTACGCGTACAAGTACCTCTTGCACTCGTTTGGTCGCCGGGATGCGGACTTCCGCGGCGATGACGACTTCGCCATCAGCCGGCAGCAGCGCGCCTTCACGCGGGGCCAAAATGTTGACAATCGGCGGCTGATCCTCGCGCACTTTGGCGATCTGCACTTCCGGGGGCGGCGTGGGCTGGCTACCGCAGGCTTCATCCGCCTGCCGCAGCGCCTCCTTTGCATCAAGTGTGATAAGCACTCGCTTGACGACGTCGGGCCGATGAAATTGGCCGCGGTAGTTGCTTACAGGGAGAAAATGGGCGCTACGGTCAGGACCGCGATTTAAGTCCCAACCGATCAGATGCTCGGCTCCGGCACCGGCCGCATAATAACCGTCCGGCATGAAGGCCACCCAACGCGGCGACGGCTCGTCCGTGACGAAGACGGCTAGCAGTTCTTCGAGAGTGTCATCCAGGCGATACCAGCGGACGGTCCCGTCGAGTAGCGCGGCAATAGCGAGTTTTCCGTTGGTCGACTGTTTAACTCTATACGCTCCCGCCACGATATGCTTGACGGCGGCCGGCGACCCGTCCACCGCGGAGAAGCGGTATAAATTGAAAGTCCCTCCGAGCAAAACGTGTCCGCGACCCACGTCGACGGCATGGCAAACGTCGCCGCGTTGGAGCGCAAGTTCCCGCCCGTTCCTTAGCTTTGGGACGTTGCTCTCAAGCCAGCCTTCCACGAGCGGATGCTTTCCTCGCGCGGCAGTCCATGACGCGAGCCCCGCTCGCGGAGGGAGGGGTTGTGACTCAAGCGTAAGCCTTTGGGCGTCGAAGCGAACAGCCCTCCAAAATGGCGCGAACGTCCACTCGGCGACGGTACCGTCGAGACTCGCGCGAAATGTGTGTCCGTCCGCAGTTTTCAAATCGAAGTCGGTACGCGGGTCGCCATTTGGCGGCAATAGGTGTTCACGACGAACACCGTCCGCGTCGTACAATGCGATTTCGCCGGCTCTTGATACGATCACCAGTCCTACTTCAAGGTCGGCCATAAACCCAACGTTGGCCCTCATGGGCTCGCGTGTGGCCACCCGCCAGTCGTCAGTGCCTCCGTTAACCGCATCGGCATTCATCGCCACCCATTCATAGTTAGTTTGGCAGGTGTTTCCGGAGACCAGAAGTGACTTCCCATCGCGTCGCCATGCCACGACTGAGAAGTCGGAATTTGGGTAGTAGCCCTCCGGGCTTCGATGCCAACTCAGCGAAAGGTCACGAGCGGCGCGCAGTTCAATTCCTCCTTCTTCGAAGCCGATTGCCAATTCGGACCCATCTGGCGAAAAACTGACGCAATTCGCACGCAGACCCTCAAGAGCGGGGGCCTGGCGCGCGGGAACCATATCTCCACGCAAATCCTTTGCTTCATAAAGGCGAATAACGCCATCTTCACATGCAGCGGCTAGGGTCTGCCCGTCAGAACTGAAATCCAGAGAAGACACTCTTTTCTCAATCGTATTGTCGTGACCAACAACTAACCAGTCCGCAACGTCGAAAACGACCAAGCCGCTCTGCTCCGTCCCGATCGTTAGCAGGGTACCATCAGGCGAAAAACGCAGAGCCCGAACTGTGTCCTTCGATACCTCTGGTACACTAACTTGCCAGACGATCTCACAGCGAGCAACGTCGAACACGGCGATGTTCAGCGGCCCGTCGCTGTAGCCGCCTACTGCGCCCATACTCCCGTCCGTTGACAACGCGGCAGCCCAAAGCTGTTGGTACGGGTCAGTCGCTAGTCGGGGACGGAGCACCCCGAGGGGACGCAATGTGGGGGCCGACCAAAGCCGTGCCGTATTATCCTCACCGGCGGTAAGAAGCAAAGTTCCGGCACCGTCGACGTCGAACGCCAGCACACGTCCAAGATGGGCACCCGTCTCAATTCTAAGGCGCGGTTCCGAAAGGTCATCAGCCATCTCTGGACTCCCGCCTGGGCACCATGCTACTTTTCAGCTTATTGAGAGTCAAACATGCACTGAGAAAATGAGGAGGGACGTCCGTTGGTCGATTCATCTCAGGCGGATGTTGCCCGATCTCGGCTCGAGCAGGAGTACGCCGCCGCTTTCTTACCGTACGGACTTGTTCCGATTTTATTGCCGCGTGGGCAAGGGGTAGGGGATATCTTGGCTCGCCTTGATGGCAGCTATATCGCCCGTGGGGACGAATGCTTCCCGGGACTGATCCCACGAGAGGCCTCCTCAAGTCTGACCGCCGTCGATGTGAGTTGGAATGCAGGCGCACAACTTGCGTTGGGCCTGGACCACGTGGCTGCGGCGAACGCGCAAGGGCATGTGGAAAACCGAGTTCAGGTACGTTTCGAGCAGGTAAGGTCGCACTCTGCGAGCCTTACTCAGCTAAGGCAGCATTTGAAGCCTGGAGTAGCACCCGGTGTAGCGCAGCTGCTCGCCGCAGACATGACTGATTTTGAAAAGTCGCCGGACTGGTTACTGATCGGCGAGGTCTTCACATCCATTACCGTGGTGCGTGTCACTAGGTCTCGCGCTGCGGGGGGCAAGGCGGATTTGAGTTTTCTCCAGCGGCTTTTCGGTGCGGGGGCAAAGGCCACGGTGGGAGGAGACCTAGCAAAAGACGAGGCCGCGGAGATTCGCACAACCGAACCACTCCCCGTTGCATTTCGTCCGGCACGAGTGAAGGTAACGGCGGACATTGCGGGCGATTTTCGCAGCGTTTCTTTTGAACAATTTGACAAAAACGATGAAGCACATCGAAAAGCACTCGGTGAGTGGGTGATGGCGTCGCTTGCCCCTATCGGAACAAATGTGCCGGGCGGGAAGGGAGGACGATAGTAAATTTGCAGTCCTAGTGCGAATGCGACGCGCCGTCGCATTGCCGAAAGCGTTTCCCACACTTCTATACGGGACCCGATGGAATGCGCTTGCTGACGATCTTGCCACTTATTGCTACTTATTGCTACTTATCGACGTCCCTTAAGGGTCCCATAGACCGGTTCCGCCCACGACCTGCGCTTCAACCTTAAGGGACTACTGAAAAAAGGGTTATGGCTCAACAGAGCCAAGTTAGATAGGTCGCACAAGATTCCTTTTGCGACACAAAGTTGACTTATAGTCAATGATGTTGTAGAAACTTCGATCTTCTGGATTACTCTCAAAACCTGATCGCCGCCTTTAGACGGCGCGATTGGACAATATGGATGAATTGCGCGGCCTCGTCGTCAAGACGGAAGAAAATCCAATTGTGCTCGAACACGACGCCCAAAAGTGTCGTGGGATAGCCGTGATCTGTCTTGCCGCGACTAGGTGTTTCGGCCAGGGCTTCACAAAAGCGCTCAAGATCATCGCGGAACTTGTCGGCTCGGGCGACGCCGAAGAGAGTCTCGACGCGGGCGGCTATGGCGTCGGCCTCGTCAATAAACGTTGCGGCATAGACAACGGAGCGCATAGCGACGAGGGCCTATGCGAGACGCTCCTTTGCGCGCCGTTTGAGTTCGACCGCGAGCGCACCCGTGCCCTCCAGCGTTCTCCCCTCTTGGATGTCGAGGAGCCCGGCCTCGATTGCTGCGCGGCCTTCTGGGCTGCGCACGTAGTCTGCCATCTCGGCGACATCGTCCGTGAGGGCAACAGGCGTAAGTTTATCTCGCAGCGCTTCCATACAACACAAGTATATCACAATACTGTTGCACAACAAAGAGTGCGGAGGACGCACGAATATGCATCAGGAAACAGATATTGTGCGACATATTACGTGTGGATTGTCAAGTAGTCGCCTCTTCACTTGCATTTCAGGAATTGGGATATACAATAACCAGTACAGATGGCCGAGATGCTCGCCTCGCGCAAGCGGGGCAAATGAGGAGAGGCTAGCCAAAGTTTACGCGGCTGGCCTCTTTGCGTATCGCGTCGAGCGCCTCCTCCGGGAGCTTGCCCATCTTCCGGACCAAGCGCTTGCTGTCCATATTGCGCAATTGCGAGAGTATCGCGCTCGCTTGCTTACCATCCACGGTACGGATCGGCAGGCGGTACGGACTGGGCCTCTGAGACGTCGAGAGTGGTGCGGCAAGGAAGGAGTATTGGTTGTATTTTTTCAAAATGAGGGCCGGCCGGGTGAACTCGTCGCCCTTTCCGTCGGTCTCGTAGCCGACGTTGAGGCCAAAGCGAACCCACCAGATTTCGGCGTCGTGGAAAAAGGGCCGTGTTCCGTCCGGTGTTGCGTCAGTAGACTTTTTAATACGGTTCGATTTGTCGAAAGGTTTTGCCATATCTCTGCAAGATACCACGTGCGCAATATGGCGCATTTGTTTGGAAGCTGGAGTGTGGTCCCCTATCCACCGCGCTTCTAAGTCCAGATGCAAACTTTGAAGGAGTAGTTTTTTCGCAACATAATTACAAATCTGTCAAGTAGTCGCTACTTTCTAGGTTTTGCATTTCGCATTCCTTTTTTTAAATAAAATCCCTCTCTCTGGGTATTTTTTATATATGAGTATTATTAAATGCGTATTCTTATATAGAGTGATCGGCAATATTGGCCGTTCTTGATCGGCAATTATGGCCGGTCTTGACCGGCCAAATTGGCCGGTCTGGACCTGCCACCCTTTCCCTTAGGCTTCCCTTTCACGGTCAAATAGAGGCGATAATAGTTCGTCTTTCCGAGCCCTCTCTGCTCAATTTCCAGAAAGCCGGAGGTCTCCAATTCATCGAGGTAGCGCCGAACACTCCTCTCGCCTGAACCCATATCTTTGGCAAGTTTGACTTGCCCAGGATAGCAGCCGCCGGCGTCCCATGCGTATTTCAAAAGCATGGCGTATGTGAGCTTCGCTCCGACCGACAGTTGAGCGTTTGTGAGAATTACATTCGGGACTTGCGTGAAGCCGAAACGCGTAACCGGATCGGCACCGACAATTTCGATGTTCCTCGCGATTTCGGCAATGCGGCCGGCGATGTGGTCCATACGAGAAGTATAGCGCACGTTTTGCGCGTCAATTTCTCCTGCGCACAGCAATCTGCCCTACTGTGCGAAGTTGCCGCCAGGCGTATCGTCAGTGTGAGGTCGATGGGGATCTGGTGATCCGAGCATCGGTGCGAGAAGTCTTTGAAGACCTCCGATCAAGACGTTCGTCTCGCGGCTTCGTTCGGTCAGCTCCTTGATCTGCGCATTCTTAGTGCGCGCTTCCTCGCGGAGGAATTCATTCTCGCTCTCAAGCCGCGCGATATATCTTTCGGTGAGGTCTGGGTCTGTCGCGACATTTCGCGGCCTGTCGTCGCTTGACGCGGCCTGTCGTCGCTCAGGTTCGTTCAAGTTTTGCTTGACTTCTTCTGTCGCGACAAGTCGTGACACGTCGCGACCTGTCGTTGCCTCGTGTCGCGACTTGTCGCCGGCATTTTCCTTATCGGATTCACCGTCGACCTGTCGCGACCTGTCGCGACCTGTCGCGGTCGGTCGCACCTCCTCGATGTAGGCGATGTGCTTCGCAACGGACGTAGGAGAGATGAGATATTTTTCGCCGAATGGGGTCTCCATGCGACGGCAATCGAGGTGACCGAGCGCGCAATATCGCTGGACGCTGCGAGCGGTTCGGGGGTGTCCGGCGTGCTCGTAGCGCTGTAAGGCCTCATCGATCGTGAGGGTGTACTCGCTGTCGGGGGTCGCCGCGACAGGTCGCGACAGATCGTTTTCCATTAGCACATTGTACTATCGAAACGCTGTCTTGCCGTCGCTTTATCCCCACAGAAGAGCCGTGGGGGCGCTCACTCAGAACGGCGGCGCTCGGCGATAGGCGAGGGTCTATGGTAGCATTGATTCGATGAAGAACGCGCCTATCGGCGAGGGGAGTAAAAGCGTGGCGAACGGAGATTTGGGCTGGATCACAAATTTTATATGGGGAATTGCGGACGACGTTCTTCGCGACTTGTATGTGCGGGGCAAGTACCGCGATGTCATTCTTCCTATGACTGTCTTGCGCCGGCTCGACGCGGTGTTGGAGCCGAGCAAAAAAGACGTTCTCGCGACGAAGTCGGCTCTCGATAAGGCGAAGATCACAAACCAGGATGCGGCGCTGCGGGCGGCGTCCGGCCAAGCTGTATACAACACATCACCCTTCACGCTGCGTGATCTCAAGAATCGCGGCAACCAGCAGCAGCTCAAGGCCGATTTCGAGGCGTACCTCGATGGCTTCTCTCCGAACGTGCAAGAGATTCTGGACAATTTCGAATTCCGCAATCAGATACCACGCCTCTCCAAGGCTGATGCGTTGGGGACCCTGATCGAGAAGTTCCTCGATCCCGCACTCAACCTAAGCCCGAACCCGGTGATCAGCGGTGACGGCTCAGTCAAGCATAAAGGGCTTGATAACCACGCGATGGGCTCGATCTTCGAGGAACTCGTCCGCCGGTTCAACGAAGAGAACAACGAAGAAGCAGGGGAACACTGGACGCCACGCGATGCGGTAAAGTTGATGGCGAACCTGATCTTCCGGCCGATCGCCAGCGAGATCGAGTCAGGGACATACCTGCTCTATGATGGCGCACTTGGGACTGGCGGCATGCTGACCGTTGCCGAAGAGACGCTGCAAAAGCTCGCGGCCGAGCGCGGCAAGGAAGTGGCGACGCATCTCTACGGGCAGGAGATCAACGCCGAAACCTACGCGATCTGCAAGGCCGACCTGCTCCTGAAAGGGGAAGGCGAGGCGGCCGACAACATCGTCGGCGGACCGGAATACTCGACCCTGTCGAACGACGCATTCCGCTCGCGTGAGTTCGACTTCATGTTGTCGAATCCGCCGTACGGCAAGAGCTGGAAAAGTGACCTCGAACGCATGGGCGGCAAGTCGGGGATCAAGGACCCGCGCTTCGTGATTGAGCACGCGGGCGATCCCGAATATTCCCTCGTTACGCGGTCGAGCGACGGACAGATGCTCTTCCTCGCCAACATGCTTTCGAAGATCAAGCCCATGACGAAGCTCGGGAGCCGCATTGCCGAGGTTCACAACGGCTCCTCGCTGTTCACCGGCGACGCTGGCCAGGGCGAGAGCAACATCCGGCGTTGGATAATCGAAAACGACTGGCTGGAGGCGATCGTCGCGCTGCCGCTCAACATGTTCTACAACACCGGCATTGCGACGTATGTCTGGCTGCTCACCAATCGCAAGGCAGCGCACCGGCGCGGCAAAGTGCAACTCATCGACGCGACCCAATGGTTCAAGCCGCTGCGCAAGAATCTCGGCAAGAAGAATTGCGAGCTGTCGGAAGATGACATTGAGCGCGTAATGCGAACGCTCGCCGAATTCAAAGAGAGTGAGCAATCAAAGATATTCGACAATGCCGCTCTCGGATATTGGAAGGTGTCGGTAGAGCGTCCGCTGCGGATCAAGGGGATCGACCCCGGGCGCGCCTATTCGCCGAAGGAGATCAAGGAGATCAAGACGTCACGTGGCAGCGACCCGACGGCCTCGCCGGTGATCCGCAAGATTCATAAGGGCGGCGTCGCCGATCCGCTGCACGGGCTGTTCGACGCGACGATTAAAGGCAAGCGCTGCGTCGTAGAATATGAACCGGACAGCGATCTGCGCGATAGCGAGCAAATCCCTTTGACTGAAGATGGCGGCATTGGCGCGTTCATCAAACGCGAGGTGCTCCCTTATTCGCCGGACGCGTGGGTCGATGAAGAGGTAGCAAAGATAGGCTACGAGATCAGTTTCAACCGGCATTTCTACAAGCCGCAGCCGCTACGGTCGCTTGAAGACATCCGCGCCGACATTGTTGCACTTGAACGCGAGACGGAGGGGCTGCTAGAGGAGATTCTCGGGGCTAGCCTATGATTGACGGACTGAAGTCGTATCCGGCATATCGGGACTCTGGGACAGCTTGGCTCGGGGAAGTGCCAAAGCATTGGGAGGTTATACCGAATCGAGCTATTTTTTTGGAGGTGAAGGAGAGTGACCCAGATGAACAAATGCTATCAGTGACCATAAATAGAGGGGTTATCGCGCAAAAAGAATTGCTGGCGGACAGTTCAAAAAAGGACAGTTCGCGACAGGACCGTTCTGCGTACAAACTCGTTCGCCCTGGCGATATTGTTTACAACAAAATGCGAGCTTGGCAGGGAGCGATCGGGGTATCGGCGTATCAAGGAATCGTCAGTCCTGCATATATCGTGATGCGCTCTCGAAACGGCAATATCGCCGGGTATTTCCATAATTTGTACCGAACTCCGGCCTTCGCCACAGAGGCGGAGAGTTGGTCGTATGGGATTGCCTCCGATATGTGGAGCCTGCGACCTGAGCACTTCAAGGCTATTTACTCATGCTTGCCGCCAATTGACGAGCAGCGAGCCATTGTTCGCTTCCTCAACCACGCCGACGGACACATTCGCCGCGCCATTCAAGCTAAGCAGAAGCTAATCAAATTACTGGAAGAAGAAAGGCAAGCAATTATCCATCGCGCCGTCACCAGAGGTCTGAATCCCAATGCCCGCCTCAAAGCCTCCGGTGAGCCGTGGCTCGGGGAGATACCCGAGCATTGGACTCTGGTAGCGCTGGCGCGCTGCATCAAGACAATTGAGCAAGGTTGGAGCCCAGTTCCTGCGGAGGGCGAGCTGGCAGCTGAGCAATGGGCCGTTCTGAGTCTCTCGGCTGTCAAGGGTGGTCGCTTTGTTCGCGATGCATTGAAGCCGATTTCCATGACAGCGGACGTGCCGACACATCTTGAAGTTCGACAGGGCGACATACTGGTAACACGGTCGAATACTCGTAACCTTGTTGGCGATGTGTGTATTGTCGACGAAGTGCGCCCTCGAACTATAATAAGCGACCTAATCTATCGATTGAAGGTAAACGATGTAATGATTGTTCCTGAGCTCTTGAAATATCAACTTCTTTCGAAATTTGGGCGATACCAAATTGAACGCGACGCTCGCGGTTCAAGCGGAACGATGCCAAAGATTGGGCAAGGTCACATTCGACGATGGTCTGTGCTCCTGCCCCCTCAACTCGAGCAGGCGGCGATCGTACGGAAAATTAACTTTGATACGCTCGCCATCGAAAATGCGATCAGAAGAACGAAACAACAGATCACATTAATCTCCGAGTTTCGTACGCGGATCGTTTCCGACGTCGTGACGGGCAAACTCGATGTGCGCAAAGCTGCGGCGAAACTTCCTGAGGATACAACCAAATTCGAACCGCTGGACGAAAGCGAGGACCTAACGCAGGATGAAGATGCGGCCGAAGGTGAGGAACTGGAGGCCGCCGAAGACGCATGAAGACGGATACCAGCGAGAAAGGACTTGAAGCCCTTATTGTGGGCCAGATGACGGCCGGTGGAGAATGGGTCGCAGGCAACGCTACTGGCTTTGACCGCAGCTACGCCGTCGATCAAATGCAGCTTGCCGATTTTCTCGAAGCGACGCAGCCGGAAGTCGCGGAGGCGCTTTACCTGCGCAAGGACAGCCCCACACGGCAAAAGTTCCTCGCGCGCCTGCAAGGCGAGATTACGAAACGGGGCGTCGTCGACGTGCTGCGCCTTGGACTGAAGCACGGGCCGCATGCGATCGAGCTTTTCTATGGAACCCCGACGCCCGGTAACGCGAAGTCGGCCGAGCGCTACGCCGCGAACCGCTTCAGCGTGACGCGGCAGTTGCGATACAGCCTCGACGAGACGATGAACGCGCTCGACCTCGCGCTGTTTGTCAACGGTCTGCCGATCGCAACCTTCGAGCTCAAGAACAGCCTGACCAAGCAGACGGTCGAGGACGCCGTCGA
>Ga0206840_1133_pt2 | contig 11946 bp, 4 predicted proteins | sample Alteio_BWOrgCont_24_FD_152633 | JGI IMG/M metagenome (GOLD analysis project Ga0206840, IMG submission 152633) | Enriched cells from forest soil in Barre Woods Harvard Forest LTER site, Petersham, Massachusetts, United States -... | ecosystem: Environmental > Terrestrial > Soil > Temperate forest > O... | reverse complement strand
CCTTGCTCGCGGCTGTGAAGATTGCCCGGTTGTCGTTCCGCAACAGGTCGAGCCAAGTTTCGATATAGCCGGCGTGTCGGAGCTCACCGGTGATCTCGAGATGCGCGCAGAGAAAGGCGGCGGTGAATTCCGCCACCAATTCCTCGGCGGCGTATGCCCGCGTACCGAACCGTCCCGAGAGGTCACGGTCGAGTCGAGACCTGTGGCCGGACCAGTGACCGAGTTCGTGGAGTTCGACCGCGTAGAACGACTGGACCGATGTGAAAGAACTGGGGTGCGGCATGGCGACAAAGTCGTGGCTCGGCACGAAGCATGCCTTATCGCCCCCAAGTCGGATGTCCGCCTTGGTCGCCGAGATGAAGGCCTCGACGGCCGCGAGCCGTTCGGGCTCGGGTGGGAGCGGATTGTCTGGAAGCGAAAGACCCTCGATCTGCGCGACGTTGAAGACGACGTACTCGCGCAACATCGATCGGCGTTCGCGTTTCTCGTCGTCTTCGTCGGCCTTCACGGTCTTCGTGAAGACGACGTGCGTGCCGCGCTCGCCCTTCCTCACGTGCGCCTTATGATCCATCGCCTGTTTGAACGTCATCCACGCGTGGGTGGGGTAGCCGTTTGCGTCAGCGCTCGCCCATAGGATTGGGACATTGATGCCGCTATAGGATCGGCCGGTAACGGCATTCGCCGGCATGACGCTTGTTTTTGAATATCGATCGGTTCGCCACGGGCGAACCCAGGGAACCGCGCCGCGCTCCATCTCATCGATGATGGCGCGGGTGACGATGTCGTACATCCGCATTTGCCCTCTCCCGCACAATCGGAGCGCGGGCTGCGCTCCGAGCGGTGGGGGCGAGGAGATGCGTTCAGATTATCATGGCCGCATGCGAATGGGGCCGTTCCTGGGGATTACCCATCGGTGGTGCGGTAATCGATTTAGCCCGATTGTCGTGCGTGGCGAGATGATATCCCGTTCAAATACCCGATGCCGTGAAATGAATCCCTGTGACTGCGTTTTATGATCTTTAACCACCGTACCGTCATAGTGCGGACCCGGCGGCGCGTGTGCGTTCTGCCGCCTGCACAGAAACCTAGCTACTTGTCTAGTCACTCAGCCGCCTTGAGGGCGGCCTTTTCTTTTCCTTTTGCACCTCGAATCGGCATGCCCAGCCAGTGCGCACGTATGGCGTTAGTGGTGGGGAATGGTCTCCAACGGCGTGCGTTCCCAGAGGCCTCCTGTTCCGGCTTTACTTTTTTAGGGGCCGCGCGACCAGAGGGGTGTGGATAACCTAAAACGAACGGTGAACATCGCGCCCGCGCGTCTCTTCTTTGTTCGCGCCCGGCGAAAGCGTCACAAATCGAAGCGAGGATCGCGGCTCACTCGTAACGATCGACGACGCGATAGTCGCCACTCATACATCGTCGCCCAGGAGCCGAAACTTGCGTCAGGCCTATCACCGCACGGGATCTGAACGGCGGGGAGAAACTTCGACGGAGGCGAGCTGCTTGTGGCGTCGATCAGGGGCGGACGATGACCGCGAAGAGAGGCAAGGTTCGCGCGTGCGATAACGGCAAAGGAGCGGGCGTTCGCGAAGCGTCGTCATGCGCCAGAAATATCGTTCTACCGTGTTGGGTCGTTGCATTATCGCAATCTCCAACAAAACGGGCCGAACGATAACGCAATTTGAAGGGCGTTGCAATTGACTTGTTGATGCTTGGGTAAAGCGAAATGCAACCGCCAGGAAGCGACCCGGGCTCGACGTAAGGGAAAAAGCGAGCAGCCGAGGCACAGGTTTCGGCGCAGCACTGCGCGATTGGCGAGCGAGAGAAGGCGGCAGCGCGTGTTTCGATGCGGACGGCGCCCGATTTCATTGATGAAGGCTCGGATGACGCTCGACGCCAACCGGCAAGTGCTCCAAACAATCGCTTGCGCTGCCTGCATTCATCGGGTTTTTGCGCAGCGGAGCGGAAATGCGCGGGATCGATATTCTGGCGCAGGCCATTAAGCGGAGAGGGAACGGCCTGCTGTCGTGGGGGACGGCGCTCGCTTTGTTCGCTTTGGCGCTCGGGATTCGTGCAGCCCTGCCGCCTGAGGCTGGAAGGTTGCCGTTCGTCGCCTTCTTCCCCGCGATCATCGTCGCGGTGCTGATCTGCGGTCTTTTTCAGGGCGTCGTCGTTCTTTTTCTGTCCGTCGTGGCGGGATGGTATTTGTTCCTCCCGCCAGTTCACAGCTTTCCGCGTTCCACCGACGACATGATCTCTCTTGTCGCGTTCCTGTTTGCCGCGATGCTGCTGCTCGCCGTCGTCGAGGGGCTCGCCCGGGCGATTTTGAAGGCTGAGGAGCTTGCGCTTGCGAACGCCGATCTTTTCCGCGAGTTGCAGCACCGTGTGGCTAACAATTTTCAGATCGTTTCAGCGACGCTCCAGAAAGGACGAACTGCCGCTACCGATCCGGGAGCGCTGGCAGCGATTGATACGGCAATTTCGCGCGTGCAGGCGATGGCGGCGATGCATCGGGGACTTTACGATGCAGAGTCTTATTCCAGCGGCCTGAAGCCGGTGCTCGAGACAGTCGTTGCAGAAGTCTTCGATGAAATTCCTGTGTCGGTTAAAATCGCGATTTCCGCACGCAAGCTTACACTTGGCGAAATGACGGCGATCACACTCTTGGTCAACGAAGCCGCCATAAACGCGGCGAAGCACGTCTTCCGGCCGGAGAAGGGAAGCAGGTTCGAAGTCATACTCGCCGAATTCGGACCCAATGAACTTGAGCTTTTAATTCGTGATGACGGTCCCGGCATACTTCGAGAGGTCCAAGCCGCCGCGGGTGGGGGTCCACGGTTTGGGCTCGCGGTCATGCGCAGTCTCGCGCAGCAGCTTGGCGGGCGGCTCGAGCTACCGGAGCGTACTGGCGGCGTCCTGAGGGTCAGGTTTCAAACGAAATTCCCTAGATGAATAATGCAATCGCGCGTGTGCCGCGGTTGTGTGTTGCTTTTCCGTTCAACCGTTGGGCTGTTTAGGCGAACGATGGGATGCGCGAGATCGCCTCCTCGGGCGATTTGCCTTCATCACGCCTCGACCAGAGAACGGGGCCCAGCAATGCGATAGTGCCAGGGACTTCAATTAACTAAGACAGAAAGGTTTCATTTTTGTGCTTGACGCTCGCAAAAAGTTGATGCAATCCTATGTGCGTTCTTAACGCCTTTTTAACCCGGCCTCTCGGGTTTTCCGAGGGCCGGGAATTTCATTCTGCGAATCAGCTACCTGCCGCATTTTTCCCGTCTCACGTGCTCACGTGACTCGGCGATGCTCTTGATGACCGAACTCAGCTGTCAACCTCGCAATCGGCTCGGAAACGAGATCGAATGCTACGTTCTCGTACCAATCGCGGTTGCGCATCAAACCGATCCTAGGCCGCAAGGCCGAAGCGTTACTGGATTTCGGGTCCCGGCTCGAAGCTTTCGTATGAAGTAGGTCTGCACGGACGCCTTCCGTAGTTTATGCACGCTTGTTGCAACCGCAGCGCGCAAAAGTACGTATGTTGTAAAGTGGCTCGGAGAAGTGGTTTCTTCGATTTTTTGGGGGTTTCTTGGCAATAATGCAAAGACGAGTTTTTCGCGGGGAAGGGCCCTCGAGGCGCTGACCCCTAGTGAACGGGACAAACGGAGGACGCGCATCGCGTATAGTTGCGTCGAAAGAGACGACGGAAAGCGATACATGGGGGCAAGTTTTTCCGCGCCTTCGGCCGCGCCTCGCGGGGATTGATACTTTTGTACTACTGACAAAATACAGAGTGTGCCGTCAGCGATAGTTTATCGGGTTTATGTTTTTTTGGGTTACAAAACAATGAACACCGAAAAATTGGCTTTAATTGAGCAGGCGCTCGACGTAACATTGTGTGAGTCACAACTGCTGCGTGGTAATACAGTTCGCCGAGCAACGTCCCGCTCACATTTTGATTATTGGATTGACGATGAATGTATCGATGTTAGCGAAGAAATTTCATCACTTTTGGATATTGTAGCATCACCTATTAAGACCGCATTGATGCGACAGCTTAATCGCATTGGCCAGATGCTGTTCGAAGAAGTCAAATCGACCGCAGCCATGAGGGAAATCACCGAATGGGCAGCGTCGCTTGATGTAGACAATTACGATTTTCGCATCGACGCGTTGGACAACGCGTTCGAAGGCGTCGGCGAGGGCGAAGACGTCTGGCATCACTGAGCCGGCCGTAGACGTGTGGGCCAAAGGAGATGGGCCCTAAAACTTGCATATGCGCCGAAGGTCGGGCAAGTCGCCGCAAGCTCCGATACAAAATTCGTAAGGCGAAGGAATGCCCTTGCATTGCGTCCGTAAAATACCGTAGAGTTGCGGTAGGGGAACGTCTGGCGCGGGTGGGCAAGTGGTGGCGAAGGGACTCTACATACATCACAACGGTGACGTCGTTGTGGGGTACGGGTTGCGAAAAATCGCGATCTCGAAGGCTCGGTATAGGGCGAACGGCTATAAGCCGGCGATCGAAAAATTGCCGAGTCATCCGCCCACAAAACAGGGGACACGAAGGTCACAACCGCGCTTGTCAAAGGGGTTGACCGGCCTCGCAAAACAACCGCTTGCGCAGCCGGATAAAGCCTCAGCTGACCATCGTGATGTCGGCGTCGGCTCGTAAGCTCGTTACGAGCGTGTCGAGATTAACCTCCTCCTGCTCGGCCGCCACTCGAAAGGCCTTCCGCGCGACCTTTTCTCGCAGCTTTAAAGAGGAAGGCTCCGTCGTCTCCGCATCCTTCAAAACGATATCTACCGCTTCGTGGATGACGGAGATTTCGTCTGGCGAATATGCTTCGTGGCGAGACATGGATGCTCCCTCTGTATAAGGGGCGGGAAGCGGCGCGTCTCTTAGCCGCTGGCCGCCCATAACTTCCGTTAGGATTGGGTAAAACAAACCCCCGCGCACCGATATTGTCGAATCACTTGTGCGGGATTGACCTGAAAAGCAGAACGGCCCGGCGATACACACGTGCCGGCCCAGCGCCAGGGAGCCTGCCTTAGGAGCGCCCAGCGGATAAGGCGGTCACGGAAAGCGGCGCGATGCCGAAGCCGATTGCGTCGGTTAGGTGCGTGGTGGCGGAGCGCGCAAATGACCGCGTGGGGGCGGCCTTTTCACGATTGCGAACTGGAACTATTCTCCCGTGATGGAGTTCCTCACGCGGCGGTTGATGTGGGGGCGGTTTATGACGGACTTGGCTTTGCTTCTCCTCCTGGTGGAGGACGATGAGGGGGTGCGTCCCGTTCTCGAAGCCGCCCTACGCGACGGAGGGTTCGACGTCGATATCGCCGAAAATGGAGGCGAAGCCGTCGCTAAGTTGGAGTCGCATAAAGATGCGCTGCGCGGCTTGATCACTGACATAAATCTTGGTTCTGGCACCGATGGCTGGGACGTTGCCAAGCGCGCTCGCGAACTTATTCCCACCCTGCCAGTCGTCTATATGAGTGGCTCGGGGGGCGAAGATTGGCCGTCGAAGGGCGTTCCCCGCAGCACGCTTTTAGCCAAGCCGTTCGCCCCGGCTCAGCTCATAACGGCAATTTCTGCACTGTTAAATGTTTCGGATGGTCAACTCTGAAGAGTGCCGCGTTGAGGAATCCGGAGGCGGGACGTCCTCTCATCGAAAAATACGCAGAATTACTCAGCCGAAACAGCCTCTTCACTGAAACCTTCGGGCTCGTATAGAAATGAGGGGATGGCTGAGGCTACAGCCAATCTCACGATGGGGGTGAATATTGGGTTGAGAGGTAGATTTTTGTCATCGTCCAACCAAGTGTAAGTCCCTGTATCTCGTGCGTCTTGCTGCTCTGCCCGGCCCACGTCGCGAAAAGGATCACCTAGACGTTCTAATACACGTTTATGCCCCACGACGTCATGTAGGCGTCCAAGAGGGACGCTAGCTGGGCGCGCTGCGTCGGCGTGAGTCCGCCGCCGATAAAGGCCGACGCGAGCTTATCGGGGACGAAGGAATTGGCGGTACCACTGTCGTTCTCGCCAAAAACGTAGATGTCGTTATTGATGAGACTGGTGGAACCCTCGGTCGTCGAGGCGAGGTTTGATCCGTTCCGGTCGAGGTACACGACGCCCGAGGCAAGGTTTACGAGCCAGAAGCCCTGCGTAGTGGTGTCGCCAGCACCCGAGTAGCTGTTGTAGGAACTATCGTTGATATTGTAGGCAACTTGGGGCGCACCAGTCCATGGATAGACATCGGTCAAGTACGCACCGTTGTACTGGCCCATTTCAGCGTCGCCGTAGTTGTCGTCTGTGAAGTTGGAGAGATCGTACACACCGATGGAAGCTGACGTGGTAGCGAAGTTTCCGCCTGCTGTTTTCGGATCGAACCCCGTATCGATGTAGCCGGTTGAGCCATCGCCGGTATAACCGCCGGCGGAAAGCGTGAGGGTGCCGTGGACAGTCCCCGAGGCAAGTCCTTTGAGATCGATAGCCGCTTGTTGCGTGCTGCTTTCTCCCGCATAGAGCCAGAGACGGTCGAGTATAGACCAGATGCCGTCTGACTTGAGTCCCGCGATGAGGGTGTTGACGCGATTCTCCTGCGTAGTACTCACACTGCCACCGGCCGTAGTGACCGCGCTTACCCAGGCAAGCGTCGATGAGTCGTAGGAGCCGGCACTTGTAGTGAACGTCTGGTCGGTTGAGGTAGACGTGTTGCCCGAGCCATCGGTAGAGACTACCGCGAAGTGATACGTCGTCGCAGCGGTGAGGCCGGAGAGGCCGATGGAGTGGCTCGTGACGAGAGATGCGCTGCTTGATGCTAAGCCGTAGCTCGTCGTCGTGCCGTAGACGACTTCGGAATTGGCGTTCTCGTCGGTGGTCCAGGTGATGGTTGATGTGGCTGAGCCGGGTGTGCCTGATGAGATCGAGGAAATCATCGGTTCAGTGGCAGTGGTAAACGTCTGGTCGGTTGAGGTAGACGTGTTGCCCGAGCCATCGGTAGAGACGACCGCGAAGTGATACGTCGTCGCAGCAGTGAGGCCGGAGAGGCCGATGGAGTGGCTCGTGACGAGAGATGCACTTGATGAGGCGGAGCCATAGGCGGTGGTGAGGCCGTAGACAACTTCGGAGTTGGCACTGTCACTGGTGGTCCAGGTGATGGTCGCCGCGGTCGTCGTCGGCGTACCGGAAGAGATACTGGAGATGGCCGGTCCCGACGTGAAAACGCTGAATCCTCTCGACGTCGCATAGGCATTGTCGCATGAGGCCTTCGCCGCCGCCTGTGCGCCCGTGAGTCCGCCGCCAATGCCTGCCATTGCAATCGTGTCGTTGGTAAACCCGTCTCCTCCCGAGCCGTTGTTTTGAGTAAAAATGTAGATTGACTGCGTCGGGAGACCAGCGGACGTCACGGCGGCTCCGGAAACGAACGACGAGCCGTTCTTGTAAACGCTGAACGAACCGCTGGTCGTGCGAGATAGCTGCCAGAGGCCCTGCGGATTCGTACTGGGAGTACTTGTGCCAGTAGTATCGTTGAGATTGAAGGTCGCATCCCCGCTGTCGGCGGCGGTTATTTTCACATACGGATAGGTCGCTCCCATATCGGCCCACGCGTATACATCACCCGGGGTCGTATCGGTTATGTAGGTATCAATATTCGCGCTGTTCTGCGTGTAGTTGCCTCCGGCGCTTGAGGGGACGAAGCCGGTGTCGAGATAGCCATTGCTGGCGTTACCGGTCATGCCGGCGTCCGCAGTGAAGCTCACGGTGCCATGCATCGTCCAACTATCATCGTGGATGATATCAACTTCCGCCTGCTGGATATTCTCCGCCGCAAGAAGCCACTCGCGGTCTTGGTTGGTGAAGAGGCCGTTGGATTTATAACAGCTGATGAGCGTATTGACGTAGCCTTCTTGCTGCGGGCTCACCGTACCGCCGGCCGTATTGACGGCGCTCACCCAGGCAAGCGTCGATGAGTCGTAGGAGCCGGAAGTCGTGGTCGCCGTCGCCGAGTTGGACGCCGAAGAAACGTTTCCTGCCGCGTCGAATGCCTTGACGGTGTAGGTATAAGTAGTAGAGGCGGTAAGGCCGACATCGTCGTAAGTGGTTTGCGTCGAGGTTCCGACCTGGACGCCGCTGCGGATAATCTCATACCCCGTAACGCCGAAGTTGTCGGTCGACGGGCTCCACGAGAGATTGATCTGGTTGAATGCAGCCGTCGTTGCCGAGAGCCCGGTAGGTGCGGTCGGCGGCGTATTGTCGACCGTAACGGTAATCGTTGAGGTCGCATACGTGCCCGCCGCGCTCTTGGAGACCACCTGGAGTGAATGCGTGCCGTCGGAGACGCCGGTCGAATTCCACGTCGTCGTGTACGGCGAAGACGAAAGGACCGAACCGATATTGGTGCCATTTACTTTGAATTGGAGCGTGGCGATGCCGACGGTACCGCCCGAGGAGGTCGCCGTGAGCGTGACCGAGGAACCGGAGAGTTCGGAACCCGTCGTCGGCGTCGTAAAGACCACCGAAGGGGCCGCGTCGGAGGTATCGCCGTACTCATAGCCGGTACCGTTAAAGCCGAGGTAAACCCGTCCATACGTATTGATATCGCCGTTGATGTTCGAGATGCTGTCAATGCTATTCAAAGGCCATAGGCCGATCTGGGTCCAGCTTGAACCATCGTTCGTGCTACGCCATATGCCGTAGACGTTGTTTACGTAGCCGACGATGTAGATCGTCGGATAACCGCCGTAAACGGCGGGCGCACCGAAGCCGAATGTGCTCACGTTTTTCACGTTGGAGACGGCGCTCCAATTGGCACCGCCATTGGTCGAAGCCATGAACGTTTCATTGGTGCTGGTAGATACGAGTCCTCCCGTGAAGAACAGATTGCCCGCCTCGCCCGGCACCGACTCGAGTTCGTTATTGACAGCACCTTCGTTGGAGCCCGGCGTACCGCTGAATACCTGGGTCCAGGTTACGCCGCCGTTCGTGCTCTTATAGATACCGGCACCGGGATCATACATATAGAATGTGCCGATGTTGACGCGGTCGGCGGTGATCCACCGCATGTCCATGTAGTAGTTGTAGCCGCCTCCCCATGCAGGACTGCCCGGGAGCGAGATGAGATTCCAAGTGCTGCCACCGTTGAGTGTGTACGATGGCTGATAACCGTTCGACGGATACCACACGATGTCGGTCGATGAGGCTGCAGCGATGCTTCCGGCATCGCCATTATATGTAGAGACCGGATTGGTCGATGGATAGGCAGCGAAATTCGTCCATGTCTGCCCGCCGTTGGTGGAGTACGACGACTCTTCGGGCCCACCCGGATTGTTGGCGAGCACAACGAGGTACGACGGATTGTTGGAAGCATAGTCTCCGGACGCCCCCCTGATGACGGCGTTATTTTCGTTCGGGCCCCAGCTCGTGGCATAGGTATCAGGGCTCGCGATATAGAATGTCGGACGATCCCAGGCGATCCCCACCGGGTCGCCGCCTGGCGGAGAGATGACCGCAGTGGCGTCTACATCCTCGATGCCGACGCTTTGCGAATTCCACGTGAACGGCGTTGACGAGGTGAAGGTGCCGGCGAGCGTCGCGCTGAACATGCCGACTCCGTTTGGCAGCCATACTTTGTTCGCGACAGTCGGATCAAATTCCAAGCCGCCGGCGGCCGATATATAGTTCGGATTGTCGTTGCCCGAAGCGTTCGCGAGCCACGGGACATCCGGGGTGGAGATCGTAAAGTTCGAATCGGCTCCGCTCCACGAGGTACCTCCGTTGGTGCTTACATCTATCGTGCCGGAGCCGACGAGTACGATGTGATTGGCATTGGACGGATCGATGGCGATGTCGTTCCACCCGCCGCCGGTCACCATTTCCGTCCACGTGCCTCCGCTGTACTTCCATGCGTTCGTATTGTCGACCATGAAATAGGTGCTGCTCGCGACTTGCGCCTCGGCTATCGTTGTCGGGCTGCCAGAGAGATGCGACCAACTGCTACCGGCATTCGTCGAGACGTACACGCCGTTGCCCTGACTGCCGACATAGATCGTGTTTGTCTCAGTAACGCCGCCGACTTGAGTCGTGCCCGAAGATGGGTCGAAGACAATACCGGCCAGGCCTTCACTGCTGGTGCCAGCTGGCACAGCGGCGATGTTCGTCCAGGAAGTGCCACCATTAGCGGTCATCCAAAGACCGCTCGATTCGGTACCGACATAAACGACATTGGGGTTGGCCGGGTCTACCGCCATCTTCTGGCCGAAGGTACGGTAGTTGTCGTTTGCTTCTCCATTCGGCTCAGCTGGACTCGGAGCAAAAGCTGTTTGTGTCCAGGTCGCCCCTTGGTTGATGCTCTTGTAGACGAGACCGCCGTACATCATGTAGAAGATATTGGAATTGCTTGGGGCGATGCGGATTTCATAAACGCCGTTGTTGTTTCCTGGGGCGACAACGCCCGCTGGCATGCTCTGCGATGTCACGAGTTGGACCCATTGCGTACCGGTCCATCGGTAGGCACCGAAGACGTCTACGCGCATGACCTTGGTGCCGTCGGGGGCGACATCCATACCGGTGCTATAGCCGCCCGCTCCAATCTTCAGTTCGTGCCATGTCGTGCCGTACGTGTCGGGACCAGTGAGCGTAACGCCGACCGTTGTTCCCGTGCTCGTCGAAACATTCCCCGCCGCATCATAGGCCGAAATCCAATATGCGTGATAGGTCGATGGAGCCGAAAGTCCCGTGTCCGCATATGTAGTACCACTCGTGTCCGTCGCGACCTGTGTACCATCGCGGAAAATCTTGTAGCCAACGACGCCGACATTGTCGGTCGATGCGGTCCACGAGAGATCGATCTCGGTCGGGGATGCCGGTGTCGCGACGAGATTGGTTGGCGTGGTCGGAGGCTGCGTGTCGCTGCTACTGCTTGCCGTCGTAAGCGTCTGGTCGGTTGAGCTCGATGTCTGACTGTAAGCGTTGGCGGAGACCACGGCGTAGTGGTAGGTGGTGTTTGATGAGAGGCCGGAGAGGCTGATTGAATGGCTGGTAACCAACGATGCTGATGAAGACGCAGAACCGTAGGCAGTGGTGGTGCCATAGACAACCTCGGAATTGGATGACTGGTCGGTCGTCCACGTGACTGTTGCGGCGGTCGTCGTCGGCGTGCCGGAGGAGATGTTGGAGATGGTGGGCGCATTTGTCGCTGTTGTGAAGGTTTGATCACTCGAAGTCGCTGTCTGACCCGATCCGTTCATGGAGGCGACCTCGAAGTGGTAGGTCGTTCCTGCGCTCAATCCGCTTAGGCCGATCGAGTGAGTGATGACGAGCGATGCCGAAGAAGACGCGGAACCATAGCTCGTGGTGAGGCCGTAGACAACTTCGGAGTTTGATGATTGATCCGTCGTCCAGGTGATCGTGGAGGTTGCGGTTGCGGTCGAGGAGGCGATCGAGGAGATGACGGGCGGGTTGGTGCCCGTCATGAACGATTGGATCGTACCATAGCCGGTGCCGGTCGGATTGGTGGCGTAGGCGCGGACGTAGTAGGTGGTGCTCGCGGAGAGTCCCGTGAGGTTTTGCGAGAACGATGCGGTGCCGCTTTGTGATCCAAGGGTTGAGGTGGCGGTGACCGTTGCAAGTGTTGCACTGGTGCCGTAGGCGAAGCCGGATTGCGTCGCGTTTGATCCGCCCGTTGCGCTGATCGAGCCGTTGATGGTGGCGGAAGACGTGGCGACGGACGAGGGGGAGTTGGTGACAACGGTCGGAGCGGAAGGAGAAGAGGCGGTCGTAAAAGTCTGATCAGATGAAGTGGAAGTCTGACCGTAGGCATTAGTGGAAACGACGGCGAAGTGGTAGGTGGTATTCGATGAGAGGCCGGAGAGGCTGATTGAATGGCTGGTAACCAACGATGCTGATGAAGACGCAGAACCGTAGGCAGTGGTGGTGCCATAGACAACCTCGGA
>Ga0206840_1148_pt1 | contig 12019 bp, 9 predicted proteins | sample Alteio_BWOrgCont_24_FD_152633 | JGI IMG/M metagenome (GOLD analysis project Ga0206840, IMG submission 152633) | Enriched cells from forest soil in Barre Woods Harvard Forest LTER site, Petersham, Massachusetts, United States -... | ecosystem: Environmental > Terrestrial > Soil > Temperate forest > O... | reverse complement strand
CAAAAAGGCAAACAGGGCATCCACCTGCGGAGCCATCGTGGACGCCTGAGCCGGAAAAAAGGGGACGCTTCCCATCAGGGTTCCCTCACCCCGGCTTCGCGGCTAAGGGCCCTCTCGCGCAGCAGCATGGTGATGACGAAGGTCGCGAGCAAAAGCAGCGTGACCAGTCCCGCCAGCCGCATGACGCGCATGATCACGAGACCATAATGCCCGGTGGCGGGGTCGTAGTGATAGCAGTACAGCAGGAGTTGTTCCACGGGAGAGCCGATCTTTCCGTGCGAGGCCTCGACCAGAGCAAGACGCACTTCTTGGACGGGATATTCGACGCCGTAGAAATAATGTGACACGCGTCCTTCGGGCGTAAGGATCATGATTCCGGAGGCATGCGCAAATTGATCGAGCTCCTTATCGTACGAGTAGTGAAAACCCACGGCATCGGCGAGCGCCTTAATGGAAGGTTCTGTGCCCGTGAGAAAAGCCCATCCCCCCTGCGTTCCTTTCCGGCCATAGCGATCGAGGTAGACCCTCTTTTTCGCCGCGGCCATCACGGAGGTTTCGCGGGGATCGAAACTGACGGTGACAACATTAAAGTCTTTCCCCACCGTCAGCGGCATCGCCCGAAGCGTCCGCACCGTTCCATTCAGCACTTCCGTGCAGAGCATGGGGCATTCGAAGTAGACGAGATTGAGCAGCACCGGCTTTTGTCCGAAATAGGTCGAGAGAGGCACCGTGCGCCCTTGTTCATCGTGGAAAGAAAGATTGAGCGGCGCCTGGGCATCCAGATTCTGCGTAAAGCCCACTTTTTCGAGGATTTTGTTTTGATGTTCGGGGGTGCTTCCATAAACGGGCGCCAGAGTCGTGGCGATGAGAAGCCACAGTATTTTTTTCATTGCATCACGTCCTTTTCTTTTCCCCGCGCTGAAAGAGAACATCGAAGTCAACGGCTGGCCCCCTCACCCGCGGTCGCTTTGCGACCGGCGGCCTCTCCCACGTTGGGGAGAGGCGAATTAGCCAGAATCGCCATCGCGCGCGTGATAGGAATGCGGACTTTTCCGACCGCCGGATCGATCCAACTGTAATTGTCCAAGAGCACATTTTCGACGTCCCGCAGGCGGACCATGTCCACCGGCGGATTGACCTGCAGCCGGGGCTCAGGCGGCAGGCGGCTCATCTCCGCGAGGGATGAAACGGGTTGATCATGCAGCGGCGAGTAGCGACTAAAGAAACGGTCCAAGATGTGCCCAAGAAGCAGGGTCCCTCCCAGAATCAAAAACAATAAGCCCGCGAGCATGACGATCACCGGGAAATTCACGTCTTTGGATTCATAGGTCAGAAATTGTTTTCCCAACCGGCTCATGTCGATTCCTCCACCTGAAAGGATCGCCTAAAAAGAAATACCCACGTTCCTCCCAGCACGATCGGCAGGAGAACATCGGAGAAATGGACCGAAAATCGGCCCGGACTAAAATCCGGCGCCGTCAGCCAAAAAACATCGATGACGCGCAAGACCAGAATCCACGCCGCTACGGCGGCCAGGCTCTCCAGCTTGCGTTTGCGCTGCCGGCTTAAGAGCAGCGCAAAGGGCAGGACAAATTGAAAAAGAATCAGGACGATCGCCACCCATTGCCACCCGCCGCGCTGGCGCGCGAGATACCATCCGATCTCTTCGGGCAGGTTGGCGGACCAGATAATCAGATACTGAGAGAGCGCCATATACGTCCAAAGCATCACGAAAGCGAGGAGGAGATTGCCCAGATCATGCACGGTGTCTTCCGGGATAAAATCTCGTCCCTTGGTCCCGAAGGATGGCCGGTTCAGCGCCACGATGATGAACGCCAGCGCGCTCAGCACATCGCCCACCATCAGCATCGCGCCATAGATAGATGAGGACCATTGAGGCTCCAAGGACATCGCCCAATCAAAAGAAGCAAAGGAGACGGTGAACACATACAGCAAGAGCCCCACTCCGCTGCCTTTGTCCGTCCAGCGCTGGCGATGCCCAAGCCACGACCAGACGGCGAAATACAGAATCGCGCGCAGAACGAAAAAAGGAACTTGAAAATAGATTTGTTTGTGACCGGCGCTGAACGCATCGCGGCTCATCCGCGAAGGGTCCATCCAGGGATAAATATGATGGAGGCCGAGAAGAATGGGAATAAACCAGACGGCCAGCCAGGGCAGCGTATCCGCGCCGGCCTGAAGAACGCGCCGGCTGACTTTTCCCCATTCTCCGCCGACCACCGAATGCAAGAGAAGAAGTCCAAGACACCCCAAGGCAATCCCCAGGACCGTCAGATAAGCGAAAAGATAGGAGCGGCAAAACTGAGTCATCGAACTTTTTCCAATTCGGCCCGGTCTTCAAGCGGCAATTGCGAGATCGACGCATCCTGGCTGAGCTGCAGCGCGCGGATGTAAGCGATGATCGCCCAGCGATCATTCATGGGAATGCGATCGGAATAGGAATACATTTTTCCGTAGCCGTTGGTCATCACGTCAAAGAAATGGCCCACGGGAGCTTTTTCGAGACGTTCGATCTGATAGGAAGGGGGCGCCGGAAATCCGCGTTTGACGATCATGCCCTGGCCGTCGCCGGTGCGGCCGTGGCAGACCGCGCAAAAGATGTCATAGCGCTCACGCCCGCGCGCAAGCACCGCCGCCGTCACCGGAAATGGAAACGTTTCAACGTCTTTCCCATTCACTTTCCCGGAATAAAGCGCCTCGTCGAGATGCAGCTCTCCGCGCGCCACGGTGTCGGCCACGGGCGTCCGGGCGGAGCGCCCGTCGCTGAAAAAGGGACTGGGGTCGAGCGGCTTGAATTTCGGCTGCTCTTTCATGTCATTGCAGCCGATTAAAAAAAGAGTAAAAGTTCCTAACATCAGGATCCTCCTCCCCCCTTGTGGGGGAGGACTGAGGTGGGGGGTTTTAGCCGTACGACATGGCCCCCCCATCCCAGCCTTCCCCCACAAGGGGGGAAGGTGTTTCTGAGAATTCTTCACCACGGCGCCACCTCGTATACGTCGATCGGTTTTAGACTTTCCAGAAATTGCTTTGTTTTCGCGAGATTGAATTTCGGATCGCGGGACTCGATGCATAAGAAAAACGCCTGACGGGACGCCAACTCGAAGCGCGGCACGCTAAAGACCGGATGATATGGAGTGGGCAGACCGTTCAACGCGAGCATGCCCAAGACGGCCACAAGCGCCGCGCCCAGGATCGTCAGTTCGAAGGTGATCGGAATAAAAGACGGCCAGCTGTTATAAGGCCGTCCGCCGATCATCAGAGGATATTGGATGACGTTGGCAAAATACTGCATGACAAAACCCGTTAGCCCTCCTCCGATGCCGCCCAGAAGAACTAACAAGGGAAGCCGGTCTTTGCGCTCGCCCAGAGCCTTGTCCAACCCTTCAACGGGGAAGGGACTGTACGCATCCATCGTCCGGTAGCCTTGCTCCCGGGCCAGCCGCGACACTTCCACCAAACGCTCCGGGCGATCGAATTCGGCCATGAGGCCATAGAGGCTTTCTTGCGCGCTCACAAATGGCCTTCCTTTTCCTCTGTGAGGAGCTCGCGGGTTTCAAAAATCGAGATGACGGGAAGAAAACGGATGAAAAGAAAAAAGAGCATCAGAAAAAGACCGATCGTTCCCACGAACGTGCCGATGTCCCACCGGGTGGGGTAGAACATGCCCCAGGAAGACGGCAGAAAATCGCGGTGCAGGCTCGTGACGACAATGATGAAGCGCTCGAGCCACATGCCGATGTTGATGATGATTGAAATGACAAAGAGCGCCGCCGCATTGGCCCGAATGGAAGGCCGCCAGAGAAGCTGCGGGATCACGATATTGCAGCCAATCAAAAGCCAATAAGCCGGAGCATAGGGTCCGGTCATGCGGTTGAGCACCATGTAGCTCTCATACGGAGTGCCGTTGTACCACGCGACAAACCATTCCATCATATAGCCGTACGCGACGATGAGACCCGTTCCCAGCATCACTTTCGCCATGTTATCCAGATGCCGATCCGTGATGAGGTCCTTGAGCTGATAAAACCTTCTCAAAGGGATCGCGAGCGTGAGCACCATGGCAAAACCCGAATAGACCGCGCCGGCCACAAAATAAGGCGGAAAAATGGTGGAATGCCACCCGGGCACAAGCGACACGGCAAAGTCCCAACTGACGATCGTATGGACGGACACCACCAGCGGGGTCGCCAGGCCCGCCAGAAGAAGCGAAGCGGTTTCATAGCGGCGCCAATGCCGCGCCGAGCCGCGCCAGCCCATCGCCAGAACGCCGTAGACGACCTGGGCGAATTGGCCCGTCGCCCGGTCGCGCAAGGTCGCCAGGTCAGGGATGAGCCCCACAAACCAAAAAAGTAAGGACACCAAGGCATAGGTCGACACGGCGAAGACGTCCCACAACAAGGGGCTGCGAAATTGCGGCCACAGCCCCATACTGTTGGGATAAGGGAACAGCCAGTAAGCCAGCCAGGGGCGGCCCACATGAATCAAAGGAAAAATACCGGCGCAGGCGACGGCAAAGAGCGTCATGGCCTCGGCGAAACGGTTGATGGAGTTGCGCCATTTTTGATGCAGGAGCAGAAGAATGGCCGAAATCAGCGTTCCGGCGTGACCGATGCCGATCCACCACACAAAATTGGTGATCGCAAATCCCCACCCGACGGGAATATCGATGCCCCAAATTCCCACGCCTTTGACAAAGAGAACGGTCACGCAAAGCGTGAGCGCCATGACCAGCGCAAAGGACAGAAAAAGACCCAAGAGCCAATAGCGCGACATTTTACGCGTGAGGACGATGGAGCTGATTTTATCCGTGACCGTCGCATAGGTGAAGTTCGGATCGATGAGCGGCGTTTTAGGCATCACCCGAGCTCCGGGTTTGTGTTTCGGACTTTGGCCAGATAGGTTGTTCGCGGGCGCACGCCGAGCTCGCCGAGCATCGCATAGTTGCGCGGTTCGGCCTTGCGCCGGGAGACCGCGCTCTTGGGATCTTTAACGTTGCCGAAGGTGATGGCGCGGCTGGGACAAGCGGCCTGGCAGGCGGTCACGATCTCGCCGTCGCGCACGGGGCGGTTTTCCATTTCGGCGGCGATCTTGGCGACATTGATGCGCTGCACGCAGTAGGTGCACTTTTCCATCACGCCGCGCTCGCGCACCGTGACGTCGGGATTGCGCATGAATTTCAAGCTCTCGGTCTTGGTGTCCACATACTGGAAGAAATTAAAGCGCCGTACTTTGTAGGGACAGTTGTTCGAGCAGTAGCGCGTCCCGATGCAGCGATTGTAGACCATCTCGTTTAAGCCTTCATCGCTGTGCACCGTCGCGCCGACCGGGCAAACCGGTTCGCAGGGCGCGTTTTCGCAATGCATGCATGGGACCGGCTGATGAGTGACCTCCGGGTTTTCCGGGCGGCCTTGGAAATAATTGTCGACGCGAATCCACTGCATCTCGCGGCCGAGGAGCACTTGGTCCTTACCGACGGTAGGAATATTGTTTTCCGCCTGGCACCCCAGGATACAGGCGTTGCAGCCGGTGCACAAATTCATGTCGATCGACATTCCCCAGCCGACCTCTTGGTCCATCAGCGGACTGTTGTAGAGCGTCTCTTCGAGTTTGGGGAAATCTTTTTCTTTATAGGCGAATTTGGGGTCGCGCTGATACTCGTCTAGCGTCGCGCCCCGCACGATATCGCGGCCTTCCAAACCGTGATGCAGCTGCGTGCAGGCCAGACGATAGCGCTCCGTGGTGCGCCGGACCGTTAGCCCGCTGCCGAACTGCATGGCGTCGGACGTACGCAGGGCATACGCATTAAAGCCTTTGCCGCTGCCGACTTGTCCGGCCTGCGTGCGGCCGTACCCGAGATATACCGTCACAGAATCTTCCGCATGGCCGGGCGTGATCCAGACCGGGGCTTTGATCGCGCGTCCTTGGTAGGTGAGTTCGACCACCTCCTCATTGGCCAATCCCAGTTTGAGCGCAGTCACGGGGGCGATGAGCGCGGCGTTGTCCCAGGTGAGTTTGGTCAATGGCTTAGGTAATTCTTGAAGCCAGCCGTTATTCGACCACCGGCCATCTCCAATGGAAGGATCGGGCTTAAAGATGATTTCCAACCCCTCACCCGCGGCTCTCCCTTCGGTCGGCCTTCCCCTCTCCCCTTTAAAAGGGGAGAGGGTTGGGGTGAGGGGCTTTAATGCCGAGCCGGCCATCACGCCGTCGTGAATGGTGGTTTTCCAGAACATTTCAAAGCTGAGGGTTCGCGTGCGGCTTTTCCAATAGTCCTTAATAACGTCATGGGTGCTGCGCGGTGAATCCTCCGCCAAAGCGGAAAGGAGTTCCTGCGGCGTCTTGCCGTCATAGAGCGGTTCGATGAGCGGCTGCGCGATCGTCAGCGTGCCGTCGGAAGCGCGGCCATCGTCCCAACTTTCGAGCGGATGGGCTTGCGGGATATGCCAATGGGAAAGATTGGAGGTTTCGTCCTCGTAAAGGCCGAGGCGCACCCGCATCTTCACCTGGCTCAAGGCCTTTTTGAAAGGCACGTCCGCGGGCGCATCATAAACCGGATTGCCGCCCAGTATGACCAGGAGTTCCACTCGCTTTTTGTCCATGTCGTCCACGAGTTCCTTTAAGGACGTGGTGGGATCTTTCGGAGATACAAAAATGGAATCGCTGTACGTCACGGTTTCGCCGGCGTTTCCGAGTACGGCATTGATCGCGTGCGCGAGGGCATGGACTACGGGCGGCTGTTCGTCTCCCACGATAACGACGCTGCGGCCCCGGTGCGCCTTCAAGTCTTTGGCGATGGCGGCGATCCAACGTTCCCCTTCCCCCCTTGTGGGGGAAGGTTGGGATGGGGGGACCCCCCCACCTTTGTCCTCCCCCACCAAGGGGGAGGAATGAGATATGCCAAGTGCAATCGCTAACCTGCGGGCGAAGTCTTCGATGTCGCGGGCGCGCATTGGAAGGCGATGATCCGCCGTTGCTCCAGTGACGGTGGGGCCGGGTTCGACGACATAGAGGCGGTTCATCTGGCGGCGTCCTTCCGCTAAATCTCGCCCTTGGGCAAACGCGCGCGCATGGCGGAGATGTCCGGGCCAATTGCCTAAGAAGTCGGCATCCAAGGACAAAATCACGTCGGCTTTTTCTAAATGGAGCTGAGTTTCAAACACGCCACCAAACGCCAGGCGAGATCCGGCCATGGCGCTTGCGCGCGCGGTGGGTTCGTACTGATGCCATTTGGCTTTGGGAAAACGTTTGAGGAAATTTTGAATCTGCTTTTCTAAACTGGGCGAGGTAATCATTTCCGTCAGGATCCTGACGCCGGCGCCCTGAACGGCCTCCTGGTCCAAAAGCGCCGCGCGCAGCGCGCGCAGGAAATTATCCCACCCGCTGATGATCCCTTGGTTGGTGATGGTTTGCGACCGGTCCGGATCGTAGAGACCAAGGATGGCCGCCTGCATAAAAATGTCGGAGGCTCCCAGACTGTCCGGATGTTCGGGATTGCCTTCCACCTTGGTGGGACGCCCTTCATGACTTTCCACGATGGCTCCCTGAAAATATCCGCCCAAAGAAAGGGCCGTTGCGTAGTACAGCGGCTTTCCGGGAACGAGGCCCTCGGGGTTTTCATTGTAAGGGAAAATCATTTGGAGGGGCTTCTTGCAGCCGGAAAAAAACATCATCGCGATGCCGGCCCCCATCAGCTTCAGGAAGTCCCGTCGAGAAATGGGGTCCATCCAAAGCTCGTGTTTGGACGGAAATTCGCTTTCGACAAATTTGCGAAATTCCGGCGTGTCCGCCAATTCATCCAAACTGCGCCAGTACTCTTTGCCACGGGTCGTAGCCAGCTTTTGGTAGAGGGCATCAAAATGGCCGTCGGTTTCCTCGGGCAAATTTAAGATCGGCAGCGGGATAAAGTGTTCTGTGGTTTCCATATCAGCGGTGACAGGTATAGCAGTCCGACAATTTCTTCGCGTTTTTCACATGATACTCCATCATCAACTGTTCTCCTTGCGCAGCGCTGTTGTGCCATTCGGACGGCGCCCCCGTCGGGTTTGAAGCCCAATTGGATTGAAATACAGCCTCTTTCATCCCGATCTGTTTTTCCGGATGGCGATGGCATTCGAGGCACCACGTCATATGCAGGGAATTTTGCTGATACATGAGCGGCATGCGATCCACAGGCCCATGGCAGGTCGTGCAGGCCACCCCTTTGGCGACGTGGATGCTGTGGTTAAAGTACACGTATTGAGGAAGAGCATGGACTCGCGTCCAGTGAACCGGCTGCCCGGTGCGGTAAGCGGCGCGAAGGGGTTCGAGGATCTCCGCGTTGGTCCAGATCTGCGAGTGGCAGGTCATGCAGGTTTTGGCCGACGGAAGCCCCGCAAAGGAAGAATCCTCGACGCTCGTATGGCAATAGCGGCAGTCGATGCCAAGGCCGCGCACGTGATGCTCATGGCTGAAAGGAACCGGCTGTTCGCGCGCCACCCCCGCCTGCGTCACGTAGGGAGACTGATACAGGAGACTGGCTAAGACGATCAGCCCCCCTATAATAAAAATGGCGCCGAAGACGCTGAGCTTGGAGAGTGTGTTGGTGCTGCGATGGAAGATTTGTGCCACGACTCTTACCGCTTAGTCTTTCTTATCAGAATCGCTTTTGGAAGACTCCTCGTTTTCGCGCAGGCCTTCTTTAAAAGACTTGATGGATTTCCCGAAGCTGGCGGCCACTTCGGGAAGACGTTTCGGCCCAACCAACAAAAGAATGACGACCAGCAAAACAACCAACTCGCCTAAACTCAGATGCGGGAACATATCGCCTCCTCGGGAATTATAAAGGGATCATACCGAAAAAGTGAAGATGAGAGAAATCGACGGTCAGGCGTTTTCGAGGATCTGGATCTGATTGGCCGCAACTTTGACGCCCGATACGATCGGTTTGCGCAAGAAAAGCGCAGATACCGTTCCTGCGAGGGCAACATACAAATAGGTTGGATCAATACTATGGATCACATCCATGACCTGGCCAAGACCATCCGCTTTGGCATTGCCGACCATGATAAGCGTCACGAGGCTGGCCGCGACGCGATATAAAGTCCTCCGGTTACGCTCCATAAAGCCGGGCGAGCTTGCCGCGGGCATTTCGATGACGTTCGGATTCGCCAGCGGCATGATTTCCTGTATGGAAGCCGGGATCGCGGCGGCGGGTTGCTTTGGCGCGGCTTCGGCAGGATTCGGAATAACAGGCGCCGAGATTCCCGTCTTCCAGCTCGCCGGCAGGGCCTTCAAGCGTTCAGAGCGAGTATCGGCCTGCAATTGCTGCAGCGCTTCTTGATACTGCCGATAAGTATCCGCAGTGATCACCGGCTGTCCCGCCCCGGGGAGACTAGCGCTCGGACTCGTAGGCAGAGACAAACGGTCTATTGTGGCCTGATCAGGCACAACCCAGATGGTTTGTTTGTCCTTGGGAGCCTTGGCAATCAGGTTCGCTCGAATGTCTTGCATGTGCGCGTTCTGAACAGCGGCGGCGATGGTTTGACCATCGGGAAAAGCCGCGTTCAGCGCCTGGATAAAGGTCTTCTGCGCCTCAGTCCTCATGTGAGGAGAAAGTTTTTGGATGTAAGACCGAACATCTTGTTCAAGCTGCGCTATCTGTTCCGGCATACTCTTCCCTTGAGATGCCGAACTGTTCTGGACTTGATCAATAAGCTTGCCGATGACGGCGTTCCCCTTATTGTTCCTTGCGCTCAGCACCCGCGCGAAAGCCTGCGGCGCGGTCAGAGATGGCCCCTGCACGTCCATAAAATGAAGCGGAAGCGGATTCGTGGATGCCACTGGAATTCCGGCATCGGAGGCGATGCGGTGCAACTGATGCGCCGTCAGCGCCGGATTCACAAATTCGTTCACCGCTTTCATAATCTCTTCATGCGTTTTGGCCTGAGCGATCGCATTTAATAAAGCATGGACCGGGTCATTGACGGTAGAAGGATGGATGAGCGCATAGGACCGCGCGTAAGAAGGCGCCAAGGCGCTGATGCGGTTCGCAAGCTGGGCAATTTCCCCCTGGATTTGACGCGCCTGTTGTTGGAGCTTCTTCATGTCAACTTTTTGACCGCCCACCACCGGCTGCCGGAATTGCTGCATCAAATTCTGCATTTGACCCTGCAATTCGACTAGCCGGTCAATATTGAACGGCGCTTCCTGACTCCGGCTTGCGAAGAGATTCTTCGCCATGGTCGTGACCTGAGTCTTAACGCTGATAGGAATGACCGGCATCCTGCGCGCCTGAGCCAGACCCTTGCTCGTGAGCCTGAGACCGACGCCGTCTTCCCCAACCAGGAAAACTGACGCTCCCTTATCATTAGCCTCCTTAATAGCGGTCCGAAGCGCATCCATCCGCCCGGTATCCTGCCGCGTTTGGGCTGTGGGATTCAGAAATACGGAAATCTTGCCGCCGCTCGCCTGAGAATGGTCCATCAATTCCACCGCGCGGTCAAAATGCGAATTGGAACGCGGATCAAGCGTCGCCACCACAACGTTGTCGTTGAGCGCGCGTCGCTCTTCGAATCCGCCGACTGATCGATATTGCGGAGGCGCCGTTGCGGCGATTTGGCGTATCTGACGAAGATTCGCAACCACTTGGTCCTTATTCTTTCCAGGTTTCTTTCCGGCCGCTTCAATCGCTTGATCCGTTAATGCTGCGCTGACAATATCCGGCTTGCTGACAGCTAATGATCTCAGCAAAGGAATCACGCCGCTGATACTAGCGGCCGCATTCATCAGCAAGCTGATCCTCTGCGGTGATTTGATGCTTTGCGGCATGCCCGCCGCAAGAGCGCCCATCAAGGGAGAGACGGCAACGGTGGCCATGCCCTTGATGGCTTTCAATCCATTCCAATTCCATCCGATGTTCTGCATCCCGCTGTGCGCCGTTTGAGTCGTTGCCTGCTGGAATGTCTGCCAACCTCGACGAACGAAGCTGTTTTGATTGGAGAAAACGGCATTGATCCACTGTCCGACTCTCCCCGCCGACACAAGACTACCCCCTGCAGGGGCCTGGACGCCAGCCTGGCTATAAAGCAGTTGAGCAACTTCTTGTGACGAACTGGCTCCCGCGACAGCAGCCACCAAAGGCGGCACCTGCATCCCGGCCTGCCGAACCGCCTGAATGGCTTGAGCACGCAGCAACATCACTTCTGTCATAGTTAAAGTGCGCTCTGCGACAGGAAGCTCTGCGGGTTTCGTCTCCGCCGGTGCGGCCGGCGATGGGGACTCCGATTCGACTTTCCCCTCAATGAGCGGGGTGGGCATCGCCGGCGCATCCAGAACAGCCACGCCGGACTGCGCCTGGGGGGCGAGTTGTCCTTGAGCAACCATAAGAGGAACTGTCTGCGGCTGATAGCCGTCTGTCCTTTCGTTTGAAGAATCACCACTTCGCTGAGAACCTTGCCCTAAGAGGTTGTAAGGATCTAGCGGCACGACGCGCCCCGATCCCCGACCTCCGGTCCCATTCGTATTTGGCCCCGACGGACTGGTTCCGTTCAAATCATCGACGCCCCCGCGCAGATCGTCGATCGTCTTAAGAATCTGCGCCTCTGCAGCAACCACCTTTTGGACTACGGTGGAAACCGTTGATTCGGAAGGAAGTAAGTCTTCACTTAATCCTTTGACGACCTGCGCCACCTGAGCGGATATGTCGACTCGACTCGCATCGATTTGCGCAAAAGTGCGTTTGACGTTTGTCCCGTCCTGGCTTTCACTCGACTTCCCTTCGCTAAACATCCCATCGATGGACGCCTGGGTGCGAAGAATATCTGTCAGGCGCGCCGCGGCTTCCGCGCGTAAGCCAGTGCTCAATTTTTCGTTATTAGCCAATTCCCGCCACATCGTTTCAGACTGCGATAAGCCGCTTGTAAACTGCTCTTTCGCGAGATCAATGGAGGATTTGAATTTGCCGGCTTCATAGATATTGCGGCTATAGTCGTAGTCGCCGTCGCGAAGCTTGTCGTAAACT
>Ga0206840_1147_pt1 | contig 12020 bp, 7 predicted proteins | sample Alteio_BWOrgCont_24_FD_152633 | JGI IMG/M metagenome (GOLD analysis project Ga0206840, IMG submission 152633) | Enriched cells from forest soil in Barre Woods Harvard Forest LTER site, Petersham, Massachusetts, United States -... | ecosystem: Environmental > Terrestrial > Soil > Temperate forest > O... | reverse complement strand
CCAAGGCGGGCAAAATCGGCAGAATGTAACTCACGAGTTTCGACTGTGAAAACGAGAAAAAAACGAAAATGAATAAACTCCAGATGAACAAGAGAGCCTTAACGGGATCTCGCTTCATGGCGATTCCCCGGTGCTTAAACGCCGAGACGAAAATGTTCGGAAGAAAAACGCTCCACGGCAAAAATCCCCCCAAGAGAACGGGCACAAAGAAATAAAACGGCTCCTCGCGGTGGTGGACCGAGGTTAGAAAACGCGAAAAATGTTCGTGAATAAAAAAGAATTGCGGAAAAAAAGGATGCCTGAGGCTGATCAGGATAAACCAGGGAGCCGCCAAAGCGGCGCCTAACATGAGCGCCGGCGGCCAGGAAATTTTTCGCGCTTGAACCCCCAGTCTCGTATAGGCCAGCGTGAGACTCAAAACCGCGACGGGAAACAAGAGGGCAATCAACCCTTTCGTGAGAACCCCTCCGGCGATGGCGACCGCCAGGAAATCCGTATAGTGCTTGACGCGTTCGGGCGGACGCTCCTGGAGAATCCGGGAGGAGGCATAGAGCGCGAGGGTCAGCCAAAACGTGAGCGCCATATCGAGCACGAGATATTGGGTCAAAGCAAAATACAAGAGGCTCGTCGCCAGGATGCCTCCGGACAAAAGCCCCAACCGTTCGCTCTTCCAATGCCGGCCCAGGAGATAGACGACCCCGACGGTCAAGACGCCGAAGGCCGCGCACCAAAAACGCGCGGCAAATTCATTTTGGCCAAAGAGCGTAAAGCTCGCCGCGGTCAGCCAGTACATCAGCGGAGGTTTTTCAAAATAGAGAACGTAGTTGAGGTGCGGGGTGATCCAGTCCTTGAGTTCGAGCATTTCGCGCGCGATCTCCGCGTAGCGACCCTCATCGGAATTCCATAAAGCGCGGGCGCCCAACGGCAAATAAAAGAGGCTGGCGACGGCGAGCATCAGAAGCGTGGGGAGATGGCTGAAGAGCTTTTTCACAGGGGCCTGGGGAGTGAAAATCGTCGAAGGGCATGCGATATTCCCAAAAAGAAAAGGAGAAAGAAAAGAGGTTCCATGGGGACGCCGTAACGACGCATACTGGTTCCTCCCGCCGCCGCCAGAAAGCCCTGGCCCAGAAGAATCGTTATAAACAATTGAACGGGCAGCCGGCAGCGGGGCGCCCATGCGAGAAGCGCGATGCCGGCGAGGAACGCGGGAACGGCTAAAAAGTAGCTCAGGAAAGCGAGGAAATAGGCCGGAAGCCAAAACGCGTTGTCTCCGTCAAAGGGAAAGAAATGGTAAGCGTTGACGCGCTGAAAATAGGCTTGGGCCTGTTTGGGTTGAAACTTTAGCAGCAACCTGGCGGCCGGATGCGCGGCCGTAAATTTGTAATATTCGTCTATGCTTTGTTGGAGGGTCACTTCTTTCGGCTCCACCTGGGCGATCTCCGGCGCCATCGATTCCACGGCCAGGAAAGAGATCATCAGGCGAATGACATCCCGACCGGCTTTCCAGGGCCTATTCCAAAACGCCTGCCATCCCAGCAATGAAAAAACGTCATCGAGATGCGCGCCCCAGCGCGGGTCATTTTGAAGGGTCACGGCGGGTCCCTCCGGAGCATACCTGACCCAAGCCTTATCTCTTAATCGCGGCTTTGCCTCGGGCGTGTAGAAGGGAGCCAATTTCAAGCGCAAGCTTGGATCATGGACCTTCGTCACATCGAGATATTCCGCCAGATTGCCGAATAGATAGAACGCCCCCACTTTTTCATTACCCCAGAATCCGCGAGCGACCCGATTGGCGATCAGGAACGGGGCCTCCATCACAAAAAAACCGATCATAAACGCCGCGAGGACTTTTTGAATCCGAGACGAGCGATGGTATCCCAGCCAGAGGAGCCCCATCGCCGCGAGTATCGCCAACGCAAAGGGGCGCGTGTTGAGAGCCAGCGCCGTCAGACCACCTCCCAGAACGGCCCAGGAGGGCCGATTTTTATGGACGGCGCCGATGAATGCGTAAAGGGCGGCCATTTGCAGAGTCGCAAAGAGGCATTCACTCAAAATCGAATGCGAAAGCAAGAGCGCGCGCGGAGCTATGGCCACGACCATAAAGAGCGCCATGGTCATCAGGGGACGACGCGGATTTAGAAGGCTATGAATCCCGGCCGCCAGCATCGCGGTGAATATAGCCAAAAGATGTTGAATGAAGAGAACCGCTTCGAAAGGCCCTGTTCTGCGGAGAATTGCGGCCAGGAATAAAGGGTAAGTCAATCCACGAACGATCGGGATGTCGAGACGGCCTCCAAAATAATAGGACAAAGCCCCGTGCAGATAATCGCCGCTGTCCGGAGTAAAGAAGGGATCGGGCAGCGCATAAAGCATAATCCCATGAATCATCCAGACATAGCCGACGATGGCGCAAATCAGGATCCAACCAGCGAGATGGCGAGGGTCGATGCTAAGCTCCATACCTTATTGATTCTGGGACAGCAGCTCTTTGGCGTGCTGAACGCTGGTGGGAGTGACGTCGCTGCCGAGAAGGCGGGCAAGTTCGTCGATGCGCTCGGCAGGGTCCAGGCGCAAGATGACGGCAAAGGTCCGGGATTTGACCGTGCGCTTAGACACTTGGAAGTGCGCCGAAGCGCAGGACGCGATCTGGGGGAGATGGCTCACGCAAAGGACCTGATGGTGGCCGGCGAGTCGGCGGAGCTTTTTTCCGACAGCCTGCGCCATGAGACCCCCAATGCCGGCATCGATTTCGTCGAACACGAGCGAGGGCAGCGCATCCGCTCCGGCCAATACGGACTTGAGCGCCAGCATCACGCGCGACATTTCACCGCCGGAGGCGATCGCTTTGAGCGGTTGAATCCCTTCACCGGGATTGGGCGCCCATTCAAAAACGACCTGATCGAAGCCGGTGGATGAAAACAAATATTCCGCCTCACCCCGGGCTGACGCCGTCCTTCTCCCTGAGGGAGAGGGCGCCGGAAGGCCGGGTGAGGCCACATTTACTTGGCACTGGAATATGGCCTGTTTCAATCCCAGATCAGCCAATTCTCCTTGAACCGCGCCGCCAAGAGCTTTGGCGGCTTTTTTCCTCTTTGCCGATAAATCCAAACAGGCTTTCAATAATTCCTCTTCCGCTTTCGCGACTTGTTTCTCCAAATCTTGTCGGTAGAGCTCGGCGTTCTCCAAGCGATTGAGTTCAGAGCGCAAATGGCCGCCCTGCGCGAGGACCGCTTCCACCGTCGATCCATACTTCTTTTTTAAGCGGGAGAGAAGGTCCAGACGCGCCAGATTGGCTTCGAGCCCGGCGGGATCGGCCTGCCAGCGTTCGGCCATCGCGTGAAGACTGTGCGCGACGTCTTCCAAACGGGTCTTGGCTTCCGAGAGCTCCTGGGCGAGCGGCTCAATGGAAGGCGCCAGATTCCGCAGCGCCTCGAAGGCCTTTTCAACTTGCCCCAAACGTTCCAAGGACGAGCCGTCATCCTGATAAAGCGCGCCATAGGCGGCGTTCGCCAAGGATTGAAGTTTCTCCGCGTTTTTGAGTTCCGGAAGGCGTGTTTGAAGGTCTTCTTCTTCGCCGGAGACGAGTTTGGCTTTTTCGATCTCCTCAAGCTGAAAACGGTAAACGTCCATGCGCTGGAGCCGTTCCTCTTCGGAAATCGTTTTGGCGTTTTGCTGTTCCGTCAAATTCTTCCAGGCTTGATATAGCGGAGCGACGGCTTCGCGCTTTTCTTCCAGGCCCGCGAAGCGATCCAGAAGAGCGAGCTGGACGGAAGACTTTAGAATCTGTTGATGCTCATTTTGGCCGTGCACATCGACCAGGAAAGCGCCCAGTTCCTGGAGCGTGGCGAGAGTGACCGGCTGATCGTTGAGATACGCTTTGGATCGCCCGTCGGGAAAGCCTTCGCGGCGGATGAGCAGCTCCTCCGGCTTTTCAAAATCATGGTTCTTCCACCAGGCCTGAAATTCCCGGTTCTTCGGGACATCGAAGGTCCCATCGACTGAACTTTTTTCCGCTCCCTGGCGGACTTGTTCGGATTTAAAACGGTCTCCGAGAAGAAGTCCCAGGGCGTCGAGCACGATCGTTTTGCCGGCGCCCGTCTCTCCCGTGAGAACATTGAGCCCCTGGTCGAACTCAAGGCGCATGTCTTCGATCAGGACGAAATTCTTGATGCCCATTTCACGAAGCATCAGGATTCCCCCCATTTCAATTTGTTCTGCAGCACCTGGTAATAGGTGCGGTCGGGGTCCATCAATAGCTTGGCCTGCTCCTGCGCGCGCCGAACTTCAATGCGGTCTCCGGGATGCAGCGTGTGAATGACATAGCCGTCGACGCACAAGATCGCGGGCGGGCTCGGCCGCAGGACTTCCACTTCGACCACTTCAAAGGTGGGCATCACCAGCGGCCTTTGCACAAACGAATGCGGGCAAATGGGGCAAAGCAAAAGAACATCCAAGTCGGGATAGAGAATCGGTCCGGAAGCGGCGAGGTTGTAGGCCGTCGACCCGGTCGGCGTGGCGATGATGAGCCCGTCGCCGGCATAGCTGGCCAGTGGACGGTCGCGGACCGTCGCCTGGACTTGGAGCACGCGACCACTCGCGCTCGACCGGACGACGGCGTCGTTTAAGGCGAGGTAGGGACCGAATTTTTTCCCTTTGGCGACGCCGGTGGTCGACAGCATCGTGCGCGCTTCCACCCGGCTCTCGCCGGCCAACGCTCGCGACAGGGTGCGGAACATCGCGCCCACTTCGGTGGCGGCCAGAAACCCAAGACGGCCCACGTTAACCCCCAAAACCGGAATACCCCACCCCGCGACCTGCCGGGCCGTGGAAAGCACCGTCCCATCCCCGCCGACCGCAACGACGAAATCCGCCTTCCGCATCGACGGAGTCACTTTAGATCCCGCGATCACTTTGACGTTGCGCTGCTGCAGCCAGCGTTTGAGCCGCGCCCATTCGTGATGGGCGCGCGGTTTATCGGCGTTGTAGACGAGCGCGACCTGCTTCGTGAGAGGAGTGGATTCGGCCATAGATTTTCCGTCTGTGAACTACAAAAAGGATACCAAATAAGAATCCGTAATACAGCCCGCAAATCCACCAGGGCGGCGGCAGAGTATCGCAGACAGCCCATCGCCAGGCGCTCATACGGCGGATCAACTCCAGCGTGACATGCACAGAAAAGCGGATGATCTCCACCAGAAAAGCGGGAACGGCGCCGGGGGCAAGCACGCCCCAGGTGCCGACCGCCAGGCCCAGGACCATCAAAACTCCCGAAAGCGGGAAAACGGTCCAATTCGCCAGAAAACCGGCCAGCGACAAACGATGGAAATAATAAATCAGAAGCGGCCAAATGCCCAGATGCACGGTCAGACCCATAATCCCGGCTTCCTTCAGCCAGCGCCGCCAGCGTCGGCGGCCGCTCCAAAACCCATCCGCCAACGGCAGGAAAACCAAAATACTGAGCGTTGCTCCGAAAGAAAGCTGAAAGCTCGCTCCTAAGAGCGCCTCGGGTTCGCGCAGCAGGATCCAGCCGGCGGCCAAAAGCAGAGGATAATATCTTGGAATGTCGCGTCCGAGCGCTGCGGTTAACAGCCCGACCAGCGCCATCGCCGCGGCGCGTACGACGGGAGGATCGCCGCCGACCGCCGCTGTGTAGAAAACAATCGGGGCCAAGCAAATCCACAGCGCATGCCGCCGCGGAACCTGCAGCATTAAAAGAAAGCTCACTCCCAGACCCACGATGAGCGACATGTTCTGCCCGGAGACCACCACAATGTGATAGACCCCGGCCCGGATGCAGGCTTCTTTGATCGCCGCCGGAAGAACGCCACGCGCGCCCATCGTGATGCCTACAAGCAGGTTCGCTTCATCCCAAGGCAGCATGCGCTCCCAAAAAGCTCGGTAGTTCCGATGAAACACCCACGAGGCGCGCGCCAAACTCCAGGGCGAGGATTTTCGAAGAATAACCAAGCCTTCGGGAGACCATACCTTGAGCAGCGTAAAAACCTTATGCGTGGCCCAATAGCCGCGCTCGTCAAAATCGCGGGTGAGCGAAGGCTCGCGCGTCGCCGAAAGCCAGCCGCGCGCGCGAATGTCGTCGCCGGGAGCAAGATCCTCGGCCGGAAAAGCCAGCGTCACAACCGTCCGCCCGCAAAAAGCCTGAAGGGGTTGGGCGTTTCCTTGCATCAGAAATCGCGTCTGGTTCCATCGGATGATAGGCGAGTCCATCACCCGCCCTTCGAAGGTCACCTGGGAAGATCCGACCAGGCGCGCCACATCATAAAGTCCCGCCCGCGGAAACAGGCCAAGCGCATGAAGCAGCAGAATAGCCGCCATATAAGCGACGACACAAACGGCTAGGGCGTTGCGGGAGAGATAATTCCACATGGCTGCTTCTTAGATGTTTTGAAGTGGATTTTTATTCACGACGGAGACTTTGCTCTCATCCGCCCTGCCCTCGCCCTTTAGGGAGAGGGACCGAGCGTAGCGAGAGGGTGAGGGTTACTTCGCGAGGTTGCTTAGCAGGAGATCGCGGAGGTCTTGGGGAAGCCGCGTGGGCTTCCAGAGCAGGTTTACAATGGCGAGTTTGACCGACCCTTTGGCGATGAGCTTGCCCGCTTCATCGTAGATTTCCGAAGCAAAAACGAGATGCGCGAAGCCCAATTTGGAGAGAAACGTGCGGACCTTGATCATGTCGTCGTACCGGGCGGGCGCGTAATACTCGACGTGGGATTCCATGGCGGGCATGAAGATCCGCTGTTTTTCTTCCAGATCCCGGTAGCGCAAACCGAGCGACCGCATAAATTCCGTCCGGCCGCGCTCAAAAAGGATCAAGTAGTTGGCGTAATATACCACCCCCATCCGGTCGGTGTCGGCGTATGAAATTCGCACATCAAAATCATAGTGTTTCATCTCACCCGTCATCCTAACACAGTTTACATTCAATTAACACTTTTGCAATCAACCCGTAACATCCATCCGACACACTCGGAAAGTGAAGCGGTTGAAAGCCATTGTTTTCGTGGTCTTTTTAGCGCTCTTTTGCCGCACCGCGCCGGCGGCTCAGGCCGCCATTACCAATTTGCAAGTCGTGGGCCTTACGGCCACGCAGGCGCTCATCTCTTACAATGCGCCCGATAGTGGGCCCTGCACGATTCAAGCCAGCAAATTCGCCTCCTATTCCCCACTCATTCATGATGTGGATAGTTCCCTCTTCCCAGGTTCCAATGTAGACAACCGCCCGGGCAGCGTCGGCGCGGGGGGGACGGTTCGCATTATCGTCCTGGGCAAGCGCAAGAGCGAAAAAGCCGCCGATGGAAATTATTATTCCCGGGCGCTGCAAGCATATACGCCGCACTACGTGCAAATCACCTGCGACAACGGCGATCAGGCCGCCATCAATTTTATGACGCAGACGATTCCCACGGGCCAAACCTATAACGATCCCTTGACGTCCGACCCTGCGCTTCCGGGCCAGTATCCCTATCCCACCGTCCAGAATACCGGCTCGGCCGCCACCGATCGCGCCCAGGAGATTGTCGATCCTCAAACGGGAGCCTTGATCAAGCGGATCAACGTATCTGAGGATACCTGGGGCGGAGGCGTCGATGGCAATATGTATTATGGCGCCACGCGGTTCTGTTCGCCGCTGGTGGCCGCCGACTCGAGCGGCAATAAAGGATTCCGGTGCCTGTTTGACGGCGAACTCACCTTTATTAACAAAGAAACCGGTCAAGTCACGCCGCTGGGCGGAATGGTCACCGCCTATCGGCCCCAGGAAGACGGCTGGCTCGCATTTGAGAGCTGCACAAACTGGGACTCGGTCGATCCCAATTCCACGGATTGCACGCAACCCACTTTTGATGCGACTGGAGCAGAAACTCGACAAGCCATAATCCGCGCAACCTATGTGGGAAATAATCAGCCCTATTCCGGGAACTTACCCGATTGCGGCCTCAACGGCGGCACGCAGCCCTGCGTGAAATGGGTGAACCTGACGCCGGGGCATGATACCGGGAATGGCCCCCAGGACCTCCGGTCGATGATGAACAATTTCGATCCCGCCTTTGCGAATTTCGTCTCCTTTTGGGGAGGGTTCGGCTTGGACGGCGTCACCAACGAAAATTTCTATATGACCATCCGGAACAGCAATCAGAATACGCTGGCCTGGTTTTTTGTTTTTAACCCGGGCGATTTTAATCCGCTGCATGCCGGCCAAACGGGCGGACCCCGGATGATCGCCGCCACCAACAGCTATGCCCATGCGCCGCTGCGCTGGTGCGACGATCACGTGTCAGGGACGGTGGACGCCTCGCAGAATTGGTTCAACGGAGGCGCTAATTCGCTCAGCGGGGGTGGGCCGCTCGACGCCCAGGGCCACTATACGGCGCCCGGCTTAGGTTCTTATCTCGTCAACGTCATGACGGCATTGACCTCGACGCCTGGCCCTTGCCCTCCGGCGCCGGCCGGCAGCACGGTCTCGAACTGGCCGACAGGCGATGCCTGCAGCGTCGTCACGGTGGATGGAGAAGTCCGAAATCCACAGAATTTCCTCGGCAGTACCCAAGACCCGACGCCCGAGCCGCCAATCCTGCAGCCGGCCTTGCCGGGCGATTATTTCGCTTTTCCCAACATCAGCGAATATGTCCGCCTCCTCATTAAACAGGTTGATCTGGCCAATCCGACCGGCCCGCAAATCTGGACGGTTCAGCGCGGCTATGGATGGACGTCCCCCAAGGCCCAGGCGTCCGGAACGCCGATCACCGCGATCTGCGGCGTAGCCACGGTCTGGGACTCGGATATCCTTCTTGGAACTTCGGGCGGCTGGTACTGGGATTTTCTTAACGATCCTCACGGCCTAAACGCCAACGGCGCGACGGTCATTCCGGCGACGCTCGTTCTAGGGCATCAAATCTATGATCAACAGGTCCTGATCGGCAACGGAGGCGGCGAGTCCAATTATGGGTATGACATTTACACCGGTCCCATTCCCCAGGTGATCAGCTCGCCGGTGACTCCCATCTGGGCGAACAACAATTTTGACGGTATCTTGGGCGGGGCTTATCCGAATGTCCTGGATTCCCATCCCAGCTACATCGTGACGGACAAATCCGGCGTCAAGAGTTTCGTGGATGGCAGGCCCTGGAATGGCGGATCCTTTGGAATAGGCGATCCCAGCACGCCCGCCACCAACGTCGGCGGCAACGTCTGGAAGTTCGCGGCGGGAGCGCGCCTGCTGCACCGCACGCAGCTGCCCACGATCGCCTTTTGCGGACCGAATCCACTTCAAGATATCAGCGGCGCCGGTTCGAATATTTCCAATCCACCCTATACCTACTGCGTCGTCGATCGGGCCGGCGAATGCAGGAGCGGCTCGGCGGCGGGCGAAGTCTACGCGAACTGTCCGAACGTGGCCCAACCCAATTGCGTTTTTCCAGGCATTGCGGCGAGCGGCAATGGCCTGGTCGACCTTTGCATCGGCGACGCAGGACCCTACATGACGCAATTGACCGAAACGTCCCTCAAGGGCGTCGCCGACACGACCGGCGCCGGAACGCGCGTCTTTACGCATGCGTTCCAAATCTTCCGCTGGCACGATGTGTTCTTAAACCCGCGACCGCTGGTCACGCCGGATGTCAGCGGCCTGGCGTCGGACGGATCGGCTTGGATGTTCTTTGCCACCCCGTCCTTTACCTCGGTAAGCTACACGGCGGCACAAATTCAAGCGGCTCAAGGTCTCTATGGGAAATCCTCCGGCCAGGTTTTCCTAGTCCGCTTGCCGCCGTTGCCGGGACCTTCCACGCTCGCGCGCAACGATTTTCTGCCGACGGCCGTCACTGTGCCGCCTCCGCCTTCGGGCGTCGCCTCGGACAATGCCGTCGTTCAATTCGGTTATGCGGAAAACGGCGCGGCCAGTAAGCTGTACTGCACGAGCCGCCAGGAGGCCTGCGTGAAAGGCGCGCAGACCGGCAACAGCTATAACTTTCTGTCCGATACGGTGTCCGGCGTCCCCTGCGCCGGCGGTTGCACGATCACGCTGCCGATGATCCCGCAGCGCGCGATGTATTATCAAGTCCAATACCGCAGCGGCAGCGGCATCGTCGCTTCTGGCCCTCTGCAAGTCATCACCGAACCCTATTCGGCGCCGGCTCCCACTGGAACAGCCCCCTCCATCACTCAGCAACCCGCCGGACAAACCGCCATGGTGGGCCAGACGGCGACTTTCTCGGTCAACGCGAATGGAACCGCCCCCTTAACCTATCAATGGTTTAATAATGGACTCTCCATCACCAATGCCGTCAGTTCGTCCTACACAACGCCCGCCACGTATTTAATCGATAGCGGCGCCCAATTTACGGTCACGATCAGCAACGCGACTAATACCCCCGTCACCAGCAGCGCGGCAGACCTCACGGTGAACCCCTTGCCGCCTCCCGTACTCCAAGTGCCTTCCGAGATCCCCGTTAACGGCACAATCAATATTGACTATCCTTATCCGGCCGGCAAATTCGTTTGGATCTTTACTCCCGAGGGCTCCGCCACCCAAGCCCAGGCAAGGACTTCGAGTGGAGGAGCCGGAGGCGCATTGACTATCACGACCGGCAGCCCGAAACTGGATATGAGCCTTCAAACGCTGCAACCGGGGGCCTATATGCTGACGTTCCAGGTGTACGACCTGAACAACGACCCAGCGGGGTCGGCATCCGCGCCCGTGACGCTGGTTCCAGTGAACGTCAGCGCGGTGAACGTCTATCCCAACCCCTTCCGGGCCTCCCGGGGAGACAGCGCCATCACCTTTGCACAGCAGCCGGCCGGGTGCAGCATTAAGCTATTCACGGTTTCGGGACGGTGGGTGCAGACGCTGGCCGGATCTTCAGGCAAAGCCAGTTGGAACCTTAGAAATAGCTCCGGTGAACCCGTCGCCTCGGGAATTTATCTCTACCTCATCACGGACGCTCAGGGAAATAAGATTCGCGGGAAGCTGGCTATTATCCGTTAGCGTGAAATTAAGCCATGAAACATTGGGAACTCTTTAATCGTCTAAGAGTTAAAGAAGGAGAAGACTATGTTGAATCCATTTCAATTCACGGCGGCCGGTCAGGCGCTGCCGGATAGGCGGTTTGATGACCGGCGGCAGAGTCAAGAGGAAGAGCCCGCGCGCTCCGGTAGGGCGTGGAAGCGGTATGCCGTCATTTCGATCGTCCTTATTTTGCTTTGCGTCATCGCCAGGAAATGGCGCTACGTCGTGTATGGGCCGGCCTATCTGGCCAGAGCGCATTGGGCGGATCGCAGCGATCTTTATCTTGGAAAGACCAACGCAATCCCCAATCGCATCCTCGTTGAGCAGGCGCGCACTTATTTGACCGATATCGACCACGTGGACGCCTCGGGAAACATCACCGCGCCCGAGGCGCTGCGTCCCCTGAACGTCCACCTGGACATGGCCTGGTTCAAGAATCATGTGCCCGACCGCGTGGACTTTAATCCCTTTATTTCGCCGGAAGGACGCTTCGTCGTCACCTGGCTCTATTACCCCGGCTGTCAAAAGACGGTCTGGAAATCCCCCCGCGTCGACACGGATTGGTACAACGTGCGCGGCCGCCCCTGCTTTCCCGTTTGCCGTGTTTCCGTCCTGATGGCCCCCAGTCTGAGAATGACGGACATCACCGTAAACGCCATCAGCCAATAGGCTGCCGTTGTGATAAAATTCCCATGATGGAACGAAAGAGTTTGAGTATCTTGAATCGATGCCTGCCTATCGCATTACTGCTTCTCGTGACTTTCGTATGCAGCCTGCCGCGCATGGGGGAGGAGCCGGTCGGCATGCCGACCACGGCATTTCGCACGCCGGATCAAAAATCACAACGCAATGGCCTGGCAACGCGGCTGATGCAGATTCGAAAATTTCGCCGCCGCCGCACGTCGTTATTTTTTAATATCCATCTTCAACAGGCTTTTCTCTCATCGCCTTCTCTTGGCCGCGCCCAAAACTTTTTATTCGACGTATTGTCCCTGCAAAGCCG